>OLIQ01000104.1_pt1 | contig 50879 bp, 51 predicted proteins | sample 1609631 | NCBI WGS metagenome assembly OLIQ01 (sample SAMEA4350114, study PRJEB24818) | metagenome | biome: human; feature: gut; material: faeces | place: Denmark | collected 2013-09
ATGTTATAATGTGTTTATATTCATAAAAATTCAGGAGAATTATGCAATGGTTAGTTGAGTTATAGAGATTAATGAAGAAAATATAATGGTTGCAGATTTTGTGCAAAGGCTTGAATTAAGCTTTAAATTTCTTAGAGAAGTCTGTCAATATGGAAAATGAGCTCGGTAAAATTCCGAACTCATTTTTGTTAGCTGTTTAAATTTAATTATTTAATCTTATTTCTAAGATTTTTTGTTGCGGTAACCAGATTTTTAAGGCTTGCAGTTGTTTCGGTTTCGCCTCTTGTTTTAAGACCACAGTCAGGATTTACCCAAAGCTTATCAATACTGATTTTTTCAAGCATTTTCGTAATAGCATTTTCAATTTCTTCAACAGATGGAACTCTTGGAGAATGAATATCATAAACACCAGGTCCGACTTCTGTCTTGAAGTTATTTTCCTTGAGAGAATCGAGTATAAGCAAATCAGAACGAGATGCCTCAAAGGTGATAACATCAGCATCCATTTGGTCTATTGCAGGAATAATATCAGTAAATTCGCTATAACACATATGTGTATGAATTTGAGTTTCAGCCTTTACACCACTATGAACAAGTCTGAAAGCTGGAATAGCCCAATCGAGGTATTCGCAGTACCAGTCAGATTTACGCAAAGGAAGCTTTTCACGAAGGGCAGCTTCATCTATTTGAATTACCTTTATTCCGTTTGCCTCTAAGTCCAAGACCTCATCACGAATTGCGAGGGCAATTTGATAAGTGCTTTCCTTGATAGATATATCTTCACGAGGGAAAGACCAGTTAAGTATAGTAACAGGGCCAGTAAGCATACCCTTTACAAGCTTATCTGTAAGGCTTTGTGCATAAACAGACCATTCAACCGTCATTGGCTTAGAACGAGAAACATCGCCCCAGATAATAGGTGGTTTTACACAGCGTGTACCGTATGACTGTACCCAGGCTTTTTCAGTAAAGAGATAGCCGTTAAGCTGTTCTCCGAAATATTCAACCATATCATTTCTTTCAAATTCACCATGAACGAGTACATCAAGTCCGATTTTCTCTTGCAAAGAAATGCACTCGGCAATCTTTTTGCGGTTAAACTCATTATATTCTTTTTCGGAGATATTTCCCTTCTTGAAAGAGGAACGGTTTGCTTTAACATCAGAAGTCTGAGGGAAAGAACCTATTGTAGTTGTAGGAAGAATAGGAAGTTCAAATTCCTTTTTCTGAATTTTTTCTCTTTCGTTAAATTCAGGAAGTCTTGTAAAATCCTTTTCCTGAATGCCAGCAACTCTTTTTTGAACAGCGTCATCATAGCAATTAGTTCTGTTTTCAAAAAGCTTGCAGTTAGCAATATATGCGGTTTCATTCTCAAAATTATCCGTATCTGTAAGAAATTTAAGTTCAGCAAGCTCAATAAGCTTTTCTTCTGCAAAGGAGAAATGGCTTGTATATTCAGCAGAAAGCTTAGTTTCATTTTTAAGTGTATAAGGAACATGAAGTAGGGAACAGGAGCTGCTTATAACAGTGTTTATACCCTTTGTTTTAAGTTCAGAAAGAAGTGCAAGTGTTTTCTTATAATTGTTTTTCCAAATATTCTTGCCATTCACAACGCCTGCAAATAAAAGCTTATCTTCTGGAAAATCATTTTGCTCGATAAGTTCAAGAGTTTTCTTGCCTTCTATGAAGTCAAGGCCTATGCCATCAAAATCAAAAGCAGTAAGCTGATTATAAATATCACGAACATCACCGAAATAAGTTTGAAGTAAAAGCTTTACAGATTTTTTATTACTTATAATTCCATTGTATAGCTTGTTAAAGAGTGCAATATCTTCCTTATTTAAATCGTGTACAAGATAAGGCTCATCAAACTGTACCCATTCTGCATCAAGCTTTGAAAATTCAGCAAGTAAATCAGAATAAGCCTTGATAATATCCTCGCAGAAATCCTCAGCTTGCTTTGAGCCAGTATATCTGATTAACTTTAATAAAGTAAATGCACCTACAACAACAGGCTTTGTCTTAACTCCGAGAGCCTTAGCTTCATTAAATTGTTCAAAAGGCTTTGTGCCAGCAAGCTTAATTTCTGTTGTATCTTCAATTTCAGGAACCATATAATGATAATTTGTGTTGAACCATTTTTTCATAGCTAAAGCCTTAACATCACCGTTTTCGCCCTGATAACCTCTTGCCATTGCAAAATAAGTATCAAGCTTGGAGATATTAAGCTTTTTATAGCGTTCAGGAATAATATTAAAAAGTACAGCTGCATCAAGTGTGCAATCGTAGAACGAAAAATCATTTGATGGAATAAAATCAAGACCGCTGTTTTTCAGAGTAGTCCATTGAGTTTGTCTGATATTTTTAGCTGTTTGTTGAAGTTCGCAAGCTGAAATTTCACCTCTGAAATATTTTTCTGTTGCGAATTTAAGTTCTCTGAGAGTACCTACTCTCGGAAATCCGATTATAGATGTAAGCATATATCCTTTCTCCTTTTGACATAAATATAATTTAATCTTACTACTGATTTTACTATCACAAAAAGAAATTGTAAAATATCAAAAATTATCGCTTTGATATAGCTTAAAACTATATCAAAAAATAAATTAAAAGTTTCGCTCGAGCCTTTTTAAAGGCTTGACCTAAACTTTAAGTGTCTTAGAAAAGTGTATTAGCTAATCGGTAGTTCATTGGTAAATTTTATCGACCGCGGCAACAGATTTCCCTAATCGACTGCGAGCGAGACTTGTCGAGCGATTCCGCGTCTTGGGAGCGGCGGCTCGCCGCTTTGCCCTTAAAAACCCATGAGGGACTCCGTTCCTCAACCCTGCAAGCTTTTGAAAAAGCTTGAGCAAAACTTTCAATTGTCTTAGAAAAATCTGTCAACTAATCGTAGGGGCGAACTGTGTTCGCCCGCTTGGTAATTTTTTCGACCGCGGCAACAGATTTCCCTAATCGGCTGCGAGCGACTTGTCGAGCGATTCCGCGTCTTGGGAGCGGCGGCTCGCCGCTTTGCCCTTAAAAACCCCATGAGGGACTCCGTCCCTCAACCCTGCAAGCTTTTGAAAAAGCTTGAGCAAAACTTTTAATTGTCTTAGAAAAGTGTATTAGCTAATCGGTAGTTCATTGGTAAATTTTATCGACCGCGGCAACAGATTTCCCTAATCGGCTGCGAGCGACTTGTCGAGCGATTCCGCGTCTTGACCGCGGCGTCATGCCACCTTGACCTAAACTTTAATTGTCTAAGATTAGTATATAAGCTAACATTAAATAACAGCGATTTAATATTAGCTTGACAAAAAATGAAAATAGAGAGTATTATGTAATAAATGCTTTTGTTAGGAGTGCTAAAATGAAGATTTTTATAGCATCGGATATTCATGGCTCAGAACATTACTGTAAAATTATGGCTGAAAAATATCGTGAAGAGAGTGCGGATAAGCTGTTACTTCTTGGCGATTTACTATATCATGGGCCACGAAATGATTTACCGCTTGGCTATAATCCAAGAGGCGTTATAGCTATTCTTAATTCGCTTAAAAACGAGATAATATGTGTTCGTGGAAACTGTGATACAGAGGTTGACCAAATGGTTTTAGATTTTCCGATTATGGCAGAATATGCAATAATTTATGACGGAAATAAAACTATTTATGCTACCCATGGACATAAATTTAACCCACAAAATCCACCAATGCTTAAAAGCGGAGATATTCTTTTGAATGGACACACGCATATTCCTGCAAATGAAGCTTTTGGAGAATTTTATTATGTAAATCCAGGCTCAGTTTCCATTCCAAAAAACGGAAGTAATCATAGCTATATGATTTACGAGAACAGCAAATTTACATTAAAAAATCTGTGTGATTGATGCAAATATAATTCTTTTTGCAACATAATCTGTATAATATGCAAGAAACACTGTCAATTTATGCAAATTTTTTAGGAGTCTTTATATTGACAAGGCGATTTATAAGCACTATAATTAAAGATGTTACTTATCATAATATTATGCGGAAAAACCGCAAATTTATTGGAGGCTAAATATAATGAGCAGAGTATACAATTTTTCGGCAGGCCCTTCTATGCTTCCCGAATCAGTTCTTAAAAAGGCAGCAGCAGAAATGCTGGACTATGAGGGTAGCGGTCAATCCGTTATGGAGATGAGCCACCGTTCAAAGATTTACGGTACAATTATCGAGGGTGCAGAGAGCCTTCTTCGTGAGGTTATGAACATTCCTGATAATTATAAGGTTCTCTTCCTCCAGGGCGGTGCATCAACACAGTTCGCTGCTATTCCTCTCAACCTTATGAATGGTTCAGGCAAGGCTGACTATGTTATTACAGGTCAATGGGCAACAAAGGCTTATAAAGAGGCTGCACGCTATGGTGAAGCTAATGTAGTTGCTTCCTCTAAGGATAAGACTTTCTCATATATTCCTAAGCTCGACCCATCAACATTTACAAAGGATGCTGACTATTTCTATATTTGTATGAATAATACAATCTACGGTACAGTTTATCACGAAATTCCTGAAACAGGAAATGTACCACTTGTTGCTGATATTTCTTCCTGCATTCTTTCCACGCCACTTGATATTTCTAAGTTTGGTATGGTTTATGCAGGTGCTCAGAAGAACATGGCTCCTGCTGGTCTTACAGTAGTAATCATTCGTGAGGACCTTATTGGTCACGCTCGTGACATCACTCCTACAATGCTCGACTACAAGACACATGCAGATAACGGCTCTATGTTCAATACACCACCTTGCTATACAATCTACATTGCAAAGCTTGTTCTTGAATGGATTAAGAACGAAATCGGCGGTCTTGAGAATATGCAGAAGCTCAACGAGAAGAAAGCAGCATTGCTTTATAACTTCCTCGATAACTCTAAGATGTTCAGAGGCACAGTTGTTCCTGAAGACCGTTCACTTATGAATGTACCATTCGTTACAGGCAGTGATGAGCTTGATGCTAAGTTCGTTAAGGAAGCAACAGAGCAAGGTCTTGTCAACATCAAGGGACATAGAACAGTTGGCGGTATGCGCGCTTCTATCTATAATGCAATGCCATATGAGGGTGTAGAAGCTCTTGTTAAGTTTATGGCAGAGTTCGAGGCTAAGAACTCCTAATTACAAATAACATTAGAGGGTGATTTTAATGTATAATATTCTTACACTTAATAAAATCTCTAAGGCAGGACTTTCCCGTCTTGGCGATAATTACAATGTTGCAGATTCTGTTGAAAATCCTGATGCAGTTCTCGTTCGTTCAGCATCTATGCACGATATGGAACTTCCTTCAAGCCTTCTTGCAATCGCAAGAGCAGGTGCAGGTGTCAACAATATTCCTCTTGATAAATGCACAGAGCATGGTATCGTAGTTTTCAATACACCTGGTGCTAATGCAAATGCTGTTAAGGAGCTTGTTCTTTCAGCATTATTCCTCAGCTCAAGAAAGATTGTTGAGGGTATCGAGTGGGCAAAGACTCTCAAGGATAATGCAGATGCAGCAAAGCTCGTAGAAAAAGGCAAGAGCCAGTTTGTCGGTCCTGAAATAAAGGGTAAGACACTTGGCGTAATCGGTCTTGGTGCTATTGGTATTCTTGTTGCTAATGCAGCAGTTTCACTTGGAATGAATGTTCTTGGCTATGACCCATTCATTTCTGTTGATGCAGCATGGGGACTTTCACCAAAGGTTAAGCATGTTGTTTCTCTTAATGATATTTTCGAGAATAGCGATTATATCACACTTCATGTTCCGCTCACACCAGAAACAAAGGGCGTAATCGGCAAGGAAAATATTGCAAAGATGAAAGACGGTGTTCGTATTCTCAACTTTGCTCGTGGAGATTTAGCTGATAACGAAGCAGTTCTTTCAGCAGTTGCTGATGGCAAGATTGCAAAGTATATAACAGACTTTGCAGCACCAGAGCTTCTCGATGTTGAGAATGTAATCGTAACACCTCACCTCGGTGCGTCTACACCTGAATCAGAGGATAATTGTGCAAAGATGGCTGCTGATGAGATTAAGGACTACCTCGAGAATGGTAATATCAAGAATTCTGTAACACTTCCAGCGGTTTCTATGGTTCGTGGCACAGGTACAAGAATTTGTGTTATTCACAAGAATGTTCCAAATATGATTAGTGCAGTAACAACTGCTCTTGCAGGTGCTAACATTGAGAATATGCAGAGCAAGTCAAGAAAAGAATACGCATACACAATACTTGATGTAACAGGCGATTTTGATGTAGCTGCTATTGAAGCTATTGATGGCGTTATCAAGGTAAGAGTAATCAAGTAATTGATTTAAATAAGCATAATAAAACAGCTCAAGGAAATTATCCTTGGGCTGTTTTTTGTCTTAGCAATCTCACTTTCCCCAAGACCTTAAAAGTTTCGCTCGAGCCTTTTTAAAGGCTCGTAGGTCAAGGGCAACGCCCTTGTCGCTCTCCGCAGAGAGCGAAACACTTTTGGGCGAAGCCCAACATTCTTTACTCCTGAGCGGCGGATTTTATCCGCCGCTTTTTTCTTTTGTTAGCAACATTAGTTATTAAGTGCGGACTTTGTCCGCACTTAGAGTGCAAAGAATGTTAAGGGCTTTGCCCTTAAAACCCACCAAAGGCTCCGCCTTTGGAAACCGCAAGCCTTTAAAAAGGCTTGACCTAAACTTTAATTGTCTTAAAAAAACCTGTCAGCTAATCGTAGGGGCGAACTGTGTTCGCCCGCTTGGTAGTTTCATCGACCGCGGTAACAATCTTATCTAATTAACCACGAGCGAGGCAGAGCCGAGCAATTCCGCGTCTTGACGGCGGAGGCACTCCGCCTTGAGCAAAACTTTAATTGTCTTAGGGAAGCTTGTCAAATATAATACATAAACTGAGCCTCTTGGTTATCAAGTCTTTGGCGGTAATCATCACAAATATCTTTAAGCGTAATTTTCTCCGTATAGTTCTGCAAATATGAAGTCATATTATTCCATAAATCATCATTTATAGTATCTATCATAGTTGAATTTTTGTTATTAGTATCAAAATAAACATCAGAAAGAATATTAGGGTCAAGTGCATTTATAATATCCTTTAGGGTGATTTGATTACATGGTTTTGTTATGATATATCCGCCATTAGAACCTTTCTGACTTCTTATAAGCATAGCAAGTCTTAGAGCAGGGAGTATCTGTTCAAGATACTTCGGGGAAATATTCTGACGCTTAGAAATACTTGTCGTGGTAACAACTCGTCCGCCTTGTGAATTTGTGGCAATATCTATCATAGCCATAATACCTAATTGAACTTTCATTGGTACTTTCAAAAAGAACACGCTCCTTAAAAAATCTCATCTAATTACATATGAAACATATATTAATAATAGGTTATCACAGAATTTCTGGAAAATCAATATATACTAAATAAATAGACATTGTAAGAAATGTAAAAAATAGCCTTCTATAAAAATTAAAATTATGTAAAACGCTAAAATCTTATAATACCTATTGAAATTATATGTTAAGTAGGTTATAATTGGAAGCACTTCAAGGTTTGTTGAAAAGGGTTTGTGATATTATGGAGTTCAATACAGCTTTATTGCACCGAGGATTTGAAATTGATAAAAAGACAGGAGCTACACTTACTCCGATTTATCAGGTAAGTGCTTTCTCGCAGGAATCTGCTGAACAGCTCGAAAAAGTCTTTAATAATAAAGCCACTGGTTTTGCATACACAAGAATAAGTAATCCGACAGTTTCATCTTTCGAGAGCCGAGTTGCTTCTATCGAAAATGGAATAGGGGCGATTGCCTGTTCATCTGGTATGGCGGCTGTTACAATGTCACTTTTAAATATATTAGAAGCTGGCGATGAGATTATAGCAGGTTCAGGGCTTTTCGGAGGAACGATAGATTTGTTTTCAGACCTGAAAGCTTTCGGAATTACAACTAAGTTCGTAGAGCATATTTCAGCCGAAAGCATAGAACCTCTTATAAATAATAAAACAAAGGCAGTTTTTACAGAACTTATAGGAAATCCAAAGCTTGATATTGTCGATATAAAAGAGGTCTCAGAGATAGTTCATAAATATAATATTCCGCTTATAATAGATAGCACAACAGCTACTTCATATCTTATCCGACCGATAGATTGCGGAGCAGATATAGTAATTCATTCCTCATCAAAGTATATAAATGGCGGAGGAAATTCCATAAGCGGAATAATAGTTGACAGTGGCAATTTTAAATGGGATACTGATAAGTATAAGGGAATGGCTGAATATAAGAAGTATGGAAAATTTGCTTATCTCGCAAAGCTAAGAAACGGAATATGGAGAAATGTTGGTTGTTGTCTTTCACCATTCAACGCATTCCTTAATTCCGTTGGTCTTGAAACTCTAGGCTTACGAATGGAGCGTATTTGTGATAACGCACTGAAGCTTGCTAAATATCTAAGCACAGCAGATGGAGTTGAAGTTAATTACCCAGCCCTTGAAAGCTCACCATATTATCCGCTTGCAAAGCGAATGTTTAATGGAAAAGGTGGAGCAATCTTAACAATTCGTGCAGGTAGCAAAGAGAGAGCCTTTAATCTTATCAATAACCTTAAATACTCAATAAACGCTACTAATATAGGTGATGTAAGAACTCTTGTTATTCACCCATCAAGCACGATATATGCTCATAGCACAGAAGCTCAGAAGCAATCCGCAGGCGTTTATGAAGATAGTATTCGAGTAAGCGTTGGTATAGAGGATATAAAAGACTTGATAGAAGACTTCGAGCAAGCAATAAATAAGATGAATGCTTCCAGCTATAATTCTTAACATTTTATAAATAAAGTTTAGGTCAAGGGAAAGAATCCCTTGCAAGGAGGAGTAACAAATGGCAGTCGATTATGCAACTCTTAAAAAAGGCGGATTTATGCGTCAAAAACAAAAAAATAATTTTTCTCTTAGGTTGAGAGTTGTCGGAGGAAATCTTACAGCTAAGCAGCTTGCAAAAATTGCAGAAGTTTCTGATAAATACGGAGATGGTTATGTACATCTCACATCAAGACAGAGCGTAGAAATTCCATTTATTAAGTTAGATGATATAGAAGAAGTTAAGAATACACTTGCAGCGGGTGATGTAGAGCCTGGCGTCTGCGGACCGAGAGTTCGTACAATAACTGCCTGTCAGGGACAAGCAGTATGTCCAAGTGGCTGTATTGATACATATGCTCTTGCAAAGGAGCTCGATGATAGATATTTCGCAATGGAGCTTCCACATAAGTTTAAGTTCGGCATAACAGGCTGTCAGAATAACTGCCTTAAATCCGAAGAAAACGACTTAGGAATCAAGGGCGGAATAAAGGTCGATTGGAGAGAAAGCGATTGTATTGGTTGTGGCGTATGTGTAAAAGCATGCCGACAGAATGCAATCACTCTTAAAGACGGCAAAATCACTGTTGACAAGAACAAGTGTAATTTCTGCGGAAGATGCTTCAAGGCTTGCCCAACAGATGCGTGGGATACAGTTCATGGATATATAGTTTCCTTTGGTGGCTTGTTTGGTAATTCAATAAACAAGGGCGAAACAATAATCCCATTTATTGAGGACAAAGAAAAGCTTATGAGAATTTGTGATGCTGCTATAAAGTTTTTTGCGGATAATGCAAAGCCAAGCGAGCGTTTCAAATTTACAATAGACCGAGTAGGAAAAGAAAAATTTGAAGAAAAGATTTTGGAGGCATACAATGGCTGATTTTATTATTGATGATACCGTAGATATTACAGATGTAGTTTGCCCTACGACCTTTGTAAAAGCAAAAGTTGCCTTAGAGGAGCTTGATGACGGACAGATTTTGTCAGTCAAGATGAATGACGGCGAACCAGTTCAGAATGTTCCTAGAAGCATTAAGGAAGAGGGACATCAGATTCTGAAACTCATAGATAATGGGGACGGCACTTATAATCTTATCGTAAAAAAGGTTGGTGATTAAATGGCAGTTCGTGTTAATACAGACAATTTTGAGCAGGAAGTTCTTAATTCAGATAAGCTTGTTTTAACAGACTTCTATTCAGATAGCTGTATTCCTTGCAAAAGATTGTCACCAGTCCTTTCGGAGCTTGAAAGAGAATACGGTGATAGCTTAAAGGTTGTCAAGGTAAACATAAACTTTGATTCAGTTCTTATGGAAAAATACGAAGTTCAGGCATCACCAACAATTATTTTCTTTAAGGACGGTCAAGAGCAGTTAAGACTCAGAGGTGCTGTCAAAAAGTCAGAAATAGTTGACGAGATAGAAAAATTAAAGTAAGCAGGAGAGATAATTATGAAAATCACAGTAGCAGGCGTAAACAAAGAGGTTGCAGATAATCTTACAGTTGCACAGCTAGTTATAGATGAAAAGGTAGAAACCCCAGAATATGTCACAGTTACAATCAACGATGGATTTGTCGAGAGCGGTGCATTTGAAAGCACAACTTTCAAAGACGGCGATGTTGTAGAGTTTCTTTATTTTATGGGAGGTGGTCAGTAATGGCTTTCACAAACGAACAGCTTGAGCGTTATTCAAGACACATTATATTAAAAGAAGTTGGAGCAAAAGGACAGAAAAAGCTCCTCAATGCTAAGGTTCTCATCATTGGTGCAGGCGGTTTAGGTTCACCAGTTGCTCTATATCTTGCAGCAGCAGGTGTTGGAACTATTGGTATCGCCGATGCAGATGATGTAGATTTATCAAATCTTCAGCGTCAGGTTATCCACACAACAAAAGATGTTGGAACTCCAAAGGTTGAATCCGCAAAGAAAACTATGGAAGAAATCAACCCTGATGTTAAGGTTATTACATATCATACCTTTGTTACAAGTGAAAATATCCTTGATTTGATTAAGGACTACGATTTCGTTATTGATGGCACAGATAACTTCCCAGCAAAATTCCTTATCAATGATGCTTGCGTAATGGCAAAGAAACCATTCTCACACGCAGGAATCATTCGTTTTCAGGGACAGCTTATGACTTATGTTCCAGGAAAAGGTCCTTGTTATAGATGTGTATTCAGGAATCCACCTCCAAAGGACGCTGTTCCCACTTGTAAGCAAGCAGGAGTTATTGGTGCAATGGGTGGAGTTATCGGAAGTCTTCAGGCAATGGAAGCTATCAAGTATATTCTTGGTCAGGGCGATTTGCTTACAGGCTATCTCCTTACATATGATGCTCTTAAAATGGAGTTCAGAAAGGTTAAGCTTCCAAGCAATACAGATAATTGCCCAATTTGTGGCAAGCACCCGACTATCACAAAACTTATCGACTACGAACAGGCGGAATGTGACGGTGTACATTTATGATTAAGTTATCAAAATCAGATTATGAAAAAATTCTTGCATACGCAGAAAAAGAACTTCCAAATGAGGCTTGCGGTCTGATTGCAGGTATAGTTGAAAACGGTGATAAGACAATAAAGGAAGTCTATCTTCTCACAAATATAGACCATTCCAATGAGCATTTTACACTTGACCCGAAAGAACAGCTTGCCACAATCAAGGATATGAGAAATAAAGGTTACGCACCTCTTGGCAACTGGCATTCTCACCCAGAGTCGCCATCAAGACCCTCGGAAGAGGATAAAAGACTTGCCTATGACAGCAAAGCAAGCTATATGATTTTATCTCTTATGAATAGAGCTGAGCCTGTATTAAATTCATTCAAAATCACTGGAGATACCGCAGAAAAAGAAGAACTTATAATAGAGGATTAAGAATAAACCTTCCATAAGACACTCCAAGTTTAGGTCAAGCCTTTTTTAAAGGCTTGCGGTTTCCAAAGGCAGAGCCTTTGGTAGGTTTTAAGGGCAACGCCCTTAAGCGGCGAGCCGCCGCACCCAAGACGCGGAATCGCTCGACAAGTCTCGCTCGTAGTGAGCAAGGGAAAATTGTTATCGCGGCTGACGAATTTAGCAGTTAGCTGAGGCACTTCTATTAAGACACTCAAAGTTTAGGTCAAGCCTTTTCAAAGGCTTGCAGGGTTGAGGGACGGAGTCCCTCATAGGTTTTAAGGGCAACGCCCTTAACATTCTTTGCACTCTAAGTGCGGACAAAGTCCGCACTTAATAACTAATGTTGTTAACAAAAGAAAAAAGGCTCAAGCGAAACTTTTAAGGTTCTTGGGAAAGTGCGGTAGTTTCAAAAAATGAGGGAAGCAATATGAAGACAGAAAAGCTTACAACAGATATTCTGATTATAGGCGGCGGAACAGCAGGCTGCTATGCGGCTTTGACAATATCCGAAAATTCCGATAAAAAAGTTATAATCTGCGAAAAGGCACACATAAAGAGAAGTGGTTGCCTTGCGGCTGGTGTAAACGCTCTTAATGCGTATATCACAGAGGGCAGAACTCCTCAGGATTATGTTGATTACGCAAAGCACGATGCAGATGGCATAGTAAGAGAAGATTTGCTACTTACAATGTCCGAAAGACTTAATTCCGTTACACATAGACTTGAACAGCTCGGACTTGTAATTCTCAAGGACGAAAATGGCAAGTATGTAACACGAGGAAACCGTAATCTTAAAATAAATGGTGAAAATATAAAACCGATACTCGCTAAAGCAGTAGAAGCCTTGCCAAATACAACTATTCTCAATAGAGTAAATATAATCGACTTTGCCGTAAAAGATAACAGAATCCAAGGTGCTTTTGGAATAGGCATAGATGATGATACAATCTATACTATCGAGGCTAAGGCAGTAATAATTGCCACAGGTGGTGCGGCGGGACTTTATAAGCCAAATAATCCGGGATTTTCACGCCATAAAATGTGGTATCCGCCATTCAACACAGGTGCAGGTTATGCAATGGGAATAAAAGCTGGTGCAGAGATGACCACTTTTGAAATGCGTTTTATAGCTTTAAGATGTAAAGATACGATTGCCCCGACAGGTACTCTTGCACAGGGTGTCGGTGCTAAACAAGTAAATTCACTTGGAGAAGTTTACGAAACAAAATATGGCTTAACCACTTCAGAGAGAGTTTACGGCACAGTTAATGAAAATCAAGAGGGCAGAGGTCCTTGCTATCTTAGAACAGAGGGTATCACGCCCGAACAAGACGAATCCTTGCTCAAAGCATATTTGAATATGGCTCCTTCACAGACTATAAAGTGGATAGAGAGCGGAAAGAATCCATCTCAGCAGAATGTTGAAATCGAGGGTACAGAGCCTTACATAGTAGGCGGTCATACAGCAAGTGGCTATTGGGTTGACACAAAGAGAGCAACCACAATCAATGGTTTGTTTGCAGGTGGTGATGTTGCCGGAGGTGCTCCGCAGAAATATGTAACAGGTGCTTTGGCAGAGGGTGAGATTGCAGCCCTTTCCGCAGTTGAATATGTTTCAGAAAATGGTATTTCACCTATAGAGAGCAGTAATATAGACAGCCACATTTCAGAGGTTGAAAGTTTTCTTACCAAAAAGGATTCCCGCTTTACAACAGAACAGCTTGAAGAAGCTATGCAGAGCGTTATGGATTCCTATGCAGGCGGTATTAAAACAAATTATCGTTTTAATGAGAAACAGCTTGATATTGCAGACTATAAAATTAAACAGCTCACAGAGCTTTCAAATTCGCTTTACGCAGAAGATTTTCAGGAGCTTATGTATATCTATGAACTTCGTGAAAGACTTACAGTTTGCAGAAGTGTTATAGCACATCTCAAAGCAAGAAAAGAAACCCGTTGGCATAGCTTTGCAGAAAATCTCGATTATCCGAATAAGGACGATAAAAACTTCAACAAATATGTAAATTCACGCCTTGAAAACGGCGAAATAAAAATAATCCTTCGTGATTTAGTACCGGGAGGTAAGAGCTATGAGCATAGCAATTAACAAACAAAAATGCGTTGGTTGTGGAAGATGCCGAAATGTCTGTCCCGGAAGTCTTATCAAAATAGATGAGAGCGGTAAGGCGTATATCAAGTATCCAAAGGATTGCTGGGGCTGTACCTCTTGCATTAAAGAATGTCCTGTACACGCAATAAATTTCTATCTTGGTGCGGATATAGGTGGTATGGGCAGTATGGTTCATACCGAAAAGAGCGGAGATATTCTAAGCTGGATAATAGAAAAACCTCATGGAGATACCATTAAGATAGATATAAACCAAAGGGAATCAAATAAGTATTAAGGAGAGAAGAAAATGAGTGAACTTTCACATCTTGACGAACTCGAAGCAGAAGCTATATACATCATCAGAGAAGTAGCTGCCGAATGTGAAAAGCCAGTAATGCTTTATTCAATAGGAAAAGATAGCTCTGTAATGCTTCATCTTGCTATGAAAGCGTTTTATCCCGAAAAACCTCCTTTTCCTTTTATGCACATAGATACAACATGGAAGTTTAAGGATATGATTAAATTCCGTGATGAAACAGCCAAGAAACTCGGTATAGAAATGATAGTCTATACAAACGAAGATGGAGTTAAGCAAGGAATAAATCCATTTGACCACGGAGCAGCTTATACTGATATTATGAAAACTCAGGCTCTCAAGCAGGCACTCACCAAATATGGCTTTACAGCGGCATTCGGTGGTGGTAGGCGTGACGAGGAAAAGTCAAGAGCAAAGGAAAGAATTTTCTCTTTCAGAAATGAAGCTCAGGCATGGGACCCAAAAAATCAGCGTCCTGAAATGTGGAAGCTTTATAACACAAAGATTAAAAAGGGAGAGAGCATAAGAGTTTTCCCAATCTCAAACTGGACAGAAAAAGATATATGGCAATATATCAAGCGTGAGAATATAGATATAGTTCCTCTTTATTTTGCAGCTGAACGCCCTGTTGTAGAGCGTGACGGCAACATCATAATGGTTGATGATGACCGTTTCCCACTCAAAGAGGGAGAAGTTCCGCAGATGAAGTCAGTTCGTTTCAGAACACTTGGTTGCTATCCGCTTACAGGTGGTATAGAATCTACCGCAACTACACTCGATGAAATCATTGATGAAACTCTAAGCTCAGTATCCTCAGAGCGTACATCAAGAGTTATCGACAATGAGGCGGCAGGAAGTATGGAGCGTAGAAAAAGGGAGGGCTATTTCTAATGAAAGGATTACTCAAATTTATAACCTGCGGAAGTGTTGATGACGGAAAATCAACACTTATCGGACATATATTATATGATGCAAAGTTGATTTATGCCGACCAAGAAAAAGCTCTTGAACTTGATAGTAAGGTTGGCAGCCGAAACGGTGCAATAGATTATTCACTTCTCCTTGATGGACTTATGGCAGAGCGTGAGCAGGGCATTACAATAGATGTTGCCTATCGCTATTTTACAACAGATAACAGAAGCTTTATAGTTGCCGATACACCAGGTCATGAAGAATATACAAGAAATATGGCAGTCGGTGCGTCCTTTGCAGATTTAGCTGTTATTCTTGTTGACGCTTCACAAGGCGTTCTTGTTCAGACAAGGCGTCACGCAAGAATCTGCAAGCTTATGGGTATTCGTTACTTTGTCTTTGCTATAAATAAGATGGATTTAGTCGGTTATAGCAAGGAACGCTTTGATGAAATCGTAAAGCAGATTGATGAGCTTAAAGAAGAACTTAAACTTGATAATGTAAAGATTATTCCTTTGTCAGCAACAGAGGGCGATAATGTCACCACCAAGTCCGAAAATATCAAGTGGTATGACGGAGTTCCGCTTTTGGAGTATCTCGAAACTGTCGATATATCCTCCTCAGACGAGGAAAAAGGTTTCTATATGCCAGTTCAGAGAGTCTGCCGTCCAGACCATACATTCAGAGGTTTTCAAGGACAAATTGAAGCAGGAAGTATCAGCGTAGGCGATGAGATTGTCGCATTACCAAGCAACGAAAAAGCAAATGTCAAGAGTGTTTTCGTTACAGACAAAGAGGTAAAATCAGCACATAAAGGTCAGCCAGTAACAATAACCTTAGATAAAGAGGTTGATGTTTCAAGAGGCTGCGTGCTTTCAAAGAATGCTGATATTGCAGTATATAAAAAGCTCAAGGTCTCACTTCTTTGGATGGACGATGAACCACTCGTTATTGGCAAGGATTATCTTGTCAAGCTTGGCACAAAGACTATTTCCGGCATTATTACTGCCATTGATTATGCAGTTAATGTAAATACAGGCGAGCAAATCAAGACAGAAACTCTCGAAAAGAATGGTATAGCTGTTTGCGAAATTCTCCTCACAGAAGCTATTGTTGCAGACCTTTTCTCAGCACATAAAACACTCGGAGAAATTATTCTCATTGATAGAGTTACCAATATGACATCAGCTTGCGGTGTTATTGAAGATGTCAGTCAAAAGGCAGTTTCAGGCTCAGCAAAGGCATCATTCAGGTTTGGAGATGTTGAAGCAAGAGGCGATATATTCGAGGAATTCTACTATGATACATCAAGCCTTAATGTTTTGAAGTATCAGCCAGTAAGAAACACCTATACAGTCGGTGATGAAATTCCTGTTGACGGTGAAAGCTACCATTATCCAGATAGCTTTGATATAATCGTACTTCGTGACCAAGTAGCTATTAGCGTGAGAGATAAGAAAATCACAGCTATTATTCCTGCAAGCGAGTATGAATATAGCGGTTTCCCTGTCATAAATGGACGAGGCTTTGAGGTCGTCGCAGATAATAACGAAGCTGTACAAGACTTCCTTAAAGAATATAATTCTCTTGCAGATAGTAACGATTCACAATTCTTTGCTAAGTGGATTAAGTTCAATACTTATCGTAAGATTATAATTAAAGCCTAAATTTATTAACAGCCTAAGTCAAAAATAGACTAAGGCTGTTTACTTTTTTATTTAAAAAGTATATAATATAGCTAATTAGTTTTCCAAGCGGAGAACTAAACTGCCGATTAGTTAGCAAACTTTCTAAAGACGCTCAAAAGTTTTGCTCAAGCTTTTTCAAAAGCTTGCAGGGTCGAGGGACGGAGTCCCTCGTGGGTTTTAAGGGCAAAGCCCTTAACATTCTTTGCTTTCTAAGTGCGAACGAAGTTCGCGCTTAATGACTAATGTTGCTAATTAAAGTATTGAGCGGCGGACGAAGTCCGCCGCCTAAGAAAAAACAAATGTTGGGCTTCGCCCAAAAGTGTTTCGCTCTCTGCGGAGAGCGACCAAAGGCTCTGCCTTTGGAAACTGCGAGCAGCTTTCACCAGCAAAGCTGGTGTAGAAAAGACTCGAGCGAAACTTTTAATTGTCTTGGTAAAGTCTATAAAATAATTTGGAGGAATCTAAAATGAGTAAAAAGTTAGTAGCGTATTTTTCGGCAAGTGGTGTAACTGCAAAATTGGCAAAAAGACTTGCTGATGCAGTAGATGCTGATATTTTCGAGATAAAGCCCGAAAAACCATATACCACCGCAGACCTTGACTGGACAAATAAAAAAAGCCGTTCAAGTGTAGAAATGAGCGATAAGAGCTTCAGACCTGCTGTTGCTGAGAAGCTTGATAATATCGCAGATTATGATACTATTTATGTAGGATTTCCGATATGGTGGTATGTTGCCCCTACAATTATAAATACATTTCTTGAGCAGTACGATTTAACAGGTAAAACAATCATACCTTTCGCAACCTCAGGCTCAAGCCGTATGGGAAAGACAAACTCAGAGCTTGCACCATCTTGCAAGGGAGCAATTCTAAAAGAAGGCAAGCGTTTTGAAGAAAATGCTGATGAAATAGAACTCAAGAAGTGGGCAGATAGTATCCGTTAAGAGATTAGATAGTGTATTGAATTTTTATCATTGATGACGACCCCCACAATGTCCATAGAAACAAAAAGCAGGTAGAATGATAAAATGTGCAGAGAATTTGACCCACAGCTTGTATTGCTGGACATTATGTTAATATTTTATATCGGATATTATATAGTAATAGTAAGAATCTATGATAAAATAGTAAAGTCATGAGCAAATACCGATTTGCCTATATAAAAAGATAAAGGCATCGCATTGTTTTTGCGGTGCCTTTGCTTTAAATGGTGATAAAAAATGATGGATAGATGTTTGCAATAAACCATCCACTTAATATTATAGCAAAAAATTTCGATTTGTGTTAAAAGTTGTAAAATTTGACGACTTCTGGTAAACTTTGTACGAATAATTCTTTTAGAGAATAAAAAGTTATTTAATCAGCAAACAAAGCATATGATTATATTAAAAAAGTTTTGGTGATTTATATGTTTTATTCTCTGAAGATAAAAAAATTAATTCCCATGATAGTAAAAATTGCAATGATTTTATTATTCTGTACTTTGCTTACAATCTTTCCGAAAGGTGCATCTGAAGGTGCAAAAAAGGGACTTGAATATTGCCTTGAACTTTTAGTACCATCTTTGTTTCCATTTATGGTATTGTCATCGTATATAGTTCGTTCTGGGGTATCGTCAATACTTGGAGAAATGTTTTCTCCAATAATGAGATTTCTGTTCCGACTTGATGGTTCAACAGCACCTACTGTAATAATGAGTTTCATAGGAGGTTTTCCTGTTGGCGCAAGAGGCATAGCAGGAATGTATGAAACAAAGCAAATCTCTTTGAATCAAGCAAGGCGAATGTCGCTTTTTTGCGTCGGTGCAGGACCAGCTTTTTTGATAACAGCAGTAGGAACAGTTCTCTTAGGCAATACAAAGCTTGGAATAATTCTACTTGTATCCCAACTTATATCAGGCTTAATCTTAGGAATAATCTCAAGATTTTTCTATCCTGAAAAATCTATTAAAGAGAAAAACAAGCCAAAAGATACTATCAGCCAACAAAACGCTTTTATAAAGGCGTGTACAGATGGCTCAAAAGGAATAATTTCGTTGTCAGCTTTGGTTATATTATTTCAGACATTTATAGGAATTATAGAGCAAAGTGGGGCAGAGCAATTTATAGAAAAAACATTTTCATCTATGGGGTTGAGTTGTTCAAAGATAATTTTGCCATCAATTTTAGAGGTTACTGGTGCGTGTGATGTAATAGCAGAAGGGACATTTCCACTATATATTTTATCTGCGGTTATAGCGTTTGGTGGCTTTTGTGTATATTTGCAAATATGGGGTATACTTTCAGAAATACAGCCGAATAAGCTGTTGTTTATTCTTTTCAGAGTGTTTGCCGCCATACTTAATGGATTTTGCACATATATAATTACATTGTTCTATAAGCCAGTAAGTAATGTTTTTAATAGTTTTTCAGAGAGAGCAACACCAAATACAGCAACGCATCTTACTGGTGGAATAGCAATTCTTGTATTGTCGATGTTGTTTTTGTTGAGCATATCCGTCAAAAAAAGAGCAAAATAAAATTGCGGCGGTGCGTGACCGCACAGGACAAGATGCGGAATCGCTCGACACTTTTAAGAGAAGTTTGTTGAAGCGGTCGAAGAAATTTCCAATGAATTACCAATTAACTTACAAACTTCACTAAGACACTTAAAAGTTTTGTGCAAGCTTTTTCAAAAGCTTGCGGTTTCTAAAGATAGTCACTTACGGCAGAGCCCTTGTCGCTTTCCGCAGAGAGAAATGCTTTTGGGCGAAGCCCGATATTTATTTTCCTTGTGCTTTATACTTTTTTATCAGCGTCAGTCTGTTCCTCTTGAATATCTTCTTCATCAGGATATTTGATATTCGGAATAGGATTTTCAGAACTTTCATCAAATTCATTTCCGAGCGGAATATTATTGCTCGTATAGAAATTATTTTTAATTTTAGTCAAGGTATCCATACTTTTGCAAATACGCTTATATAGAGTATCAAGCCTGTCATCGAGAGTTATAGTACCAATCTTTATATCACGCCTGAGCCAAGCTATATCCTCACGAAATAGATTAACCTCTTTTTCAATAGTGTCAATAACATTGACAGCGTCCATAGCCTTTTCCTGAGCCTCATCAATAACGCCTAAGGCACGAGCCTCAGCCTTCATTTTTATATTCATAAGACTTTCTTGCAAGTCATCATATCTTTTTGCTTTAATTACAAGTAAGTCGTATTTTTCTTGCAACTCATGTTTTTCTTCAAGACGCAGACGAAGTTCTGCTTCATATGCCTGTATATCGTTTTCACGCTGTGCAGTGACATCTGCAAGCTGCATTTGTAGTGACTGAACCGATTTATATAGAGCGTTTCTTGCGGCCGTAATTTCAATTAAGGAAGTCTTTTTGTCTGAAAGCTCAAGCTCTGCTTCGTGTAAACGCTCTTTAAGTTGTTCAAGCTCCATTTCAGAAGTAAGCTTTTTTTCAACTATACTCTTTTCATTGTTGGCAATGTTATTGTTCAATATTTCGTTCATGGATACCACCTCAAAAAAAATCAATCATATCCATTATATCAGAAAAAATAATATTATACAATGCTTTTTTGTATGAAATAAACTTCTCTAAGACAGTTAAAAGTTTCGCTCGAGCCTTTTCTACACCAGCTTTGCTGGTGAAAGCTGCTCGTAGGTCAAGGGCAACGCCCTTGTCGCTCTCCGCAGAGAGCGAAATACTTTATGCTTCTCTGAGCGCAGGAGGGTAGAAAAACATTCCAGTGGAATGTTTTTCGTAGGGAACCCTCGCAGGGGGTTCCCTGAAAAAGTGTTTTGTTCTTAAAATATAAAATCGTTTAATAAACCTATTGTTAAACTTATGCTAATTTATCATCTTATCCTCAGCAATAATTATTTTTAATGCCTCAATAGCAGTAAGAACGGCATTTTCAGTATTGATATTTTCGGAATTATCTCCAGATTTTCTGCGTTCCTGATTCCATATTGCGTGTAGAATAGAACCAGCACGAATATTTCTCACTGCTGAAACAGTAAAAAGAGCTGCTGTTTCCATTTCAGAAGCGAGTACACCACATTTTATAAAGGCTTTCCATTTGTTTTCAAGCTCATATGAAACAGCCATAGTTGCAGGATTATGCTGACCATAGAAAGAATCTTTACTATGTATAATTCCCGTATGATAGTGTTCATCAAGCTTTGTTGCAGCTTTAACTAAAGCTGATGTAACTTCAAAATCAGCAGTAGCAGGTAATTCTATTGGAGCGTATTCCTTAGAAGTACCCTCCGCACGAACCGCTGAAGTAGCTATGATAAGGTCGCCCGATTTTACAGTTTCTTGCATACCACCACAAGTTCCAACGCGAATGATAGTATCTACACCGAGCATATGAAGCTCTTCAAGGGCAATAGCCGTAGATGGACCGCCTATACCAGTCGATGTTACCAAAACATTTTCACCACAAAGAGTGCCAAAATAAGTAGTATATTCTCTGTTTGAAACGAGATAATCCGCATCTTCAAGGTAAGAGGCTATTTTTGATACACGAGCAGGGTCTCCTGGAAGAATAGCATATTTTGCCTTAACCGTTCTAGGAATTTGCAAATGAAAAAGCACATTTTCATTCATAACTCATAAGCCTCCTTGTATAAAAAGTACCTTATACAATCAGAACATATCATTCTTTTTTAGAATTATAAAAGCCGAAATCATCAATATAGCTGATAATACGAATGGGAACCACCAGAAATCATCAAATGGAAGTCCTCCATCAATATTCATTCCATATAAGCCAGAGATAACCGTAGGAATAGAAACAATCAGTGTCAAAGAAGCAAGAACTTTCATAACATAATTAAGGTTGTTGCTTATAACAGATGAGAAAGTATCCATTGTGCTTGACATAATGTTAAGGTGTATTCCAACCATTTCTATTGCCTGTTTAATTTCAATAAGAACATCTTCAAGAAGGTCTTGGTCGTCCTCATAAAGCTTGATATGTCTGCCACGCATAAGCTTTTCTAGAGTAATTTCATCAGCCTTTAGTGAAGACGAAAAATAAACCAGCGATTTCTGAATTTCAAAAAGCTGGATAATCTCTTTATTTTTCATAGATTTTTTCATTTTTTCTTCTACATGCTCGCTGATTTTATCAATCTGCTTAATATATTGCAAATATCTCGCTGCAACTCTGAGCATTATATGAAAAACAAATTGAGTTTTATAGTTAGTAAAGACATCTTTAACGACGCCCTCGGAAAATTCACTAAGAATAGGAGTTTCCTTAATAGAAACAGTTATAACATTTTTTGGGGTAATCATAATGCCGATAGGCATGGTAGCATATCTTATACTCTTGTTAAACTTTTCAACAACAGGAATATCTATAATTATAAGCGTAACTCCGTTTTCATTATCTATATGAGAGCTTTCTTCTTCATCAAGAGATGCTCTGAAGAAATCAGGTTCAATATTAAAATCCTTTATAAGACTTGCAACCTCGTCCCCCTCAGGTTCAACGCAGTTTATCCAACAGCCTGGTTCATAATTATCAATAGCCTCAATTCTATTGTTAATAGTTTTATAGTAGCTTATCATTTTTGTGCACTTCCTAACAAAATCAAATAAGAGCACAAAATACATTATGTGCTCTGTTTATAGCATAAATAATAGCAATCCGTATTCGACCGACAGACGGGTCAGAGCCCATAATGTTTACCCCTTTCATAGTTTAAAATATAAAAAAATCAAAAGCAAATTAACATTTTCTTAATATATTATACCAATAAATTCGCCGAAACGCAAGAATTTTACGAAATATTGACTCTTGTTTTTCGTAAGATTTATTTTTAGTTATAAGAAAAATAAATCACTCAAAAATACTATCTTAATTGTGCAAAATTATAGACTAAAGTTCATGTTTGTGTTAAAATAAACTTTAGTATAATTAAAAAATTCGGGTGATTATTTTATGTCTAAAGAACTTAGCCAATGTCAGGTGATAGAAAGAAGTCTTTCCAAGACCTATCGAAAAAGAATATGGGTACCATTTATTATGGCAATAAAGAAATATGAACTTATCCAAGAGGGAGATAGAATAGCTGTTTGTATTTCTGGTGGAAAGGATTCCATGCTTTTGGCAAAACTTCTGCAAATGCTTCAAAGACATAGTGATTTTCCCTTTGAACTTGTATTTCTTGTTATGGATCCTGGCTATAATAGCATTAACCGAGAAAAGATTGAGAGTAATGCAAAGCTGCTCGAAATACCAATAACAATATTTGAAACCGATATATTTAATATAGCTGATAGAACCGAAAAAAATCCTTGTTATCTTTGTGCTAAAATGCGTAGAGGTCATTTGTACAGTCAAGCTAAAAAGCTTGGCTGTAATAAAATCGCACTTGGACACCACTTCAACGATGTTATAGAAACTACATTATTAGGAATGTTTTATGGTTCTCAGCTTCAAGCTATGTTACCAAAGCTTCATAGCACAAATTTTGAGGGTATGGAGCTCATCAGACCGCTTTATTGTGTACACGAGGACGATATAATAGCTTGGACAAAATATAATCATCTGGAGTTTATCCAGTGTGCTTGTCGTTTCACAGAGAAATCTGCTGAAAGTGAGGATGGAATAGGAGCATCAAAGCGAAAGGAAGTAAAGGAGCTTATCCGTAAATTAAAGAAAGACAATTCAAATATCGAGAAAAGTATTTTCAATAGTATACATTCAGTTTGTTTAGATACGATGGTTGGTTATAAATCGAATGGTGAAGAACATTCTTTTTTAGATAATTATTAAAAATTGTTTACCTCAAATATAGCTACTGTACTTTCCTTAAGACACTTAAAAGTTTCGCTTAAGCCTTTTCAAAGGCTCATAGGTCAAGGGCAACGCCCTTGTCGCTCTCCGCAGAGAGCGAAACACCTTTGGGCTTTGCCCAACATTTATTTTTTCTTAAAATCGGCGGATTTTATCCGCCGATTCATTCTCTTTCGTTAGCAACATTAGTTATTAAGGGCGGACTTTGTCCGCCCTTTTGGGGCAAGAGAAGTTAAGGGCTTCGCCCTTAAAACCCACAAGGGACTCCGTCCCTCGACCCTGCAAGCTTTTGAAAAAGCTTGAGCAAAACTTTTATCTGTCTTTGGGAAGTGCATTAGTTATCGGTAGTTTAGTTCTCCGCGTGGGTAAACCTCTCATATTCACTACGAGTGAGACTTGTCGAGCGATTCCGCGTCTTGACCGCGGTGGCACGTTGCTTTGAGCAAAATTTTTAATTGTCTGTCTTAGATAAGTTTATTAACTTAGTAAAAAACCTCAACAATGCATTATGCAAGGATACAAAAGACGATGTCGAAAAGCTCAAAGCATATTTTAACACAGTAGTAAAATTCAAAGCTGAAAAATTCGGCGGTATCTGGAAAGAATTTTATTCATTGCGTGATAAAGCACGATAAATATTAAGCTTATCAGTAATTTAATATTTCAATTTTAATGTTGTTTTCAGAAAGATTCTGATTTTCAGAAAATATACTCAACATATATTCAGAAATTTGCTTTGTATAGAATTTACTGCTAAGATTTTTATTAGTAACATCAAAAGATGATAGGGGAGTGGAAAGCCCTGTGCCAAGGAATTTGACATAGGCTTCCTTTTTCGTCCATATCTCATAAAAAGCATTGCCTTGGCTTTCACTTTCGAGAATATACTTATATTCATTTTCCGAAAAAAAGCGTTTTGCAATTTCTATTCGTGCATTTGAGATTATTTCTGCATCAATTCCTATTGGTGAAGTATCACTTGCGAAAGCGACACAGTTCCCCGAATGAGAAACCGAAAAATGAAATTCCGAAAAGTTTTTAATTGAAGGCTTTTCGTGTTCATTATATTCAAACTGGATTTCATTAGATTTAATACCCGCTTGTTTAGATGCCTCTGTACATATCAATAAGCCTGAAAATAAAGAAAGTATTTTATCCTTGTCAAATCTGAAACGGGAGATTTTTTCTAATCTTTCATTGGGCAAAAAAGAAAGATATTTTTTATATCTTGAAAATTCGCAAGAAGTATCAACAAATAATAATTTTACATTAATCATAATAAATCGTCCTCAAAATAATTGTTAATTTATTATAGCAAAATTTCTGATTGTTTACAATCTTTGCTATTTCAGATTTTTAAGCTTAAAAGTAATTGACATTTTATAAGATATTTGATATAATATTTAGGTATCTTAAATATGCGGATATGGCGGAATTGGCAGACGCGTATGGTTCAGGTCCATATGAATGCAAATTCATGCAGGTTCAAGTCCTGTTATCCGCACCATAAAAGGGCTACAAAATAGATGTAGCCCGTGAAAACCCCGATTTTATCGGGGTTTTCACCGTTTATACGGCAAAATTTCAGCAAACCGTTTTGACAGATATAAAAATGATGTTTTCCCTTTGTTGGATGTCTTGAACTCTCACACAACCGAATAATGATACGCAAGGCAGATAGAAATCAAAAATCTATCTGCCTTTTTTATTACCCTAAAAAGGAGAAATCAGATATGCTACAGAAAGAATTATCCAAACGGCTCAGGGATCGGTACGACACCAAGATGGACGGCAACGGATGGTTGGAGGTGTCCTCGGACGGCATCCCCCTCTGCCGGATAAAATACAACGGTCAATTTCTAAGCAACGCCGACCAAAACCTCTCGGATGAATACCGCAGTAAAATTGCAGACATTCAAGATGAGATTTCTACGGTGCGGGAATATGTCGGACTCTACGAACACGCACCGCAGATGAAAGCCGACGGCGTCTCTGATTACAGGCATCTTGCCGCGGAAGTATCATAAGGACAGCCAGCCTTACTCATACTTTGTGTTTTATTATTCTCTTTGCAAAAATTTACAAATTCCCATGAAGTAAACTGTACCCCCTGGTCTGAATGCAAAATCACTTTAGGGTAGTTTTCCTTTTCAAGGGCTGTCTTCAGAGTGCTTATTGCCAAATCAGTGTTGATATAATCACTGTTTAACGAAGCGACAGCTGACCTGTCATACAAATCAATAATTGAACAGTTGTATCTGAATTTTCCATTTGGCTGGCGCATATATGTGAAGTCTGTGCACCATACTTTGTTCTTGCAGTCGACAGTAAAATTCTGATTTAAGAGATTGTCAAAGATTTTATTCTTTTTGCCAGTCTTGTAACCTAGCTTAGAATGCATAATTACTGCACAAAGATTCAATTCCTTGTTCATATATTTATGCATTGTGGTATTGCTTAACTCATAGCCATATCGTTTGATAAAAATGCGCATAGCCCTATAGCCTATAACACGATTGTTGTAATAAACATACTTTATAAGCTCAAAGATATGTGCTAAGCGTTCACGATATTTTCGCTTTGCATCCTTTTTGTAGTTGTAATAACAATTAGGACTAATGCCAAACTTCTGGCATAGCCATCTTAAACCAAATATATTTTTATTGTCATCGATGAATCGATATACCACTAATCGATTTCCTTCGCGAAGAATGCCGCCGCTTTTTTAAGAAAGCAATCTCTTTATCTTTTTCATTAAGAAGCTGATTTAATCTTCTGATTTCCTTTGCTTCATTAGATTCTGCGGTTGTGCTGGTGGTATAGAGGCATTCTTCCTTGTATTCGTTAACCCATTTGCTAACGGAGCTTTTGGCAACATTAAATTCAACAGCAATTTGCGGTATTTATTTGTCGCCTGCCATATAGGCTTTAACTATTTCTTTTTTGAAGTCTTCGGTGTAATGTACTGACATAGTAACGTCTTCCTTGTTTGAGTAAATATTATAATATATTATTCGAACAAGGTGTTACAAATTTATTATATCACAACACAGAGTATAAGATGGAATCGGTTCGACTTGTGCAGGTCAAAGACCGCCCTTTTTTCTCTGTTGTGGGGTAAAAAGTGTGGCTTTTGTGCAAAGCCTCGTAAGAAGCAGTTGAGAAACAGACGGATTTATGCTATAATCTAATTTGAAAAGTTATACCCAAGGGTAAGCAAAAACGAATGAAGGCGAAATGGGGCCTGTTTATGACCAAGCAGAAAAAGAATACTATCATAACAAGCGGCATCGCTGTACTTGCCGTGATACTGGCATATTGCTTCCGAATTGTGGGCAGGGGCAGCTTCTACCCGATGCTGTTTTCCTATCTGCGCAGCTTTATCTATATCGGTCTGTTCGCCGCCTGGGGGCTCTCCGTCCGTCAGCGGATCGTGCAAAAGCAGGTATGCAGGTTTATGACGGTCACCGCAGTACTGCTCATCATATGGATGGTAGTCCGTTCGGCAAAGTATTTTATATTTTGGCAGCCGGACGCCGTCCGTTACCTGTGGTATCTGTTCTATCTGCCCATGCTGTTTGTGCCTATGCTGGCACTGCTGATTGCTATGTCATTGGGAAAGCCGGATGAATACAAATTCCCCAAGGGAATGTCGGTTCTGTGGATCATCTCCGGCGTATTGCTTCTGCTCGTGCTCACAAATGACCTGCACCAATTCGTATTTACCTTTCCGAAGGACGCCGCCGTGTGGACAGACAAAAACAACGGTTACTCGGTAGGCTACTTCATTAGTGTAGGCTGGCAGGTGCTGTGTGCCTTTGCCGCACTCGTAATTATGTTTTTCAAATGCCGCGTGCAAAAAGGAAGGCTCCACTTTCTTCCCATTGTTCCTATGCTGCTGACGATTGTTTACAGTGTACTTTACTATGCGGGTGCGGATTGGCTGCTCCACTTGTTCGGCGATATTGCCGCATTCCAAAGTGTGATGTATATTCTGACCTTTGAGTTTTGCATCGCCTGTGGCTATATACATTCAAATAGCCGTTATGTGGACTTGTTTGCCTCCTCTGTCGGCACATCGGCAGAGATTACCGACAAGGACTTTACCGTTCGGTATGCGGCTGTAAACACTGCGCCTATCGCAAAGGAAACGATGAAAAAAGCCGAGCAAAGCCCGGTTACGATGGGCGGCTTGACCGTTCACACCATGCCCATTGACGGCGGCTATGCCGTGTGGATAGAGGATGTGTCGGCTCTGCGTGACATCAAGGAGGACTCCGAGCTTCTTGCAGACGAGCTTGCCGACAGGAACGAAATACTCCATTATGAATACAAGCGTGAAGCCAAGCGCCGCAAGGTGGAGGAGCAAAACCGCCTGTATGATCTCCTGCGTTCCGCTACGCAGACGCAGATCGACCGCATTGCGGAGCTCACTAAGGAATACCGCCGAATCTCAAGCACCGATCCCGACAGCGCCAAAACGCTCCTTGCAGAGATTGCCGTGCTGTGCAGCTATATTAAACGCCGCAAACATCTGACGCTCCTTACCGACCGAGATATTAAAATAGCGGCAACGGAACTCCACCGTGCCTTCAATGAGTCCCTCCAAACGCTGAAGCTGTTGGGTGTACGCAGCTCACTCTATGTGGACGAGTCTCTTTCCATGCTCTCCGGCAAAACGGCGACCGCTGTATTTGATTTTTATGAATCGGTTATTGAAGCCGACATTTTGAATTTAACAGGCATACAAGTAAGCCTCATAAAGGCAGACGGCTTGCGCTTGTCACTGAATGTGTGCTGCAAAGCCGACCTTTCCGCTTTGGTAAGCGGAGACGGTGTCCGCTGTGAAGAAGAGGATGATGAGGAATACCAGCGCCTTGTATTTGAAGCGAAAGAAGGTGACAGGAAATGAGTGCATTTTCTTCCCTTTCTGAATTTTGGCAGACCATGCTGCCGTTTATCATGCTTGTGGAGATCGTCCTTGAAATCGGGCTGTTTATGTATCAGCTTCTTCGCAGCAATAAGCCGGTGCGCAGCCTGCTGAGTCTGGCGGTTATGGCGGTGATGATCCCGCTGCTGTTCTCCGTTTCCCAGGCAGATCCCGACAATATCGGGGACGCATTTCTGCTGGGCGCACCGTGGCTGATATTTGCCGCTGTCATTTTCCTTGCGGCAGTTCACTTTGCCATTGCTCTGCCGCGGGAATACCGCCGCAAAAAGAACGAGCTCTCGCCGCTCTCCATTAAGGAAGCAACCGATAAGCTGCCTATGGGCATCTGCTTTGCCGACCCGAACGGCAGGATCATCCTGCGCAACAACCGTATGCGCAGGCTCTCCTTTGCCCTTTGCGGTCACGAGCTGCAAATCAAAAGCGATATGGAAAATGCCCTGAGCGTGCCGGACAGATCCGTAACCGTCAAGGATGATTGCTACATCCTGCCCGACAAGACCGTCTGGCAGTTTCGCACACAAAATATCACCGTGGACAGCGATGACCGCTGGCAGCAGATAACGGCGCACAATGTAACCGAGCTGTATAACGGCTACCAAAAGCAAGAGGAAATAAATGAAGAACTGGCAGAAGTCAATCGAAAGCTCAGGAAGATGTACGCTCGCATGGAGGACGATGTCAAAGAAAAGGAAAGCCTTGACCTAAAGGTCTATATTCACGACACCATCGGGCGAAGCCTCCTGACCATCCGTGACATCATAGACAGCGGAGAGGATACCGAGCGAAAGCTTGAGGCGCTGCAAAATGCCATCGGTATGCTGGCAAGCAACCGTGTCACCTCTGTCAGCACAATAGACGAGGTAAAAAGAACCGCACAACAGCTTGGCGTGGCTGTAAAAATCGATGGCTACCTGCCTCGTGATACCGCAGCCGAGGAGCTGACCGTTGCCGCCGCCAAGGAGTGCGTGACCAACTGCATCAAGCACGCAGACGGGAATGAGGTATATATCCGCATTGCCCAGCGCGGCGAACGCTATGATGTTACCATAACCAACAACGGCAAAATACCCACAGAGCCGATAAAGGAAGGCAGCGGCCTGTCAACGCTTCGCCGCAGTATTGAAAGCTCCGGCGGTGAAATGCATATTTCGCACAATCCACGCTTTGCTCTTCTGATTACGATTCCCGCAAAGGAGATCAGCCTATGATAAACACCATACTTGTAGAGGATGATTTATACATCCAAAAGCACTTTGTCGATCGTCTTGCGGCAGACGGCGAGTTTCATCTTGTCGGCGTTTTCCGTGACGCCTTTGAAGCGGAAAAGCACTGCGACGCCACCGTAAAGCTCGTCCTTATGGATGTGCAGACGCAGCGCAAGCACTCCGGTCTTGCCGCCGCAGAGCGCATCAAAAAGGCTTTTCCGCAAATCAAAATCGTTGTGGCTACCTCGCTTGTCGATCCCGAAGTTTTGCAAAGAGCCAAAATGGGTGCTGCCGACAGCCTGTGGTATAAGGACCACGGCACAGAGGAGCTGATGAGCGTGGTAAAGCGCACCCTGGCAGGGGAAAAGGTCTTCCCCGATATCGCTCCGGCCATTGAAATGGAGGGAACGATGTCCGATGCCTTCTCGCCCCGGCAGTTATACATCTTACGCCTTTATATAAAGGGCTTTACCTATCAGGAAATTGCCGATAAGCTGGGTATCTCCAAAAACGGCGTTCGCTGGAACCTGGACGATATGGTGGAAAAGGGCGGCTTTGAAAGCAGAGAAGCACTGGTTGCAACCGCCATTGAAAACAAACTCATGGTAACCACCTTAAAAGACGAATAAGCAAAACTGAACCCCTTGGCTGTACGGTCAAGGGGCTTTTTGCGCCCAAAAGGCAAATATTTTTTGAAAAAATCGAGATTTTTCTTCTGTTACTGGCACAAGTGCCAGTGACAAACGCCAAAAAAATCCGTACAATAGATACTGTAAGATTAGGATTGTGCTTTTAGAAGGTGGTGATGAATGATGAAAAAAATCGTTCTGGACATTCAGAGCGATATCCATGCGCACACCATGGAGCGAATGCTGATGCAAAAATTGGACGATTGCCAAGTTGTGATTTCCGAGTCGCCGGACGCAACCGCCGAGTGGTGCAAAACGCATCGACCGGATGTGCTTTTAATGGAGGTCAAGGCGTATTCGCCCTGGATGTTCGAAGAACGAATGGCGATCCGTGACAAGGTAAAACGGAACACGGAAAACTGCCGGGTCATTCTCTTTGTGGATGACGATACAGACGGAGAGTTGACCGAAAAGGTACGGCAGGCAAAGCGCGAGGGTCTGATAGACGCTTTTCTCTTCGGCTCGGTATCCGAAAACTATTTTGCTTCGGTCATCGACAGTGTTTAAATCACAAGGTGATGGACAACAGCACTGAGCGCAGTATACAAGACGGAGGTCTTGATTTTGGTCCAAACCGGGAGTAGCACTCCTGCATGAGCGTGTCAATGCCCGTCAGGTTCTTCTCCCAAAAGCGCTCGGCAATGTCCAATAGCCTATCCGGCAATTCTGCCGGGTTGGCATAGTGGTTGCGCAACTGCTCAACCACAAAATTCTGGTAGGCCACATGGCCGCCAGGATAAATCGGTAACATCGAAGTCGCCCCCTGTTCGCAAAAGTCATTTCTGTAAACAAGGGCGCGAAGCGCCTCGTTTTTCGAGCCGTTTGTAAAGCTCTTTTTGCAAAAAAAGTGGGTGATTTCGATAAAAAAGGAACCTCCAAACCCAGTGTTTTCAATGGGCTGGAGATTCCGAGAGTCTATATACTTTTTAAGGAGGAAGGAATCATGAAAAAGCAATGGCTCAGCATATTACTGGTGCTCTGTATGGTGCTGTGCATGGCGCCCGCAACGGCGCGAGCAGAGGAGAGTAAAACATGTGAATTAAAAATCACCGTGGAGGTGAACGGACTGATCGGAAGCGCGGAAGGCGCGGAGTTTACATTCCAAATCAAGAAAGCCATAAATGAAGTGACTGCGCAATATTATGAATACGGTACGATGACTGTCACCGTCGGAGCAGACGGAACAACAGGAACAAACACCATAGCGGTCGAGGAGGGCAAGTATATCGTACAGCAGGTCGGGCCCGGCGATCCAATCGGAGAGTATGTATGGTACAGCATTTCTTATACGGGCGGCAACAACGAAAGCGGCCCGCAGAGCGTGTATGGCGACGGTAACAGCATCACATTCAAGGTATACAACACCTATAAACCAGCGAACGTGACAAAGGTGACCACACTGCCGATCACGGTGACCGGATATAAAGCGGACGCAAAGATAGCAGATGCCGCGGTTACGACGACAGAGCCTGGTATTAAACTTAGCTACTTCCAATTTATGGAAAAGGACTCGGCGGGTGATTGGACTTCCGCACCTCTAACCGGAACCTTCAAGGCGGATACAGAATATAGGGTAGAGGTTTATTTTAATAAGCTCCTGGGGTGCGATTACACCGGGCTGAAAAAGGAGAACGTGACCGTAAACGGAGTTGAAGCGGATGCCTTTGAAACAACATGGAGTGGTTTTCCGTATAACAAGGATTATCAGGTGATCCGTGGCCTTGGCAAACCGGAGGTCGTCAAGACGGTGGAGAGCATCGAGATCACAAAACAGCCGGATAAGACCGAGTACATGGCCGGCGAGGATTTTGACCCGACGGGCATGGTGGTCACCGCGCATTATACCGACGGCACCACGGCTGACCTCCCTGAAACCGGCTATACGATCTTCCGGGGTACGGGGCTCATGCAGGGGCAGACGGATGTAACGATCCAGTATAACGATGGCAGCGGCAGCAGTAATATCAAGACCTACCAGGCCATCACCGTGAAGCCGTATGTGGGTCCCCATACCCATACCTACGGCGGTCCGTGGTATGCGGACGCAAAGAGCCATTGGCATCAGTGCACCGACAGCGCCTGCCCGGATCCGAGCGGCAGCACAAAGGATCTGGCCTCCCACACCTTCGTGTGGAAGGTAGACAAAGCGGCGACTGAGACGCAGACCGGCCTGAAGCATGAGGAGTGTACCGTCTGCAGCTATAAGCGCAGCGAGAATACCGAGATCCCTGCCCTGCGGGATTACGCCGTTACCGTCACCGGCGGCACGGCAACCGTTGCCGCAGGCACACCCATCACCCGCGCCATGGAGGGCGTTGAGGTCACCGTTACGGCGGACGCACCGGAGGCAGGCAAGGTCTTTGACAAGTGGGTCGTTAAGGCAGGCGGCGTAACACTGGCTAACGAGACCAGCGCCACCACCACCTTCATCATGCCCGGCAATGATGTGAAGCTCGAGGCCACCTATAAGGATGCGCCTCCTAGCCATACCCACAGCTACGGCACCGAGTGGAAGTATGACGACACCAATCACTGGAATGAGTGCGAGTGCGGCGATAAGGCCAATATTGCGGCTCACAGTGCCAGCGAGTGGATCGTTGACACGGCAGCTACCGAAACCGCCGACGGCGCTAAGCATAAGGAATGCACCGTCTGCAAGAAGGTTCTTGAAACCGCACCGATCCCCGCAACAGGCAGCACTCATACCCACAGCTACGGCACCGAGTGGAAGTATGACGACACCAACCACTGGCATGAGTGCGAGTGCGGCGACAAGGCCGACACGGCAGCACACAGCTTCCAGTGGGTGATCGACAAGGCCGCTACCAAGGAGGCCACCGGCATCAAGCACGAGGAATGCACCGTTTGCGGCGCTAAGCGCAGCGAGAATACGGTCATCGACAAGCTCCCCAACGGCGGCAACACCGGCAATACAAGCAGCGGTGATAATAACACCGATAAGCCCGGAAAGGACGACTCCACCAAGTCTCCTAAGACCGGTGACAGCAACCTCATCGGTTGGCTGGCTGCTCTGTTCGTCGGCGGCGGCGTTCTGACCCTGCTGGGCGTAAGCAGCAAAAAGAGAAAGGAATCCGAGGCCGAATAAGCCGACGCTTCCGAAATCGAAATAACCTAAACACAATAGGCGGTGACGGATCTTTCCGCCACCGCCTATTTTCCTGAAAGCGGGCTTGGCAGCAAGCCCCTTTCCGAAAGGCGGCAACCACGGCGTTGCCGCTTTTCGGAAGGACTACAGAACACTACGATAAGATAAAGGAGATAAGCTGCCATGACTGTTTCAGAGAGAATTCTCTTCAGCGGCCTGCTGCTGCCCCTACAAGAAGGGTATACCTACAGCTATGACCGCCGAACCACCGACGGTATGGAGCTGCTGCTCATTTTCCGTGAGGACGGGCGTTCACGATATTACTTCGAGTCGGATATGCAGGAGTTTGACCGTAAGGCGGCAAGCGACACCCACATTCTGACCGTGTATCCCCAGCCGAACGGGGACGAGGTGTCCCTGCTCCATTTGAAGCGCGCCGCAACGGACAAATTTTCCTTTTCCGTATGACCAAGCCCGGCGTTACGCTGACCGGCGAGATGTGTCTGTGGGAGGACGAAACGCCCGTCGGCACCGGTCTGCCGATGCTTTTTGACTTCCTGGATGAGGTCAGAATATCGAAGTAAAGTAAGGTGAAGCAATGAAGGATAACAGAATACCGAGACCAATGACAGAGGCGGAAATACTCCGCAGGCATGAGCTGCACCGCGCGGCGATCAAAAGGCAAAAGCGGAGAAGGACGCTCTTTCTTACCGCCTGCGGCCTTGCGGCGGTGCTGCTCATAGCGGGCATCGTGCTGCTATGCCGAGGCTGCGGCCGCACCGAGGGTAGCCCTCATAACGAGAGCATCTACGGCAACTTTGCAATGTCCGACAAGAGCTGCGTCTATATCTTCCGTGAGGACGGCAGCGGAGAGCTGCGGCTCTCTGGCGCACCGTATAGATTCCGTTTTACGCTGTCCGGCAAGACACTCTCTATCGACTTCGAAGCCGAGGCACTGGCCGACTGCGAGTACGAGATAGCATATACCGATACGGGGCTTGAGCTGACCGCAGGCAAGGGTACGGTGACACAGGGTGAGAAATTCACGCTGAACAGAACAGAAAAATAAGAACCATGCGGTCATGAAAGGACGGTGACGGCGATATGCCGCCTGAAAAGAGAATAGCCGACCGGACGGCAATCTCCGGCACAGTTTCAAGAGCGCTCAGCAAGTAAAAAACTTGCTGGGCGCTCTTTCTTTATGCCTTCGACAAAAATCAGCCGTTTTCAGCAGCAAAACAAGCGGTTCGGCAAAATTGTTGTGGTCAAGCTTTTTTTAACACTTTGTTCGATAAATATCTACCTGTAACGAGCCTCCGTTGGTGTTAAATAATTATTGTATGAATGAGGGCGAACATAGTTATACCAATTTATGTATTTCATAGTTAGTTCATCCATCATCTCTACATTTGAAAATGAAGTTATGTTATAAAAGTTGCTTTTGAAAGTGTTATAAAATCTTTCCATGGGAGCATTATCATAAAGACAGCCAGCCTTACTCATACTTTGTGTTATATTATTCTCTTTGCAAAAATTTACAAATTCCCATGAAGTAAACTAAACCCCCTGGTCTGAATGCAAAATCACTTTAGGGTAGTTTTCCTTTTCAAGGGCTGTCTTCAGAGTGCTTATTGCCAAATCAGTGTTGATATAATCACTGTTTAACGAAGCGACAGCGGACCTGTCATACAAATCAATAATTGAACAGTTGTATCTGAATTTTCCATTTGGCTGGCGCATATATGTGAAGTCTGTGCACCATACTTTGTTCTTGCAGTCGACAGTAAAATTCTGATTTAAGAGATTGTCAAAGATTTTATTCTTTTTGCCAGTCTTGTAACCTAGCTTAGAATGCATAATTACTGCACAAAGATTCAATTCCTTGTTCATATATTTATGCATTGTGGTATTGCTTAACTCATAGCCATATCGTTTGATAAAAATGCGCATAGCCCTATAGCCTATAACACGATTGTTGTAATAAACATACTTTATAAGCTCAAAGATATGTGCTAAGCGTTCACGATATTTTCGCTTTGCATCCTTTTTGTAGTTGTAATAACAATTAGGACTAATGCCAAACTTCTGGCATAGCCATCTTAAACCAAATATATTTTTATTGTCATCGATGAATCGATATACCACTAATCGATTTCCTTCGCGAAGAATGCCGCCGCTTTTTTAAGAAAGCAATCTCTTTATCTTTTTCATTAAGAAGCTGATTTAATCTTCTGATTTCCTTTGCTTCATTAGATTCTGCGGTTGTGCTGGTGGTATAGAGGCATTCTTCCTTGTATTCGTTAACCCATTTGCTAACGGAGCTTTTGGCAACATTAAATTCAACAGCAATTTGCGGTATTGATTTGTCGCCTGCCATATAGGCTTTAACTACTTCTTTTTTGAAGTCTTCGGTGTAATGTACTGACATAGTAACGTCCTCCTTGTTTGAGTAATATTATAATATATTATTCGAACAAGGTGTTACAAATTTATTATATCACAACAATCCCGACTCGATGAGATTTTCACCATACTTGACGGACTGCAAAATCACCCGATGGAATATGACGATACGCTCGTCCGACAGATTATTGAATGCGTAGTGGTGGAATCAAAAGAGAAAATCAAGGTGGTCTTTATCGGCGGCACGGAAATTGAAATGGTGCTGTAAGCAGCCTTGAAAACAGAAACGGAGTGATGTAGAATGATTGTGACGAGTGTTCAAATCAAGACAGTGAAAACGCAAAAACATCTCTATTGTCTTCACATAATTAATAAAAGCCATAATCTTGCAGAAAGAATAAGTTTCTTCAAGATTATGGTTTTTTATTATTTTTTGAATGACTTTATATTACGCCATTTAACCAATAGTAACAAGCTTGTAATTGAAAAATTTATACAAAATATGTATAATAGAATTAAGTTATTATAAATATCAGAAAGGGTGGTGAATTTATGACAATAACTAAGAAAAAAGTAGTAATATCCGTTTCTTTGATTTTATCAATATTAGTTATTGCTGTCATTGTTATTGCTGTTCTGATACATATGGGCTTTGGAAAGCCTCCATCAAATAGGGAACAAACAGATGTGAGTATATCTACTGATACCATTGTAGATAGAATAATCAGTGAGCTTGGTTATAGCGGTATTTCTCGTGTAAGCTCTGATAATATAGCAAAATATTATGATATTGATAAGAAGCTTATTTCTGAAGCTACAGTATATATTTCTGATAGTGCAGATTCATGCTTTGAGGTGTCTTGTTTTAAGCTGAATGATGAAGCTGATTATTCTAAGGTAGAATATAAAATAAAAAATCATATTAACTCGCAAAGTGCTAATCTCCAAAGGCTTAATCCTAAAGAAAGTAAGATGCTTGATGATACTAAAATAGAATATTGTAGTCCGTATGTTTTAGTAGTTGTTTCTGATAATAACGGAAGTGCAATTAATTCTTTCAGAAATCTTATTACTGGAAAAGTTAGCTCATAAAAAATAAAAAGGGAGCTGCGAAGAATGAAGTCTTAAACTCCATTTCTTCACAGCTCCTATTTATGTTAAAGGAATGTTTATAAATAAAATGGAAAATAAAAGAAGTGAAACAATTTTTATAGTACCTCAGTCATTTGATAGAATGAATGCAGAAATATTCTTAAGAAAACATTGTGCTGTTTCTGCAAGACTTTTAACAAGATTAAAACGCACAGAAAATGGTATAACAAGAAATGGTGAACTTCTCAGAAGCATTGATAAAGTCAATGCAGGAGATGTAATAACAATAAAATTTCCTGATGAAGAAATTTCAGTAGAGCCAACAGAGGGAAAGCTTGATGTACTTTTTGAAAATAAAAATATTCTTGCAGTAAATAAACCACCGTTTATGCCTGTTCACCCAGTGCATGACCATATTTTTGATACGCTTGCAAATATAGTAGCATATTATCAAATTCAGAATGATGAGAGCTATACATTTCGTGCTGTAAATCGCCTTGATAGAAATACTTCTGGAATTGTTATAATTGCCAAGGATAGACTTACTGCATCAATTTTACCGAATACAGTTAAGAAAAAATATACCGCAATTTGTGAGGGAGAGCTTTTTGGTAGTGGAACGATAGACGCACCACTTGCACTAAAAGAAGGTCATACAATTTGCAGAGAGGTTCGTGCTGATGGTGTTCGTGCAGTTACTCATTGGAAATCTCTTGCAGTAAAAGGAAATCATACAATGCTTGAATTAGTTCTTGAAACGGGCAGAACACATCAAATCAGAGCTCATATGGCACATATAGGACACCCTTTAGCTGGTGATGACATGTATGGGGGACACCTTGATATATTTGATAGACAATGCTTACACTGTTCTCAAGCGGAGTTTGAAGACCTATATTCAGGAGAAAAAATAGTTATAGATTGTCCCGCAAAGGAATTTTGGGATAAATTTAATAAGCTTGTTTAAATAAGATAAAAGTTTTATATCAAAAAGCTATTTAAGAAGAGCTTTTTCTAAAAGAGCTTTTCTATAAAGTTAGAATTTGTTACCTTGTTAATTAAAACATTCCAATTCAATTATTTTTAATGAACTTATTTCTAATCAACACAGCAATCGGTGTGATTATCAAATAAAGAACAGTTAAAATTATAAAGAATCCTATGTCAGCATCCAAAAACACATAAATAATATTAAAGCCAAAGTGCAAAGATACCGAGTAGAGCAGATTATTATGTCGCTCCAAAAAAATATTCATCAACACGGTAATGGATGTAATGACGACAATATTGGAAATTATATAAGGAATTGCTCTCCAGTCAGTAAACTCTGAATCTACTATCCATAATAGTGTATGCCAGAAACACCATACCAAGCCTTGGTAGACAGAGGATTTAAGAAAACCATACTTTCTGTTGAATTCTTCTCGCATAAAACCACGCCATCCCAATTCTTCTCCTGTCGGTCCTGAAGTTAGTGAGAGAAAGATACTGAGTGGCAATGATATCGTTCCTAGATTGATGTAAGATAGCATTGGTTTACCAGTCATAATGGAAAATAGAAACAAAGCCAATACGCTGATTCCAAAAGTTAAAGTAAAGGAAAATAGCAGTAGGAATGGCTTGACTTTTTCGGAAAAGCACCGTTTTATAAAAGCTGTCCTTGTTTCATCGGGTCTGAAATATTTCCAGCCAATTAGAATCAGATAGGTCGGAGACCATGCGATAAGATTGCGGATAACCCACATAATGACTGGTGGTGCATGAAAAACAAGGCTTGCTGAGCCTGCCACAAAAATAATGAGCATCCATACGAGAATATATGAACTGATGATATATCTCTTTAAATAATTTGTTTTCATATCATCAGTTACTTTCACTGTCTGTGCATATAATAAGTTCACTCTTAATTCCGTTTAGTTCAATGGCATTATTTGCATCAGGTGTATCAAATCGTTCTACTTGCCTTCCATCTTTCTCATAGGAAATGTTTGTTCCTATTCCTTTTGTAATGGCAGTAAATACAGCATCCTTTGGAATATGGATTTTTGAAGTTGCTGATATTTGGTTGATTGCTATTTCACCATTTAAAGAATGGCAGACAACATCCATATCAAGGTTACAGTCTACCTCTACTGTTCCAAAAATATCCTCTAAAACAATGTTCGGGGTCTTTACATTAAGCTCTATGCTGTCACATTCCAAAGAACGAATTTCTACAGTTTCTGCATTGACTGCACATTCTATTTTGTCGATATATGGCGATGGAATTTGGACAATGATACTAACTTCCTCTTTTGCTGTTGCTTCGGATACACCATTTCTGCGATTTACATCTACATCAATCCGTTTCCGAATATCATCAATCTTTACCTTGAAATCGCTTAAGAGCGTGGAGAGAGTATTGGATACCAGACGGACACGGATTTTCTCGCCCTCATAGCCCGACAATAGAAATTGCTTTGCTCCTCCAAACTTCATATCATAGCGTTTCGGTTCGTCAATATCGTACTCTGTAACACTCTCAAAAAGATATTTTGTCGGTTTTTTCGTTCCCTTTTCATTAGAGAGTAGTTCGTCAATGGAAAGGTCAAACAGTGCAGAGATTGCCATAATATTTTCAATATCAGGGATGCCTGCATCTGTTTCCCATTTCGTAACTGCCTGCCTTGACACACCGAGCTTTTCTGCCAACTTTTCTTGCGACATTCCTGCCTGCTTACGAATGGATTTTAATTTTTCTGCAAATGTCATGTTCATGACCTCCTTGTTTTTGATATGCTCATTATAGGAAAGTATAGTTCGCATTACAAGCAATTATGAATTACATTTCAGTTTTTTCTGCTACTTTGCGTAGCATTTCCTTATTTTAAGCACTTTTTACTATACTTCTAACAACTGTGAAGGAATCTGTACTGTTCTATCTGAATAAACCATAGATTTTACAAACTTTCCACCTTTATTCATTTGAGATATATCAAACATCTTCTTAAATCCAATTCGTATTTTTTATTTAAATATTTTATTTCAAAAAATTAATGCTGAACAATTATATAAATTGTTCAGCATTAATTTTTTAATCAGCAGGTTCAGGAATTACTTCATTGTTTTCCGGTTCTTCTGAAATATGCTTTTTATCTGCTGAAATCTTAACAAATGCACAAGAATTTGCAGGAATCTCTAAATCTCTGCCATTAAGAATTGTACCAAGAAGAGCCTCACCATCTTCAAATTCTTTTGGTACAATAAAGTCGATAGGGAAGGTAGCAGCATTGAAAACGCAAAGAAGTTCGTCTGTATCATCATAGCGGATATAACCCATAGTTCTCTCATAAGAACCAAATTCCTTAAAATCACCATCTTTAAGGCAAGAACAATATGAACGGAGCTTTGCGAGTTGCTTATACCATTCAGTTAAGCCCTTATCTTCCTTACCCCATGGGAAAGGTGCTCTGTTAAATGGGTCTTTGTAGCCCTCAACACCCGCTTCATCGCCATAATAAATGCAAGGCACACCAGGAAGTGTAAATTGAATACCGCTTGCAAGACGCATTCTCTTTAAGCCATATTCACGCTGAGAAGGTGTGAGTGAAGTATTAGCTTGCCATTCACGGCCTCTGCCGTTTTGTCTTTCGCCAGCAAGAAGTGTTATAACTCTTTCAGTATCGTGTGTTCCAAGAAGGTTCATAAGGCAACGAACAACAGGACGAGGATAATTTTCAAGGATACAGGTAATCATTTCTACCATATCTCTGCCATCACCGCAATCAAGGAAACCAAGAATAGCATCTCTGAAAGGATAATTCATAACGCTGTCAAGCTGTTTTCCATAGAGGAAGCGTCTGCGACTGCTGTAGCTTTCCTTTATAGAGGCATCTTCCCAAACCTCACCCAAAAGAAGTGCGTCTGGATTTTCAGCCTTTATAGCCTCACGAATATGCTGAATAAATGGGTCAGGAAGTTCATCTGCAACATCAAGTCGCCAACCTGAGTTTCCGCATTTCATCCATTTTCTTATAATACCATTCTCACCGTTGATATATCTATCAAAGGAATATGACAGTTCTTCAACTTCTGGTAAAGTGTCAAAGCCCCACCAAGAATGATAAATATTCGGCCAATCCATAAATTTATACCAAGTATAATATGGTGAATTTTTTGAATTATAAGCACCATTCTGAGGATAACGACCCTGACGGTTAAAATACTTACTGTCACTGCCAGTATGGCTGAAAACACCGTCATTTATAATATACATACCACGCTTTTTAGCCTCACTGCAAAGCTCCTTGAAATCTTCTTCTGTGCCAAGAACGGGGTCAATTTTTTCATAGTCGCCTGTATCATAGCGGTGATTTGAATAAGCCTCAAAAATAGGATTAAGATATATGCAGTTTACACCAAGCTCTTGAAGGTAATCAAGCTTTTCTGTAATTCCCTTGAGGTCACCTTGAAAGAAATCTGAGTTTGTAACGATTCCGTTCTCATCAGGACGCCAATCAGGAATTTTATACCATTCATCATGGAGCTTTTTATCAGGATAAATACCCTCCTTTTTTTCTCCTGAAAAATAAAATCTATCAGGGAAAATCTGATACATAATTCCACCAGGTAGCCATGATGGGGTTTGGAAATCTTTATCATAGCATAAAAGCTGGTATCTTGGGTCGTTATCTGTTTGAGAAAAGTAGCCTTCGCCACCCCAGCCACGCATAATATATTTTCTGCCTTGTTTTGTATCAAGGCTAAAATGATACCAATAAAGCCCTGTGCTTATATTTGAAAGGTCAAGCTCCCACTGCTCATTGTTTTCATCAGGCATTCCGCACCAAAACATACTATAAGAAACAGTATCACCCGAAAGGTCATCTTTTAAAGCAAGAATAGCACTTGAACAACCTAAATATCTTGGAATAGTAATCTTAAAATGAATATTTTCTCCCTCACGAACAGAACCGAACGGGGATTTACATTCATTATCTCTTGAATTAAAAATTCTCATAAAATAACACCCTTACACCTTGCATATGAAATTTGCTGAATATTGTCGGAATATACCACACAATATTATAAGCCTATCAGGATATTATGTCAACACTAACACACAATTTTCGCAATGATAATTGCACAATAATGACTTATATCAAAGATAAGATTTATATTTCAGATACTCCTTGTGAGGTTTTCCTGATAAGCGGTCAATATACTAATAATTATCAAATTTCATATGGTTCATATATATGCCATTTGGGCTTCTCTATATTAGCAGTTACAAGTATTCCATCAGCAGTATATTCTTCACTGATTAAAGCACCCATATAACGAAGAGGTGCTATAAGATTAGCTTTCTGAAATGGCAATAACATATTAAAACGCTTAATCTGAACAGGAAGATTTTCTTCAATAGCCTCTAAAAGCTTATCAATGCCATTGCCTGTTTTAGCACTTATAAGAACACTTCCTGAATTATGAGGAATATCATCAGGCGAAAGTAAATCGCATTTATTAAAAGCTGTAATAATAGGACTGTTTTCGCAGCCAAGGTCATGTAGAAGTGAGGTTGTAACATCAAGGTGAAGTTGATATTCCTCACTTGTAGCATCACAAACATTCACAATTATATCTGCAAGAGCGGCTTCCTCAAGCGTAGATTTAAAGGCTTCGACAAGATGGTGTGGCAAGCGTCTTACAAGACCAACAGTATCAATCATCATAACAGAAACGCCGTTCGGTAATTTCAGAGAACGGGAAGTAGGGTCAAGTGTTGCGAAAAGCTTATCCTCAGAAAGCACACCAGCCTGAGTAAGCGTATTCATAAGTGTAGATTTTCCAGCATTTGTATATCCAACTATTGCAACTGTAATTATACCGTCTTTACTGCGTCTTGAACGAAGTTGATTTCGTCTGTCAGTGATATGAGAAAGTTCCTCTTTTAAGGTTTCAATTCTTCTGCGAATATGACGGCGGTCTGTTTCAAGCTTAGATTCACCAGGACCACGAGTTCCTATACCACCACCAAGCCTTGACATCTCACGACCTTTGCCAGTAAGTCTTGGCATAAGATATTTAAGCTGTGCAAGTTCAACCTGTAGCTTACCTTCATTAGTTTTTGCGTGAAGTGCAAAAATATCAAGAATAAGCATAGTTCTATCTATTGTGCGAATATCAGTTTCAGCCTCGAGGTTTCTTATTTGTGTAGGAGTAAGCTCGCAGTCAAAAACAAGTAGGTCTATATCATTAGCCTGCGCAAATTCCTTGACTTCGAGAAGCCTGCCAGAGCCTAAGCAGGTTGCACTATCTGGCTTATCCCTTTTTTGAGAAACAGTAGCAATAGTTTCACCTCCAGCACTCCTCATAAGTTCCTTGAGTTCTTCGAGAGATGCCTCCGCATCATAATCTCCAGTATCTATACTAATCAGTATTGCACGCTGTGGTCTTTCTATATTATCATACATTTGCATAAGTCACCTCAAAGTTGTTTTTTTAATTTTTCAAAGTAAAGCTTTAACAATATTATAGCATAAAAATTCCAAAAACAACACCAGTTGTAATTTTAACAAAAAATTTGCAATCCCCCAAAATTACAGCTTTGTATGAATATTGCTGTCTAAAATCAATAAATTAAAGTCTGTTGAAAAAGGTAAATCTATCAATTATATTTAAAAAAATTGGTCTTTTAAGTTTTTAACAAAAGAAAAACTAAAATTGCCAATAAATTCATAAGAAAATTTCTAAATAATAAAAAAAGTGTTACTTTACAAGTTTGAGAAAAAGAGTTATTATTATTCTATAAAGATAGGGAGGTATGTGCTATGGGCGATATAGATAAGGAATTAGAAAAAGAAACTAAAGCTCAAAGCTCAGACGAAAACAAAGGCGAAGTCGTTTTCGCTACCACTCCTCATAAAGAGAATAGTGGTTCTTCAACTGTTTTTGCGAGTGCATCAAGCTCGAGAAAGGCTTCCAATCAGAGAGGAAGCTACAAGCGTGCGAGTTATAGAACCTCAGCACCAGAAAATCCTAAAAGCTCGAAGAAGACTAAGGCTATTATAATTAGTGCTATTTCAGTTGTAGCAGTAGCAGGAATTTGTGTAGGCATTGCTTCTTTGATAAAAAATAATAATTCTGGCGATAGTGTTCCAGCAGTAGTTTCAACAGTATCTTCAGAGAGTTTAGCAGATATTGATGTAAAGAAAATAAATACAGATTCTATTGTTTTTGGTAAAAATGTTACTGTTCAGGGCGTTAATGTTTCGGGAATGACATTAAGCAATGCCTATAAAGCTCTTGCTGATGCAGAAAAATCAGTAAGAGATAATATAAATATTACAGTTAAGAATGGCAAAAAAAGCTTTAATCTTACTCAGGATGATTTCACATATGAGTATAATACCGCTGATGTTTTGATTGATGCATATCATTTCAGCAGAGGTGAGCTTGATAATCCATCAGCTGCTCATAACAAAAATGAAGCTGGTGTAACGGATTTTCCACTTACAGCTAAATTGAGTGATAATGCTATCGACCTTGTTGCTGATAAAATTGCTGAAAAGGTTAATATAAAAGCAATCGATGCTCATGTTAAAAAATTTGACCCAACTGCAAATAAAAAATTTACTTATGAAGATGGTACAGTTGGAAAAGGGCTTGACAAAGATGGTGCTATAAAACAGTTAAATACTATAATGGCTACAAGTAATAAGACAGGAACAATAAATGTTTCACTTTCTGATGTTCCTTTTAAAGTAGATTTAAAGACAATAAAGACAAAGACAGAGCTTATTACATCATTTGAAACAACATCTACAAATGTATGGGCTTCAAACCATAATATGCAGCTTGCTATGGAAGCGATTAATGGCTCAGTTATCAAACCTGGTGCAACATGGTCATTCAATAAAAGCACAGGCGATACAACAACAGGTGAACTTGGATATGTTAAATCCTCGGCAATCGTAAATGGCAGCTATGAGCCTCAGTATGGTGGTGGTATTTGTCAGGCTGCTACTACAATCTATAATGCAGGGCTTCGTGCAAATATGGAGATAGTTGAGCGTTTGCCACACCAATACGCTTCAACATATGTTCCAGTAGGTCTTGATGCTACTATCGACTATGGAAATATCGACCTCAAAATGAAGAATACATCTGCATATGCAATGTATATGGCAACATATATGTATGATAATAATGGCGATGGTTATCCTGAGCTTATGGTAGAAATTTATGGAGAAAAGCCAACAGCATATGATGAGATAGTTCCGATTGCATGGTGTGTTGAGAATACAGGTTCAAAGTATAGCACATATAGTGCAAGAGTTTACTTTAAAAATGGTAAGGAAATCAAAAGAGAAAGAGTTTGGCGTTCAACATATGATTACCATGGTGAATCTGCATATCAGCTTGCAATTCCTGATGATATAGAGAATGGTCCTAAAGATGTTCAGCCGACAAACAAAGCACCTGTACACTACGGTTGATAAACTACAACAAAAAGAAAGCTTACATAATGCATCAATTAGTGCAGTCATACTTTTTTGTTATAATTAAATCGCCTCTATATATCTAAATATAATAGATTATGGAGAATTACAGGACTTGACTTTATTGACCATTTTGTAATGTAAGTATATAAATTGATGAAAAAATTAACAGCTCACGAGCTTATAATAGCTTGTGAGCTGTATTTGTTTTGGAGCGATTGAGCTACAGCTTACGAACATAACACTCTCTTTCTAAAATATTATATAAGAAATTTCATTAAATTTCCATGGGAGTATATAAAATAGTGATAGAATATGGTATAATAATTAAAAAGAGGAGGACTAAATATGTTAAAAAAAGAAACTTTAAGCTTATTGAATACAGATGGTTTAAATTATAAGAATATATTTTCTATTTGTATTGGAAAGTCATATCTATTTCAAAGTAGATTTATAGAATATATCGGAAAATATAATCATTGGGATACTAACGTTAAAGAAGGAATTTTAAAACTAGATGAAAAATCATTCAATGTTCAATATATTGGAACTACAAGCACTTCTGATAATTATTGGTATTCTTCAGAATTAGAAAGTGTAATTCCTGATGAATATGTAAATTTAATGATTAATACAAGAAAAACTATGCAATCACTAAATTTACAAGAATTAACTGAGGGAAAAATACCTTTAAATGGTGATATAAATGGATATAATTTATCTATGATATATATAGCTTTTGCCCCTGAAAATGTCGCTTATTTTTGTGGGTCAGGTAATACTTCTATTTATATGTTTGTAAAACAACTACCTGAAAGTATATTTAAGAAAATGAATTCTGTTGAGTTTTCATCACGAGTTATGGAAATAATATCAACATTTAATGTCAATCATAAATTGATGGTAAAAGCATTACTATGTGAAAATGAAATTGAATATAGTGATGATAACAATAGTATCATTGCTAAATTTAATGAAAATTCTATTTTAACAGTAGAATTTGATAACAATGGGCAACTAAAAAATATTTCTGGAAATTTAAGTTTATAAATAAAAAAAGGGTATGGGGATTCCCATAGTAGAATTTATGCGGGAGTATAAATTCAGTGCTGGCTAGACATATATTTTATTCCCGTATTTAAGAAAAAATAAAAAGAGGATTAAATTATTTTGATAATTTTTTCCTCTTTTTTTAAGATTATTTATATAAAAACATATTCATTTAAGACAATTTCTTCTGCTGTATTTTTATAGGTGTTCATTAATTTTGTCCATTCCAATGGATTTAATTCTTTGTTTTTTTAGACAGTCTTTCATCATTCTTAATATAATTTTCCATTAGTTCTTTATAATAATTCTCACAAGATCTACTTTCTAAAGGAAGATGATGAGTTAATTTATTTGTCATCAATAATGTTTCATAAAGTGCTTGCTTGTTTTGTGCAATAAAGTGTAATCTTAATATTCCATATCTTCCAAGTCTTCCATAATTTTCGCCTAAATATAAATCTGGTAATAAATAATCTCCTTTTCTTGTATAAGTAACTTTCATTTTTATCATTCCTTTCTTTTTTAAATAGTGTTAACTAATTCATTTTTAGGTACTAATATTAAAACATCTTTAATAGTATTTCCTCCTTTAATTAAAATTTGAGAAATATTAAAATACTTCTCATATGTTTTCTCACAAATAAGCAAAATGTATAGTCTAAAATTAAAACTTTTTTAAAAATTGTGCAATTTCTTTAAAATTATACTTTTGATTATGTTCCTTAATATAAAATGGCTTATTTGATATTTCATTAACTTTGTATTCAGTAGGTATTATCACTTGTAAGTTGGTGTGTAAAATAGTTCTTATTTGCCCTAATTTAACTGTATATTCAAGATGCCAGTTAAAACTTTATTAGGTTTTAAATTTTCAATTACTTTAAATTCAAGCATGAAAAAAGTTCTCCTTTCTAAAAAGAGAACTTTTTAAGTTTTATATAAAATAAAAACTTACGAACTTTTAAGTCCGTAAGTTGATTTTAAATGGAGCGGAAGACGGGAATCGAACCCGCATATTCGGCTTGGGAAGCCGATGTTCTGCCACTAAACTACTCCCGCACAAGTATATTTTAGCACAGTGGTTTTGTAAAAGCAAGAAATTCTGCAATATTTACATATAGAGTAAGCTGTGCTTCAAAGCAATATCTGAAATTTTCAAACGCAAAAATTCTTGGCATAAATGATTCAGAAAATATGATTACATTAGCAAAGAAAAATTATCCAAATATAGAATGTATGCTTTGTGACGCTGAGAATGGGTTTGCAGATATTGTAAGCTTGATGCTTTTTCAAATTAATCTCATAATGATATTGTGTAGTGGTATAGGGATACAAGCTTAAGACCATATCTTAGTACTCTCGATGAAAATGATAAGTTTGAATTTGAGAACGATATTCTTAAGAAAGTTATCAAAGCTTATCTTGAACAAAAATGAAGATATAATTTTCAAATTCCCGAGATTTTTCTTTATAGCCAGAAAATAGCGAACTAAATAAATCTTTTTCAATTCTAATTTCTTGACATATAATCAACGCTTTTATATAATAATAGGTATTAGTGAATTTTGAAAGGACTGATTTCACACTATGCAGAAACAGGTTATTTTGACAGATGAAGGACTTAGAAATTATGAGGAAGAGCTTGAATTTCTCAAAACCGTTAAGCGTAAAGAAATAGCAGAAAAACTTAAAGAGGCTCGTGCACAAGGTGACCTTTCTGAAAATGCCGAGTATGATGCAGCTAAAGATGAGCAAGGTATTAACGAATCCAGAATTCAAGAGCTTGAGGCTATGCTCAAGAATGTAAAGGTTATCGACTCAAGTGAGCTTACGAATGAAATGGTTCATGTTGGTTCTAAAATAAAGGTACATGACTATGATTTTGATGAAGATGTTGACTATCAGATAGTTGGCGCAAGTGAAGCTGACCCATTCAATGGTAAGCTTTCTGATGAATCTCCTGTTGGTATGGCACTTCTCGGACACGCTATCGGTGATGTTGTAGAGGTTGAAACTCCAAGCGGAGAAGTTAAGTTTGAAATTCTTGAGATAAGAAAATAATTTTATAATTAAGAATTTTTACTGACGGATTTTGATTTTACAGTTCTGTCAGATTTATTGATGTTTAAGAAAAGAGGAATGATTGAAATGGAACAAAAGCCACAGCAGGGCAACTCAAGCGATGTTATCAAGGTTAGATATGAAAAGCTTGGTGCTCTCAAGGAAGCAGGCAGAGATCCGTTTGTAATTACAACAAGTGACCGTGATATTCTTACAGAAACAATAAAAAATAATTTTGAAGAATACGAAAACAAAGATGTTTGTGTTGCAGGTCGTTTGCTTTCAAAAAGAGGCAAGGGTAAGGTTTCGTTTATGGACCTTTGGGACCGCTCAGGCAAAATTCAGATTTTTGCAAAGTTTGATGACCTCGGCGAAGAAGAATACGGCTTCCTCAAAAAGTGGGATATTGGTGATATAGTTGAGATTAAGGGCTTTGTTTTCAAAACCCAGATGGGTGAAATTTCAGTTCATGCAAAAGAGGTTAAGCTTCTTTCAAAGTCACTTAAGCCACTTCCAGAAAAGTATCACGGTCTTACAAATACTGACCTTCGTTATCGTCAGCGTTATGTTGACCTTATTATGAACCCAGAAGTAAAGGATACCTTTATCAAGCGTTCTAAGATTATCAGCACAATTCGTAAGTATCTTGATTCACAGGGCTTTATGGAGGTTGAAACTCCTATGCTCGTTTCAAATGCTGGTGGTGCATCTGCAAGACCATTTGAAACACACTTCAATGCTCTTGATGAGGACTTAAAGCTTAGAATTTCTCTTGAGCTTTACCTTAAGAGATTGATAGTCGGTGGACTTGAAAAGGTTTATGAAATTGGTCGAGTATTCCGTAACGAAGGACTTGATACAAGACATAACCCAGAATTTACTCTTATGGAGCTTTATCAAGCATATACAGATTATCACGGTATGATGGATTTGACAGAGAATCTCTATCGTCATGTTGCACAAGAGGTTCTTGGTACAACAACTATCGTATATAATGGCATAGAAATGGATTTAGGAAAGCCGTTTGAGAGAATTACAATGGTTGATGCTGTTAAGAAGTATGCAGGCGTTGATTTTAACGAAATACATACTCTTGAAGAGGCAAGAGCTGTTGCTAAGGAAAAAGGCGTTGAATACGAAGAAAGACATAAGAAGGGTGATATTCTCAACCTATTCTTTGAAGCTTTCGTAGAAGAACATCTTATTCAGCCTACATTCCTTATGGATCATCCTATTGAGATTTCTCCTCTTACAAAGAAGAAGCCAGAAAATCCTGAATATGTTGAGCGTTTCGAGTTCTTTATGAATGGTTGGGAAATGGCTAATGCATATTCTGAGCTTAATGACCCGATTGACCAGAGAGCAAGATTCAAAGCACAGGAAGAACTTCTCGCACAAGGCGATGAAGAGGCTAATCACACAGATGAGGACTTCCTTAATGCCCTTGAAATCGGTATGCCACCAACAGGCGGTATCGGTTTCGGCATTGACCGTATGTGTATGCTTCTTACAAATGCTCCTGCAATCAGAGATGTACTTCTTTTCCCGACAATGAAGTCTATTGATAAGTAAGAATGCAGGAAAATCAAGGGTTTCAGCATTTGGATGTACTAAAATATATAGTTGGTCAAGGGGTTTTGACCAAGATTTGACCAATTTTTGGCATAGTCAAAAAAAGATTAGTACAGGTTAGTACAGATTGCTTAGTCTGAAAAATTAAAGATTGTATTACTTAGAGGACATTTTCTAAAGAAATTTAGAAGATGTCCTCTTTTTGCGTTATAGGAACAATTGAAATACCGAAAGGAGAATAGCATGGAACACACAAAGGCATATCAGGAATTTAAGAAGAATAGTAATACAAAGTTTGTAAGATATAGCGAAGGAGCAGAAATGTATCATATGGGCGTATCAAAGTTTATGCAAATGGCTAAGGATGCCAAAGCAATCTATAAGTTAGGTCAGTTAGTACTTGTGAATTTAATAATATTTGATGAGTACCTTGAGACATTCCATATAGTTGATGATGAATTTTATAAGTAGGTGAAAAGGATGGTAACACAATTACAGCCAGATGTTAGGGCTTATCTTCATGGTGGGGAGGTAATAAAAAGATACATAAAGGTCGAAGAGGTGGCTTATGAATATGGATTTAGTGTTGAGGAAACTGAATATATAGCTAAGGCCGGGATCTTATACACATCTCAGAGCACACGAGACGGACTCCTATCTCGTATGCCGTCTTCTGCTT
>OLIQ01000109.1_pt1 | contig 48762 bp, 67 predicted proteins | sample 1609631 | NCBI WGS metagenome assembly OLIQ01 (sample SAMEA4350114, study PRJEB24818) | metagenome | biome: human; feature: gut; material: faeces | place: Denmark | collected 2013-09
TTCCGCAGGCGCTTACGCTTGCCGAAGAACAGGGCATGCACATCGAATTCGGAGAGGCACAGTTAAAGGAAGCACACCCGAACACGGCGCAGCTTTTTCTGCAGGGACAGGATGGCAGAAGTCTGGAGATCATCGGGCAGTCGCTGGGTGGCTCCCGGATCAACATTGCCGAGATCGATGGAATCGAGACGAATTTCTCCGGTGATTATCCGACGCTTGTCGTACACAATCAGGATCAGCCGGGACACGTGGCGGAGGTGACGTCGATGCTTTCACACAAAGGTGTAAACATTGCGTACATGCAGTTGTACCGCTCCAGTCGTGGCGGAGAGGCGGTTATGGTCGTGGAATGCGATCAGGAGATTCCGAAGGAGGGCATTGACTGGCTGAAGAAGGTCGAGGGTGTGAAGAAGGTGACATACCTTAGTATAGGAGGCGATGCGAAGTGATAACGTATCATTCGATTCAGGATATATTGGAATTGTGCGAGAAAGAACAGATGGCGTTTGCGCAGGTGATCGAACATGCGGATATGGAAGAACGCGCCGTGACGCAGGAAGCTTCCTATGCGAAGATGCAGAGCATGTATGAGGCGATGCGTCATGCGGATGCAACCTACGATGCAAAGCTTACGTCAGCATCCGGATTGGTCGGTGGCGATGGTGAGAAACTTCGCGCATATAACGAGGCAGGGAAGAATCTCTGCGGTGACTTCTTAGGTCTGGTGATGGAGAAGGCAATCAAGATGGCAGAGGGAAATGCGTGCATGAGAAGGATCGTTGCGGCACCGACCGCAGGTTCGTGCGGCGTGATCCCGGCGGTGTTCCTGACGGCGCAGGAGAAGCTTGCATGCACAGAAGAACAGATGGTGGCGGCGATGTTCATTTCCGCAGGGGTAGGTGCCGTCATTGCGGAAAATGCTTCGATTGCCGGTGCGTCCGGCGGTTGTCAGGCAGAGATTGGTTCAGCATCTGCGATGGCAGCGGCAGGGTTATGCTTCCTGCAGGGAGGCACGAATGCGATGATCGCAAATGCGGCCGCACTGGCACTTAAAAATATGCTTGGACTTGCGTGTGATCCGGTCTGTGGACTCGTGGAAGTGCCATGTGTGAAACGGAATGTTGCCGGAGCTGTCAATGCAGTAAGTGCGGCACAGCTATCTTTGGCAGGGATTAAGAGTGCGATTCCGGTGGATGAAGTGATCGACGCAATGCGTAGAATCGGAAATGAAATGTCTCCGAATATAAAAGAAACGGGTCAGGGTGGACTTGCAACCACCCCGACCGCGATTCAAATAGGAAAGAGTTTATAATTGTGAAGAAATATTTATTATTTAAGGCTGTGTGACTGCATAATCCGAAAAGCTTGTAGTCGAATCTGTCTTATTTGTACATCCGCCAAGCAGGGCAGTTGCAAGCATCGTTACTGTTACAAGTGGTAAAATGGATTTTTTCTTCATAAAATCACGTCCTTTCAAATTCCTGTTGTTTTTGTTTTCAATACGAAGTATAGAGGACGAACCTTAAATCAACCTTAGAATTCTGAAATAGTAGGAAAATAATAATCAAATATGCGAAATAGTGTTTAGCCTTTTTCGGGAAATTAGAGATAAAAAATCAAGTGGTGACAATTTGACACCACTTGTGAAAAAACAACCATATTTAGTTTACTTCGCATCCTTCTTCCGCACTGCCAGTGCCGGAACGAGTCCGATCACGAAAGGTACGATCCAGGTGAATAACCGGTAGATTACAAGTGCGGCTGCTACGGCATCGCCGTCCGGAATGACACAGGCGAAGAACAACGCGAATACAAAGTCAAGCGTACCGACACCGGATGGTGCCAGCATGACACAGCCAACCATGTTGCAGACAGCGGTCAGTCCCAGACAGGTTGCAACTGTGACAGAATAACTTCCGGCAAAGAAAATTCCCGGAATTGCATACCAGCATGCGAATTTGAAGAAATCCAAACCGACGACAGTCAGAAACAATCGCTTATCTTTCCATACGATGCGCCCTTGTTCCTGCAGATAGTCGATGGAAACCTGCGCTTTATCCAACAGCGGATACAGGCGGCTCTTTTGTTTCACAAGCTTTCGAGCCAGCTTCATGATCAGATCGGAGAATTTCTTGGAAACCGTTAATATAAACAAAAACAGACAGATTAACGAAATCACAACTGCACCGGCAAACATATACCACGCGTATTTGCGGATGCCACTGTGCCCGCTCAGAATCAGAAGGAGAAATGACACAACGCCGAATAAACCAATCGTAATTTTCTGGAATGTATATTGTGCGAGGGACATGCCGGTTGCGGTACTCACGCGGATGCCATTTAGATTATAATAATAAAGCTGTGCGACTCCGGTTCCGCTTCCAAGTGTTGCAATTCGGAAAAATGTACACAGGTATGCACAGGTGATTCCCTGCCATACAGATAAACGATGGTCGCAGGTGTTCGTCATTTCGCTGATGATACAGCCTTCCGCGATGAAATACAGATTTCCAAGCAGCAGACACACAACCAGTTTCCATACAGGAGTTATTTGGATTTCTTCCAACGCTTCCTGCATCAGATTCTGATTTTTATAGCATACAAAAGCAATCAGTGCAAAGATAACCAACCATTTTGCGATGCTTTTTAATACCATTTTCTGATTTTTATCTGACTGATGTGTATCGTCCATTTTGTTCCCCCATTATATGGAAATAAAAGATAATAGCGTTATTTTAGTATGTTTGTCCAATCTTTGCAAGATATATTCCTGTTTTCACATTTTTCTCACAAATACATACAATGAAGTATACAAAAAGAATGTAAGAGGTAACCAGTTTGGATTCTTATAGAAATTATGGCTGCGGCAGAGGCCGTGGCATGAATCCGCGCGGCACAAATAGCTGCTATCCGTGTTCAGGTACCGGTCGCTGTGTGATGCCGGGCGATACGATGTGCCGGAAACCATCCATGCCGGATTGTGGTTGTGGCGATAAACCATCCATGCCGGATTGTGGTTGTTGTAATAAATCATCCATGTCGGATTGCGGTTGCGGTGATAAACCATCCATGCCGGATTGCGGCTGCAAGGAAATGCCGATGAAATCAGATTGTGGGTGTGCATCCATTCCACGCAGAAATAACTGCAGATGCGGAGATCCAAATGAACATATGCGGCACATGCCGGTTGGTATGGGCTATGTTCCAATGCAAAAATGGGAGGAAATGTATGATCCTGCGACGGCATTGTGTCAGGGTACAGCTTTTCCATCTTTAAATCTGATTTTCTGCGGGAAAAGGGGGTAACGGATCATGAAACCTATGTGTAAAGCAGAGCTTCGACAGTTTATCGATCAGGTTTCCTTTATGATCGATGATATTACCTTATTTTTAGATACACATCCGGACTGCCGGGAAGCAATAGATGCCTACAATCATTTCAAGATGATGCGGTGCGATGCAGTATCTGACTATGTGAAGCAGTATGGTCCGCTCAACCGTTATGATGTGGACACGTGCGATGATTGGAATGCATGGATCGATGGTCCATGGCCTTGGGAAGGAGCGTGTGGTTGTTAAATGTGGATTTATGAAAAGAGACTTCAATGTCCTGTGAATATCAAGGAGACAAATGCGAAGCTGGCACAGGCGATAATTTCACAATATGGCGGTCTGTAGACGTTTGCTAATGGGTACTTATTCTTTTACGGAATAAAAAAGAATTCCATTGTATCAGCTTCTTTGTCGTACACTATATGATCCACGATGGAATTGATTGCAGTTGCTTTTTCCAAATCGCTTTGTGCATTCGTGATAGTATCGTGAACAGTTCGAATAACATCCACTGTGACCGTCTTGGTTTTTACTTCGGGTACAACAAGCTCCTTCAGATGCGCAATTTCTGCTTCTAATTTTTCTTTATTTGCTTTATATTCCTCCAGCGTATCAATACCATTTATGTAAGATTCTTTTACACGTCCAAGCTTTGCTTTTACACTTGCAATCTGTTTTGCAATAGTAGCTTCGTCCTGATTGAATGGTATGATAGGAGTGATTGTCTTGATATCTTTATTTTCTACAATATCCAGCAATCCGTCAAGTACATATTGCGCTGCTTTACCTGCAGATATACTGTTCCTGGTTGCACACATACCTTTTACGCTTTTGTAGCATACAAAATAAGGGTAGTGCTTACCTGTTTTCGTGTCCAACCCGTTTTGATATGCCAATGTACCACCACAATTCGGACATTTCAGCAAACCGGACAACCAATGTTTATAGATGTCCGGGCGCTTTCCGTGTCCGGTACGAGCGGTTATTTTAGCATATCTTTCCTGTGTGGCATTCCATAGATCTTGTGATATAAGTGGTTGATGCCTTCCATCCCGGACGATCTCTTCTCCGATATAAGGTGTTAATCGCCGGCTGTTTGCATTGTTCCACCGAATCTTGCCAATATAGAAGGGATTCTGAAGCATATCGGTGATGTTCCGGCTTTCCCATCGGTTTCCACGTCTGGTACGGTATCCTAAAGCATTAATAGTCGCTGCAATCTGCGTCATAGGTACATGCTCGACTGCGAACATATGAAAGCACCTTTGAACCATAGGACCATAGTATTCGTCGATTTGCGGGATAGTATTGGAACCTTTTTCTTTTGTATATCCGCAAGGAACATTTGCGTTGTAACCGCCGGCAAGAGCCTTCTGTGTCATGCCACGGCGAACTTCACCAGAAAGTCGGATAGAGTAGTATTCGTCCATCCACTCGAAGATACGCTCCACAAGCTCACCGATCACGCCATCTGGCAGCGGTTCAGATACAGATACTACATCCACATGATTCTTTTTTAACAGCGATTTGTATACGATGGATTCTTCCTGATTCCTGGCAAAACGAGAGAACTTCCATACCAGTATTGCATCGTAGGGATGCTCCTTGGATTTTGCCATTGCAATCATATCTTGAAATTGCGGTCTTTTGTCGGCATTTCTTCCGGAGATACCGAGATCTTGATAGATGTCTATAATTGTCATGTCGTGGGATGCAGCATACTCTTTCAGAAGCCGGATCTGGGCATCTGGTGAGTATTCTTCCTGTGAATCTGTAGAAACTCTGATATAAGCGCATACAGTCTTCATAAAACATCACTCCTTTATACAATTTGAAATTGTACATCGAGAGCCTTTATGATATAATATGCTTGCTTAGGGCATTATATCAAAGACTTAGGCTTTTGTTTAAGGCTCTTGATGTATTGCGTTCCCTCAGGTGTTTCCAGCACCTGGGGGATTTTTATTTATCTATTTTTTATTGAAATTGTGCAGGATATGCAAATATCTCATAGTCCGCAACAGTATCTGTATTTACACCTTCTGGAAGTGTGATTCCACTCAGTTCAAAGCCAATTGTATCATTTGGATTCAGGTCTTCCATTATAGCGGTATTGCTTATACCAATAGGCGTGTGATCGGCATCATAGAATATAGCGGCTACATAGCTTACAGATTCTACTTGATCAGATGTGCATGTTAGCCTTCCTGTAACATCAATTCGATCCCACTCGTTATTATTTGTTGATACATCTGAAATTTGATATCTTGTTTTACTTATAGATGCTTTTTCAACATCAGGTCTTGGTAAAACAGTTAATTTCAAATCGCCAGAATAATTATTAAGCGTTATAGTATCGGACATATAACCTTTTTCTCCCGGAGAAATCACATTAGGATATGTTGGTACGCTTTTCATAGCAGATACTAAGTGACCATTTTCATCTTCTAGGTCGCATGCTCCGTTAGATAAATATAAATCCGAGGTACCTGTATTTTCAATTTCGACAATTACGTCAACAATTACACCACCATATGATTCTTGAACTTGAGCATTTGTGTAGGTAATTTCATATGCTGTTTCGTTTTCAGATTCTGTTGTTGTCTCTGTTTCACCATCTTCATCAGATGCGATTGTTTCGGTGTCGTCTGCAATATAGGATGCTTCGGTAATTGCTTCTGTTGAGTTATTATCGTACGATCCTAAATTAGACTCTTTTGATGCTCCACAGCCAGTGAGCAAAGAGCATGCAAGCATAATTGTAAAAAGTTTTTTCTTCATAATAGGAATCCCCCTTTATTAAATTTTATTGTGTGCATAATATTCTAAGTGGTCAACGCAAGCATCTCTATTCTCAAAGTCTAACCGGGTGATGTGGGACAGAGCATGTAAGTAAGCGTCTGTCTGCTGTTCCTGATTGAGCCTTGAATTGATAAAGATTGAGAAACTGCCATCTTCGTTCGAAGTGACGGTTTCTTTTGCGTTTGCTCCCTTAAAATCAATTAAGTGTACAAATATTTCGTTCGTAATATCACCCCCTGCGACTAAGAGCATATCATATCGCAGGTACAATAATACGGACTTATTCGCCTTTTTCTTTCTTTTTTAATGCAAGTAGCATTGTATGTACTGTTTGGATGTCTTCTGGAGAAGCATCACGTGCAGCATCGAAGAGAAGTGAGAGCTCTTTGTTCTCGAAGATCTCCTGCGCTATTTTTGCTGTCTTCGGATTCTCGTAGTAATGTGTTTCCTCAACTTGATCTTTATCTTCCATCAAATTTGATCGTTTACAGTTGAATAATTCACACATTGCATCCACTTTATCCATTCTTGGAGATTTGATGCCATTACACCAATTATATACAGATGTAGTTCCTACGTTCAGGCGTTTTGCGAGCTCTGCTTGTGTCATATTATACTTATTAAGATAATATCTTAGATTTTTTGCAAATAATTTATTGAATTCTTCGTATGGCATGTTACCACCTCCCTACAAAAGAGATTATACACCATAAGTGGACTTATAGCAACTAAAAATGAAAAAAATTCACTTTCAGTGTTGACATCCACTTAAAGTGATGGTATTATGATATGCGAAAGGAGATGATAACGATTGCAGAATGTTAAGATAAGCTTGGCAGCGGCAAGAGTAAATGCGAAATTAACTCAGGAAGATGTCGCCAAAAGCCTTAAAGTAAGCAAAAAAACAGTAATCAACTGGGAAAAAGGTGCAGTTACACCATCGTTTGCAATTCTTGATACATTATCGAGATTATATAATATGCCGTTAGATTATATTTTTTTGCCTACAAAATCCACTTAAAGTGATAGAAAGGAGAAGCATGGAAGGAAAATCAAAATATGAGGTAATTGCCGAGAAGCTGAAAGATGTAAAAACATTTGCGGAAGCGAAGGAAATCCTTACAGATGAAGAGATGGTTTATTACTTCATGGATGCGACAGACAATTTGCAGGAAACTCAAGAAGGCGAAGAGCTTGTTATCAGAGATATTTTGAAAGCTCTGGGAGCAAAAAAATATTCCGTGAAACATGCTCTATACCTGCTTGATGTGGCAAAAGATGTTTTATCTGTGATTGCCAGATTTGAGTTTTAGAGCATCCATTCTCCAGCATGCTGTTTCTTGATTGTGTTGAAAGCTTCCTTATTCTTCACGTAATCATCAAGGAACTGTTCAGGAGTGGTTGCAGAAGATGTTTTGACCGTGTAAGCCAGTGCAATGTCTTCAATATTTGTCAAGGCATCTTTGATAGGATCTTTGGACATGGTTTCACCTCCCTTCATTGGATCTGCTGAAATTATAAGGTGGAATGAGGATGAAAACAAGTTAGAAGAGATAGAAAGGAGAGGGAATGTTAGTATATGTGATTTTGATTGTGCTTGTGATCAGTCAGTTTGTAAGAGCAGCCGCATATAAGAAATCAACAAAAGCCCTTACGCTGTATCTGAAAGATATTGATGCTGTTCCAGATGAGCAGACAATACGGAGATACAGCGAAAAGGCATTGCAGTTATCAAATACCAAGCGTTGATTTAATTAGTGCAGTTATAACGCCAGATGATATTTGCGTGAGTGCAGATATGGAGGTCGCTCCAATCTTAGATGCTACTGATTTGGTTTTTTTCCATAATTCCGGTTCACGAATGGAATTAAGGAATTCATGACCTGCAAAGGTAATGTCGTAGATACTGGTAACAAGTGGAACGTTACCGTCTACGTGAACCACGTTAGCATCGATATATCCGATTTCATGAAGCTTTGAAACACAATACTGAATATCTTCGTTTTCATAATCTGGTAGATCAGAAGATAGTTGCTTCATTGTGCATTGGTAGTTGTAAGGGTACGATTCAAGCTTCAATAAAACAGAGCGGATACAATTATGATTCAGTTCCATTATCAAAATCCCCCTTTCATATGTATTGGTGTGGTGCACCTGTATGAAGTATAAGGCGAATTTGTGGATTGTTCAATGGATGAATTTATTTTGATGGAACGCAGTAAGCCCTAAGCAAGCACACTGTAGACCTTAGTTGAATAAGCTAATGCAGGAGGTGATGCGTTATGACCTATACATACAATGTGTTGGTTGATGGAAAATGGGTGGATTTGAAAACACTTCCACCAGAACAGCAGGAAGAGATTAAGAAGAAGCTGACCGACAAGGTAGCGGATGCGCTTGCTGTTGAACAGGCAAAGAAATGTTCATAAGATACCGCAGGCACGACCTGCGAATATGTGGACAAGCAGAGAGGAAGAAAGAGGATGAGTAACGACATGATCATATGGACATACCGGCTGGCAACGTTCGCCATGGTCGAAGGTGCGGTGCTGTTATGGCTCGGCATGATCTATGGATTTTGGATGATGCTTGCGGGGGTGGTCTATAAGGAACTGATTGAATATGCCAATGATGATGATATGGACCATGCAATCGAGATCTACAAAAAAAGCACCCTTGGGACTGGCATCCCGCAGGTGCAAATAACAAATAACACAGTAAAAAGTATATCACGGAAGGGAGCGTGAATCAATGGTTACGATGAACGTGCTTGCAAATCATGATGAGTGGTTGAAGCACCGGACGAAAATCGGCGGATCAGATGCAGCTGCAATACTTGGAAAGAATCCATACAAGACGAATGTGGAACTCTGGAAGGACAAGGCGTTTCATCTGATGCCGGAGGATATCTCGGACAAGCCATATGTGAAGTATGGCACCGAAGCAGAGAAGTATCTCCGGGAGCTGTTCAAGATGGACTATCCGCAGTATGAGATGTTCTACGAGGAAAATAACATGTGGACGAATGACACATATCCGTTCGCACATGCAAGTCTGGATGGATGGCTCAAGGATGAAGCTGGCCGCATGGGTATATGGGAGTGTAAAACTACAAATATCCTGCAGTCTCGTCAGAAAGAGAAGTGGGATCATCGCCTGCCGGAGAACTACTATATTCAGATCTTGCACTATCTTATGGTGACAGAGTTCGAGTTTGTGGAGCTGAAGGCACAGCTCAAATCAGTGTTCTCAGATGGAACGGTGTATTTGCAGACCAGACATTATCACATCGAGAGATCTGATGTGGAAGCGGATATTGAATATCTGGCAGAAGAGGAGCGGAAGTTCTGGAAATGCGTAGAGAACATGAAGGCTCCGCCGTTGGTACTGCCGGAGATATAGGAGGATGTCTCATGTATGGATATATCTGTCCGACCTGTGGCGCACACCTGGACCCGCAGGAGCGATGTGAGGAATGCACAGAGCAGAAGTTAAATGATCAGCGGGAGAGCGAACGTATTAAGCGTCTGCTCTCGGTAGGGAAGGATGCTCAATATGAGCTGGTATTAAGTTAGTAGGAGGATATGAATGGAGTTAAGAGTAGAACCGGTTACATTTCCGGAAGTGATTCAGTTCAACTATGAAGAATTGAAAGCAGAAATCACAAGCAAGGTAGAGATGTATAAGAACCTTGTATATACAGGTAGCGATCAGATTAAGGATGCGAAAGCAGACAGAGCGGCATTGAATAAGCTTATTAAGGCTATGTCAGACGAGAGAATCCGTATCAAGAAGGATTGTTTGAAGCCTTATGAAGAGTTTGAGCGGAAGATTAAGGAACTCACGGATATTGTGAATGAGCCGGTACAGTTGATTGACAAGCAGATCAAAGAATATGAGCAGACGCTGAAGAAAGAGAAGCGCGAGGAGATTGAAGCACTCTTTGAGACGATTGGTTTTCAGGCATTTGTGAGGCTTGAGATGATCTGGGATGAAAAGTGGTTGAATGCATCCGTATCGATGAAGTCTATCGAAGAAAAGATGCGTGATCGGATGTATCAGATTAGTACAGATATGCTGACATTGAACAGACTTTCAGAATATGCGTTTGAAGCCGTTGCAGTATATAAAGAAACGTTAGATATGAACCGGTCTATCGCAGAGGCACAGCGGATGTCTGACATTGCTAAGCAGAAGGCGGAAGCAGAGTCCCGGAAGAAGCAGGAAGAAGAGCGGCGTGCCAAGGAAGCGGAAGAGAAGAAGGTGTACGAAACACCGGTTATTATTCCGGAGCCGGTACCGGAACAGCAGGAGCCGGAACACATAGAGCCGCAGAAGATGGAAGTGCGGTTTGCGGCACTTCTTACAACCGAAGATGCACTTGCTCTGAAAGAGTTCTTCCAGAGCAGAAATATAGAGTTTAGAGCGATTTAGGAGGATATGAAAAATGGTAAAAGCAGAAAATGGAACAGCGAAAATTAGCGGAGAGGAAAAAACATGTGCGGTTGAAATTGCATCAATTCTTGGTAGTTTCAAGCATAATCTCCGCAAACGTCATGGTGAGAAAGAAGCAGAGCGGAGATACAAGGTGATTCTTGCATTAGCGGACGCCACTTGCGATGAACTTGTACAGAAGGATAAGAGAGAGATGGAATCAGACAAGAAGGGCGGATTGGATGAAATCTTAGACCAGTTAGCCGAGACGCTTTCAGATATTGTAGTTGATGCGTTTGTGAAGAAGGGAGACAGATAAGATGGTACAGAATAGTTTGGTTAAGAGTGAGCAGAATCAGATTCAGGACACAACAATGACCGGGTTCCTGAATCGTATGGATATCAAAGCGAATATTGAGCAGGCACTTGGTAAGGGAAATGTGCAGCGCTTTATCTCCGGCGTAGTATCGGCAGTCAGCGTGAATCCTGCTCTTGCAGAATGTACGAAGCCATCGATCCTGTCTGGTGCGCTGTTGGGAGAGAGCTTGAAGCTTTCCCCATCGCCACAGCTTGGTCATTATTACCTTGTGCCGTATAGCGACAATAAAGCCGGTACAAAGGTTGCACAGTTCCAGATGGGTTACAAGGGTTATATTCAGCTGGCCATCCGCTCCGGGCAGTATCGGAAGATCACCGTGCTTGCAATCAAGGAAGGAGAGCTTGTTTACTTTGATCCGCTCAATGAAGATATCAAGGTGGAGCTTATGGTCAATGACTGGGACAAGCGGGAGCAGGCGGAAACAGTCGGCTACTATGCGATGTTCGAGCTTGTAAATGGATTCCACAAGGCAATCTATTGGAGCAAGAACCAGATGCTTGCACATGCTGACAGATATTCGCAGGCATTCAGCAAAGATATGACGGCAATCAATACGAGATACGGCGTGAAGCATAAGGTGTCTTATGCAGATTATGTTGCCGGTAATTACGATCAGCGTGATTCGTGGATGTACTCAAGCTTCTGGTATAAGAACTTTGACGCAATGGCATACAAGACCATGCTCCGTCAGCTGATCAGCAAGTGGGGAATCATGTCTATTGAGATGCAGTCAGCGTTTGAATCCGACATGGCATACATCAAAGAAGATGGTTCCAAGGTATATGTAGAAGATGAGCCGGTTGCAGATGTAGATGCTGCAGAGCCCTCACAGCTGGCGGAAACATCTGAGGAACAGGCGATAGATTCTCAGCAGGAAGAACGTGCACAGGTGGCTGAAGCGGAAATGCCGACGCCGGAGCAGGTGAACAACAGTGCCGCTGCCGCATTGTTTGGATAAGGTTATTGTACAAAGATATATCACAGTATTCTTTGTTTTATTGTAAGTCATTCTCTACCGCATTTATGGCGGTAGAGGGAAAGGAGTTACATGAGCAAATACAGAAGCAGGAAAGTGGTAGTTGACGGTATTACATTTGATTCCAAGAAGGAAGCATGGCGGTACCGGGAGCTTCGGTTGTTGGAACAGACAGGTGAGATCAGCAACCTGCAGATGCAGGTCAAATATGAATTGATTCCATCGCAATATGAACTGCGGCCGGTCACATTGAAGAACGGATTCGTGAAGATGAAGAAGTTTTGCGTGGAACATGCATGCAGCTATATCGCTGATTTCGTTTATATAGATACTAACGGAGATACGGTTGTAGAAGATACCAAAGGATTCCGGACAAAGGATTACATTATCAAGCGGAAACTGATGCTCTACAGATACGGCATCCGGATCAGGGAGGTGTGACAAGATGAGTGCAAATATCAGAGATACACACAAGGTCGTGAAAGCGGTGCTTGAGAAGCATCCAGAGACGAGAAGCAGTGACGGATGCTTATGCTACATGGTGTACAAGGAGATTGGCAAGAAGAACGGTGTGGACGTAGATAAGATTCCTATTCAGCAGTTCTTCCTGCATATGCGAGAGCTTGGATTTCCTGCGACGGAATCGGTTAGAAGAGCACGGCAGAAGATTCAGGCAGAGAACAAAGATCTTGCAGGAAGCGAGTTCGTGGAATGTAATCGAACAATGCTTGAAGATGTTTATAAGGATTATGCAACCAGCATTATTAAATAGCTGGGATTGAAAGGAAGGAGCAGATGGCAAGACCGCAAAAAAAGGGATTGCTGTACTTTCCATTTGACACGGATTTCTTCGCAGACCTAAAGATCCGGGCACTCAGTGCAAGATACGGATCAGATGGATTGATATTTTACATATGGCTGCTTGCGGAGATATATAGAGAAAACGGTTATTACATTGTATGGAATGAGGACAGCGAGGATGCAGCGATAGCATCCCTTGGGCTGTCCGAGGGTTCAATGAAGCAGATAATGACATTCTTGGCTAGTCGGTCACTAATCATTGAGATCACACTTGCTAGTTCGGACACTATCATTACCTCCCCGAATATACAGAAACGCTATCAGGAGGCGGCAAAGAGCCTGAGACGTGAAATCATTGTTGATGATGAGATATGGCTTTTGAATGAAGAGGATACCGCTTCTTTTATTAAAGTCACCCAAAATTCGGATAAATACAGTAAAAACCATAATAAATCCTGTAAAAATGGGAGTAAATCCCGTAAAAACCCCACAAATAAAATAAAAGTAAATGAAATGAAAGTAAATGAAAGAGAGAGCGCACCCGCAAAGCATTCATATGGACCATTCGGAAATGTGATGCTGCTGGATGATGAATACATCAAGCTCGCAGATAAGTACGGAGCTGATACTCGTAACGATGCAATCGAATTCCTTGATATGTACATTGAAGAGAAAGGTTACAAAACAAAGTCTCATTATCTCGCCATCATCAGATGGGTAGTAAATGCTGTTAATGAGCGAAAGCAGAAAGCAGGACGGTCATATCAATATCAGATAAAAGGAAATGCGTTTACGAATTTTTCACAGACGAACTTATCTTCCGAGCTTGACGAAATGGAAGCTCTCTTTCATCAGGAGGTGAATGGAATTGACAAAGGCAGAAAGAATTGAACTGCGCAATCAGAAGATTATGGAGAATATCAAACTCGTGTATTTTCATCTGAATAAATATCATGGATTCCCAAATTACGATGACATCATACAGGTAGGTATGCTGGCTCTGGTGGAAGCTATCGACAGAAGCAAGGATCTGGAGCATCTGAATCGTAATTATATCGGACTCTATATATGTGGATATGTGGAGCGGTTTGTTAATTATGAAGATGTACCTGTCCGGACACAATTCAATCGACCAGATATAGAAAAACCACAATATGTTGCAGCGGATAAAGCAGTTAACGAAGATGGAGAGTCTTATGCAGATGTATTTCTTGCAGATACTCATGATTATATTGGTGATCTGGTTACTATGATAGATTTCGGACATATGGTTGATCAGTTGTCTCCGAGAACACAGAAGCCGATGCGGTGCATGTTGCAGGGGTATGGCATGACCGATACAGCAAAAATGTGTGGTATATCGTTTGAGCGAGTGAGACAGATCAAGAAGCTGTGCAATAGAGAACTGGTTGCAAGTGAGGTGTGACATGACATATAAAGAATTTTTAGAAAGCAAAATTGATCTTGCAACGGACAGCGGCTTTGTGGTTGATCGTTCAAAGATCAATCCGGCATTGAAACCGCATCAGGCAGATGCTGTTGCATGGGCACTTAAGGGCGGACGCCGGGCATTGTTTGAAGCGTTCGGACTTGGAAAAACGGTACAGGAGATAGAATTTTGCCATTTGGCAGCGGAACATACCGGCGGCAGAGCTTTAATCGTATTGCCGCTTGGCGTGAAGCAGGAGTTCACCCGGGATGCGGTGGAACTGCTTGGATATGAGAAGCCGGAGTATTGCCGGACGATGGATGAGGTCAGGGCGTGTGACAGTCAGATTGTGCTGACGAACTATGAGCGAGTGAGAGATGGTGATATAGATCCATCGTACTTTGCTGCAACGTCACTGGATGAAGCAAGTGTTCTCCGCTCATTTGGAAGTAAGACTTATCAGACATTCTTGGACAAATTCAAGAACGTTCCGTATAAGCTCGTAGCAACGGCTACACCATCGCCGAATAAGTACAAGGAGCTTATACACTATGCCGGATATCTGGAAGTCATGGACACCGGACAGGCACTGACAAGATTCTTCCAGCGGGATAGTACAAAGGCAAACAACCTGACGCTGTATCCGAATATGGAAGATGAATTCTGGCTGTGGGTGTCAAGCTGGGCACTGTTCGTTACAAAGCCGTCTGATCTCAATCCTGACTACTCAGATGTCGGATACGATCTGCCACCGCTTGATGTCAGATGGCATGAGATACCGATTCATTACGGAGATACAGCAGACAGGGACGGCCAGATGCAGCTCTTTCAGGAAGCGGCAGAGGGATTGAAAGAAGCGGCAGCAGTCAAGCGGGATAGCATAGACATCCGGGTACAGAAGATGAAGGAGATTGTAGATGCTTCGCCGGATGATCATTTCTTGTTGTGGCACGACCTGGAGAGTGAACGCAATGCAATCAAGAAGGCGTTGCCAGAGACGGTTGATATCTATGGATCCATGGATTATGAGACGAGAGAACAGCGTGTAATTGATTTCTCAAATGGAAAGACACGGCTGTTTGCAACAAAGAAATCGCTGTCCGGCTCGGGGTGTAATTTCCAGCGGTATTGCCACCGGGAAATATTCCTTGGTATTGATTATGAATTTAATGATTTTATTCAAGCAATCCACAGATGTTACCGGTTCTTGCAGAACCAGCCGGTTGTGATTGACATTATCTACATGGAGAACGAGAGGCAGATTAAGGAAGCCTTGATGGAAAAATGGAAGAATCACAATTACATGGTTCAGCGGATGGTTGAGATTGTGAAGAAGTATGGACTGAATTCAGCGAACAAAGCTGAACGATTGGAAAGGAAGATGGGAGTGGAAGGAACAAGAGAAGAACGAACCATGCGAGGAAATCACTACGAGTACAGCGCAAATTATAACGACTTTGGACACAATCAGGATACAGAAAGGTTCTTTGAACAGATGGACTACCTGACGCCGGAGCTTCTGCGAGTGTTAAAGCCGGGCAGAGTGGCGGCGGTACATGTTAAAGATCGGGTGCTGTTTGGAAATGCGACTGGTACCGGTATGCCGACGATCGAGCCGTTTCACGCAGATTGTATCGAACATTACATGAAGCATGGTTTTATGTATTTCGGCATGATCACTGTTGTGACGGATGTTGTACGAGAGAATAACCAGACATATCGCCTTGGCTGGTCTGAACAGTGCAAGGACGGAACCAAGATGGGTGTAGGATGCCCGGAATATATTCTGCTGTTCAGAAAGCTCCCAACGGATCACAGCAAAGCATATGCAGATAATCCGGTATCAAAGAGCAAGGAAGAGTACACAAGAGCACAATGGCAGATAGACGCACATGGATATTGGAGATCATCTGGTGATCGTCTGATCAGTAAGGATGAGCTGAAAGAGATATCGGTGGATAATCTGCAGAAAGCATACAGGAAATATAGCAGAGAGAGCGTGTACAACTATGAAGAGCATGTGAAGCTTGCAAAAGAGCTTGATAAGGACGGCAGACTGCCGGCGACATTCATGGTGGTTGCTCCGGGATCATGGAACCAGTTGGAAGTGTGGGATGATATCAACCGGATGCGGACACTTAACACGACACAGAGCCGCAGAAGAGCGCAGATGCATGTATGTCCGCTTCAGCTTGATATTGTGGAGCGGATCATCAACAGATACAGCAATCCTGGAGATGTCGTATATGATCCATTCGGCGGACTTATGACGGTACCAATGACGGCGGTTAAGATGAGAAGATATGGTAAAGGCTGTGAGTTGAATCCTGATTATTTCCGAGATGGAGTTGGATATCTGCAGGCAGCAGAAAACGAGATGGACGAGCTGACGCTGTTCGATTTTATGCCGGGGGTGATGGAGTGATACATGGAGAGCTTATTGTAGACAACTTTGCTGGCGGTGGCGGAGCTTCGACAGGCATCGAAATGGCAACAGGATACAGCGTTGATATAGCAATCAATCATGATCCGAAAGCTATACAGATGCACAAAACCAACCATCCAAGAACAAAGCATTATTGTGAAGATGTGTGGCAGGTAGATCCGATCGCAGCATGTAAAGGAGATCCGGTAGGACTTGCCTGGTTTTCGCCGGACTGCAAGCACTTCAGTAAGGCAAAAGGTGGAAAACCTAAAGACAAGAATATTCGTGGTCTTGCGTGGGTAGCCTGCCGGTGGGCAGGTCTTGTAAGACCAAGAGTGATCATGCTTGAGAACGTAGAAGAGTTCAGAACATGGGGACCATTAAATCGACGCCATCACCCAGTTAAGAACAAGCAGGGCAAGACCTTTAAACAATTTGTAAGACAGCTTGAAGAGTTAGGGTATGAAGTGCAATTCAAGGAGCTTGTTGCAGCGGACTATGGAGCTCCAACAATGAGAAAGCGATTCTTTATGATTGCAAGATGCGACGGAAAGCCTATTGTCTGGCCGGAACCCACACATGCACCGGCGGACAGTGAGGAAGTCAAGGCAGGGTTGCTTAAACCTTATGTGGGAGCCTACACACAACTTGATTTTAGCCTGCCTTGTCCGAGCATTTTTGACACTTCTGAAGAGATTAAAGAAAAATATGGTATCCGGGCGGTACGACCGCTGGCTCCGAAGACGATGGAACGGATTGCAAGAGGACTAAAGAAATTTGTGATAGATAATCCAGAGCCGTTTATCATTCAGTGCAACCACAGCGGCGATCGTAGACCAAACGATATCCGGGAGCCGATGCCAACTATAACAGGAAAGCATGGATATGGAGTTGTGGAGCCGAAACTTGCACCATATATGGGAACCAACACAACAAATCATTCGGGTGGAAACTGTAAAGATCCAATACATACGATTACAACTGGAAATCAACAGTGCTTAATCAGTCCGACACTGATCCAGTACCATTCCGAGACCGCACATGGAGAAGTGCGGGGACAGACCATAGGAGATCCGATCATGACAGTTGATGGTTCAAACCGGTACGGACTGATTACATCGTTTCTAAGCAAGTTTTATAAGACAGGCATCGGACAGGACGAAAGAGAGCCGTTACATACAGTTACAACGTCTGCAGGGCATTTTGGAGAAGTCCGGGCATTTCTGATCAAATACTATGGTGATGCTACTGGACAGGACATTGAACAACCATTAGACACGGTTACCACAAAGGATAGATTTGGTCTTGTAACGATTGAGGGTGTTGATTATCAGATTGTGGATATCGGACTTCGAATGTTGGAACCAAGAGAGTTATATGGATGTCAGGGATTTCCAGAAGATTACATTATTGATCATGATTATACTGGCAAGACATATCCGCGAACGGAACAGGTAAGAAGATGTGGCAATGCGGTATGTCCGCCGATACCGGCTGCACTTGTGAGGGCAAATCTTCCAGAAATGTGTATTGCAAGAAGAACAGCAAATATGAGAGTAGCAGAGGAAGCGAATGGACAGTTGATGATGTTTGCGTAGGAGGTAGATATGAGTTGAAGCAATTTAGACTGTTAGATGCAAAATGTAATAAATGTGGTAGTCAGATGAACAGCTGGGATATGCGTCTTACAAAGACCTTTAAGATAGTTAATACGTGTGAAAATTGCCTATGTGAGATATATGATATGGATAAAAATTCATTTAGACAGAGCATGGAGGAATTCTTTGACATGCGCCCATGTAAAGGAATTTAGGGTGATAATCATGGAAAAGGAATATAACGATCTTACAAAACGACTACTTGCAGAAGGATATACACAAGATTACTATCCGAATTATGTTCAGGTTTGTAGTAGCAGACTTCCAAGCACCGATGTGCTTAATAATTTAGCCGGCGGATTTGAATATAAAAGATGGTATATAGAGAAGCTTGTATTCAAAACGGGATGCGGATTGTACATAAAAGGGGAACATACCTTTTGTATGAATATGGGAATTGAATGGAGCTATGAAAATAACAACCCAGTATTTATTTGTCCATTCTTCAATCCAAAATGTGAAAATAATGATTCCAGATTATATGGAATCAGAGGGGAAGGAACACTGTCGCCGCACTGTTTCTGTACCTGCAAGATAACGCAAGATGCGTATAGTTATGATCAGAGTATTGAGAAAATACGGGATGATCATAAAAGTAGGCAAGAGGAGAAATATAAGAAATTTGTTATCGAACATAATGGCAGAGTGTGTAGGAATCAATCATATTATGACGAAAGGACAGAAATATGGACACAACAATATCATCCTGGAAAGTGCGTTGAATGCAATAGGAGAGATTGCCCTGTTCTAGGTAGAGATCTTGATAAGAAAAAGGGAAATGTATATTACGATGTAAAAATAACTGCCCGGAGATACGACCTCGATGGAACCTTATTTGAGGGACAGATTGATACTGTAATGAATAAGGGAATAAGATATTTTCAGCATCCTGTAAGTATGGACATATGTAGAAACTATGTAAAATTGTGTCAAGAAGAACTAAAGAACACAATTTTATTGAATAAATATCACAATGATATTTTCTTTGCAGAACGTTATGGAAAATTCAAGAAGATAGAAATAATAAACATACGGGCAGAAAGTAAGGAAAGTAGAGATCTAATGCAGGATTTGCAGGATATTAAAGACGGAATATCAATAGCGTATGATTCAGATATGAGAAAAGCAAATAAGGAATACAAGCAAAATAAGAGATTGGAAAATAAGAGAAAAAGAATACTTTCAGCGGAGCGTAAAATTTTAAGAATTGGATATGACGAGTTAGATGATAACGAGAAATATAGATTTCTTAAATTGCTGGGAGAACAAAGAATAACTGAGATATTAGAAGAAAGAAAGCGAGTGATTGAAGAAAAAAAGAGTCAACCAGTACAATTGGAATTGCCGTTAGATCAGATGATGTAGCGTCGAAATTTGTCGAACTTTGAAAATTGAATAGTGATGGTTGGAGTGGTATAATATCCTTATCAATACGAAGGAGGATATGTATTATGGGTTTAATTGATAACACAAAACAGTTTTGTTTAACATGCAAAAATAAGGGTGTAGTAGACACTATTAGTGCAGAGGATATGGATAAATTTGATAAAGAATATGATAGACTGGATAATATGGGATCTCTTTCTGCAGATCAAGTTTATGACAAAGCCTCACAAGGATGCAAAAAAGATTATTTCTACTGTCCGTATTGTGAAAATGGACAAAAATATAAAGATAAATATCCTAAGTACAGAGCATAAAAATGTATGTATTTGATACCAACCATCATTATTCGATGGTTGGTATTTTTTTGTGTAAAAATGGAGGATATGAGCATGTACATAGAAAACATAACAGAGCAGACGGTTATACCGAATCTGATGGATGATGAGAACGTCTGCATGATTAAGAGAAATTATTCGGGCAAGCTGGAGATCAGTGAGCTTGCCACGTTCCAGATCTCGAAGATTAAGAAGTATATGGAACGTAAGGATGTTGCATTTGTTATCGTAAAGGATGATGAAAAGGGAGCGTGATTTTGTTGAGAAAAATGAAAGTAAAGAACTATCTGCAGCAGGTACAGAAGATTGATGCTGTGATCACAAACAAGATGATTGAACGGGAGCAGTGGCTTACATTGGCAAGCTCATTGTCCGGTCAGACGGATGGAGAGCGTGTGAAGTCGTCAGGATCCAACCAGAAGATGGAAGATTCGGTTGTTATGGCTATTGATGCTGCGAGAGATATTGATAAGTATGTTGCAAGGCTCAGAGACGTCAAGGGCGAGATCAGCGAAGTGATTCAGCAGATTCCTGTCAAGGAGTACAACGTGCTGCACAAGCTCTACATTCAAGGCAAGGACCTTGACGATGTGGCAGCGGATAACAAGAAATCGTATTCGTGGGCGTCAACCATGCACGGAAGGGCACTTGCTCATGTTCAGGGCGTGCTTGATACGTTGGAAGCTCTCCCGGAGAACAGCGGGAAGTATCGTTTTCGGAAGGGGTTGAAGCTGTGAGTGAATATCCATGTAAAGGATGTACGGACAGAAAGGTAGGTTGCCATGGCGAGTGTGAAGGCTATAAAGCATTCGCCACGGAGCAACGGAAGAAGAATGAATGTATCAGAAAGCAGAAGGATGCTCTGAGCAATTACCTGGATATGAAGCAGGAAGTTGTGGAGCGGGCGAAAAGGAGGAGATGATAAAAATGAGAGACAATGGATGCAGTGGATGTAAGTATGAACATTTAAAGGGAAGCGAAAAACCATGTTGTGATTGTGCCAATATGCATATGGATAAGTATGAACCAATAACAAATGCCGACAGGATAAGGAATATGTCGGATGAAGAGTTAGCAGAGTTCATGAGTGAAAATACAAGTTGCTATTATTGCAAGGTTCAGTGTGAAGATAGACCTAACTCTCCAACCGAAAGCAGTTGCAATTTTAGGTGGCTTGATTGGCTTCAATCAGAAGCAGAATAGGAGAGAACATGGAAGATAGATATTTATTCAAAGCGAAAACCGCACAAATCGTTGGGACATACAACAATGGTGTTGAAGATGGCATGTGGGTTCATGGAAGTCTTCGATGTGATGTTGGGAAATATACCATTTTTCAATTTGAAAATGAAAGAGCTGATTATGTCGAATATGAGATTGACCCATCCACAATCTGCCAATGTACAGGCTTGAAAGACAAAAACGGAAATCTGATTTGGGAGAATGATGTTGTCAAAGATAAACATGGTAATTTTTATAAAGCATTTTGGCAGGACAATTATTATCAGTTCTCTTGGATTTGTATTAAATCAGATAATAAATTATTTATTGAAGCTAAATGGAATTTATGGAGTATTAAGAACTTTGAAATTGAAGTTATCGGCAACATATTTGACGATAAGGAGTTGGAGAAAGGGGAATGAGTATGAAACCAATATTGTTTAATACCGAGATGGTTCGGGCGATTCTGGAAGGGAGAAAGAGCTGTACAAGAAGAATTGTTAAATCACAACAGCTTGTAGGACTATTGCCGGATAAATGTAAAAACGGAGTACCAGAAGAATTTCTGAAAGAAAAGAAATTAATGTTCAAACCATACTGTGATATGACAGATATAGAACTGATAAATACCGCATACAAAGCTCCATATCAGCCTGGAGATATCCTGTATGTACGGGAAACATGGTGTGCGCTTCCGGTTAATGAAGCAGGTCATATGCGAGGTCACTCTGTTTATTATTACAAAGCGGACGGGGATTTGCGACCAGAGGGATGGCGTGGTAATTGGCATCCATCCCTTCATATGCCGAAGGAAGCTGCAAGACTCTTCTTGCGTGTAACCAATGTGAGAGTGGAGCGGTTGCAGGATATTACACCAAAGGACGCTGAAAACGAAGGTGTTGGAAATCTTTTCTACAAAGATATAGGGTACAGTGAAAAAAATTATGGAACAGAAGTAGATCCAGAGTATGGGATTGCAAAGGAACAATTTGCTTGGTTGTGGGAATCAACCGTCAAGAAATCCGACCTTGATTTCTACGGATGGGATGCAAACCCTTACGTGTGGGTAATTGAGTTTGAGCGGTGCGATAAGCCAGAAAGCGAGGGATAATATGACGGAGAGTGAAGCAGTAGAAGCAATACAGTTTGATTTAAAAATAGGCGGTGAAATACATTCTCAGGTATTGCGTGATGCTATTGATGTAGCAATACAGGCCCTTGAAAAGCAGATACCGAAGAAACCGACATATGACGGCGATGGATATGCTCCGGATGGGACGTTTGTTTGGGATGAATGGTTATGCCCTTGTTGTGGGGAAAGATACGAGGTCGATTATGATGATTATGATTATTGTCCTAATTGCGGGCAGAAATTAGATTGGAGTGATGAACATGAGACTGATTGATGCGGATGCATTAGTTAAGGATTTATTGGAACAGATACCTTTAGCAGAAAATGTGCCAATATTTAAAGATATTATTGAAAGTCAGCCGACAGCCTATAATGTAGATAATGTCTTGGAGCAGTTAGAAGATGCAACTGCAATAGGTGCAGATTGTGTAGGAAATGCGTTTGAGTGTATCCCTAAGTACATGGCAATCGAGATCGTAAAGGCAGGTGGTAAAACCTATGGGAAAGCTGATTGATGCAGGCATTCTGAAAATTCGATTGGAGAATGAAAACAGATTATATGAATCTGTTTTTGGAAAGCCTTTGTGCAACACAGAACGTGTCAATTCAGTGGTTGACAGCCAAATGATTGCATATGATGTAGATCAGGTCATTAAAGATGTATCTGAGCAGTTAGAGTCAGTGGTTGACAAAGAAAAACTCGATGATGTGATATTCAAAATCAGAATGGGTGGATATAAATTCTCATAATCAGTATAAAGATTGTGAAAAAGTTGTAAGTTTTTTGACTTATTTGTATAACATGTGACGTAAATTCTATGATATAGTTAATGTATCATAAATGGAAGTTGAAAGGCATCGTGCATTTTGCATGGTGCCTTTTGCTTTATGCCTGCCGTACTCTTTAGCTGATCATATCCTCCGGTGCGGTAGGCTTTTTGTTTGGATGGAGGATGGATATTGTAAAGGATGGTGATTGTGATGGCTAAGCTTACAGCCAAACAACAGAGATTCTGTGATGAATACCTGATTGATCTGAATGCCACACAAGCAGCTATCAGAGCAGGGTATTCGAAGAAAACGGCAGCTCAAACAGCAGCAAGATTGTTAACAAATGTTAAGATTCAAGAATATATAGAAAACCGGATGGCAGAAAAAGAGAAAGAGCTGATTGCAGATCAGGATGAAGTGCTTAAATATCTCACATCTGTTCTACGTGGACAGAGTGTTTCGACAGAGATTGTGATTGAGGGCACCGGCGATGGATGCAGTGAGGCACGAACGATTGAAAAGGAGCCTTCCGAGAAAGACCGCTTGAAAGCGGCGGAGCTTCTTGGTAAGCGATATGGCCTATACACCGAGAAGGTGGAAGAGACGGTCGATATGGAGCTGAATGTGAATATCGATTATGGCGATGAGGAAGATACCGGCGGTGATGCCGATTGAATCTGAATGTAAAGGCAAATCCATGTTTCCGGGAGGTAGACCGAAGCACGAAGCGATATATCGTAATGAAAGGCTCTGCAGGATCTGGGAAGAGTGTTGACACAGCGCAGAACTACATTCTCCGGCTGATGAAGGATAAGGGCAGAAACCTTGTGTGTGTCCGTAAGTCGGATATCACGAACAGAGACAGCACCTATGCAGAGCTTACAGGTGCCGTGTATCGGATGTTTGGAGATAAGGCGGAGCGATATTGGAAGATGACCACATCGCCGTTGTCGCTTGAATGTCGGGCGAATGGCAACCGCATTATATTCCGTGGAATGAATGATGATAAGCAACGAGAGAAGCTTAAGTCAATCACATTCCAGAAGGGAAAGCTCACAGATGTGTGGTGCGAAGAAGCAACAGAGCTGACGCAGGCAGATGTGGAAATTATAGATGATAGATTGCGTGGAGAATTGCCACCCGGACAGTTCTACCAGCTTCGAATGACCTTCAACCCGGTGAATAAGAATCATTGGATAAAGAAGGTCTATTTTGACAGATATGATCCGGACGTGCTGACACACCATAGTACATATCTTGGTAACCGCTTTATTGATGCGGCGTATCATCGGCGTATGATGCGTAGAAAAGAAGTAGATCCGGAAGGCTACAAGATATATGGCTTGGGTGAATGGGGCGAGATAGGCGGCTTGATACTTCATAACTGGGAAGTCGCAGATGTATCGCAGAATCTGAATGATTATGATGATATCGCAATCGGTCAGGACTTCGGTTTCAACCATGCGAACGTTATCTTGCTTCTTGGTATCAAGGATGATGATATATACATCCTCGATGAGATATATGTGCATGAGAAAGAGACGGCGGAGATCATTCCGCTGGCGATTCAGCATGCTATACCGACGAATAAGCCTATGTGGTGCGATTCCGCAGAGCCAGACAGAATCAAGACATGGAAGGGCGCTGGATATCGTGCAAAGGGTGTTGACAAGGGCGGTTCCGCCGGATCAGTCAAAGCTCAGATAGACTGGCTCAAGGGCGTGGTCGATAAGAACCACATTATACGACGAAGAATATATGTTGCCCCTCATTGTGTAAATACAATTAAGGAGTTGCAGCAATGGAAATGGAAAAAGGACGAACGAACAGGCGAGTATATTGACGAGCCGGTTCCAATCATGGATGATGCGATGGCGGCACTTCGATACGGCATCGAAGGATGGCGTAAGCGTCAATCATGGATTTTTTAGTTAGAAGGGACAAAGAATGTGCTTACGGTAGATGAGATTAAAAAGTTCATAGACGACGATAAAACGAGCGAGAAGAAGCGGTTTGCAAAGGTCGGTGAGCGGTATTATGACGGAGATAATGACATCAAGCAGTACCGCTTATTTTATTACAATGCAGATGGCAATCTGGTTGAAGATAAGACACGGAGCAATGTGAAGATACCGCACCTCTTCTTTACAGAGCTTGTAGATCAAGCGACGCAGTACATATTGTCTGGCAATCGAAATGGAGAGCGCATTGTATTATCGGATGATCCGGAGCTGCAGCAGCATATGGATAAGTATTTCAATAACAACGACATCTTCATGGATGAGCTGGCGGAGTGCATCACAGACTGCAAGGTAAAGGGATTTTCGTATATATATGCATATAAAGATGCAAGTGATAAATACGCATTTGCGACAGCTGATTCCATGGGCGTTATCGAAGTACGTGAGAAAGACACGGACGATGGATGTGCCTATGTGATTTACTACTATACGGACCGTATAGATAAAGGACACAAGGTTATAACACGTGTGCAGGTATGGAGTGAGAAAGACACGACATACTATGTGATGGTTGACGATGGTGCACTCATGCTGGATGATTCCGTGAAGATCAACCCAAGACCGCATATCTTGTACAAGAAGAGTGGCGGGAAGGAAGATGATACATATTACGAATCGCTCGGATTTATTCCGTTCTTCCGGCTGGATAATAACAAGAAGCAGCATTCGTCTCTGCGACCGATCAAGCCGCTGATTGACGACTATGACCTAATGGCATCGAGCTTGTCGAACAACCTGATTGATTTCGACACACCTTTGCATGTGGTCAAGGGATACGAAGGCGACAACATGGATGAGTTGCAGACGAATCTCAAGACTAAGAAGATTATCGGCACAGGAGAGAATGGCGATGTCGACATCAAGACAGTTGATGTGCCATATCAGGCACGTAAAGAGAAAATGGAGCTTGATGAGAAGAATATCTATCGTTTCGGCATGGGTCTGAATACGGCCGGATTGAAGGATACGTCAGCAACAACGAATATCGCCATCAAGGCGGCATATTCGCTCTTGGAGTTGCAGTGTAATAAGCTGGAAATCCGGCTGAAGAAACTGCTCCGGCACCTCGTACGGATTGTAATTGAAGAGATCAACAAGACTGAGCAGAAGGGCTATCAGGATTCAGACGTATATTTCAAGTTTGAGCATGTGATCATGAGCAATGCGCAGGAGAATGCACAGATCAAGCTTACAGAAGCGCAAACGCATCAGGTTGTGATCAACACGATTATGTCATTAGCAGATACATTAGACGATGAGACAATTATCAAGGCAATCTGTGATGAGTTAGATATTGACTATGAAGAAATCAAGGACAAGCTGCCGAAGGACGCAGAGAAGGACATGGCGGATGCTAAGCAGCTGTTGGATGGAGTTGTGACGACGAGTGAACAAGCGAGAGAAGGAAGTTCTGCAAGCGCAACTGAATAGTGAAGAAGATGTTATTACACAGCTGAAAATCACTTATGGGCAGGCTCTAAGGGATTGCGAAGCAAAGATACGGGAGTTATCGATGCGGGCAGATCTCGAGCCGGAGAATCTACAGTCAATCATATATCAGAAGCAATACCAGGAAGCAATCAAAGCACAGTTAGAGGGCGCTCTTGCGAATCTGCAATCAGATTCATATGCAACTGTATCTGATTATCTGACACGGAGTTATCAGGATGGATATCTCGGTTCTATGTATGATATGCAAGGGCAGGGAATACCGCTTGTGATGCCGATAGACCAAGAAGCTGTGACAAGGGCAGTGGTACTTGACTCTCAGCTTTCTACATCTCTGTATGACCGAATGGGTGAAGATGTAAAGGCAATCAAGAAAGCAGTGCGACAGGAAGTATCAAGAGGAATTGCGCAGGGCATGACATGGAGCAACATTGCATCGAACCTTGCACGGAATATGAAGCATACGCCGTTCCAGAAGGCGTACAACAATTCAATCCGGATTGCCCGGACAGAAGGGCATCGCATACAGAATCGTGCCGCATTGGACGCTCAGAAGAGAGCAATAGATCGTGGCGCAGAGGTTGTAAAGCAGTGGAATGCGGTACTTGATGGAAGAACAAGATCAGAGCACAGAGATCTGGATGGTCAAATCCGAGAAGTCGACGAGATGTTTGAAGTCGCAGGATATAAGGCAGAAGCGCCGGGATTGTTTGGTGATCCATCACAGGATTGTAATTGCCGTTGCTGTCTGGATCAGAGAGCGAGATGGGCACTTAACTGCGGTATTGTGAAGATGGATAACTTCTCGAAAGAAACAGTCGCTTTCGAATCTCCGGAAGAGTATGCGGAGTGGAAGAAGGTATACTGGTCCGATGAGAATATCGAATATATGCAGCACGTTACGGCAATGGAGAAGAAATATGGCAAGAACTTCGAGAAGATGCTTAATTCCATGACCGATAAGGAATATGAGAAGTATAAGCGGTTGCTGGATAACAATCCGATGTATAAACCGAAAGTGACACTTGTTAAGAATGCAGAAGAAGCTAAAACTGCATTAAAGAATAGAATTGGCTTTAGAAACTGTAATATAGATTCAATGGACGAAAGACTGATTGTGGATAATACAAATCAGCTGATCCGTCTGGAAAGCAAATTCGGAGTAATACATAAATCCGATTTTGTAGATATTGATGTAGACGAAGGTAATTTCGCCGGAAATGTGAATAGCAGCAGATTATCACCAGCAAGTCAATATTTGGTTCTGAATAAAAAACGTTATACGAATAGAGATTCCCTGATAAAGAAGGAAATCAAAGATATGGATAGTGGATACTCAATGCCTTTTTCACATACAAACGAAGAAGCTTCCATAGCAACGGTAACTCATGAATATGGACATATGTTACAGAATGTTATCAAGAAGGACTATATGGAGTCTCTTGGTTGGAAAAATTCAGATATGCTTGCATTTGTAAATAAAAGCGCAAAAACGGACAAGGCAAAATATAAGTGGTATGCAGATGCTCAAAAAACTGTTCAAAATAACTGCTATGATGAAATAATTGCAATTGCGAAAAGAAACAATCCTGTATTTGATTTGGACGCAAATATATCAGAATATGGAAAGACAAGTAAGGCAGAGTTTTTTGCAGAAGTATTTGCCAACAGCCAGCTCGGAAAGCCTAATGAATTAGGTGTAGCTATGAATGAGTGGCTAAATAAGAAATACCTTGCAAATAGCGTGGAAAATGGTACAATAACATTAGCAGATATCAATAAAATGATAACTCCATACGAGAGAAAGGTGCTTGATAAAATACCTGCAAAAAGTGGTTATTTTGATTTTGCAGCGCATGGAAGCCCTGATTATATAGAATATGGGGAAAAAGGGAAAAATATGTCTGCAAGAGATGTGGCCAGAGTTATTTCACATAATGAAAAGTACAATGGTCAAAAAGTACGAATGTTATCATGCAGTACAGGTGCATCGGATGATGGGTTTGCTCAACAACTCGCTAATTCGCTGGGCGTTGAGGTAGAAGCTCCTACAGATGTGCTGTATGTTTATGAGGACGGACATTTCAAAGTAGGTTATGACGGAAGTGGAACAATGAAAACATTTAAGCCACAAGGAAAGCGGTGATAATATGACATTTTTTGGATTTTTCAAAGGAATGAAATATGGAAAATGCGAAGATGATTTTGATGATTATAAGAAAATCAAAAATCATATCAGCAAAGATAAGATATTAAAATATCTGGAAAGTCTTTCTATTTCGGCTGTTGCGCCTATGTCTACCGAAGATATATTTGATGGGGAAAAGATACCGCAAGCTGGAATATACGAAGATGGGAATTTTACATTTCCAGCTGATTTCTTACACTATTATAAAAAATATGATATTGGAATACCAGAAGAATATGAGAACTATATTAGCTCAAAGGTAAATTAGACGAAAGCACTCCGCAGTAGCAGGGTGCTTTTTCTATGTATAATTATGTAATTTAGACCATGATTAAAACGTGGTCTTTTTTTATGCCCAAAATCGTCTTAAGGCGATTAAACTGTGACGAATATTTACTCCGGCAAGAGTGATAACTGCCATGCGTGACTGCGATTAAAGTCAAGAAAGGATGGAAACATGGAACTGAAAGATGTGTTAGGAGAAGAACTGTACAAACAGGTGCAGGCGAAGATTGATGAGCAGAACTCGAAGGAAGAGGACAAGCTCAAGCATGTTCGATTTGCGGATCTGTCGGAAGGAAACTACATTAGCAAAGAGAAGTATGATTCCGAAACCGAGAGATTGAATGGACTGATCACTGGCAAAGACACGGAGATCGGCAACGCAAATAAGCTCATCGAAGAACTGAAGAAGGCTTCCAAGGGCGATGAAGGTATGCAGCAGAAGATTTCGACGTATGAGACGGAGAATGCCCGCTTGCAGCAGGAACTGGAAGAGACAAAGGTCAGCTCCGCATTGAAAGTCGCTTTGTTATCGGCTAAGACGGATGACACCGATTATATGACCTTCAAGATTAAGGAGATGCTGAAAGAGAAGGGCGAAGAGCTCAAAATCGACGATGATGGCAACATCAAAGGATGGGATGATATGCTCACTACTCTCAAGACGCAGTTCCCGGCACACTTCGAGAGTTCTGGTGGAAGTCGACAGATTATTGAGAATAAGCTGGACAAGGGAGATCCGGCTGGCGGTTCTGCAGAGCCTAAGGATTTAGCAGAAGCGCTGAAACAGCAGTATGAAGCCGCAACGAACGGCTAAGAAAGGAAAGGTGAAATACTATGGCAATGACATTAGAAGAAATGAAGAAGGGTATGAGCGATAAGGTGTTCTCGCAGATCGTGGATATCTTTCTGAGACAGTCTACCGTACTGCAGATGCTCACATTTGATGATTGTGTATCTGCATCCGGCGGTGGCTCAACAATGAAGTACAAGTATCTTAGAAAGGTGCTTCCGGCTACAGCAGAGTTCCGTAAGCTTGGCGGTTCTTATACAAACTCTGTAGCGACTAAACAGGAGTATGAAGCAAGCCTTGCTATCATGGGTGGCGCTGTACAGATGGACAGAGTGCTTAACAAAGTAGCCGGTAACTTCGACAACCTTGCATATCAGATTGAGGAACATATCAAGGCGATTGTTTCTCTGTTCCATTACACACTGATCAATGGCGATGCTACTACAACTGCATCGACAGATCATCCGGAATTCCAGGGACTGGATTCCATGATTGCTGGCACTGCAACAGAGTATGGTGCATCCGAGTCCATTGACCTGTCTACAATCGCCCAGATCAAGGCAAATGCAGACGAGTTCTACGAGGCACTTTCGCTTCTGATCAAGACTACTGATGCAGATGCAGTTCTTACAAACACGGAGACAATCACAAAGATTCAGACTGTTGCTCGTGTCCTTGGCTACAGAACGGAGAGCGAAGAGGCATTTGGTAAGCGTATTACAACGATTGATGGTATCAAGCTTGTTGATATGCAGAACCACTACACTGTAAGTGGAAGCAATGCAACTGCAAATTCTGTAGTGAAGAAGGGAATCAGCAGAAAGATTGGATCAGCAGAGACAGCAACAACAGGACTGACAGATATCTATGCTGTCAAGTTTGATGTGAATGATGGATTCCACGGCATCAGCCTAAATGGTGGTTCCGTTATCGATAAGTATCTTCCTGATTTCAGCAAGCCGGGTACAATGAAGGATGCAGAGGTCGAGATGATCGCTGCAACCGTGTTGAAGAATACACAGCATGCAGGTGTACTTCGTAACATCAAGATTGCGTAAGCAAAGAGAGGATAGGTGATAAATATGCCAGCAAAGACAGAAACAAAGGCAGAAGAAACAAAGGCAGAAGAGACAAAGGCTGCAAAGTGGCTTGTAGTCGTTAACAATGCGCCTGCTTATTGCGGTATTGGTGCCGGTGGCGTCCAGTTCGCAAACGGACAGGCTGTGATTGAGAGCGAGCGCATGGCATCCTGGTTCGAGGAGCATGACGGATATACTGTCACAAAGCAACAGTAAGGCGGTGATCGTATGATTATGACCGTTGAAGAGTTGAAATCATATATCGATATTACTGCGAAGGATCCGGTGCTTGAAGCAAAGCTTCAGGCGCTGGAGCTTCTTATACGGAAGTACACGAATAACAACTTCCAAGACAGGAGCAGACGTTTCAATGCAGATGTTAAGAGCGGGGTGCTTCAGGGCGCATCCAATCTGTTTGCAGTGGGTGACACCGTGCAGATATCAGAATCGCTGTATAACGATGGCTTGTACGTGATTGAAGATATTGATATTGACAACGCACACATGGATTTTAATGAAATTCTTTCAGATGAGACGTGCGTGCTTATAACGAAGGTCAAATATCCTATGGATGTGAAGCTCGGTGTAGCAAATATGCTGAAATGGGATATCGAGAACCGGGACAAGGTCGGTATCCAGTCGGAGACACTCAGCCGGCACTCGGTGACATACTTCAATATGGATGGCGATAATTCGCTTATGGGATATCCCAAGTCGCTTCTTGGATTCTTGAAGCCGTACATGAAAGCGAGATTCTAAGAATGGAAGGTGATTAGATGATTGGCGGGAATATAGCCGGTCAGATTCAGCTCTATAAAACAGAGACGAACATCATCGGCGAACGTGAGAAGATATGGGAGACTGTGGATGATATAACCGGGTTCCTTGATCTGTCGACAGGAGACAGCAAGTACACCACGTACAATGCTAAGATTCAGGAATCAACGCACATCTTCCTTGCAGACTATAAGGAGCTCGACAGCCGCATCAAGGCGGAGAACAGCCGCATGGTAATCAATGGAAAGGTATATGACATCATGGTGATTGATGATCCGATGGAACTTCATGAGCAGTTGGAGATATATCTGAAATACACAGGAGGTCAGTGATATGTCCGAGGTAGAGTTTACGAATAATTCCATGCAGATCAAGAAGGCGCTCAGAGAAAAGGCGATTGCATTTCTTGAAGAAGCGGCAGGAGAAGTGCAGACGGCTGTACACAATGCATCCAGAGTTGATACCGGAGAGACAAGAGGTTCATATACACATGTGGTCGATGAGTCAGCACTTGAAGCAACTATTGGTTCTCCGGAAGAAAATGCTATCTGGGAAGAGTTTGGTACTGGCGAATATGCATTGCATGGTGATGGCCGTAAAGGTGGATGGTTTTATACAGATAAAAAGGGACATGGACACTTCACGCACGGTAAGACACCGAACCGACCGCTTGAGAAGGCTTTCAAGGCAACTAAGGGTGCAATTCAGCATCGGGCAGATGAGATATTCGGAGAGTTGAAATAATGAGCATAGCAGCATTAAATTACATTAGTGATATTATGAAGTCTATCGGCATTCCGTATCAATTTGGAGAATGGACGGACGAAGTACCGGACAGGTATTACGTTGGCGAATATCAGGAAATTCCATCTCCGACAAAGGAAGAAGATGGCGGACAGGAGACGTCGTTCATCCTGAATGGATGGACCCGGAAATCCTGCATGATATTGGAACAGGACAAAGAAACAATCGAACACTCTTTACCTAAGTCACGCATGAATCCGGATGGTTCGTGTGTGGCTATTTTTTATGACAGCGCATTCCCGGTACCGACCGGAGATGGGGAGTTAAAGAGGATTCAGATAAATTTGACTATAAAAGAATGGAAGGTGATATAAATGGCAGAAAACACATGGAGAGAATTATGCGTATCTGGTGTAACAGAGAATACGCCGAAGCGGATACTGTTAAATGCGTGTGTGCTGTACAAAAACTTTAAGTATGACACAAGCAAGAAGCTCTGGACAGGTACTTTGCTTGGTGCTACATCCGGCGGTACAAAGTTCACGATTGCTCCGGAAATTACAAATATCTCGGTGGATGGTGTGCTTGTTAATGCGAAGGGACTTGTGCAGAAAGTCGGCGAGACGGCAAAGGTTGAGACGAACATGGTCGAACTCACAAAGGACTGGTTGAAGGCAACAACAATCGGAAAGGAAGGCTCGTCGGTAGATGAAACAATGGATGTGATTGAATCTAAGGCGACAATCGAAGATAGCGATTATGTCGAGAATTTCGCATGCGTCGGATTCAAGACGGATAGCACACCTGTGATTGTACTGTTTGATTATGCGCTTTGTACATCTGGCTTGTCAGCAGATACGAAGAACAAAGAGGCGTCAACAATTCCAACGACATTCGATTGCTATGCTAACCTCAAGACAGGCGCTATGACGAATGTGCTTCCTTATCATATCTATATGCCGAAGGAAGTTGTTGAGAGTAATACAGTTAATCAGTTGCTGGATGATGCAGCGTAATACCGAATATTAGGAGGATAAGTAACTATGGAAAAGGAAATGACAACAGAAACAGAAGTAATGCAGGGAACAGTAGAGGAAGCTGTACAGGAAGAGAAAAAGCCGTACACATTACGGCCATTGAAGTCGAAAGATCTCTTTCCGATGATGAAAATTATTTCATGTATTAAAATCAGCAAGTTTTCTGACTGCTTTTCATCGGATGCAACTAAGCGCCTGATAGAAAAATCGAAGCAGAATCAGAATATCACGATGGAAGATGTAGAAGAGATCGGTATGGGCGTTGCGCTTGAGATTGGCGATGTTATTCTGGCGAATCTTCCGAATGCTGAGAAATACATCTATCAGCTTCTCTCGAATCTGTCAGGTATGACAGTAAAGGAGCTTGAAGATATGAATCCGGGAATGTTCTTTGCGATGATTATGGATGTGGTCAGACAGAGTGGATTCGCAGATTTTTTCAAGGTTGCTTTGAAATCTATCGGATAGGTGATATTGAGTTTTGGGACTTGCTATTCAAGCGATATGCAAGTCCTTTTTTATTGATGGATGAGATGATTGCGACAGAGCGTTTGGTAGAGTTCGTGGATTCAATTGTGAAGCGGACGAACAAGGATACCGAAGAAGATGTGCTGTGGGAGTTCTTCTTGAACAAGGTGCAGGGAGAATCCTATGAGGATTTTGTAAATCGTGTACATGCTCAGGCATCATCTCAGAAATCACTATCCGATGAAGAAATCAAAGCGATGGTGGAAAATTCAATGAATGCATTCGGCATTGAATTGGTTTAAAAGGAGAATGCGATGGAATTATTTAAGATCTTTGGTCGAATCGCACTCAAAGGGCAGCAGGAAACGGAAGACGGCTTGGATTCCGTTTCCGGTAAAGCGTCAAAAGTAGGTGATGTGTTTCTCAAAGGAATCGGGACGATTGCAAAGTGGGGCGCAGCGGCAGCAGCGACGGCTGCAACAGCAACGGCGGCACTTGTGAAGAGTGCGGTGACCGCATACGCAGATTATGAGCAGTTGGTCGGCGGTGTCGAAACGCTGTTCAAGGATTCGGCTGGAGAAGTGCAGAAATATGCTGCAAATGCGTATCAAACGGCTGGACTATCGGCAAATGAATACATGGAGACTGTCACAGGCTTCTCGGCGTCATTGTTGCAGAGCCTAGATGGAGATACAAAGGCGGCAGCAGAGAAAGCAAATGTGGCCATCACGGACATGTCTGATAATGCGAATAAGATGGGTACTTCTATGGAATCCATTCAGAATGCATATCAGGGATTCGCAAAGCAGAATTATACGATGCTGGATAACCTGAAGCTCGGATATGGCGGTACCAAGGAAGAGATGCAACGGCTTTTGGAAGATGCGGAGAAGTTATCCGGCCAGAAGTTTGATCTATCATCATATGCGGATATTGTAGATGCGATTCATGTGGTGCAGACGGAGATGGGCATCACAGGAACTACCGCAAAGGAAGCGGCTACAACAATTCAAGGATCTGTGAACATGACGAAGGCGGCATGGCAGAATCTTGTCGTTGGAATCGCTGATGATACGCAGGATTTCGATGGACTTGTCAATAATTTTGTGGAATCCGTTACGACTGCCGGCAATAACATTCTGCCAAGAGTGGAAATCGCCTTGAAGGGCGTTGGTACGCTCGTAGAGAAGCTTGCACCGATTATTGCAAAGACAGTACCGAATATCGTATCAACAACGTTACCGAGTATGATCAAAGCAGGCACAAGCATAATCCGGGCGTTGCTGGATGGATTGCTTAAGGCTGTGCCGGAGCTGATACCATGCTTTAAGGATATTATCAATCAGCTGATTGAAGTGATAGTGGACAATCTGCCACTGATCATTGAAGCGGCTGTTACAATAGCTGGTGCGATTGTATCCGGACTTGTAGAAGCATTGCCGGATATACTTACTGCAGGTATTCAGCTGATACAGAGCTTAGCGCAGGGGCTTACGAATGGTATTCCAAACATATTATCGACGGCAATTACGATTGTTGCTAAATTAGCATCGACATTGATACAGAACATTCCTCAGTTAGTTCAGACAGGACTGTCACTTCTGCTGGGGCTTGTACAAGGTATATTGCAGGCGATACCGCAATTGCTTCAGGAGTTACCAGGTATTATTACTCAGATGGTTGAAACTATATTATCTTGCATACCTCTGATCATCGAGTGTGGTATAGAATTGCTGACTTCGTTGGTTGATGCACTTCCAGAGATTATAGCGTCTATTGTTTCTGTATTACCGCAGATTATAAACGGAATCATTGAGACTCTCTTAGGACATATCAATGAAATTATTCAGGCGGGCATTAAGCTACTTGTAGCTCTGATTGATGCATTGCCACAGATTATCGATACGATTTGTAAGGCACTGCCACAGATCATAGAGGGAATTACAGGTGCATTGCTAGATCATATTGGGGACATTATTGCCGCAGGTGTTGATCTTTTTATGGCACTTGTAACTAATTTGCCGCAGATTATAGCGAATATTGCAGGTAAGGTACCACAGATTATCGCAAGTATTGTAATTGCTATAGGTCAATGTCTTGGTGAAATGTGGGAAGCAGGAAAGCGTCTTATGAATAACTTATGGCAAGGTTTGAAGGATGTCGCACCGAGCATATCAAGTTGGTTCAAGGACTTTTTACATGATTTATTTATTCAAGATGTTAATGTTCAAGTGGATACGTCATCGCTGAAAAGCAGCGCAACGGCAAAAATAACTAATAAATCTACATCTGCTAGAAAGCATGCAAAAGGCGGTGTCGTTGAGAAGGGCGAAATTGCACTTTTGGAAGGTGATGGAGCAGAGGCGGTTGTACCGCTTCACCAGAACCGCATGTGGATATCACGAGTAGCGCAGGATATGAAGAATGCGTTAGATTATGGACAATCATCATCTGGAAGCAAAAATGACAATGCATTGCTTGAGCTTATATACGAGCTGTTGGAACGATTGCCTGATTTGATACTGCGTGGTATGGAATCTGTGAATTTGAAGGTGGACAAGAGAGAGCTTGCAAGAATGATAAGAGAGGTGACGACGACTTGATTGAGAAAGCAAGATATGTAAATCATATGAACGAAGAAATTGAATTTGGTGTAAATGGCATCTATATCAATGAGAACGATCTGCATGATTTCGCATGGACTGTAACCAGCAAGAACGACAAAATATCGTCGTTTAAGATGGGAATAGTCAAGAAGTCGTTGCCGGTCGTTTTTGCATGCAGAAATGAAGCTGATGGAACGGCGATTAGAAATCGCTTGTTTGAAGTGTGTGAGAAAGATGTGCTTGCAATAAAGCATGGAAAACTTTATATAGGCGATTATTACATGCGGTGTTATGTCACAGGAAGCAAGATATCGAAATACACATACAATAAGATGTATGCGAAAGTTACGCTGACGATTCAGACAGACTATCCAGCATGGATTAAGGAGAACGTAACGAACTTCAATTATGGATCCGGTTCAGATGGGAATAATCTGGATTATGAAAATGACTTTGATATGGATTATACATCGAATATGCTTGGTAAACAGTTAAATAACACGGATTTTGTAGCGTCGAATTTCGAGATGCGGATATATGGACCTGTTGTACATCCGTCTATTGTGATAGGTGGACATGTATACTCTGTTGATTGTACTGTTGAAAAACATGAGTATTTGACCATCGAATCTATAAAAAAGACGATTGTACTTACAAAGCAGAATGGTATAGAGGTAAATTGTTTTAATTTGAGAAATCGCGATTCGTATGTATTTGAGAAGGTTCCGATCGGTGTGTCAAGTGTGTCAACTTCCGGAGCATTTAAGTTTGATATCGTGCTTTTGGAAGAAAGGAGCGTGCCGAAATGGACTTGATTTATATGAATAATGATAAGGACGATGAAGGCGTAGTGAGAGACTACACGATGGATCTGGAATTTGGCGGCAATTCGGATAACGACTTTGAGTGCGTGGTCAATATCCAAAATCACATATGTAAGGACGGCTATTTTCTATACTATGAAAATACGGAGTATGGCGGTATCGTGGATGATATCTGCGTGGATACCGATGCGGATTCGGTTACATACAAAGGGCGTACCTGGCACGGTATCCTGAATTCAAAGATTATCGAGCCGGATGCTGGGCGGGATTATCTGGTGCTGAATGGCGAAGCAAATCAGGTAATTGCCGGGTTACTTACTCGGCTTGGACTGGGAAGCTTGTTTAAGGCATCACCGGAAGATTCAAAGATTGGGATATCAAATTATCAGATGAATCGGTATGTGGGTGGCTATGATGGAATCAGGAAGATGCTTCAGGACAATTACGCAAAGCTTGTGATGAGGTTTTCCAGAGGAATCGTAACGTTATCTGTGCTGCCAATCGTTGATTATAGCAAGGATGAACAGTTTGATACGGATCAGATAGATTTCATGGTTGAGAAACATTACCGACCGACGAATCATCTGATTTGCCTTGGTACAGGCGATTTGAAAGATAGGCAGGTGCTGCATTTATATACAGATGCGCATGGAGTGATAGGTACTACAAAGGTTTTGACTGGTACTGACGAGGTGACAGATATCTATGATTATCCGAATGCTGAATCGGTGGAAGAACTGCGACAGGGAGGCATTGAGAAGCTGACGGAAGCGTGGTCTGCGGACAAGATAGAATTCGATTTTAACTCGGATGATGAAACGTATGATATTGGCGATATCGTTGGATCCGTTGAACGAGTGACTGGAATTGCTGTCGCAGCGGATATAACACGGAAGATAGTTACTGTAAAGAACAATACAACAACAATATCTTATAAGGTGGGTGATAAGTAAAATGGCGCATTTAATAACAGGATACAAAGGATCAGAACATATTAAGTCAGCAGATCAGGGCAGCTTCAATGCTGCTTTTTTTGGTGCCGGACAGTTTGTGATGGAAATTGGCAATCAGTTTGAGGGTTCAATCATCAATAATAATACTGTACGGATTCTTGATGGAGATTTGCTGATGTATGGTCGTCATGTTCGTATTGAACCGAATACTTACGAAGATTTGACGGTTGATACCGGTACCGCCGGAATGAACCGAATTGACCTTGTGTGTATGGTGTATGAGAAGAATTCTTCGGATGGAACAGAGAAAGCATATCTGCAGGTGGTTAAAGGCACAGAGACAGAGGGCACGGCAGGAGAACCGGCTTATGTGGATGGAAATATCTTGTCCGGTGCAACAAGGAATCAGATGCCGCTTTATCGGCTTCAGATTGAGGGAGTGGTGTTAAAGAGCATCACGCAGATGTTCAAAACAATTCCGACGTATAAAACCCTTGCAGAGCAGTATGCAGTGCAGTTTGAGAAAGCGTGCAATACATACCTTGGTGCGCTGAATATCCTTGATACGATGGAGGAGGTTAATGCAAATACAAAGACAAATCAGCTTGCTGGAGCGTTAGCTTTGAAAGAGGTAATTAAATCGGTAGCATCAAACTTTTTAAAGACAAGCGGTGGTACTGTTAATGGAGTGCTTAAAGTTGGAAACAAGGTTAGTATATGGACAGACAATGGCGGTGGAATCATTAGTTTGTTTTCGGCAAGTGGAGTAGAGTATCGGTTTGATACATATAATGGTAATGGTCGTGTACAATGGACTGATTCAAGCGGTAAAACGCAGACAATTATTATTGGGCGAAATGGAAAAATATATATTCCGAATTTCAGTACTGATTTGGGAGGGTATATCACTCAATTTATTGAGGCAAACAAGAAACAAGTAAGCTCTGTATCAGATAATAATTTATATAATGTTACTTCATTGTGTACATTTCGCGATACTAATAACGCCTTAATTTCCGGCAGCAAAGGAAATTATATATTTGGAATCTCTGCTTTTTCGGATAAACGGCTTAAGACTAATGTTCATGACAGCGATGTGTGTGCATTGGAGAAAGTCAACCAAATTCGATATCGATCATTTGACTTTAAAGACGAACAATATGGTAATCATGAAGATATCGGATATATTGCTGACGAGTTAAAAGAAATCTTTCCGGAGTGCGTAGTATCGGTACCTCAGGACAGAACAACATGTGGCTACGATGAATTATATCAGGTGGAAGATAAGGCGTTAGTCAAATATCTCGGAAAAGCAATACAAGAGTTGACAGATATTGTTAATACACAGCAAAAAGAAATAGATTTGCTGAAGAATAAATAAGGAGGAAAATTTTATGAACATCATTGAAAACAATCTGAAATTTAAAACATTGACAAAAAGGGAATCTACGGACGGAATTTTTGTCCACCACAGAGTTGGTGACGGCGATGTAGAATCAATTCATCAACAGCATCTTAAGCAGGGCTGGTCCGGCATTGGTTACCATTTCTATGTCAGAAAAAACGGAGAGATCCATCGTGGACGTCCAGAGTGGGCGATCGGAGCTCATGTGTCCGGGCACAACTATCACACTATCGGTATTTGCGCAGAAGGTAATTTTGAGACAGATCAGATGTCGGATGTACAGAAAAATGCAATTTCTGATCTGATTGCTTATTTGAAAACAAAATATTCTATAAAATTTGTAAAGAAGCACTCAGATGTATCGAAAACTGCTTGTCCAGGAAAAAATTACCCGTTTGATGAGATTGTAGGTAATGTAAAGTCAAATGTTGAAATCAAACCATTGCCTAATATTAACGGCAAATTAGAGATTGTTCGTGAAGGTCAGAAGCTTGCAAATCGATTTGTTGGAGAAGATATTCCGGATATTGCAGAGGATGGACTTCGTGGTCCTGACACAATGAAACTTGGAATCGAGGTGCTTCAGCATGCAATGAATCTTGATTATCATGTAGGAATTGCCGTTGATGGGTACTTTGAAGCAAAATCAAAGGCAGCTTTTGGACATCACTATGTTCAATATGGGGAGACACAATATATGGTGTCTGCTCTTGAAATCCTTTTGAAGTTAAAGGGATATGATTGCAAATTCGAGTGTCCAGGCGTGTTCTGGAACGATTTGAAAAAAGTGTTTGCACAGTATCAGCACAATTATCAGCTCACTGAGGATTGTGTCGCAGGATATTGTTCTTTTATGTCATTGATCCACTAATAAATAGGCAGGGCATACCATATAATACCCTGCCTTATAACGTAGAAAAGGGTGGTATTTTGATCCGAGTAAAATTCAATAATAAACCAACATTTTATGATGTATCGTTTGAACTGTTATCCAATAAGATAAAATTGACCGGAGATAAACTCATAGAAAATGTGTCGGGTTTCAAGGCATATCGTCTAAATGGTGATGAACTTGGTGATTATTCAGATTATACAGTATGTCATAAGCAGAACGATGCACTTATATTTGAAAAGGAGAGAAAAGATGGTTGAGGCAATTATATCTGCCGGAGCGACGCTTGTGGTGTGCCTGATCAATGGACATTTTCAGCAGAAGGCAGCAGACAAGAAACATGAAGAGACGATCACACTGATTGATTATAAACTCGACGAATTAACCAAAAGAGTTGATAAGCATAATAATGTGATTGAGCGTACATATCACTTAGAAGAGCAACAAGCTGTAACAGATGAGAAGATTCGTGTTGTGAATCATAGAATCGAAGATTTAGAGAAGAAAGGATGATGAATATGGATTTATCAAATTATGTAACTGTAGTACCAATCGTTGTAATCTGTTATCTGATTGGTCTTGGATGTAAGGCATTGGAAAAAGTGAATGATAAAGCAATCCCTGTAATTCTTGGAGTTACAGGCGGCATCATTGCAATTCCAGCGATGTATCTGATGCCGAATTTCCCAGCAGAAGATGTAATCACAGCAGTGTCTGTTGGCATCATGTCTGGTCTAGCTTCTACAGGAGTAAATCAGATTTATAAGCAGAGCAAGAAATAAAATTATTATCCCATTAGCAAACGTCTATGGCGGTCCTGACGGGGAAATGGGCGCATCCATGCGGTATCTGTCCCAGCGGTATGCCATGCCATACAAAGAGTGTCAGGCAACTCTGACCGATATCGGAACGGAGGAACTCGGCCATCTGGAGATCGTTGCATCTATCATCTACCAGTTGACAAAGAATCTTTCTATGGAAGAAATCAAAGCCTCCGGCTTTGACAAATATTATATCGATCACACGATTGGTATCTGGCCGCAGGCAGCGGGAGGTATTCCGTTTAATGCCTGTGAATTCCAGAGCAAGGGGGATACGATTACCGACCTGTACGAGGATCTGGCGGCTGAACAGAAGGCACGCAGTACCTACGACAACATCCTCCGATTATGTAAGGATTATCCGGATGTTTACGAGCCAATCAAATTCCTGCGTGCACGTGAAGTAGTGCATTTCCAGCGGTTTGGTGAAGCACTTCGCCTGGTGCAGGATAAATTGGATGAGAAAAATTTCTATGCATTCAATCCGGCGTTTGACCGCTCGGCTCCATGCGTGGATAAGAAGAAATGTAATTGTGAGAAATAAGGATTTCTTGGGGCTTAATCCAATATAAAAAGGGACTGCCGTGTAATGGGGATGGCAGTCCCTTGATTTCGGGGTACAGTGTGCTTTGAACTTTCACTCCTGCAGTGTATAAAATAACTTCGTCTCATCCACGATTCGGTATTCCCCGTCGGTATAATCGACAATCATCACATTACAGTTTTGCTGCAATCCACCCGACCAGAAATCCTTGATCTCGTGCTTCTTAATATAAGACATAATTCCTTTGTTGAGCGCACCGTGTGCGACGATCATCACACGTTCGCAGGAATTAGCGAGTGGTTCGATCTTATCCTGCATAAAATCTCCGGCACGTGCAATCAGATGTGGAAGTGTCTCAGCATCGTCGGCAGGTACATACAATTCTGGCTGCTTGAAGAAGTAGCGGAATGTAAGCGTTTCGTCCTTGATCAGCTCTGAGAAGTTCTGTCCCTCAAAATGTCCGAATGATAATTCGCGCAACCGGTCATCCGTTTCAATGTCAATGTCGCGTCCGTTCCGGATCAGACAGGCTGTTTCGTAGGCACGTTTAAGCGGACTGGAGAAGATCTTATCGATTCGCGTATCCATCAGTGCTTCGCCAGTCAGACGTGCAACCTTACGACCGTTTTCACTTAATTCAATATCCTCGCGTCCCTGCAACCGTTTTTCCCGGTTCCACAAGGTTTCTCCGTGGCGTACTATATATAATTCCATGTTTATTCTCCGTTCTGTCCATAGGATCACCGTAAATGCATCTACATATATATTGCAATTACGAATGCCTGTGGTTATATATTCTCAATCTGCCAGTCAATTGGTGCAACACCATGCCTCTGCAAAAATTCATTCGCTTGACTGAAATGCTTACAGCCAAAGAATCCACGGTAGGCGGAGAGTGGTGATGGATGAGGCGCTTTCAAAATCAAATGATTTGGATTGTCCAACATAGCTGCTTTTTTCTGCGCAAAGCTTCCCCACAACAAAAATACGATTGGTTGATTTTGCTTGTTGACGGCGCGGATTGCCGCGTCTGTAAATTCTTCCCAGCCCATTCCCTGATGGGAGGCAGCCTGATGGGCACGTACAGTCAAAACTGCATTTAAGAGCAAAACCCCCTGCTCGGCCCATTTGACAAGATACCCGTTGTTTGGAATATAGCAACCGACATCATCGTGCAATTCTTTGTAGATATTGATCAGTGATGGCGGGATATCTACGCCCGGCTTTACCGAGAAAGAAAGTCCGTGTGCCTGTCCGGGACCGTGATAAGGATCCTGACCGATGATGACACATTTTACATCCTTTAACGGTGTCAGATGAAATGCGTTGAAGATATCATCTCCAGGTGGATAGATCGTATGGGTGCTGTATTCTTTCCCGACAAAATCAAACAGTTTCCGATAATATGGCTTATTATATTCTGGTGCCAAAACCTTAGCCCAGTCATTTCGAATTGGTGGCATAATACTCTCCTTTGTAAGTGCTGCCGGTGCGAAGCTGGCAGATATCAATTCGTTGTTTTCTATTAACACTAGATTATCACAACTGCCAGAAGAATACCACATGGATTTTCTCTATAAAATAGGAAATATTTTGCAGATATAAATCTTTTCCGCTTATTTGGAAAAAGGTGGTTGACCGCAAAAAGAATCTGTGATAATGTAAGTCTGTAAATGCAGAGAAGAGGAATAGTAGGAATCCAAAGGATTTCAGAGAGTCGTTGGCTGGTGTGAAACGATAATCCGAAGATTTTGAACTCGCCTTGGAGCAGCCGATTGAACAGATGTGAGACAGGAAAGTTTGACATTAGTAGATTTGGACGGAGCCTGACCGTTACAGCGGGAAGATATAGGATGCATGCATCTTTGTATCTGTGAGAGCATACGATATGTATGAATTAGAGTGGTACCGCGTAAGAGGTTAGAATGATGAAACTTGCGTCTCTAAGTAGTTGTTGGAGGCACAGGTTTATTTTTTTATGTATGGAGGTAGAAAGATGAAGAATTTTGAGCATTACAAGCGTGGCTATTATATGCCGCCGGTACAGAGTACAGACTGGGTAAACAAAGAGTATATCGATAAGGCACCAGCATGGTGCAGCGTAGATCTGCGTGATGGTAATCAGGCGCTGATCATTCCGATGAGTCTGGATGAGAAGCTTGAATTTTTCAAAGAATTGGTACGTGTAGGCTTCAAGGAAATCGAGGTTGGTTTCCCTGCAGCTTCTGAGACAGAATACAAGTTCTGCCGTACATTGATCGAGGAGAATCTGATTCCGGATGATGTGACGATTCAGGTTCTGACACAGGCAAGAGAGCATATTATCAAGAAGACATTTGAGGCAATTCAGGGTGCAAAGAATGTCGTTGTGCATCTGTACAATTCGACATCCTACGCACAGAGAACACAGGTATTCAAGAAGTCCAAGGAAGAGATTTTGAAGATCGCAACAGACGGCGCAAAGCTGTTAAATGATATGGCAGACCAGTATGGTGTGAACCATCAGTTTGAGTACTCACCAGAGAGCTTTACCGGAACTGAAGTCGACTATGCATTGGAAGTATGCAATGCAGTCATCGACATCTGGAAGCCGACACCAGAGCGTAAGGTTATTATCAACCTTCCTGCAACGGTTGAGATGTCATTGCCACATGTTTACGCAAGTCAGATTGAGTACATGAGCAAGAACCTGCATGACCGTGAGAATGTTGTACTTTCCCTTCACCCTCACAACGATCGTGGTTGCGGTGTCGCAGATGCAGAGCTTGGTATCTTAGCTGGTGCAGACCGTATCGAGGGTACTTTGTTTGGAAATGGTGAGCGTACCGGTAATGTCGACATTATCACACTTGCCATGAATATGTTCACGCATGGCGTAGATCCGAAACTGGATCTGTCGGATATTCCGCATCTGACAGAAACCTATGAGAGATTGACGAGAATGCATGTATATGAGCGTTCTCCATACACGGGACAACTGGTATTCGCAGCATTCTCCGGTTCCCATCAGGATGCAATTGCCAAGGGTATGAAGTATCGTGAGAATGATCCGGATGGTATGTGGACGGTTCCATATCTGCCATTAAATCCAGAGGATGTCGGAAGAAAATACGATGGCGATGTTATTCGTATCAACAGTCAGTCCGGAAAGGGCGGCATCGGATTCTTATTGGAGCAGAAGTATGGATTCAACCTGCCACCGAAGATGCGTGAGGATCTTGGATATACAGTTAAGGGCGTATCTGACCATCAGCATAAGGAGCTTTCTCCGAAGGAAGTATTGGATATCTTCCAGAACGAATATGTAAACCGTGAAGATACAGTCAAGCTTGTAGAGTGCCATTTCAAGCAGATTGACGGTATTCAGGCAGAGCTTACAATCCTCGTAAATGGCGAGAAGAAAGTATATCATGGACAGGGAAATGGACGTCTTGATGCGATCAGCAATGCGATCATGAAACATTTCGATATCAAGTTCTCCCTTGTTACATACGAAGAACATGCATTGCAGGTAGGTTCAGATTCACAGGCATGTGCATATGTTGGATTGGAAGTCGAAGGTGTGAATGGAATCGTCTGGGGCGCAGGCATCAAGTCTGATATTATTGATGCATCTGCATATGCTTTGATCAGTGCGTTGAACCGTTCAAACCACATGAATAAATAGAAGTTTGAATAAAATATACCGTATTGTTTCTTCTTGTTTTATCTGACAGTTTGTGCTAAAATAATCTAAATGTTGTGTTGTATTGTGTCGATAACACAGTTGACAACATGCGCGGATAAATGCGTAGAAAACGAGCAGGAGGAGTAACACCATGATATTTGTGAAGTCGGAAGACTTGAAATATGGTATGCGTCTGGCAAAACCAATCTACAATAAGACTGGCGTTTTGCTGTATGAGCGTAATACAAGACTGACACTTCAGGGTATCGAGAGTGTAAAGAACTTCGGACTGCTTGGACTTTATATTCTGGAGCCAGCGGAGCCAGTACCGCCGATGACGGAGGAAGATCTGGACTTTGAACGATTTCAGACGATGGCGGTGTTCAGTATCCGGGAAGAACTGGATAACATCATTGCCGGCAGAGAGCCAATCAATCTGAAGCGTCTGGCGAATGCGATCATCACGAATTATGGACGATTGGATCATAAGATTACATTCACACAGAATCTTCGTTCCACGACGGATTATGTGTATAAGCATGTAATCAACACAGCCATTTTATGTGCGCTGATTTCAGCACAGGTGTATTACACACCGACAGAACAGGAAGAGCTGGTATTGGCAGCACTGCTGCATGATATCGGAAAGCTGTTATTGCCGAACAAGGTGCGGGAAAAATACGATGATTACGATACGAATGATCTGATCATTGTCAAGAAGATTCAGAACGATGGACTGGGACTGCTCAGACCGGAGATCGGAATTGACAGCGGCGTCCGCAGAATCGTAGCCCAGATTCATCGCATGGAATATGGAAACAGTAATCTGGAACAGGGCAAGATTTTAAAAAGTACAAAGATTTTGAAAGTTGCGAATCTGTTTGATACGATGACCTGCATGAAGATCAGTGAGGAAGCGATATCGGAGATCGCAGCGATCAAATATCTGTTATTGAATAAAGACGAGTTCGATGAGGAGATTGTAGGTGCACTTATCAAGAGTATCAACATCCTGACACCGGGTGTCTGTATCGAACTTACGAACCGTGAGAAGGGACTTGTCATATCGGAGAATCCGCAGAATATTCTGCGTCCGGTTGTTTTAGGTTTCTCGACGAATAAAATTTATGATTTGAGTAATAATGGTGTATATCGGCGTTACCAGATCGTTGATATAATGAAGACTATGGATAATCGTATCAAGGTTGACCGGGAGCGATTGGAAGAGTACATGAATAAGCGATGATTGGAAGCAATTATCGCTTGTTCCATTTATAGACAAAAATACATCCGAATCCGAACGAGGGGGTATGCAAGATGGCAGAAAATATATTTAATGAAAAACAGGATTATATCGTTGCGGCGCGTGACGAGGTTATAAAACGGGATGAATATGCGGCAAATATTGACCGCATGAAACAGCAGCAGAAGAAGCTGTCAAGAAGCATTGCTTCAGAAGAAAAGTCAATTGCGGATGAGATTGCGACGACGATCAAGAAGCGCCGACAGGACATTCAGTCGACCTACGATGACCGGCTTGATGATAACCGTGCACGGAAAAAGAAGGTGGCGAACAAGCGAGACAAGAAAAAAGAGGAGCGCATGGACAAACGCTATCACGAGGAGACGAAAAGCCTGCGGGAAAGCGATAAGGATCTTAAGGTTGAGATGCAGACGTTGCTGCGTAAATATAAGCTTCCATCTTTCTGTGGAAAGAAATTATACTTTGCGTTGTTTTATGCACGGAATGTGCGCGAGTTTGGCTTGAAGCTTCTGACATTTATAATCGGGTTCGGTGGCATTCCGGGACTTGTGACATTTCTGGTGAAAAAACTTGTACTCGATACAAAGAAAGATATCAATGTTGCGTTCTGGTGTGCGCTGATAGCGGCAGGAACGCTGATCGTATTATTACTGATCTATTTTGCAATTTACAGTAAGACGAAGCTGAAGCATATGGATGCGATGACACAGGCACGGAGTATCCGTGACAAGATGATCGCGAACAAGAAGCAGGCAAATGCTATCCGTCATTCCATCAACAAAGATCATGATGACAGCCAGTATAATCTGGATGCCTATGATGAGAAGATGGATAATCTGGATGCAGAGGCAGATGCGATTGGTAAGGAGAAGCAGGAAGCACTCCGGTCGTTCGAGGAAGAGACGACATCCATGATCACAGAGGAAATCAATAACCGCAGACTTCCGGCATTGGAGGCAATGAAGGAAGAAAAAGCAAACATGGAAAATGAAATTGCTGCGGAGGAAAAACGCTTTTCGGATCAGACACTTTTGATCGCGAATAAATACGCTGCCATTCTTGGTGAAGATTTGTGCAGACAGGATAAGCTGGAAGATTTGATTGCGATCATGCAGGAGGGACAGGCGGATACGGTTTCGGAAGCGATCGCAGTTTACAAAGGTCAGAAGGCGTCCAGATAACGAATCGAATATTTGAGTGCGTTCGCAATGCAGTCTGCGAGCTGCATGACTGTGTACAGACGGGTGGATTGCAAAAGACCCGGATGTCCACCAGACACGTTTACAATGCCGGTAATGGAGAGATCTCCGATTGCCGGCAATTTCTTTTTTACACCTTTTCCGGGCAGGATAGGACCGTCGTTGATCGTGACAAGTCCGACGTGGGAGCTGCTTCCAAGCGAAGCATCGACTGCGATAACAAATGGATTTTCATAATTGTTTCGGATATCGTGCAAGGCGTCATGGATATTCAGGGCATGGACGGGCGCAGACAGACAGCCCATTACATGAAACGTTTCACTGTAATTTAAGAGCTGTTCGCCGACAAGCGGACCGAGACAATCGCCTGTGGCGCGGTCGGTTCCAATACATAAAATAATCGGGGTGTATTGTTCGATTTCAACATCCTGTAAATATTCCAGAATACATTTTCCAAGCTCGATATGGGCATAACCCTGCGCAACATCGAAATATTGAATCCCATTTCTGCGTTCTGCGATTTCCTTCATAAACACCTCGGCCACGTTTGCTCCTTCTATACTCTATGCAGAAAGTATTAACAAGTTGTTAGAAAAATAAACAAAGCTGCAATCTGTTTCCTTTTCTGTCGCAGAATACATGTTGTTGAAATAAGTTGCGGTGGAAA
>OLIQ01000110.1_pt1 | contig 48759 bp, 46 predicted proteins | sample 1609631 | NCBI WGS metagenome assembly OLIQ01 (sample SAMEA4350114, study PRJEB24818) | metagenome | biome: human; feature: gut; material: faeces | place: Denmark | collected 2013-09
CATCAGCACAAAGTCCGATAACACCGACAATTCCGAAATCGTCACACACAACAATTTTTTCATCCCTTTTTTCAATGGGGTAAGCACTTTCATTAAAAAGTTTTTTCAATGTTTTGCTTACATTTCTGCCTGCGGGTTTAATTCTATCTCCCGCCTGCTTTGCACGAATTATGATGTTTCCAACAATTTTATCACAGTCACAGTAAAAATCAATGTTTTTATCTTTAAATTCATCAATATTTAAAATTTTGGTTACGAATTCGTCTTTTTTATTCAAATCATTAAACTTTGCAAGACGAATTTTACCTTTAGCACTGATTGCAAATACATTTTCCTTAATTTGCGATTTACCGGATTTTAAAGTTATATCAATAACACTTTGCAGATGAATACGATTTAAAGAATAACCGTTTTCATCAAAAAACATAATCAAAATTCTCTTTTTAATTGATAAATCCAGTTCATTAAGCTTCGGCAAATCAATTTCGTTATTTTTTACGATTTTGGGATAAATGCTTTTAACATAATCATCAATAAATGCATAATCTTCATTAACATCACTTATAAAATTTTCAATATTATCCTGATAATTTGCATTAAGTTTTTCAAAAAGCGGAAGTATTTCAAGCCTTATTAAATTTCGACTGTACGCACTGTCGCTATTGGTACAGTCAACTCTGTAAGGTATATTATTATCATTGCACCATTTGCGAATCTCGCCTGAAGAAACTTCAATGAAAGGGCGAATAATCTTTCCTCTTACCGCCGGAATTGAACAAGCACCTTTCAATCCCGTTCCTCTTGCAAGTCTAAACAAAAGTGTTTCAATATTATCTGTAAGATTATGAGCAGTGGCAATTTTATCACATTCAATAGTGTTAAAAAAGTCGTATCTTGCCATTCTCGAATATTCTTCAACACCCATTTTTGCCTTTTTTGCAAGATTTGGTGCATCAATCGTTTTCAGATAAAAATTTACGCCAAGTTTTTTACAGTAATTTTCAACAAATTCAGCGTCATTTACCGAGTCTTCACCACGAATACCGTGTTCAACATGAGCAACACATATATCTAAATCATACTTTTCTTTAACAGATACAAAAAACTCCAACAATGCAATGGAGTCGGCTCCGCCGGAAACACCGATGAGAACTCTGTCCCCCTTTGAAAGCATATTATATTTTTTGACTGTTTTAAGTACTTTATTATTCATAATTTGATTTATCAACCGCTCTGAATCTTGTAAATTCTTTATCAAATGTTAATTCTATTGAGCCGGTTGCACCGTGGCGGTTTTTAGCAACAATAAGCTCTGTTTTATTAGCATCAATTTGGTCTTGCTTATCTTCATCAACTTCCGTGCTGTAATATGCTTCTCTGTAAAGGAAAAGAACAATATCGGCATCCTGTTCAATAGAACCCGATTCACGAAGGTCGGCAAGCTGCGGCTTATGGTTTTTACCATGGCCTTCAGTACCTCTTGAAAGCTGGGCGCAACATATTACAGGAATATTCAAATCTTTAGCCATCATTTTAAGGCTTCTTGTAATTTCAGATACTTCCTGTACCCTGTTTTCTTTTTTAGTAGCAGAAGAAATAAGACCTAAATAGTCAATAATTATGCAGTCAACATTTCTCATTCTGCGAACGCGGGATTTAATTTCAGGTACTGTTATAGCTGATGTATCATCAAGGTAAAGTTCAACATCATTATATGTTGCAGCGGCATTGCCGAGTCTTACCCATTCATCATCAGTCAGTTCACCTGTTTTAAGCTTTTGTGATTCAACACCCGCCTGCGATGAAAGAAGCCTTTCCGCAAGTTCCGTTTTCTGCATTTCCAAGCTGAATACAACACACTTTTTTCTTGCACCCATAGTTATATTCTGTGCAAGGTTTAATGCAAAGCTTGTTTTACCCATAGCAGGACGCGCACCTATGAGAATTAAATTACCTTTATTAAGCCCGGTAAGCATTTTATCAAGCATACCGAAACCAGACGGAATACCCTTATATTGCTCTTTATCTTCACCTGTAATTTGTGCCAGTTTGGTATAAACATCATTTACAATAACTTCACTGACTTTTGCAGGACCGTTAGATTCCCTGCCCTGCCTAATATTATAAATACTTTGCTCTGCATTATCCAAAATGTTTGTTGCATCAGCCTCACCGCTTGTTGCATCTTCAATAATTTTTGAAGATAAAGAAACGAGCTGGCGAAGATAATACTGCTCTTTTACGATTTTAGCATAATATACAACATTTGCAGTTGACGGAACAGATTGTGCAAGCTGCAAAAGATAATCTCTTCCGCCTGCTTCATCATACTTTCCGTCTTTAGCAAGTGCGTCAGCAATAATTACAGGGTCAATAGCTTTTGAGTTGCTGTACATAACCATCATGCTGCTGAAAATAGCATTATGCTGCGGAAGATAAAAAGATTCAGCGTTTACATGTTCAATTACTTCTTCAATACATTCAGGCTTAATCAAAATCGAACCTAAAACAGATTGCTCTGCTTCAAGGTTAAACGGCATATTTACCGAGCCTGAAACATTTAATGAGTCAGCCATAAATTAAGCCTCCGACACCTGAACGAATATCTTTGCACTGATTCCCTGATATACTTTAATTTCTGCCTGAACAGTACCAAATGCTTTAACATCAGGCATTACAATCTTTCTCTTGTCAACATCAATTCCGAGTTCTTCCTTAATTTGTTTTGAAACATCTTTAGATGTTACAGAACCGAAAAGTTTACCGTTTGCACCGGCTTTTGCTTTAAGCTTAAAAGTTTTACCGTCAAGCTTATCAGCATCTGCTTTAGCAGCTTTAATTTCTTCAGCTTTGTGGAATTTTTTAGATGCTTCTTTATTGTTAAAATCATTCATTGCACTTGAATTTGCTTCAATTGCAAGTCCTTTTGGAAAAAGGAAATTTCTTGCATATCCGTCAGATGCGTTTACAAGATCGCCCTTCTTACCGAGACTTTTAACATCTTGCTGTAAAATTACTTTCATCTTAATGTTCTCCTTTTTATATTTCCATCAAAATAGGTAAAATCATAGGTCTGCGCTTTGTCCTTTCGTACATAAGGCGTGAAAGTTCATCACGAAGTCCCGATTTAACTGCATTCCAATCGTGAAATTTAACATTATAATTTTCATCAATAACTCTGCAAGCAAGGTCCCTTGCAGAATTCATAAGTGCTTCATTTTCACGAACATAAACAAATCCGCGTGAAACAATATCAGGCCCGCTTACTACTTGACCTGTTGAGCTGTCAATTGTAGCAACAACTATAATTATGCCGTCCATTGAAAGATGCTTTCTGTCATTAAGAACGATATTGCCTACATCGCCGACACCTATGCCGTCAACATATACTTCCCCTGAAGGCACATTTTCAACAAGTTTAATTTTATCATCGCAAAGTTCGATTTTTTCACCTATATTTGCGATATAAATATTCTTTTTATCAATACCCATTGCCTCGCCGAGTTTCGCATGCTTTTGAAGATGTTTTTGCTCACCATGAACAGGAATAAAATATTTAGGCTTAACAAGGCCTATCATCAATTTTAATTCTTCCTGGCAGGCATGGCCCGAAACATGCACATCATACATTTTTTCATATATTACTTCAACTCCGTGGCGCATAAGTTCGTTAACAACATTGCCTACCATTTTTTCATTACCCGGAATAGGTGTAGCTGAAATAATAACATAATCATTCGGTGATAATGTAACCTTGGAGTGCGCACCGAAAGCTATTTTGGTAAGTGCAGACATAGGCTCGCCCTGCGAACCGGTAGTTATAATTACAAGCTGGTCATCGGCATAGTTTTTGATAGTGTTTATATCAATCAAAAGCCCCTGCGGTACATTCAAATAGCCGAGTTCACTTCCGACTTTTACAAGATTTTCAAGGCTGCGACCTACAACCGCAACCTTACGCTTACTTGCATAAGCAACATCAATAATTTGCTGCACCCTATGAATGTTTGATGCAAAGGTTGCAACAACTATTCTCTTTTTATTTGCTTTTCTAAATAAGTTTTCAAAACTGTCACCGACAGATTTTTCACTCGGTGTATATCCCGGCCTTTCGGCATTAGTTGAATCTGACAAAAGTGCCAATACACCCTTGCGGCCGTATTCTGCAAATCTGCTTAAATCAATCATATCACCGTCGACAGGGGTGGTATCAATTTTAAAGTCGCCTGTTTGGATAATTACACCGGCAGGGCAACGAATTGCAAGGCCTACCGCATCAGGAATTGAGTGATTAACATGAATCATTTCAATATTGAAAGAACCGAGCGTAATATTATCCCTCGGTTTAATTTCAACAAGCTTTGCCGAATTTAAAAGCCTATGTTCTTCAAGCTTTCCCTTAATTAAACCGATAGTTAATTTTGTGGCATAAATAGGAATATTCACCTTTTTAAGAAGATATGCCAAACCGCCGATATGGTCTTCATGCCCGTGAGTTATAATTATACCTTTGATTTTATCTGCATTGCTTTCAACATAAGAAAAATCGGGAATTACAAGGTCAACACCGGGTAAATCCGCATCAGGAAAAGCCAGACCGCAATCAACAAGAAACATATCGTTTCCGTATTCATAAAGAGTCATATTCTTTCCGATTTCGTTAATACCGCCCAAAAATGCAATGCGAACAGACTCCTTAACCTCCGGTGGAATTTGAGCCTTTCTTTTATTTGTCTTACGGTAAGTTACATATCGCTTTTTGGAATTCCGTTTTCCGCTTGCGACCTTTCCGTAAGGCTTATTCTGATTTGTCATTAAATTAAAAACCTCCATAAATTAAAATTTTTCCGTACATCTGAAATTATAGTATATAATATATGATTATAAATAGATTGTCAAGTGCTGTAAAATCAAATCAATTGCAATATTAACACTAAACTCTATATTGATTATTGCCAAATTTAATGGTAAAATATATAAAATTTTTTAATTGGTGAAAAATATGAAAAATGTTCAAATTTATACTGACGGTGCCTGCTCCGGAAATCCGGGTAAAGGAGGCTGGGCCGCAATACTTGTATATGGAAAAAAAGAAAAAGAGCTTGTGGGTGGAAGCGAAAGTACAACAAATAACCGTATGGAGCTTTCGGCAGTGATTGAAGCACTAAAAGCACTAAAAGAGCCTTGCGAAGTTAAACTTACAACAGATTCAAAATATGTGTGTGATTCAGTAACAAAAGGCTGGGTTTACTCCTGGCAAAAAAACAATTGGAAAAAAGCAGACAAAAAGCCTGCTTTAAATGTAGATTTATGGGAAGAATTATTGCCGCTTTTAGAAAAGCACACAGTTACATTTAACTGGGTAAAGGGGCATAACGGGCATCCATATAACGAAAGATGCGATGAGTTAGCAGTAAACTTCTACAAAAATCTTTAAATATCGTTTTTATTAAGTATTCCTATACCCACACCCATTTTACCGCCATTTTGCATAAAGCGTTTAGCGTTTCTTTGCAAAGTGGTTTTTTCTTTATATTTTGATTTTATAATTTTCCTCTTTCCAAAAATGCGTTCAATCGCCTGCCTGTCATCTTCAACCGAATATACCAAATCAAACAATGATGAAAACCGCAAAATATTGCTTGAACTATCCATAAACCTCCAATTTTCGCCATATAACAGCCAACTTTCACAAAAGAAATATTCAAATTTATAATCGGGAAAATACTGTGCAAAAAAGGATTGTGCTTTTTTAAGGGAATTCACACAATCTGCATAAACAAGCTTTTCGCCCTGCGGAATATGAACATATATAAGATTCTCACCAAAATTAAAAGGTAATAAATCATAATTCAAAGTGCGATTATGACACTTATAAATTTGAAATTGAAGCCTGCCTATTTTGAAAAGCTCAAAATTAAGATGATTTTTTATCCAGGCAAGATTTTTTAAACCTTTGTTGTTATTATTTTCACACCAAACGGCAATATCTTTCATTGTATCAAAATATATATCATCACTGATATTTACTCTTTTATATTTAGGATAAGTAATTTCTGCACTATACATTAAAGCAATTGCAAGTTTAGTTAAATCATTCTTTACAAAAAGTGATTTAAAATCACCGCTTTTAGCAATATTACACAAATAAATAAGCTTAGCCCTGTCTTTATCAACAAGGCTAAGCACTTTATTTTTTAATTTGGTATTAAGATTTATTTTATCCGCTAATAACTGAATATCCATAAAATTACTATTGTACCGGCTGAGTATCGGAAGCCTGAGTATCGGAAGCCTGGGTATCACTTACCGGGGCAGAGGTATCTGCCGGCTGTGAAGATTCATACTTTGAAATAAGGCCTGATGATTGAATATGAACCACTTCGTATTTCATTTTGTAATTTGTTAGAACAGGCAATACTTCTTTATTTAAGAAATTACTGTCTGCATGCTCATCCTGGACCGTAAATTCTCTATTACTGTCCTGATACTTAATTTCCCTTTCCAATGAGCCAATATCATCAAGTTCTGTACCCTCATAGAAAATATAAGTACCCTTGATTGTAATAGTATTAGCAAAAGGATTTACAGCCTGGGTTGTATAAGATTTTTGAGTTTGTTCAGTAGTTTGCTTTTGCGGTAATTTGATAGTACCGTTATTAAATAAAACGACAAGTACAACTGCAAGTATCGCAATTAAAGTGCAAAGAACATATGGCCATTTCTTCTTTTTCTTTTCTTTCTTAAATCTATGCCTTTCCAAAGTAGGCATATCCGAATCCTCATCAACATGAGTATTTTGCATACCCACCTCTGTATTAGCCTCTTGGTAAGAGGCATCATCTTTTTTATGTACAACAAGAGGAGAATCAAGATTTTCCTCTTTAATTTCTTCAATATCCATAAAAATCTCCCAAGAAAATTTATTACTTGAATTATAACACAAATATATCTGATTTTCAATAACTATTGAATTTATTAAAACAAATTGATATAATTAAACTATCAACTAATACATACGGAGTGATTTTATGAAAATATTAGCATTTGATATTGGCGGAACAAATATTAAATACGCATTATGTAACGAAAAATTCAATATTACTGACAGGCATACCGTCCCTACCGAAGCAGAAAAAGGCGGTCAGGAGCTTGTTCAAAAAGTCATCCGTATAATTGAAAGCTATGATGATATTGACAGAATTGCAATATCAACAGCAGGTCAGGTTGACAGCAAAAACGGAATAGTTGTTTATTCCACCGGAAACATCCCGTATTACACTGGAATGATGGTTAAAAAAATCATCGAAAACAAAACAGGAATATTAACCTATGTTGAAAATGATGTTAATGCATTTGCCCTCGGCGAAGCAAGATTCGGCGCCGGCAAAGGTCACAGCGACTTTTTATGTCTTACATACGGAACAGGTATCGGCGGTGCATTATTTCTTGATAACAAGCTTTATAAAGGCAACAGCTCATCTGCTGGTGAATTCGGCCATATGATTACCCACGCCGGTGGAAGGCAATGTAATTGCGGCGGCGAAGGTTGCTATGAATGCTATGCATCAGCAAAAGCTTTAATCGACGCAGTTAACAAAGCAAATTCAACAAATCTTGATGCTTTTCAAATTTTTGAAAAAGAAAACTTTGATAAACCTGAAGTAAGGTCGGTTATTGATAAGTGGATTGATGAAATGATTATCGGCTTGATAAACATTATTTACATATTTAATCCGCCTTTGATTGTACTCGGTGGCGGAATTATGAATGAAGATTATGTTATTGACCTTATAGACAGAAAAATATATAATCTTTTAATGGATAATTTTAAAAATGTAAATATAGTAAGGTCAAAACTCAAGAGTGACTCGGCACTGCTCGGAGTTGCTTATGAAGCCGCAAAATTATAAATACAGACATAAAGGCGATGTACCGCAGTAGGTACATCGCCTTATATTATGCCGTTAAATTTATTATCCCGATTATAGATAAATGAAGAGGATAGTAAATATAGAAAAGCCATTTCATAAATTTGTTGATTTTCGGTTTTTTGCCGCGTTCTCCATTATAGAGATAAATTATCGGAATTGAGAGAACTACGCACATTTGTATAAGTCCATATGCCTTATCAATTGCAAAGAAATATACCGCCGAATAAATAGCTACATAAAAAATCATCCAAAACATTTGATTTCTAAACTTTCCTCTGTTTGTGCCGATTGCTAAAATGCAAAGTGAAGCAACGCAGCTCCAATCGCTCGGCAGAGTAATCACACAAATTGCAATAATGCTTAATACTTTTACAAATGAGTTGAGTTTTTCACTGTTAGCAACACGGAGCATAACAAGCCCCCACGCAAGCGACCACATAACGCTTGTTTGATTTAAAACATTACCATAGTAGAAAGGAATAAACGATTTTGCATCAACAAAATCATTTGATGCAAATATATAAGCAAAATGTGAAATTACAGCAAATATAAAAAGCCTTGAAGTGTATTTGTTTATATTTTTTGTGTAGTGGTAACCCTCTGCAATAAAATAGCACATAATCGGGCAAGTCAACCTGCCGATAATATGCATAATAACCGGCACCGCATCAAGCGGATAACCGGGAAAAACTGCCCAAGCGATATGGTCAACCGTCATAGCAACGATTGCAATCAATTTAAGTTGATTAGAATTAAGTAATTTGTTTTTCGTCATAATTAACACCGAAATGATTTTATCATCCAATCGCTGCCAAAACAGCATAATCCGCCCAATTAAAATCTTATTTTACGACTTGTTTCATTTCATTTTGATAAAAGTCAAGTGCCTTATCTATTGCTTCCTTACCGGCAGGTTCAAACGGTTGCAAAACGCTGAATACGTGCGGTAAACTTTCGCCGTATTCCTTGCCGTAATTTGCAAGTTCACACGAAACGCCATTCTTTTTTAGAAGCTCATAAAGCTGAACGGTTTGATTCTTTGCAAGAGTATCCCCACTGCTTGTAATCAAATATGTAGGCGGCATTTCATTTGCAAAAGGCAAAATCTCGTCAAAATCCATATAATTGTATGTTTTGCTGTTTTTATAATTTTTTCCCCAAAGCGGCTTTGTATAAACGCTAAACCAACCGCCGTCTTTCATATAGGAAACAGGAGAGGTCAAAACCAGAGCAGTCAGCTTAATGTCGGCGCTTTCGGTACCAAATATATCTCTTAATTCTTGACTTTGAAGTAAGACACTTGCGTAAGACGCCAGCATACCGCCTGCTGAATCGCCTGTAAGCATAATATTTTCACGGTCGCAAGGATAGTTGTCAATATTTTCGCCTATCCATTTAAGCGCAGACATAACGTCCTTAATCTGCTCATTAACATTAACATCAGGCACAAGACGGTAGTTAATATCAAAAACGACATATCCCCTGTTGGCAAGCGCACGGCAATAATTTTCATTAAGCCCTTTATCACCATACATCCAACCGCCGCCGTGAATATCAATAATAACCGGAAGCTTATCATTTTCAGAAATATTGTTAGGATACATCACATCAAGCTTATGATAATAATTTCCGTCATCTATGTATGGAATATCGCTTATAAGTTCAATATTTTGAGGAGGATTTTGCTTTGCGTGCTTGCTTTTATCACCGCCGTCACAAAAGCGCCAAACCATTTGCATAATTTTAACAATAGGATTTTTAGCTATTCCCTTTCCGCTTTCATCTTTATAATCAACTGTATCTGATTTAACCATAGCTCCTACATAAATAACATTCTTATCGTTGTCATATCTAGGCAAAGTAGTTAAATTTATAAAAGCAACGGCTACAATAACTATTGCCGCAATAACAAGCAAAACAATTTTCAATTTTTTCCCTTTCTTACTTTCAACCTTTTCCTTAGTTTTCATAATTACACTCCTTATTTTGATAGTTTTATATTACAGCATACAAGTAAAATTGTCAATTTATTACTTTATGATTATTCAATATAAAAATATATTAGCAAATACTCAACTATAACATAAAGCACAAAATAAGAGCTTTATATTATTGTATCAATATCCATAATTACGCATTCTACATTCATGATATAAAGCCCAAATTGGGTCTTCTTTTCCATATGGACAACCACTTGTCCTTATCATTTCCCAACCTTCCCTGTCTGCAATTTCTTTAATTGGTTTGTGTAGTTTGGCTAATGAGCCATAGTCACTCCTTACAAACTTCTTGCCCCAAATTTCTTCGAACTCCGCATACTGTTTTGGATCGTCGCTAAGTAACAAATTGAGCAAATAGCGCTGTCTTTTTTCGTTTGTGCCAATGTAACCTTGTTCAAGCTTGTCATCAATTTTTTTTGCGTGTCTTTTTTCGGAGAGGCTCTTACCTGTTAAAAGTGCACTACCTCCTGCGATTGTGAATAAATTTACTAATAAACCCATAATACTAATTTCCTTTCTTTTACACTAATTCTTTAATTTCAAATTCAAACCTGCAATCATTATCATCACAAGCCTCAATTTTAAAGCTCTCGGAATATTCTAAAAGCTGACGAAAAACCTCGACACGTCGGGGCGTAGAAATTATCCACGAGTCAAATTTACCATTTAGAACTAAACCTTTAGTTATGCTCGCTTTCACAAAACCTTCAACCATATTGTCATTTAAATCATAATTGAACATTTTTATAAAGTTCGCAACGGCAAAAAGCTTCTGCTCGTCATAATCTTTATCAGGATAAAAAGCTTTAGTTTTTTCCCTCATGTCATAAAATGTTGACCTATCATCGTTAAAAACCTTAGCATCGTAACAGCTCGGGTCTCTAACTGTTGAACCTTTCCTAACTTTCGTACCTTTTACAAAAACCGGAAAATAAATTTCTTCATTCATTTCATCAAAGTTAATTATTGCTTCATCGGCAAATTTGAAAACCTTTGCAAGGTAAGTCAGAGCGTCACCCTCAAATACCATGCTTTTCTTTGTAATCGTGGCCTTAGAAGTAGTTGACATTACGCTATTAGGCTCATCAACCTCGTTTCCAACATTAAACCCAAAATCTCGAAGTTTAAAAACTTCATGAAACATATACAAAAACCTCAAGGTATTTGCTTTGTCAACCTTTAAGCCTTTGTTGTAATTTTCTTTTTTCTCTTGTGATAAGTGAAAAAACTTATCAATGGCATCCATAATACCCTCTTCGCTTGTAAAATCCATCATATAAAACTCTTTTCTTAAATAAATTCATAATAATAATTCATCCTCAAATATTCACTTAAGGACTTAGTAAATCGTTAAGTTTTTGAACATACAATTTAAGTTTATACAAGCCGTCTAATCTCACCGCTCAATGTATCAATACAGCCGTAAGGCACTCAACCGAGTAGAGTTTATGTGAGTTTCAGGCAAGACGCCCTTAATTGTCTGTTTATCCACCAGCTTGATACAAAAAGAACACCAAAGCAACAAGGCTTTAGTGTTCAAGTATGTACCGTTCTAACCGTGATAGATGCTGAAGCCACATCGACTTCAAGGTATCCGTTTGCTATTCTTTCAACACTCAAAAGAGTATTGCCGACAAGGTGCGGAATATTCAATTTGTAGTATTAAGCACAAAATAAACACCACCCTTGCGGGCGGTGTTTTGTTTTTTGCACTTCTTACACTTATATAGTTTTTTTTCGGCTTATTACCGCCAATATTTTGTAAACAGTTTATTAACAATTGTTAATAGTTTATGAACGCATTTACAAGATTGATTAACAGTTGACTATGGTCACCTTTATTATGTTTTATCAATATATAATACAACACACTGTGACACTTAACAAATTAAATTATTGAAATATAAAATGCACTATGGTATAATTAAATCAAATTAAGATTGAATATTTAATTAAAATTATAATTGGGAGAATAAAATGGACAAAAATGAATTTGTAAAATACTATTGGAAACACTACAAATTTTTAGAAAAACAGTTTTTGGATACCGAGCGTTATGTCGCAATTGAAAAAGATAATTACGCTGTTTATTCAAATGAATTTCTTAATTTATTTGTGTTAATTTGTAATGAATATGACGCAATAACTGCAGAATATTGTAAATCAATTAAGGAATCCACAAGACCATTAAATATGGTTGAAAAGAATGAATTGTTATGTGAAAATATAAAAGGCTTCAAAGATTTATCAATTAGCACTAAATCCAAATACGACAGCATCAAAATTCTCCCCTTCTCAAAATATAAAAAAGATATGACTTATGATTGGTGGCAGTCTTATAATTCGGTAAAGCACAAGCGCTCTGATATTGACAGCGACACAAAAAAGCCAAATTATTATAAAGCAAATTTAAAAAATGTTTTAATAGCTTTATCTGCATTATATATTTTTCTAAATAAGTTTTATATTGAAAAATGTAGTTTAGGCACAGTCAATCATGATTTTGTTCCAAACTCAGATGTATTTAACGATTTTCAACAGTAGGTTGATTTATAAATGTTTGCAAAACAACATTTATATTTATTAATCCAAAGAGCGATTGTTCAGTAAAAAGCAAAAGCCGAACAGGGTGCAGACTGAGATAGCAGCATCTTGTTCGGCTTTTTTATAATATAATTGTTTTTTGATGTGATTTCAGTAAAACTTATACAGAAATAATTCAAGCAAAGTTCTGGAGAATATAAAAATGACAAAGGACGAATATTTAATAACAGACCCACCACTAAAAGCGTTGACTGTTTTTGCAATGCCTATGATTTTAGGCAGCTTTTTTCAACAAGTTTACAATATGGCTGATTCAATCATCGTCGGTCAATTTGTAGGCTCATCTGCGCTTGCGGCCGTCGGTGCCTGTGCCGCACTTACGAATGTTTTTATTTGCATAGCACTCGGTGCAGGTGTAGGCGCAGGTGTACTTGTAAGCCGTTATTTTGGTGCTCAAGATTACGGAAAAATGAAAACAATCATTTCTACTTCTTTAATAAGTTTTTTGCTTTTAAGCGTATTTCTCGGTGTTTTTGGATTTTGCACTTCTCATTGGATGATGAACATACTGAAAACGCCTGCGGATATAATGAAAGATGCGGTGCTGTACTTACGTATCTATTTTATTGGTTTTCCGTTTTTATTTATGTATAATATTCTGTCAACCATGTTCACTTCAATCGGTGAATCAAAAATCCCGTTATGGCTTTTAATATTTTCGTCTGTTTTGAATATCATTATGGACCTTTGGATGGTGGGAGGTCTTAAACTCGGAGTATTCGGTGCAGCTCTTGCCACTCTTATTGCACAAGGTATTTCAGCCGTACTTTCGCTTTTGATTTTTCTTTACCGTATGCGAAAATATGCAAGTTTGTTTCATTGGTTTGACAAAAAAGAACTGCGTACAATGCTTAAAATCGCCATTCCGTCTATCCTTCAACAATCAACAGTATCAATCGGAATGATGATTGTGCAAGCGGTTGTAAATCCTTTTGGCACGCAAGCACTCGCAGGCTATGCGGCAACAATGAGAGTAGAAAATGTTTTCTCTCTAATATTTGTATCCATCGGTAATGCGGTGTCACCCTTTGTTTCGCAAAATCTCGGCGCAGGAAAAATCGACCGTATTAAGAAAGGCTACCGTGCCGCTTTACTGTTAGACGCATGCTTTGCCGTTCTTGCATTTGTAATTATTGAAACGATGCACACTCAAATTTCTTCGCTTTTCTTAGGCAAAGACGGAACGGAATTAGCGTATCAGGTGTCCGGTGATTATATGAAATGGATTGGCTACTTTTTCATATTTATGAGCATCAAAATGGCAACAGACGGCGTTCTTCGTGGAATCGGAAATATGCGACCGTTTTTAATTGCAAATATGGTTAACCTTGCAATTCGTTTGTCCGTAGCATTGATTTTTGCGCCCCGTTTCGGTATTGCCTTTGTTTGGCTTGCCGTACCGGCAGGCTGGCTTGCAAACTTTGTCATTTCTTATGCAGCACTAAAAAAATCTTGGCCCAAGGATACCTTAAATAAGTTCTCCCATTAAGAATTTATTGCGTTAAAATATTCATCATCTGACACAGCTTCCAGCCATTCATTTGATGTATTTTCTCCCGTAACTTCTACTGCCAGATGGGAAAACCAACTATCAGGAGCAGCTCCGTGCCAATGTTTGACATTCGCAGGAATATTTACAACATCGCCGGGCAGCATTTCTATAGCTTTCTTGCCCCATTCTTGATAATATCCTTTTCCGGCAACACAAATCAAAATTTGACCGCCACCGTTTTTTGCTTTATGAATATGCCAATTGTTTCTGCATTTTGGCTCAAAAGTTACATTGAAAATACCAACTTGGTCTTTAGAAACAGGAGCGAGAAAGCTCTTTCCGCTGAAATACTGTGCAAAGTTGTCGTTCGGCTCACCAATTGGAAATATCATTGATGAAGCATGTTTTTTTATCGCTTTATCTTCAGTTTCCTCGTTCTTATCATTCCACACTTCTTTCGCCATACGAAATGCAGCCCAAGCTTTGGGCCATCCTGCATAAAAAGCATTATGTGTTAAAATCTCCGTGATTTCTTCTTTTGTAATTCCGTTTTTCTTAGCACTTTCCAAATGGTAACGAAAAGCGGAATCAATTAAACCTTGCGACATTAAAGAAGTAACTGTAACAAGTGAACGGTCTCTAAGTGATAACTTATCTTCTCTGCTCCAAACCTCACCAAACAATACATCATCATTTAATTCGGCAAATTTCGGAGCAAATTCTCCTAATTCTTTTCTACCGGCTGTTTGTTTTACTGTCATAAATTTCAACCTCCTAAATTTTGAAATTAGCTATTGAATATTTTTTTAATCTCTGCTATATTGATAATAACACCTAAACCTAATTTTAAGTCAAGAGTTTTTTAAATTTTTTTGGAGGGAAAAATATGTATACAATCGGTCAAGTATCTGAAATGTTTGATTTACCGGTATCAACTTTGCGTTACTATGATAAAGAAGGACTGTTTCCTGAATTAAATCGCACATCGGGAATTAGACAATTTAGCGAAAACGAAATTGAGGCATTGCGTGTGATTGAATGCTTGAAAAAAACAGGGCTACAAATAAAAGACATTAAGCAATTTATGTCTTGGTGTATGGAAGAAAGTTCAACATACACCAAAAGAAAAGAGTTGTTTGAAAACCAAAAAAAGCAAGTAGAAGCAGAGATTACTAAGTTAAATAAAACGCTTGATATGTTAAATTTCAAATGTTGGTATTACGGCGAGGCTATCAAAGACGGAAATGAGGACAGACACAAAAATATAATTCCGAACGAATTACCGAACAGTATTAAATCTGCATATATAAATTCACACAAAGAATAAAAACCGGTGTGAAAATGAAAAAGCGGCGTGCGGAAAAGACCGTGCGACGTAATTTTATCTATATGAGAAAAGCAAGCAAAACCGCCGTAAAACAGCGTAAATAAAGGAAAAAAGCACCGAAAATTCGGTGCTTTTTTTGGCAGGGGCTTTATAATCAACTCAATGTGCAAACAGTCCACCGGACTGTTTACTGTCAAAAGTGCAAGCACTTTTGAATTTCGTGGTTCAAGTTCTTCTGCTTTAACAACAAAATAAAAAAGACACCCGCAGGTGTCTTTTTGTTTTGGCAGGGGCAGAAGGACTTGAACCCTCGGCACGCGGTTTTGGAGCGAAAAGCACGCTTTCAGTTAAGCCGCGTGTTAAAATACAGTCCCCCACAAAATCCGCATAAAAACAGCACTTTCAGGATTTGAAAGTGCTGTTCGTTTTTATCTTTATAGTTTTTGTTGAAAATTGATGCTTTTTTGATGCTCTTGAAAATTGAGCACTATCCTTAAAAAGATTACAACTGTGCAGATAAGTAAGAAATAAATTTATTTGCTTAATCATCAATTTCATATTCTTATTTTGAAATAACATTACTGTTATGTCTTTAATGATATTTCAAATATTACTCGTGTAGGAAGACTTTAATATAAATCTTTACCCACGAGCCTTTCTTTTCTTTTGAGGTAATTCTGCCAAAAAGCAGTTTACCGGCATCCATAAGTCGAGCGAATATTACATTGTCCTGCTTTGGAACATAGCCGATTTTAACGCCATCTATCGTTTTTATTACAATAGCTTGCTTGTCATATTGATTATCCGCTTCCCTGAAGAATTCAAGCTTATCATTCGTATTTAAGTGTCGTTCTAATTCTTCAATCCCCTCAATATGCGTAGTTCCTGCCACATAAGTATCAAAAAGAAAAATTTCTTTTTCAAACGGCTTCGGTATTGTAAGTTCTCCGTTGCTTCCATGAAGCAATCCCATAAGTCCACCGGCACCGGATTTCACTAAATCACCCATAAGCTCACCTAATCATTTCTTTGATTTTTGCTTTATAAATCGAGATAAGTTCATTGTACTGACTGAGGATATTCTCAAGTTCTTTTTTCTTTTGTTCTGTTTGTTCTTCATCTTCAATGATTTCTTTCATTGTATACGGATACTCCGACTTGATTTGCTCAATGCTGTCTCTTATTGCTTTCAACAAGTTCTGCAACCGCTCTTTTTCTTCGTTAAGCTGAGTTAAAGCATCCTTGTGTTGCTCCGGTAAAGGACTGTTTCCGACCATTTCGCCGATAATCCTCAATGTTCCCAAATCGCCGTTTTTATATGCCTGTACTGCATTATCAAACAAATCGACCTGAGTTTCGGAAACATCGGGGTTAATATCAGGGTGTAATGCCTTTACTATTTTACGATAGAGCTTTTTAAGTTTTTTGTTATCTTCGTCAGACAGAACTTCCGCCTTACTTCGTTTAAGAGCGTCATTCATCTTATCAATCTGCTCATTGAGTTGTTTTTGATACTCGGCAAATTCAGTATCAAGCGTTTCTTCAATAGCAGAGATGATGACTTTTTCCTGTCTGTTTTTCTTTGCCTGAATCAATTCAATTTTGCGTTTCAGTCTCAGAGCGGCACATTGAGCTTCGTAAGCCTTATACTCGATACTGCCGAGTTTTAGCATATATTCTGTCTCAATATTCTTACAGATAACGAATTGAAGCTCGTCACGCTCCAGCAAAAGCATTGATAATTCGGCACGCATTCTTTCGACTTCATTTTTCAATTTCTCAAAATCAGGGAACACAATAACATTACATGTAGAAGTAATGTCTACCGTAACTTCGGTATCTTCTTCATCGTCCTTGAACATCATATATTCGGCAGCACGACCGGCAAGCCGCCTTTTAATTTCGTTATCGTCCATTCAATCGCACCTCGTTTTACAGAACACATCCAATAATCAAATTTTATTTGCTAACCTTGTAAACACACACAAATTTATTGTAATACTCGTAAATTACATTTCTTTTAGCTGATATTTATATTGCAAGTCGTCCACAAAAGAAAGCAAATCTTTATCGTTATATACTTCAGAAAGTTCCTTTAATATGCGCTTTTTACCTATCTATATAAATTCAATAATATCAAGCAAGCTCTGATAGCTGTCAACATCGTGGTAAACCACCTTGCTGTTAGACATTTCGTTGAACAACTTTTTTGCACAAGAAATCTTAGCCTGCTCAATCGGTCTCAGTTCGAGGCTTTCCATTGTGCCTTTAGTTTCGGCAATAAAGAAAATGTGTTTTACTGTTCCCTCATAAAAAGCAATTGCCCAGTCTGGAGAGTAATTGCCTACCGGAGTAGGAATTTGGAATGTTCTCGGAAGTTTTGCATAAACACATACTTCTTCAGCTGCATCCAAATCCTCAGCAAACTTTCTTTCAATACTCTTTTCGGCTGAACCATCAGTAAACACATAGTCTTGGATTGCTTTCTTTGCAAGGAATGCTTTATCAAAACTCTGCGTGTTCTTTTCGGCTGTAAAGATTGTGCTATCGTATTCTCCTTCAATCGTATCATAAGAAATATGTTCCACAATCATTGTAGCTTTCTGTTCATTGATAAGCCTGATAACCTTTGAGATAAACTCCTCCGGGTTATTCTTAAACATATACATCTTATCCATACGAATACCCTGTAAAATTGCAGATACAGTCTTACGGGTAAGCGTGGTACCTTCTGCAACCTTGCCGATAAGGTCATATTTAATCTGACTTGTTTCAGCGTGTTTAAGCGTTTGAGTCCTTGTTTTTTCACCTGCAAAAGAAGCTCCACGCTCAACCTCATACTCATTCATTTCGTCTTTCTGACGACCAATGGTTGTGGTGTATTGAAGCTCGGAAACAAAGAGCTTTTCGTCAATATGGGCAATGGCGTTGCGAATCAGCTCGGCGCTGTCAAAATCAACGGTGTAGGCGTACTTATGGTTGATCTCACGCCACAAAGCCTGAAATTCTTTTTTAGCAAAATTTTCATTGAGCGGATTATCTTTAACCTTTGTTTCGTGACCGTCTGTAAACATATCCTTAAGGACACTGTCATCATAAACAGCCTGAATAAGTGTATGTATGCCGTCTGTCATCGGTTTCAATTCATCAGGAAGCTCAGCAACAGTTCCACTCTTTATATCTTGACGGTAGCTATCTGTAACCTTATCATCATCGTCGATATAATCATTTCTGATAAGGTATTTGTAGATTTTATTAGCGGTGCTGTCGTCAATAAGCGTAGGTACGTCATCCACCTTAACATACTTGCCTTTGAAGTATTCTTTAGTCGCAACAGTAGGTCTGTCATACAAAACAGTTTTGATATCCGACTGCAAATCCGTAACAAAAGTTTTATAGCTTTCACTTGCAATAACAGTAAGAGTGTTAATATCGTGTACCGAAGCGCCACAACTTTCAACATCCATACGATTACCGTTTTGATTTACGCACAAACGCAATCCACGACCAACCTCTTGGCGTTTTGCGGTGTTGCTGTCGGAATGTTTAAGCGTACAAATTTGAAATACGTTCGGGTTGTCCCAGCCTTCACGAAGCGCAGAGTGAGAGAAAATAAATCTTGTAGGCTCATCAAAGGAAAGCAAGCGTTCCTTGTTCTTCAAAATAAGATCATAAGCCGAAATATCGTCTGAAAATTCACTGCCCCTTTTGAGCTTGCTGTCAATACTGTGTCCGGTCTTTTTATCAATACTGAAATAGCCCTTATGTACCGCACTCACATCATTGCAAGTAGATTTCAAGTATTTTTGATACGGTGTATCAAGCAAGGTTGTGTATTCATTAAGAGCATTCAAATACTCTTCCTCAAACATAACACCATACTCGCCAAGCACTTCATCGCCGTTCTCGTCATATTGACGATACTTTGCAACCTCATCAATAAAGAACAAAGAAAGACATTTAATACCCATATTAAAGAGCTTTTCTTCTTTTTCAAAATGAGAAAGAATAGTTTCTCTAATCTGAATACGACGCATATCTTTTTCGGACACATCACCTACTACCTCACCGGCTTTGATAACCTCGCCATTTGTAAAAGTCACTGTTCCGTTAGGACTTATATCATCAATAGTATATCCTTTATATTGTTCCATTTCATTTGACTCATAATATAAATTGTCCTTTTTGCCAAGAATACGAGTTTTTCTCTTTGGTCCGGTACTTTGCATGACTTCAAATTCAATTTTAGCCATAGGCGGTTTCTTTGCTGACAGCACAATCTGTTCGAGATACAAATAACTGTCAGTGCCTCTAAGATTTTTAACTTCAAAGCCTTTGACTTCAATCTTCTTAACGAGTTTTTTATTGAATGCGTCAAGAGCATCTAATACATAAACAAGATTATGCTGCTTTGCGTGAGTAGCAGAATAATTGAGCGTAAAAAGAGGATTGAAATTTTTCAATGCCTTTTGAGTAACTGCACCGCCCATCTTCTGCGGTTCATCAAGAATGATAATCGGTCTGTTAGCTTTAATTACATCAATCGGACGACGAGAACCAAACTCATCACGCTTAGAATATATAATGCGAGACTCTTTACTTCTGCCGCCTTCTTTTAGAGAAGCAGCAAAAGCCTGCGTATTGATAATCATCACATTTATGCCGGAACTCGATGAAAAATTATCAAGCTGATTCAGATTTGAACTGTTATAAATGAAGAAACGAGCCTTTTTGCCATAATGCTCCATAAAATGGTCTACGGTAATTTCAAAGGATTTGTTTACACCCTCACGAATAGCGATAGAGGGAACAACCACGATAAACTTGCTCCAGCCATATTTCTTGTTCAGCTCAAACATCGTCTTGATATACACATAGGTTTTACCTGTACCGGTTTCCATTTCAATATCAAGACTGCATCTGCCCAAATCTTTTACAAGGGACGGAGAAAGTTTAATGTTATTTTGGCTTTGCAAATTTTGAATATTATGCAAAAGTTGTTCGTCAGAAAGCTCAACAAGTTCGTTCTTGTATCCTGTATCATCCATTATTTCGTTTTCATCAAATGATACTTGAGAAGAAAGATTCAGTTCAGTATTTCCCAAATCACGAATATAGTTGATTTTATCGTGAAAGCCTTGTCCATTAAAGACCTTAACAACAGCATCAACGGCGTCCGTTTGGTATTGTTGTATTTTAAAATTAAATTTCATAATCACTAACCTATTCTTTACACTGACATTTTAATAATTTGAATATCTTCTTTACTCTTTCACAATTTCTGTTGCTTTGCTCTTGACATTTATCTGTGTTATAAGGAGTGAAAAAAGAATTTGATAGTCCCATTATTAAATCGGCAACATCATTAAGCACTTTTGGGCTTGGTATTCCTATTCTGAACCAGTAAAGTGTTTCTGCAAACCCTTTTAACGAGCAAGAAAGCATTCTTAATTCATCAGATCCATCTTTATATTTCTCAACACGCTCATCAATTCCGGAACATTTTGCTAAATCCAATGTATTAGAATATTGATTTGCATAATAAGTCAATTTAAAAACTATATTTTTTTTCAATTCTTTGTACTGTCTTAATGGTGTCAGCCAAATATTTGTTAATATTTGACCTATTATAAAAACTAAAACGCCACTGATAACCGTAACAATAATTGAAACAATTCCATCAATCATTTTATCACAGCACCTTTCTTACTGTTTCGAGCCTGTACACTTTGAAAATTTGTTTTATCGTGAAAGCCTTGTCCGTTAAAAACTTTTACAACAGCATCAACGGCGTCCGTTAGATATTGTTGTATCTTAAAATTAAACTTCATATCATTATCCCTTAATTTTACTTATCATATAACATAATTCGCCTGCTTTTCCGTCAAAAATATTATGTAATACGAAAACCCACTCTTTATACTGACGCAAATTCACTCCGAAATTATCGACTCCTTGATTATAAAATTGTGGTTTGTTAATAATATCCTTCGAAAATCCTGTCGGGTATCTAAATGAGGTAAAATCATACGCTTTTGGATCTTCTATATCTGTTGGCTTTTCTATAATTGAAATAAATTCTTCCACTTCATCAAGCCAAGATTCATTATCGAATTTTTCCGAAAAAAGTTGTTTAACATCATCAAGAAGTTTCCCCAGCTTATGACTTTTATTTATTTGAATTTTAGTATCATCAACTTCGCCTAGTCTTATCAATTCAAGTTGTATGTAAATTGCTTTCAAATACAATTCGATAAATTGATTAACACAAAACATAATCGGAAATATCCAAGTATCTCCTTTATGTGTTATAGAATCGCTTAAACATTCATCAATCAAACAAACAGCTGCTTCATAATAACCTTCTGCCATTGTTATATTTTTTGAATGAATGGAATCATTTTTACAAATTGCCCAATTTAATATCGGATCATTGTGACCGAAATTCTTATAAAAGTTGTTATCTTTCTTAGTCAACACTTTATAACACCTTCCTTACTGTGTCCGGGCTGTAGGTGGCAAAAATCTGCTCAAAGTTGGTTGCGACACTATCGTTTGCCATTGAGCTGTCACGCATAACAAAATAATACGGCTTCTGTTTAGCAATTGCCGTGATGACTTCTTCATCAATGTTTTTGTCAAAGCAAGCAATCAAATACCCATCCTCAACATCAAAGTAAGAATAATTCCTCATTCCTACTTTCTCACTCCTAACTTGAATTTTGCTGCTAAGCAAAATTCCGAGGTCAAGCATAACTTGGAATAACAAATCTTCCGGAGTTCTGTCCTCCTTAATGTTATCTTCAAGACTTGAGAAAAGAGACGACTCATACTCTGCCGGGTTATAGTACACGTCTTTCATATTGGAACTGTCGCACTTCAATACACGGAAGCCAACATCGAGATTAGGCGCTGTAAGACGATTAGTCTCACATAATTCACTTCCAGCAATTCTTAGTCTTTCCTTGCCTAACTCACATATATTTTTAAAACCTGCTTTTCTTTCTTCTGAATCAATCTCCGTTTCTTCAGGCAATTGAATCATAATAAATTTACGATTTCCATTATCTTCTGCATTTGCTAACAATGTAGCATGTCCTGTTGTTGCAGATCCTGAAAAGAAGTCTAAAATAATAGAGTCTTTTGATGATTGCATTGTGAGAATTTGTTTAAGCATTTTTAGTGGCTTTTTTCCGTTAGGAAAAGGAACTTTTCCTTCTTTTGTTAAATTTTTTGTTTCTCCAACGAAATCCCAAAGTGTACCTTGCAAATCTTTTTTACAGAGCACCCCATCTACCTCATCAGAAACATCACGTAGCCATGCAAACAATCGAAAATTTTCTCCTCTGTAGAACTGCTCATACATTTGACCCTTGTTTCTTCCTGAACGAGGAATATATTCAATAGAAAACAATTCATTTTTTATTCCTAATTCTTCTACTTTTTTCATAACTCTTGGTCTAATAGAACTTTGTGGCATTGCAGTTTGAAAAATGCAATTAGCATATTTTGCGTAAGCTTGCGCCTCACTAATTCCTTCATTTTTTATAATTTGACCTATAGATTGAATTGAAAAATTATTTCTCTTATATATTTTAATTTCAGAACCTTCACCATCTACAGTGGAGCCTATATATTCTTTTTCACCCGCATTAACGAGAGCTGATGTATATTTCCAACTTACACCTTCTCTACGATACTGTTCTACAAGTTCGCTAATAGGAGTAACTGTATATACATTATTGAATGGCTGCAAATTGTTATAATCTTTAGAATATATCAAAATATACTCCATATTCTTTTTTAGACGTTTATCTTCGCCACCACCAGAAGCCCCTGCAATATTTTTTAATTTTACCGAAATAATATTGACAAAATTTTGAGGCGAAAACACCTCATCACATACTTTTTTTAAATTATCAAGTTCGTTATCATCAATGCTTATAAAAATAGCTCCATCGTCAGACAATAAATCTTTAGCAACCTTCAAACGCGTGTATATCATATTTAACCAATCTGTGTGAAATCTTCCGTTTGATTCATTGTTAGCGCGAAGGTCAAATAGCAAATTGCCATCTTCATCGTATTGACCAGCTAAATTAGCAAAATCCTCCATATCAATTGAAAAATCATCATTATATAAGAATGTGTCTTTTCCGGTGTTATATGGTGGATCAATAAATATTAGCTTTATTTTACCGAGATATGTTTCCTGCAACAGTTTCAATACCTCAAGGTTGTCGCCCTCGATATAAAGATTTTCCGTGTTATCAAAGTCAACACTTTCTTCTCTGCAAGGACGGAGGGTTTTATTTATTGGTGCATTAGCAAGAAGAACGGATTTTTTCTTGTCAGGCCAAGTAAACTGATAGCGTTCCTCGTTTCCCTCAACGACTTCGCAAGAAATTTCCTGCATAAGTACATCCTTATCTATTGCTCGCTCAACAATAGCCTTGCCGTTTTCATCATAACCGGTAATAGTTTCAGTAACAGCATTAGGAAACATCTCCGCCAACTTCTTAAAATTCTCATCAGCCTTATTTGCTGTTTGCATCTTCATTTTGTCCATTTGTTTTTATTCTCCTTTGCATTAGGACTTGTTAATAATTCTTTTTCATCTTGCAAAAGTGTGAGACCATCAAAATACTTTTTTATAGTCAATACTTCATGTTGCTCATATTGTGTGCCACTTACTATATCACCATAATTAAACGAAATGGTATATTTAGATTCATTCTCATCATTTATTTTTGGTAAAATGATAACCCATTTTTGTTCTTTTCCAAGAGGCAAACAAAAAGGCGGCAATATTTTTTTGCCATTTATTTCTATATTTAAATTCGTAGCAGTGTTTCCGCCACTATTCAAAAAAGTATAGTAAATAACACATTCTGTTGAATTAAATTTATATTTTTTGTTTTCTAATTTCATTGGAATTATACTGCTTGAGCAAAATATTTTTCCAGATTTAAAAACATATAATACTTTGTTCTTTTTAAGTTGAGAGAGTCGAGCATCTTCCCAAATTAACTCATGATCAGTTGTAATCCAAGGCTTATTTAAAACGATCCTTTCCCTAACTTCTTTTTTCTTCTCGTGTATTATTGTAACTATAACAGCAAATATCGTCGCAATTGCGCCAAAAATTTCTCCAAAGAAACCTAATATAGCATCTTCCGATACGCCTAAATTTTTAAAAGCATTTATTAAACAGTTCATCACAATTTTGTTAATTCCTTCCTCATAACATTTATTTTCTGAAAAAGTTCAAACTTCTTTTTGGGTTGTTTTTCTGCTCGTGCTTGCTTTTCAAGTTTGGTAATCTGCTTTTGCAGTTTTTCCTGCTGTTCGTGAAGTGCAATATTTTCGTCGAGCGATAATTTCTCGTTCCAAACTCCACACTCCAAACTTCTTATCAAGTTTTCCCACACTTTATCAAGGTTTAAGCCTTTAAGCTCTATTCTTTGCTCCTCGATTGGCTTCCAGTCTGTCTGCATTAGCTTTGAATGATAAATAGCAAGTTTACTTTCATTACCGCATTCAAGCACGAACAAAATATTCTGCGGTATCAGCTTTGACAACGTTGCAATGGTCTTTTCTTCAAACTCTTTTCTTTTTAATGTTACGAGCAAAACAAAAAAACTTTTCACTTCATCGCCGGCAGGAATATTGACCTTATTCGGCGTTATTTCATTGACGATAGTTATTCTTGAAATATCTGCGTCAATCTTATCTTTTGCCGCTGTATTCATTTGAAATTTTGCATATATAGCCTTTTTCGGAAGCTGTTTACTCATTTCCGTTGTTTTCGGTAATCCAAGCATAATTTTCACCTCATTTTACAACTAAAAAGCAAATAAGTTCAAAATCATCCAAGCCTTTAATTTCGTTAGACAAAAAGCTGACTTGACTGCCACCTAAAAAACTGTCTATATCGCTTTCGTCTTTGACTTCTATAATGGATGCAATCGCTTCTCCGAGCAATTCAGAGAATTTCGACATATCCTTACCGTCACGAGTTTCTTTGTTGAACTGCTTATAAACCTCAGGTATAGGTTCCGTTTTGCCCTTACAAAGAAAACGCATTTTATCGAGCATATCCTTTGGAGATAAATGGTCGCAAATAACTTCTCCATCATTACTGATATACACCATATAGAATGGGTGAAGTCTGTTCTGATTATCAATATTTACACTATCGGAGCGATTTTTCAAAACGAATATCACTCCGGCAGGTGCATCCTCATTTGCCGGAACAACTGCATTAAGTCCAAACGGAGCTTTTTCAATATCAGGGTGGTTCTTTATGTATTCAAGCAAATCAAGCCTAAATTCATTGAGACCTAAATCCATTATTGAAATGCCGGTTGTCATATCTTCAATATCAACAACTTCTTCTTGCAGTTTTTCGAGTTGTGCTTTTCTGTATTCAAGATCAGTTTTTTCTTCATCGCTTAAAGGATTATCGTCACCCGTACCGGTTGAAGTAATATTTACTATTTTCATACGGGTTTCAACTTTAGCTTTCAGATTGATGTAATCATCAAGGGTTACATCAGGCCAGAAATTGACAAGCTGGATATACTTATTTTTACTTCCGATACGGTCAATACGACCAAAACGCTGAATAATACGAACCGGATTCCAATGTATATCGTAGTTAATCAGATAATCGCAATCTTGCAAGTTTTGACCTTCAGAAATACAGTCAGTTGCAATCAGAATATCTATATCTTCCTTAGGAATACTCTCAAATAAATCTCTGCCCTTTGAAATTGGCGAAAAGCAGGTCAATACAGTATTTAAGTCTCCACGAAGCTTAGGACAAGTGGTACGACCGTCTACTGAGCCTGACACCATTGCAGTATTAAGTCCATATTTTGATTTTACATACTCACTTACATTGTCATATAAATATCCTGCTGTATCCGTAAACGCAGTAAAAATAATTATCTTTTTATTGCCTTCGTTAATCGGGTTAGATATTTTTTCATCAATAATTTTGTAAAGTTCTTGCAACTTTGAATCGTGATCCGGCGTAATGTCACCAACCATAACAGTTAAGAGTTCAAGAACTTCTGCATCTTTTACAAGGCTATCTCTCCAAGATACATAGTCCATATCGGCAAGGTCGATTTTTATCTTTCTGCCAAAAGAGAACAGGTCGTCTGTATTTTGGTCCTCATCGTCAAACTCATCATATATCTGTTAATTCAATTTCGTGTGCAGACTGCTTATTAAATCTGTCAATCGTCTCAATCGTACTTTCAATCAAATCTTTTATTCTCTTTAGAGTAAGATTGAAAGAATATACGGAGCTTTCCATACGCTTCATCAAATTGATAGCTGTCAAACGACGGATACCTTGCTCACGGTTTGCCTGAGTAAAGCCTACATTGACTTTGTTATCTTCATATAGTTCTGCATACTTGTCCATTTTGCTCGGAAGTATATAGTGTGTCGGAGTATATATAGTCAATGTCAAAAGCATAAGCTGCTCGAAAATCTCATTATAATTTATTGCAGTTTTCAAGTCAGTCAAATGCGGTCTCGGCGATAAAGGTTTTAATCTTATTGGGAAAGTTCCTATATCAGTTGTGTCATAGTATTTTTGAATATGTTTTCTTGAACGGGCTATTGTTACGCTATCCAAGACTTCAAAAAAATCAAAGTCCAGCATTTTAAGTAAGTTTTCAGTTGTACGAGCAGACGGTTCCCACTTACTCCAAGTGTTAAAAGCTCTTTGGGCGTTCCTAAATATTTCATCAATGGTACGATTAGTATTGAGCTTTTCATCTATGTAATCTGTGTGTCCTTCATATGCAAGGGCAAGTTGATTTTTCAAGTCATTAAAGCGATTGTTTACCGGCGTAGCCGAAAGCATAAGAACTTTGGTTTTTATACCTGCACGAATAACTTTTTTCATCAAGGTAACATAGCGATTATCCTTTGTTTCTTCATCCGGATTTTCAACTATCTTACCACCGTTTCTGAAATTATGAGATTCATCAATAACTACAAGACCGTAGTTACCCCAATTTATTCTATCAAGGTCAAGACCATTTGACTGTCCATGTGTTCTGTTAAGGTCTGTATGATAAAGAACATCATAACCGAGGCGGTCAGACGCAATAGGGTTGTTAATGTAATTATCTTTATATGTGTTCCAGTTGTTGGCTAATTTTTTAGGGCATAGCACCAGCACTGATTTGTTTTTGCTTTCATAATATTTTATAACTGCAAGTGCTGTAAATGTTTTACCAAGACCAACACTGTCAGCGAGAATGCAACCGTTATATTTTTCAAGTTTATTGATGATAGCAAGAGCGGCATCTTTTTGAAAATTGTACAGCATGCTCCAAATCTTGCTGTCTTTAAAACCGGTTGCTTCATTAGGGAGTTCATCTTCAGAAATATCTTCTAAAAATTCATTGAAGATATTATAGAGTGTTACAAAATAAATAAAATCCGGAGAATTTTCATTGTAAGCAGCTGTAATGCTGTCGATAACTTCATCGGTAACATCCTGCAGCTTACTCTTGTCATTCCAAAGTTGATCAAATAGTGACAAATAAGCCGAGCTCATAGGTGCTTCTGTTTTTTGAATATAATTATAGGCATTATTACCTCTCTCACAACCTAATCCAACCGTTGAAAATTCAGTGATAGGCATATAATTCTTGTCATCAACATTCATAAAGCCCATCATATCTTCATTGCTCTTGTTAGATTTAAATACAGCTTTTTTCTTAATCCACTCTGCACACTCTCTTGCAATCGCTTTTTGAGTAAGTTCATTTCTTAATTTAATTTCAAATTCTGTACCATACAGATTGCGTTCGCGATTAAGTCGTGGAATATAAAACTCTCTCTTTTCCTTTTTCGCTTTTTCTGTTACGAAAGTTGGAGCTGTAAAAATGAAACGCAATTCATCAATAGAGGTGAGTTGCTTTTTAAGTTCTTGAAAGGCATAGATAGAAAAGCAAGCTGCAGCGATAGACAGTTTGCTTCCTTCATGAATCTCAACGGATAAATCATCTTTCAAAGTTTCGGTAACATTATTGATTAATTTCATAATATGATTCTCCTACAGCATTAAAGATAAGTCAATATAAAAATTTGCAACGTACAAAAATCAGTACAGTAAAATGAATGACATATCAAGTTAAAACAATTCATTTTATTATATCATATTTGATAATAATATTCAATAAAATCCAAATCGTGAGCAAATTCTTACTTTAAGCGGTGAGGATTTTTGTTTTTATAAAATAATTTGTAAATTTTCTTTCAAAACACATCAACAAAACCGAGTTTTTTCTCCGTATTATAGAGGGGGATTTTTTGCTGTGGTGAAATCAAATGTAAACAAGGTGTAAAGAATTTTGCAAAACACCCGAACAAAATGGAAATTTTTCTCCGTATAGTAGAGGGACTTTTTTATGAGTGAATTTTTGTTTTAATTTTACTTATTCTTTTTTCTTTTTGAAAAAGTATCTCTCGAATAATACGAAAGGAGGCAGCGCAATGAAAGAAAGCTACAAAAGTTTTGATGAACTACCGATGATGATATCGGTGTCGCAGGTTGCAAAGGTGCTTGTAATATCTCGCACAAGGTCGTACGAGCTTGTCAATGAAAAAGGTTTTCCAAAAATAAAAATCGGCACAAGAATTGTTGTACCGAAAGATGAATTCAAGTTGTGGATTCAAAAACAAATTAAGAAAGGATAAAAATTATGTACGCAAACAAAAATTATAAAACCGACGGCAAGGTTTACTATATGCCGAACAAAATTTTTGATGAAAATTTTTCGCCGCACGAGTTTATGATTTACTGTTTTCTTGTTTCGGTTGGCGATAGCAAAGGCGTAAGTTTTTGGTCTGTTCCGAAGATGGCGAAGAAGTGCAATATGTGTCCGACTACTTGCAGGAACACGCTCAAGTCACTCGAAGAAAAAGGTTACATAGATATTACTCAAAGATTTTTTGAAAACACACAACAAAGTAATATCTACACAGTTCATCAAATATAGTGTACCCCACTGTAAGAACTGATGACAAATAATCTAAAAGCCTAAAATCGAAAAAACAGCTGTTTTTCTTTTGCATTTTTGAAATTGATTTTTGACTCGGTTTTAGATGAAATCTCGGATCTTTTGAGTGGGTTTTTGAGCAAATTTCAAGCCGTCGATTTTGAAGCAGGATAAAGGGGTATGATTTTCTGGCATTGAAAAGCCCGAAAACGCCGTCCGGCAATGCTGAGGTTTGATAAGGCAGTATGATAAAACTTAATAAAACTAAGGCATTGCAATGGCAGATGAGGCTTTGACTGTAAAAGGTCAGAGCCTTTTTCTGTTTCTTAAATCCACACATTTGTCTTTTCGTTTTGTATTCAGCATAATGAAGTTACCAAATCCAAGGAGGCTTCAATATGAAAACAAATTTTGAAAATATAGGCGGTAGTTATTCGCAACAAGGCGATTATCTTTTGCCAACTCTTACGCTACCTGATGAAAACCAAAGGCAAATCAGTGTGTGGGCAATGAGGCACAGACGCTATTTGAAATCAAGTCATCGAGTGCTTTATTACAATCTTCTTACATCGGGTAAGCTTTACAATTACCTTGCCGATGTTGAGCTTCAGGCAGAGAATTTGTTTGAACAGACAATAAAATCACTTGCTGAGCAGGAACAAGTTACGGAAAAACTCAAAGCCGAAAATATGATGTTGTGGGTGCAAAAGATGAATAATATTCGCAACAGAGCAACAGAAATCGTTAATGAACAAGTAATTTATAAATGAGAAAAAGGCACAACTTGCGGAGAAAATTTTCGTATGTTGTGCCTTAATTTTTTTGTGAAATTGAATGTACAAACTTAGCGAGCAGACCATTTGGTTATCCAAACGGTAATTTTCTCGTTAGGGACACCCTAAGACCCGCTTTTTGTATTCGACTTTAATATTGAAAAAACGAAGTGGCTCAATGTTGCAAAGGAAAACATTATTGACATATAGTCAAAGAGATAAAGCAGTAGGTGTTCGTTATCGCCAAGGAGGAAAAACTGATTTTTCAGAAACAGGTAAGATGCTATATCCCGTTTGAAAAATGCGTAAATTCCGTATGCGAAAATGAGTATGAATATTATTTTGAAAACAGTCCTCACTTTTGGTGAGAGTTGCTTTTTCTTTTTTATCATTAGCAAAATCATATTGAAATGAAGTCCGAGGTGGAGCGACATAAATATAAATCCCCAATATGCAGAAAGCATATGGATTCTGTTCGCTGCATAGGTTGATTTTATATTCAAAAATGTAAACAGATGCCTTGAAACAATTACCCCGCTGATGATTGAGCCGACAAATGATATAAGCACAAGCAAAACAAGAATATTTTGAAATATTCTTATAGGTGTTTGCCTGCCTTTTGTTAAATGCTTTGCCCAATTTATATTGAGTGCGTGATGAACAACAAAAAGCACAAACATAGCAACGCCGACTACCTCGTGTGCAGTTGAGCCTAAAAGCTCGTAGGACATCAAAAGAAGCAGAGCAAATGTCATTAAAATATCAATTATCGGCTTTAGTTTTAATTTTGTTTTTGAATTCATACGGTTTTGTTTAAGTCTTCAGCCTCTTTGCTGTTCGTTGCCATTCCCATATATTCCATACCATAAAGAGAAGCAAAGCGTTTCATTGTGTATTCGCCTGCGTCAAGCATCCACTTTTCGGGTGCCGCACCTTGGAATACAAAATATAGCTTTCTGCCTAAGAGCTCGCTCTCGTCAACCTTGCCGTAAAAACGGTCTAAAACATTACGAACAGAGCCGCAAATATTGTGCCAATAAAGCGGAGAACCGATAACGATTGTGTCAGCCTCTTTCATTTTTTCAATCACTTTGTCAAGTCCGTCATAAGGTAAAGTTTGACCGTATGAGCCGATTGTGAAGTCAGTTAAATTAAGTGTTTCGTATTCCTTGCCGTTCAAAAGAATTTTGGCAAGATTAGCAGTATTTCCGTTTTTGTTCGGACTGCCGTTAATAAAAAGAATTTTCATAATATTACCTCTCTTAATAATTTAATGTTCGCCGAAAAGCCAAGACATAATGGTATCACCGTAACAGTAACCGCCAAAAGCACAACTGTAAATTTGTGGATTTTATTTAAGGTCAAGACCGTTTACCCAAGATTCAACCTTGCTTGATGAGGCACCTGAAGAAAATCTTTCGCCGTCCTGCCAATTGCCTGTGCCTGCCATATCGGCTAAAAGGTCACCACTCTGACCTAAGCCTGATGATGTTGATGTGCAAAACGGAATAACGGTTTTGCCGCTGAAATCATTGCCCTTAACAAAATTGTTTACAGGCCAAGCAGCAATGCCCCACCAAATCGGATAGCCGATAAATACTGTATCATAATCTGCCCAATTATGAGGCATAGTCTTTGTAAGTGGTACATCACGCTTGCTTTCGTCGTTGTGCTCAACACTTACACGGCTGTTGTCATCAGTCCAATTAAGGTCATCGCTTGTGTAAGGGTAAACAGGTGTAATCTCAAACAAATCTGCTCCGGAAGTGTCTGCTATAGTTTCTGCAACAGCTTTTGTGCTACCTGTTGCAGAATAATAAACAACTAATATTTTTGAACTTGTATTAGGATTTTGGGTATTTTCATCGGTAGATTTTGAAGTATCTGCCGTTTGTGAAGTGCTTGGGGTTGTATTTGAATTGTCGCTCGAATTATTAGAGCAAGCTGCGAATGAAAACACAAGCACAAGTGCCAAAAGAATTGAGGTTAATTTTTTCATAATCTTAATCTCCTTTAGTTTAATTATTTTTGTTCGTCAACAGGCGGTATCATCTCGACATACTTTTTAAGCATTTCCGGTGTTGAGGTATAATATCTTACACCCTTATCAAGTAATGATATTTTTGCCATTTCTTTATCTGTAAGCGAAAAATCAAAAATATTAAAATTAGCCTTGATATGGTCGCTGTTCTTTGAACCCGGAATAACAATATTTCCGTCTTGAATATGCCAACGAAGAATGATTTGAGCTGTCGACTTACCGTATTTTTCCGCAAGGCTCTTAAAGAGCGGTTCATTCAAGAGTGCATTATCGCCGTGACCCAGCGGATACCAAGCCTGAATTTTAATATCCTCGTGAGAAAGGAATTTTTTAAGTTCCTTTTCCTGATAATACGGGTGCACTTCGGTTTGAAGAACGGACGGCTTAACCTCGCAGATATTTAGGATTTCGCAAATCTGCTCTTCGTTAAAGTTTGAAAGACCGATTACACGAACCTTGCCTTCCTTGTATGCCTTTTCCATTTGCTTATATCCTGCAATGTAGTTTCCGGCAGGCTGATGAATTAAAAGCAAATCGATATAATCTGTTTGAAGTCTTTCAAGCGTTTTGTCTACTGCATCGTCCTGCTCATAAAATGACGGCCAAAGCTTTGTTTCAAGAAAAATATTTTTTCGGTCAATGCCTGCGTTTTTCATTGCTCTGCCTACTGCCTTTTCGTTGCAATATGCGTTTGCCGTATCAATAAGCTGACAGCCGTTTTTGAGAGCGTAGGTTGCAGATGCTTCTGCCTCGTCAGGGGACAGCAAAAATGTTCCGATACCCTGCATTGGCATTTCTACGCCATTGTTTAATTTTATAAAATTCATACTGATTACTCCTTTTCTGTTTGAAAATTAAATATCTAAAATTAGCTTTAGATTAAATAGTTATTTGCATTCTTCAAAAATTTGAAGAATTTCTTCGTGTGTCATCTTTTTGTATGCACCCGGTACAATGCCGCATGAGTCTGCAATTTCTTTAAGGTTGATATTTTCATCAATTCCAAGTTCCTTAAAGGTTGTCGGCATACCGATTTCTTTAATAAAATCTGCCAGTGCCTCAACACCTGCCTTTGCAAGCTCTTCGTCTGTTTTGCCGTCCTTTGAAATGCCCCAAACATTAACTGCAAACTGAGCAAATTTCTTTTCGCCTGATTTGCAAATATGTCTGTAATAAACAGGATGAAGAACGGCAAGACCTGCACCGTGATTGCAGTTAGTGTATGCGCCAAGCTGGTGCTCCATTTGGTGGCACTCAAAATCAGTCTTTTTGCCAAGTTTGATGATACGGTTTTCTGCCATTGTTGCGTCCCACATCAGGTTACTTCTTGCTGTGTAGTCCTTGGGATTTTTGATAGCGGCACGCAAATTGGTGATAACATTTTTCATAAGAGCCTCGGATATATCGTCCGATACATTGCTTTCATTCGGCTCGCTGAAATAGATTTCCATAATGTGTGAAAGAGTATCAAAAGCACCCGATACCATTTGAAATTCAGGAACGCTATAGGTGTAGGTCGAATCAAGCATAACGAATTTTGCGTTAAGCTGAGGACAATCTTTGCCTGTTTTGATTTTAAGTTCTTCGTTTGTGATTACAGCACCGCCGTTACATTCACTGCCCGTGCCTGAAACAGTGACGATAATACCAAGCGGCAACGGTTCAAAATCAATCACACCCGGTCTTGCCCAAAAGTCAGCCCAAATATCACCGTCATATTTTGCACCGAGTGAAATTGCCTTACAGCAGTCCATAACGCTTCCGCCGCCGACTGCAAGAATAAGATCAGCATTGCTTTCTTTAGCAAGTTTAACCCCCTCAAGTACCTTGCTGTAGGTCGGGTTTGACGGAATACCGCTAAACTCAACAACTGCCTTATTTTCTTTTTTGAGTACGGTTATAACCTCGTCATAAATGCCGTTTTTCTTAATCGAGCCACCGCCGTAGCAGAGCATAACCGTTTCGCCGTAAGCTGAAAGAATATTTGAAAGATATTCTTTTACACAGCCTTCACCGAAATATACCTTTGACGAATTTTCAAAAATAAAATTATTCATAGCTTTCTCTCCTATCCTGAAAATTTGATTTTATTATTTCATCGAGTGATACATTTTCATTCCTGTATCGCTCGTTTTTGTTTTTCTCGTGCTTAATGATAATTGCCTTTTGAGGGCAAGCGTGAACGCAGGCAAGGCAGTATTCGCATTTTTTGCTTCGCCTTTGTGCGTAATCCGTCAGCACAATTATATTGCCTGTCGGGCAAACCTTTTCGCATATCTTACAGCCGATACATTTATCGGTTATTTTAATCATCTTGCCGTTATTAAATGACGGAATGATTTTATTCAGCGTTGCCACTTGCTTGTGGAGTTTCCTGTCTGCGTCTGTTGCAGTTGGAACACCTTTTTTCATTAGTCTGATATTCTTGATTATATGTGCAATTTGAACATCTGTATCTTTGTCAATTTTCTTTTCTTCTGCCATATCAAAAACAGGCAGGTAATTATCAACGCAGTGAACGGTATCTATATAATCAAAGTTGATACCGAGAGCCTTAAACTCGTTATATGTAAACTCGGGGCAGTCGCTTGCACTGTTGCCGTAGGTTAAAATGAGATACATATATTTTGTATCAAACTTCGATTCTTTCAAAAACTCTTTTACCATATTCGGTATTTCGCCGCAATAAACAGGGCAAACAATACCGATTTGGTTGTCTGAATAGATTGACGAATTTTTTATAGCCTGCGGTATGCTGACAGGATATTCGTCAATACACTTTGCAACATAAAGGCTGTTGCCAGTTGAGGTGAAATAAAATACCATAATTACTCCCTCTTTTTTATCACTTTCGACCCACCGAAAACAGCGGACATATTTATATTATCAAGCTTATTATCAATCGCTGATACCTCATTGCTCGTTAATATAATATCTGCCACTCCTTCGTTGTTTTTCTTTTCAACTATATTATAAGAAAAACGAGACCTCGTATGAAGTCTCGTTTTGTTATTCAGTATATACCTTTCGGTTATAACTGCTTATTTAGTTTTAACTATATTCTTAGCTGCATCTAAAACTCGTCTGACATTTTCGCTTGGAGTCATCGAATGTAAAAGACCGTACGGAATGCTGTATTCCCACTCAACAGGAATAACTTTCAGCAGAGGATGAACATTTGCCCAACCCGGTATCGCAAGCAAAACATCGTTCGTGTTTTCGCATCTGTTAAATATGCTCATATTGTAAAAATCGAAATCAACAATATGTATCTGCGTATGATTTTGCCAAATATCGTCACGCAATTGGTCAACATAATTGCTCCAGCCGCGGTGCATAAGCATTAAATTTTCGCCGTATAAATCGCTGATTTGAAGCTTATCCTTTTGTGCAAGCTTGTGGTGAATGGATACGGCACAGCAAAACGGCTCACGGGATAATTGCAAGCCCTCGCATTTTCTGAGTTTAAGCATTGTGTCGTCAAATATTCCGCCGATAATATCAATGTTCTTTCCCAAATTCGCAAGTATTTCTTTTGCGTTTTCGGGTGTGTTCTCAAATGGAACAATTTCAAATTTTATATCCGGGCATTGCTCTTGAATTTTCGGCCACATTTGCATAAGTAATTGTGCAGGAGTTGTAGGCGACGAGCCGATACGAATAATATTTTCGCCCTCGCTCATTGCGTTTTTCGCCCTGACAACACTGTCCTTGCAATAGCCGATAATGTACTTAGCGTCTTGATAAAGCGACTTGCCTGCGTTAGTCAGTATCAACCCACGGTGCGTACGCTCAAACAAAACCAAGTCAAGCGAGCTTTCAAGCAAATTGATTTGCTTAATAACGGCAGTCGGCGTGATATACAATTCATCTGCCGCTTTGTTAAAACTTCCTGCGTCCGCAACCTTTATAAATGTTTCTATCTGTGGATTATACATCATCCCACCACCTACATAACAAAATTAAATCACAATCTGTTGTATATCAAAATGATAAATATTTTTCTTAATTATACTTTAAAACTCTCAAAAAATCAAATTGACTAATAAATAGCCGTCTGAACACACAGGCGGCTATTTTAATTTTTTAACTTTTCCATCTTATGGTTGTACAAAACGCTTCCCCCTGTTCAAACAAGTGAGGGGGTAAATAAAAATGTTTTGCAAATCAAGAAAATGGGTGTGCATTTTGACACCTCTTGTCCAAATGAATAGAGAGGTAAATATTAAAAAATATAAATTTTTCAAAAACACCCCCCAAAAAAGCGTTCTCAGTTCTAACAAGTGAAGTGGTAATAAAAAATATTGGTCAGAGGGTTAATTTTTGACCGTTTTCGTTGCCTACCAAGTGAGAGGGAAAATTTATTTGCAAATAGGGGGTGCAAAATGCCTCTCCCTGTTCAAACAAGTGAAGGGAGTTTTTACAATGCCGAGATTATCAAAGAAAGCGAAACAAGAATGGGATTTTTTCACAAATCCCGAAACGGGCAGACGAACATACAACAGCCTTTGCCTTAAATGCAAAAACAAATGCAATCAAAGTCACAAAGCAATCGTTGTTTTCTGCCCGAAGTACAAATCCAAAAGAGGTGAAAAAAGCGTTAAAAATCGCCGTGAATATGATGACAGCGGTTAATTTGATATAGCGATACTTGTTTTCAATAAAATGTCGATACAAAAGAAAAAATTACCGATTTCGGCACCAAATCAATACAGAAACAGAGGTGATACAGTGAACAAATATTTCAAAATATCGGATGCTAAAAACTTTGCTTTCTACAAAGTACCGAAAGCGTTATTTGAAGAGAAGTACAAATCTGTTTCAACCGATGCGAAAATGTTGTACGCACTTTTGCTTGACCGAATGCATTTGTCCGTCAAAAACGGTTGGATAGATAATCAAGGCAGAGTATATCAGTATTTTACGATAAAGTCTGCCCAAGAAAAACTGCATTTCGGTCACGAAAAAATATGTAAATTGTTCTCGGAACTTGAAACTTCGGACTTAATACTTCGCAAAAAGCAAGGTCAAGGCAAACCGAGCATTATCTATCTGAAACAATTCTGATTTTCGGTTTTCTTGATTTCCGAATAACGGAAGGTAATAAGACTTAGAAGATTAAGACTGTTACCGGCCGAGAAAAGAATATATATGGAGGTTAAAATGATAAAAAATATAAGCATAGATTTGCTTGTCCCTTTTGAAAATCATCCGTTTAAGAAAAGGAACGGAATTGAGCAACAAGAATTAACAGAAAGCATAAAAGAAAACGGATTGCTTGAACCGATAATAGTTCGTTCTTTTCCGGCGGGTAAATATGAAATTATCAGTGGACACAGACGAGTTGAAGCCTGCAAAGCGTTAGGGATAACAAACATACCCGTGATAATAAAAGAACTTACAAAAGACGAGGCAATTGTGCAAATGGTGGATTCAAACATACACCGTGAGCATATTTTACCGAGTGAAAAAGCTTTTGCCTACAAAATGAAATCAGAGGCTTTGAAGCATCAAGGGAAAACTTCGTGCCAACTTGGCACAAAGTTAAGAACAGATGAAAAGATTGCAGAAACCGTCGATGACAGTGCAAGACAAATACAGCGATATATCCGCCTGACATACTTAATACCCGAATTACTTAAACTTGTTGACGAAGAAAGGATAGCCTTTACTCCTGCGGTTGAAATCTCATATCTGTCGGAATATGAACAGCAAATATTGCTTGAACAAATCGAATTTACCGACGCTACACCTTCATTATCGCAGGCACAGCGATTAAGAAAATTCAGTAAAGACGGTAACTTTTTCGTTGATACGGTTTTCGCCGTTCTCAATGAAGAAAAGCCAAATCAAAAAGAACAAGTTAGATTTATGGAAGAGGATATACGCAAGTATTTTCCGAAAAACTACACCAAATCCGATATGCAAAAGACAATCATTTCCTTGCTTGAAAAATGGCAGAGGCAAAGAGAAAGAAACAGGAGGGATGAAAGATGACAGATAAAAACAATTCAATATATGCACCGTATTTTGAAAAGAATGATGAACCGTTCTTTATGAAAATAGGCAATACAACTTACGAAGTCAGCACACATTTTAATCCCAATGGCAGAGAAAATGTGCTTCAACAATTTGAAGATTTGCTTACAGAATTAAAGATAGCATAAGTTTGCACAATCGACCCTGCGGCATTGCAAGTGTACAATACCTATACATTGCAATGCCATGTTGTCACAGAAAGGAGCAAATAGTTTATGGCAACAAACAAAAATATACAAGGGCAAGAAGAAAAAATCACCGCTCTGTATTGCCGTTTATCTCAAGACGACAATTTAGAGGGTGAGAGTAATTCAATATCAAATCAAAAAGAAATTCTGATGACCTATGCAAAGAAAAACGGATATTTACATCCGCAATTCTTTGTCGATGACGGTATCAGCGGAACAACATTTAACCGTCCCGGCTTTCAGGAAATGGAAAGCCTTATTGAAGCAGGTAAGGTGTCAACCGTAATTGTAAAAGACTTATCTCGCTTTGGCAGAGAGCATTTGCTTTGCGGTCACTATACGGAAATTGTTTATCCGACCTTAGGCGTCAACTTCATAGCCATACAGGAAAATGTTGATACCACGAAAGGTATAGGGACGGAAATGATGCCGTTTCATAATATTTTTAACGAGTGGTATGCCGCACAAACCTCAAAGAAAATCCGTGCCGTTAATGAAATGAAAGCGTCAAAGGGTATGAGGATTTCTTCAACAGTGCCTTACGGTTACAAGAAAATTGAAGGCGATAAGGAGCAATGGTACATAGACGAGCCTGCGGCTGAAATTGTAAGAAAGATATTTAATCTTTGCATTTCGGGTAAAGGTCCGTCGCAAATTGCAAGACAGCTTGAAGCCGAAAAAGTGCTTACTCCGACAGCATATTTCAATTCCGTAGGTAAGAAAACAAGTAATTTGATGCCTACCAATATCTATGCTTGGCGTTCAAATTCTATTGTCCACATTCTTGAAAACAGACAATATACCGGCTGCACCGTAAATGGTAAAAGTACAACAGTCAGTTACAAAGTGCATAAGAAAATTGAGAAATCACAAGAGGATTATCAGATTATTTCCAATACACAGGATGCAATCATCAGTGAAAACACTTGGCTGAGAGTGCAAGAACTCAGGAAGAATAAAAGGCGAAATACCGCAACAGGAAGAAGGAGTTTGTTCTCAGGTTTAGTATATTGTGCCGATTGCGGTTCTAAACTTCACTTTTGTGCTTCTAAAAGCTTAAAGAAAAATCAAGAGTTTTGGAGGTGTTCTTCCTACAAAGACGGTCGTGGTACTTGCACAATTCACTTTATACGAGATGTTGTACTTGAAGCAATCGTTAAAGAAGCCATATCTGAACTTGCGGATTTTGTTCGTTGCTACAACAGTGCATTTCTTTATCTTATCTCCGAAAAGAAAGGTGCAGAATCTATAAATCGAGAAAAATCTTTGCGAGCCAAAACCGAAAGTGCAAAGCAAAGAATATCCGATTTGGACAAACTATTTTCAAGAATTTATGAGGATAATATTCTCGGTAAGTTATCCGATGAGCGTTATTCCCGTATGGCAAATGAATACGAAGCTGAGCAAAAGCGACTTATATCAGAGGTTGAGGAAAATGAAAAAGTTCTCATTGAACTTCAAAAGCAAACTGTCGATATGAAGATGCTTTATCAGGGACTTATGGAATTTACAGAGATGAAACAACTTACTCCAACCGTTGTAAACAAACTTATTGAACGTATAGAAATTCACAACAATGAGAAAAAGCATTCTCACAACAATGTTAAAGTGGATATTTACTTTACGGCAGCCGGATTATTTGACATTCCGACAGAACAACAGCTTATTGATACAATGGAAAGAGTAAAACAGAAAAAAGCGGAGAAATCCGCTTAAATAATAAAGAAAAAGGTGTAACCCCCTTTATCGGGATTACACCATAATTCCTTAAATACTGCCTTATTAGCCAATGGCTAAGGCCTGTCGGCTTTTCGATTCGTAATACTTTTGCGTATGATTCCAAATTCGTATGCAGTAAGGGGCTTTTTTCGCTGAATTTCAAGGCTTTTGCGTATTCACTTGAGTGTTGCCGTATGATAAATCTATTTTTGAAAAATCAGACAACACTGTAAGCAAAAATTGACAAGTTCAATCTAAAATAGAGTAACTCGTCGGACTAAAACTAAAACCGGCTTGTAGGCGATTTGTGACGGCTTTTTAAAGCCAAAACAACTAAAACAAACACACAATCTTTGGTCTGGATATTGAAAAAGGTTTGTGATATTGTGTGTGCGAAAGGAGTGATAAAATGCAAAAGCAACTGCTGACAAACGGCAACGCATTCAAACGAACGGACGGCAGATGGGGTGGCGTGGTTTGGTACAAGGATGAGAAAGGCGAACGCAAACGCAAGAGCTTTTCCGGCACGACCAAAGCCGAAGTCAACAAGAAAATGACGGGCTACATAACCAAGTTCGAAGAAGAAATCATTGATGCCATTGAGGGTAACAAGACTGTAAAAGACAGCCTGCTTAATTACCTGCAAGTGTTTAAGTACCCAAATGTTGAGCGAGTAACATACGACCGCAACGAGCAGATTTACAAAAATCAAATCGTCCCTTACATGGGTAAACTCATTGTGTCAAACATAACAGGTGCAGACATTAAGCGGCTGATTAGCACGCTGACCGACAAGGGATATTCATTTTCTACAGTCAAGCAAACATACAATCTGCTCAACGAATACTTCGATTATCTTATGCGTGAAGAGTTCATAAAAAAGAATCCAATGAACGCAGTACCGACAATAAAAAAGTCAAATTATCTTGCAAAGCAAAACAAAGAAGTGCTTCCCGTATGCGAAACGATAACCGTATTTACCGATGAGGAAATTGAAAAATTCAAAGCGGAAGCATACAAGAAATACCCCTCAGGCAAGCCGAAACACAATCAAGCATCAGCATATATTCTTATGCTGAACACGGGACTGAGAACTGCTGAAGCGTTAGGTTTAATCAACAGCGACATAGACCTTGAAAAGAAAGTAATGCACATTCAAAGAGGTGTTAAAGAGGCGCAAAAGCGTGACGGAACAGAGCGCAAAAGTGGACGAGAAATCGTAGTTGGCAAGCTGAAAACCGCTTCAAGCAAGCGTATCGTACCCTTAAACGAAACAGCAATACAAGCGATTATTGAATTACGCAACGAGAGATATTTCGGTGAGGATGCACCGTTGATACCCGATGCAGACGGCAACTTTACAAGACCGTTGAACTTGCGAAAACGGTTTTATTCCATACTCGATGCGGCAGGAATCGAGAAAAAAGGTTTACACAGTCTGCGACACACTTTCGCAACAAAGCTTGTAACAGGAGTACGAGCTGAGGACGGAACGGTAAAAGCGTTAACACCAAGGCAGGTGGCAGACCTACTCGGACACACAACTTCGGAAATAACCGAAATGTATTATGTCAAACGAAACACGGATATGCTGATAGGTATTACGAATGAATTTGAATTGTGATTGATGCTTTTTTGATGATGTACCAAAGGGATTGCGTGAACTGTGTGGCACAAAGTGAGCAAAAAACGGTTTGAAAATGAAAAAGCGGCGTACGGAAAAGACCGTGCGCCGTAGTTTTATCTATATGGAAAAAGCAAGTAAAATAGCCTTAAATAGCCGTAAATAAAGGAAAAAAGCACCGAAAATTCGGTGCTTTTTTTGGCAGGGGCAGAAGGACTTGAACCCTCGGCACGCGGTTTTGGAGACCGCTGCTCTACCAACTGAGCTATACCCCTAAATATATGGTGGGCCATCAGGGACTCGAACCCCGGACCAACCGGTTATGAGCCGGTGGCTCTGACCAACTGAGCTAATGGCCCACATGAAAGAGTCACAATCAAGTGACTTGAATATAATATCACTAAATCACCTGATTGTCAACACTTTTTGTTCGATAAATCATAATAAATATTCAACTACGATTTATCAATTTTTTTATCATCTTCCTTGGTATGGGAATGTGAAATAACACCATAAAGTAACAGTACTAAACCGATTGTACCTAATACTCCACCGAAAATAAAAATATTTTTACTTTTCTTTGAGTATACCGCCTTTGGATAACTTGTATAATCAGTCGAAGTTGTAACTGCTTTTTCTTTAGGAGCAGTTGTTGCAGTTGCCGTGCTGTATTCAAATTTTGTGGTTCTCACAGAATTTGAAGCACTTCCGGAAAATTTCTTACCGGATTTACGACCTGCTTTTTTAGTTTCACTGCCATTTATTTGACTTTGAGTTAATTTTTGCTTTGGAACAAATTTTGTGGAAACTTGCCCTTTTGTTTTATTCGTTTTATTAGTAGTTTTACTGCTAACAGTTGAAACTACTGTGCGTTTTTCTTTTAATTTGCTCGTTGTGAGTTTTGTTGTTGTAACCTTTTTTGCAGTAGTTGTAGGTTCTACATACATATCTAATTTGCATTCATCGACTAAGTTACAACTTTTAGTCGATGATACTTTAAAAGTACATGAAATGAAGTTAGTTAATTTTTTGTCGCTTTTATTCTTCAGCTCAAATCCTACTAACAAACGACCATTATGCGAATCGGCATTTATATTGCTGAAGTTGATGTAAATATCAAGATTTTTTAAAACAGAATCATCTGATATTCCCGAATTTGTAACAGAAAAAGTATAATTGTTAATTGAATTATAAACATAAAACTCTAATTGAATATCATCTTCACTATATTCATCTAAAAAATCGGTATATGCAAAATAAAAATATGCACATCCGTTTTTCTCGTCCATAATATAGTGAAATTGACCTTTTACAAAAGAGCAATCAATGTCAATTACTGTTCCTTTATTATACCATTTGCCAAACTTATCTACATATTCTCCGTCAAATGCATAAGCATTACCGTCAATAGCAAAGATATTGACAAAAGCAATGATAAAGAAACAAAATATTGATAATGCTTTTTTCATCTAAACAGCCTAATATTAAATATATTTTACTATTTTACTTTTTAATTCAACAATATTGGTAATATCTCCGTCTTCGTTTTTTATTGCGACATCAATATTATCAACAACAGCATTAAATGCTTTTCCTGTTCTTCTAATTACGACAACATCATCATCTTCATATAAATCTTCAGTTGAAATTAGTTCAAAATCCATGACGTCTCCTCTTCTGTTTAATAATGTCATATTTTATTCATAAGAATGAATTTAATACAAAGATAATGAAGCACATTAGTGCAAGTGAAAGATGGTGCGGACGATGGGACTTGAACCCACAAGGAAACATTATCCACAGGAGTCTGAGACCTGCGCGTCTGCCAGTTCCGCCACATCCGCATAAACTAAAAAACGCCCTCCATTTTTTTACACGACGAGGACAGCCGAGGCAGAGCTTACTTTTCAGATATAATCTTACTTTTTCAACTCAATCTGCAACACTCAAATAATTGCAATATTATAATATCACACCTTTTTCAAAATGTCAATTAAATATGTATATAAAAATAAAAAATATGTTTTCATACATACAACTTGTAAATTCATTTAATATCATTTCAACAACATCGTTAACAGTTATATCTTTTGAAATTATTTTTTCATTATCAAATTGCAACAAATCTTTTTCATTCTACCAACGCTTCATATCTTGTTCAGTATAATTTATATCTGTATAGTACAGCAATTCAATGTGATTTACAATAATGACGGGGTAACGGACTGTGTTTGCGTGGTAAAAAGTCGTGAAATGCTATAATATTTATGATATAATGTTTTAAAAACAGTGTGGAAAGGAGAATTCTTTTGATAAATATAGTTATTTGTGATGATGAAAAAAGCTATCAGGAAATACTCGAATTCAATATGGCAACAGGCAAAAACCACCATGTTTATTCAACATTAAAGGAATTTGAAAAAGAGCTGACGCCGAATTTTTTAAGTCGCCATAAAAGCTATATGGTAAATATGAACTTTATTGCGGGGTATGAGCCGTATAAATTTTTATTAAAAAACAGCGAGCAAGTCGGTATTCCTCCTAAAAAGTATGCCGAGATGATTGACAAATACAGAAATTATTTGATAAACTTATAATATTATATCATCAGGAGATTCAAATATGGGCGAAATATCTACGTATTTTCTTTTTTGACTATGACAATGTCATCTATAATTTACTTTTCAACATTAAATTATATTTTCGGATACGATTATACAAATGCGTATTCCAATTCACTTGATTTATTTACACTTATTGCTGTATCGCTATTTATGGTGATACTTTCTTTTGCGGTTGTTGTTTTAGTAAAGCTTGTACAAAAAAGTTTCACTCAGCAATTATTTGTAAAAACGCTCAATTACTTTTCAAAAAGAATAACAAGGATATTGAACTTAATATAGTTTCAAATTCAAATGATGTTTTAATCAAGAGCAAAAATGCTTTTGCATTGAACAAAAACAAAAAGAAAGATACACAAAATCACGGTTACGGCCAAAAAATCATTTCTGATATTGCTAAAAAGTACAACGGTACATACACAACTAAAGCTGAAAACGAATATTTCAGCACCGTTACCCAATTAAACAACATTGATTTAAACGAGTAATAAAAGGATTTACTAAATTGAAATTAAACGATAAATTGCAAAATAATGATTTATATCCGTTTCATATGCCGGGGCATAAAAGAAATAAAAATTTTAATATCCCGGCAAGTGAAATTGACATAACGGAAATTAACGGATTTGACAATCTACACTCCCCTACCGATTTGCTTGATGATATGCAAAAAGAGATATCAAAGCTTTTCGGCGCAAAAAAAAGCATAATAAGTGTTAACGGTTCAACCTGTTGCATATTAGCGGCAATCAGTGCAGTGGCAAAGGAAAATGCGACAATTATCATTGCGCGCAACTGCCACAAATCTGTCTACAATGCGTGCTATATCAACAAATTAAAAGTCGAATACATTGAGCCTGAATATAATACGGAATTTGGATGTTATAAAAATATAACGCAAAAGAGTATTGATACTGCAATTGCAAAACATCCAAATGCCTGTGCAGTAGTTATAACCTCGCCTACATATGAGGGCTATGTAAGCAATGTAAGCTGCAATATTCCTTTAATCATTGATTCGGCACACGGGGCACATTTTGGTTTTGCAGATTTTTTGCCAAAGCAGGCAAAAGCAGATATTGTTATTGAATCACTACATAAGACCCTGCCTGCGTTAACACAAAGTGCAGTAATTCATATTAACAACGAAAAGTTTTTTGGAAAAGTAAAAAAGTATATGGATATATACGAAACAAGCTCACCGAGTTATGTAATAATGGCATCAATCGAAAAATGCACAGACTTTTTAAAAAACAGCGGAAGCTACTTTAAGCAATACAAAATTTTACTTGATAATTTTTATAATAAAGTAAACAAATTAGGCAATATTCACCTATTAAAAAATGATGATATTACAAGAATAGTTTTAAAAGCGGACGGATACAGCGGTCAAGAATTAGCAAATCATTTGCGAAAATTCAAAATCGAGGTAGAGGGTGCATTTCTTGAATATATCATTTTAATATCAACCGTATGCGACACTGAAGACGGATTTAACATGCTTTTTCTTGCATTAACTAATCTTGAAAAAAGAGATAAAATACATATGGGTTATGAAAAGCCTAATTTACCGATGAAAGATTGCGAAACATACGAAATAGAAGAAACTAAAGAAGAATATTTAGAAAAAGCTAAAAACAAAGTGTGCGGCGAATATGTTTACGCTTACCCGCCCGGAAGTCCGATTATTGCACCGGGAGAAATAATCAGTGATAAATTTGTTTGCCAAATCAAAAAACTTTATGAAAGCGGCGTAAATATATTATCAGACAGTAATTTACTGCCACTAAAAATATTGACAAAAAAATAATATTATTGTAAAATAACATTACAAATTTAAGAAAGAGGTGTTTCTTTTGAAGAGAATCAACACTTTAAGCTCACGCAATCTTTGCGAATCAGCTAAAAAAGGCGGTTGCGGCGAATGCCAAACATCTTGCCAATCAGCAAGTAAAACTTCTTGTTCAGTTGCTAACCAGAAATGCGAACAGCTTAAGAAGTAAATAAATGAAATTTAGGTGGGCATTTGTCCCACCTTTTTCATTGAAATAAAACTATGGAGTAATTTGATGATACACGCATATAAAATGAACGGTTATAATATTATACTTGACCAAAACAGCGGATGCGTACACTCTGTTGATGAAGCCACATATGATATTATAACAATGTATGAAAGCCATACAAAAGACGAAATAAAAAAATATATATTAGAAAAATATAAGAATGACGAAGATGTAAGTGAAAATGATATTGACCTTTGCTTTGAAGATATAGAAGCACTTAAAGCAGACGGCAGACTTTTTGCAGAAGATACATTTGAGCAAACTGCAAAGCAGTTTAAAAAAAGGCAAGGTGTAGTAAAAGCCATATGCCTGCACGTTGCACACGATTGCAACTTGGCTTGCAAATACTGCTTTGCCGGTAAGGGTGAATATGACGGCCCAAAAGGTTTGATGAGCCTTGAAACAGGTAAAAGAGCACTTGATTTTTTGATTGAACAATCAGGTACAAGGCATAACCTTGAAGTTGACTTTTTCGGCGGCGAACCGTTACTTAATTGGGAAGTTTGCAAGGAACTTGTGAAATACGGAAGAGAGCAAGAAAAGAAGTATAACAAAAATTTCAGATTTACACTTACTACAAACGGACTTTTAATCAATGATGATGTAATCAACTTTTGCAATAAAGAAATGGGAAATGTTGTACTTTCACTTGACGGAAGAAAGAGTACAAATGACCTTATGAGAGTATCGAGAAACGGTAAAGGCTCGTATGATTTGATTGTTGACAAGTTCAAGAAATTTGCCGACTCACGAAATCAAAAAGATTATTATATGCGCGGCACATATACAAGAAACAATCTTGACTTTGCAAAAGATATTATACATATGGCAGATTTAGGGTTTAAGGAACTTTCTATTGAGCCTGTTGTATCAGACCCAAAAGAAGCATATGCTTTAAAAGAAGAAGATTTACCGATTTTAAAGGAACAATATCAGATTTTAGCTGATGAAATGCTAAAAAGATACAGAAACGGTAAAGGCTTTACTTTCTATCACTATATGATTGACCTTGATGCAGGGCCTTGCATTGTAAAAAGAGTATCAGGCTGTGGTGTAGGCACAGAATATATGGCTGTCACACCAAGCGGCGAACTTTACCCTTGCCACCAATTTGTAGGCGATGAAAAATTTCTGCTTGGCGATATATGGAAAGGTGTTACAAATAAAAAGGTGCTTGAGCAATTTGAAGAATGCAATGTATATTCACATAAGGAATGTAAAGATTGCTTTGCCAAATTATACTGTTCAGGCGGATGTGCCGCTAACGCATACCATACAACGGGAAGTGTAAACGGTGTATACGACTTTGGCTGTGAACTTCACAGAAAGCGCATTGAATGTGCAATAATGCTGAAAGTTGCACAGGCTGAAGAAGGTTTTAAAGTTGAATATTAAGCAAAACGGAGCTGTATGTAACAGCTCCGTTTTTTAATCAATCAGAATATTTTTGCTTTTTAACATCAAGATGTGAAAGGCCGATATAATCAGGTAAACCGTTTCTGTAAGGTACTTGCGGCACACCTTTAACAAGAGGTGAAAGATATTCAATCATTTTATTTGTAACATCATTACCCTGCTCGTTAATCCAACTTCTCGGTACAAGCTTTTCGTTATTGGCAACCACGCTTACCTGTTCTGTATAATAATCGACAGTGTATGGCAAATCGCTGATTCTGCGAAGAGTGGAAAATACACCGGTTTTGCCGTCAAGTGCTGCTTTTACAGCTACCACACCTAAATTATACGCTTCGGTAACATCAGTCATTGACGCTGTATGGCCGGCACTTCTTTGAAGTACGCTTGGTTCTAATGCACGAACCTTACAACCTATTCTTTCCTCAACAACAGATTTAAGGTATGCACCCGTACCGCTAAGCATAACATGGCCGAATTTATCTACTTTATCCCCTCTTGCACTGATGTACTCCCCATTTTCATCTTTGATTCCTTCGCTGACTACAACTATAACGGAATTATATTCATCAAGCTTACCCTTAACATCATCAACAAATTTATCAACTGAAAAAGGAATTTCAGGAAGATAAATAAGGTGTGGTGCAACGCTGTCACCGTCACGGGCAAGAGCAGAAGCGGCAGTAAGCCAACCGGCATTTCTGCCCATTGCTTCGATAATATGAACACTTTTTATACTGTAAATACTTGTATCGTATGCTACATTTTTCACGGCAAGCGCAATATACTTTGCGGCAGAGCCAAATCCGGGCGAATGGTCAATTCCTACAAGGTCATTATCAATTGTTTTAGGAACACCTACAATTTTAATATCAATATTATGAC
>OLIQ01000113.1_pt1 | contig 48206 bp, 33 predicted proteins | sample 1609631 | NCBI WGS metagenome assembly OLIQ01 (sample SAMEA4350114, study PRJEB24818) | metagenome | biome: human; feature: gut; material: faeces | place: Denmark | collected 2013-09
TTTTATAAATGCACTAAAGAAGGGAGAAAATGCATGAAGGAATATATAATGTTTGGAGCAGGAAGAAATGCAGAACAGATAATAGATGGAAGCATAGGAATATTTACATATAAGTATATTGTGGATAATGATGAACAAAAACAGGGAAAAACGATAAGAGGAATCAAAATTGTGTCGCCAGATTATCTGATATCAAGTGATTACAATGGTGAGAATATATTAATTTCTGTCACAAGGGATGATGTTCATTGTGCTATCGTGGAGCAACTTCAGGGGATGGGATTTAAGTATAATGAAAACTTTTTTGATGCAGCTGAATTGATTTCTATTGGAAATACGGTATCCGGATTGGTTTCCGGGTATATTGAATTACCAGAATATGCTAGTTCGATTAAGAGCTTTGATCCTTCTTCGCGCTTGGTAAAACTAGAGGATACAGGCTACATGTTAAGATGTGTCAGTGATGATAGCGCAGTTAGATATAAAGACATATTTGAAAAATGCCTAAAAAATGGTCTGTTTGGTAAATATATTGTGAAGACATCCTGTTCAGGGAATACGTATGGACTACCTTATAAATTAGTTTTAGAACATGAGTTTGTTAATCCTGTTTCATATTGTTTTGAATGGTCTCCCAAAACATTTTATGATTATACTTTATTTATGGCGGATTTTTTGTTAAAACTGTCTAATGCGGATCTCGGGTTGAATGATGGGCATGCATTAAATACAACAATTGCAAATGGATCTTTTTTGTTCTTGGATTTTGGTGCAATTAAACAAGGGGTGACAAGAAAGGCAACGCTAATTGAATATATTAATACACATATTATCCCGGTGGCTTTGTTTGGGAAAAAACAGACAAAAAAAGCATATCTTTTCTTGAAAAATATGGGATTGCAATATACGGCGGCAGATATTCAAGGATATTTGAATCAAAAAGAATATGATGCGATAGTGGATTTGTATGATTTGGCACTTAGGGTGAATACACAAGAGGATATGCAATTATTTATAAAAAGAGCGAGAAACTGTATATTTTTATTTTCAGATACAGAAATCAGGACACGTTGGGAAGGCTATCAAAATGATGAATGGGATTGGTCAGTTAATAAAAATAAATGGTCTTCAAAGATGACGAATGTCATGAAGATGATAGAAGAAGTTAATCCGGATACAATAACAGATTTAGCTGGTAATATGGGATGGTATGGCTCCTATATGAGAGATAAATTAGAATACTCTGTCATTGTTGATATGGATTATAATTGTATAGACTATTTGTGGGAAAAAATAAAAGAGTTAGATATTAAGAATGTGATACCAATCTCAATGTCACTTTGTTCACCTACGTTGGATTATTACAGAGATGATGCGATTCGAGAAAATGGGATTATTCCATGGAGGAAAAATGCCATAGAGAGATTTCAATCAAAGATGGTATTAGCACTTGCAATAGTTCATCATCTTGCTTTTGCACAACAATTGACATTTGAGGAAATAATCAATCAAGTAGCATTGTTTACAAGTCAGTATTTGATTATTGAATTTATTGAACAAACAGATCAATATATAACAGACTTTTTAAAAGATGGATTTGAGTGGTATACAAAAGAGAATTTTGAGCAAACGCTAAAACAGAGGTTTGTTATTATTGAAACTGCTGTGTCGACACCGAAAAAAACCAGAACGTTGTATTTATGTGAAAAAAAATAGGGAGATATACATTATGGAGAAAATAATTTTATGTCCATTTACATTGAAAAATATTATAAATTATCATAAATTGAAAAAGCTTGGAAGAAATGTTGTGGGTTTTTTTGATAGAAATAGCTATCTTCATGGGGAAATATATGAAAACACCCATATTGAGAGGGCGCGATATATGCCGGATACAACAGTTGTAGTATGTTCGGATAATTTTTTTAATGAGATAAGTAAAGAATTGCAGAGTATTGGGTATAAGGATGCCAATATAAAATCTATTTGTGATTTTGAACTTAAGGATATAAATGAAAATGAAATAGCAAAAGACTTAAATTTAGATGATATATATCACTTATTAGGATATGGAGATGCAAGCATATATGTAAAAGCTAAGAAACTATTTTGCTTGTCAGAGTATAATATTCAAATTGATGAATTTGAAGGTCAAACCAGGAAAGAGGTATATCGAGATCAGCAGGGAAATGGTCATATCATCTTAAAAAGATTGGAAGTTGACGTGACGACTAGATGTACTTTACGATGTAAAAACTGTTGTAATATGATGCAGTATTTTTCACATCCAAACGATATAGATATAGATGTGGTTATCAATGATTATAATAGGATGCTTGAGTTAATTGACTGGACAGATGATGTGATGCCAATAGGTGGCGAAACCTTGTTATATAGGAATCTGGGGAAATTAGTTGAAGAAATATATAAGAATCCAAATACAAGCAAAAAGGTGGGAATAGTACGTGTCCCTACAAATGGAACAATTTTGCCGAATGATGAGATCCTAAAAGAGTTTTCTAAGCATAATCTTGTCGTCGAGATCTCAAATTATGGGAGTAAAAGTAGAAAGATTGATGAGTTAATTGAAAAGTTAATTCGGTATAAAATAAAATATATAGTGATGAATATTCAATGGTGGTCAAATGTTCAGCAATACGTTCCGGCCGAAACCATTAAGAGCGAGAAAGAATTGCTAGAACTTCGAAAGGGCGGATGTGTAACGCTCTGCAGGGTTATTGATCAAGGAAAATTTTACTTGTGTTGTAATTTAAAGTCATTAATGTTGTTGGAGGCGATTCCGCAAGATGTTAGAAGAGAATGTTATATTGATGTTTATGACAAAAACGCAAAAAATCAGATTGTGGAATATTTAAGTCGTAATAAAAGGATGCCAAAAGCATGCTCTTGGTGTAACGGATGTTCTTGGGAAAACTGGAATAATAGTAAAATCCCGGTTGCTGAACAGACAAGGGAAGTGTTGGAATATAAAAGATACGGAGAGTGAAGTGATAGAATGAGCATGATAAAACGCTATGTGGTATTTGGTTCGGGCAATTATGGAAGACTTGCTTTAGAGTTGTTAGGAAGTCAGAATATTGATTTTTTTATTGATAACGATATTGATAAGCAGGGAAAGAGCCTTGATGGAGTAAAAATTATATCTTTGGATCAAGCATTGTTACGATTAACAAATCAAATTGTGGTTATTGCAGCATCTGAATTATATTACGACCAGATTCAAAAGCAATTGGATGATTCGGGTATAAAAAATTATGTATCAGTCATGGAAATACAAAGGTCAATCACGAAGGAAAAGATACTGGCTCGTCCTGATTATTTAACGATTTATAATAAAGCTATAGAATGGATAAAAAATAATACAATAGAGAATGCCGGAATCATTAATAATTCTATGTTGAGGAAACCATATCCGGAAGTTACCGGATACTATATTCCGACTTTAATTCGTTGGGGATATAGAGTTTTGGCAGAGCAGTACGCAAATTGGCTTATGGAAATCCAGAAGGAAGATGGATCATGGTATGATACAGACAATCAATCTCCATACATATTTGATACAGCGCAGATTTTGAAAGGTTTACTTGCTATATGGGATATTCATTCAGATAAAGCCCGCGTGGAAGAATCAATTAAAAAAGGTGTAGACTGGATTCTGAGTTGTATGACAGAAGAAGGGAGATTGGTAGCCCCCGATGAATGCTGTTGGAGTGAAAATGAGGATACTTGTTCCGAACTGATTCATACGTATTGTATAAGCCCTATTATAGAAGCGGGTAAACGCATGAAAAATGACGGATATATTCAAAAGGCACATCGGATATTGGATTATTATAAGAAAAAATATGAGACAAAGATATTGAATTTTAGTTTGTTGTCACATTTTTATGCTTATGTTGTTGAAGCAATGCTTGATCTAGGAGAGATAGAAATAGCCAGACAAGCTATGGATCATATTACTGAGTACCAAAAATCAAGTGGTGCAGTTCCCGCATATAATAACGTAGATTGGGTATGCTCGACAGGGCTACTCCAGTTGTCCCTAATCTGGTTCCGGCTTGGAGATGAAAAACATGGAAACAAAGCATTTGAATATGCATGTAAATTGCAAAATGAATCCGGTGGATGGTTTGGAAGTTATCTATCAGAAGAAAACCAGAATGAAATCAATACATATTTTCCAAAGCAGGAGATTAGTTGGGCAAATAAGTATTTTTTAGATGCGTTATATTATAAGAATCTTTGCCAATTTCAAAATACTGCAAGTATATTTTGCAATGAGATTTCAACAGAAGATGGAAGATATAATATAATTAAAAATGTCGTAAGTACATCTGGTAAGATAGATATTCTTGATCTGGGATGTGGAAAAGGAAGATATCTGAAGCGACTAGTAGAATCTTTCCCTGACAAAAATTATCATGCGGTTGATTTATCTACGAATGTAATGCAGTATTTTTCAGTATTGGAAGGAGTAGAAAAACGGCAGGGAAGTTTAACGAATATACCATATAAGGATAATTCATTTGATGTTGTCTACACGTGCGAGGCACTAGAACATGCCGTGGATATAGATCGAGCAATCGGCGAGATGGCAAGGGTTACAAAACAAGATGGAATTATCGTTGTAATTGATAAGAACAAAGACATGTATGGATATTTTGAAATCGGAGAATGGGAACAATGGTTTGGAGAACAGGAATTAACCGATATAATGCAAAGGTATTGTTCGGAGGTGCATGTTGAAAAAGAAATCAGTTTCGATAATAACAAGGCAAATGGATTATTTTATGCATGGATAGGAAAAGTAAGGTTATGAAGATTCTCACTATATTTGGCACACGTCCTGAAGCGATTAAGATGTGTCCTGTGATAAAAGAATTGAATCGAAGGAAAGAAATCAAATGCACAGTCTGCTTAACGGGGCAGCATAAAGAGATGCTAGAGCAGGTTATGAGTCTTTTCGAAATACAGGCGGAGTATAATCTGCAGATTATGAAGAAGAATCAGACCTTAAGTATGATTACTTCTGATATATTGAATGGCTTGGATTCTATCTTTGAAAAAGAACAACCGGATTTAGTTTTGGTACATGGAGATACATCCAGTTCATTTGCCGCAGCGTTAGCTGCATTTTATCATCATATTCCTGTGGGACATGTTGAAGCCGGACTTCGTACATATAATATGCAATCACCATATCCGGAAGAGTTTAACAGACAGGCTGTTGATCTGATTACAGATATGTATTTTGCACCGACAGAACTTTCGAAGAAGCAGCTATTAGACGAGGGAAAAGACACGGATAAAATATTCGTGACTGGGAATACGGTAATTGATGCGTTACAAACAACGGTGTCTGAAGATTACCAAAGTGATATACTCGATTGGTGCAAAGGCAGCAGGATGATTCTCCTGACAGCACATAGACGGGAAAATATTGGTGTACCAATGGAACATATATTTGAAGCTGTAAAAAGAATCGTGTGCATGCATAAAGATATTAAGGTTATTTATCCAATACATAAAAATCCGAAAGTACGGGAAATCGCAAAGCGTTATTTTGATGACTGTGAGCAGGTAAAAATGATCGAACCATTGGACGTATATGATTTTCATAACTTTATGAATCGAAGCTATCTGATATTGACGGATAGTGGAGGCATTCAAGAGGAAGCACCATCGTTAGGAAAACCGGTTTTGGTGATGAGAGATACTACAGAACGACCGGAGGGGGTAGAAGCCGGAACATTGAAACTTGTAGGAACAGATGTGGATGTGATAGTGGAAGAGGCAGAGAAATTGTTGAATGATAGGAGCGTATATACGGCGATGAGTAATGCAGTTAACCCTTATGGCGATGGACAGGCCGCAAGAAAAATCGTAGATATCATAGAAGAGAAGTTTAAGGAGAATTAAGATGCCAAAGGTTTCGATTGTACTGCCAACTTATAATGGAGAGAAATATATCCAGGAATCTATAGATAGTGTGATGAATCAGACGTTTACAGACTGGGAACTGATTATAGTGAATGACTGCTCTTCAGATGGGACAGTGGAAATAATAAATGAATATGTTAAAATGGACAAACGAATTCGAACAATTAATAATGTCGTAAATCAGAAGCTTCCACGTTCCTTGAATATAGGATTTCGCGAGGCGAAGGGAGAGTATCTGACTTGGACGTCCGATGATAATAAATACTTACCGCAAGCAATCGAAGAAATGGTTCATTTCCTTGACGAAAATAAGAATGAAGTGATGGTTTGCGCCAAGATGGATTATATCAATGAAAAGGGGGAATATGAGATTACTATGCCACCATATTCAAATGAATCAATGTTTTACAATGATTGTGTGGGGGCGTGTTTTTTATATAGAAATATCGTATTGAAAGAGATAGGAGAATATAATCCCGATTATTTTTTAGTAGAAGATTATGAGTATTGGTTAAGGATTCTTTTTAAGTATAAAAATATTGGATTTATTGATAAGGTTTTATATATATATAGAAAACAATCGAAAAGTCTTACTGCAACGAGGCAGGAAGGTATAGCATACAATAACACAAGGATGAGATTGCAATACATAAAAGAAATTTTTGAAGGATTGTGTGAAAGAGAAGATTTGCTAAGCAGAATGTATTTTGAAATGCAGAAATGTAGTTTATTAACACAGGAAGTTGACGACATGTTTAAGCAGAAAATTAATCTTTTGAACATGATAAAGACAGGAATGGCAAAAGGCAAGGTTATCGTTTATGGCGCAGGGAAAATGGGAAAAAAATATCTCGATGAAAATAAGGGAGATGTCTTGTGGTTTGCAGACAGAGATAAAGCTAAGGTACATACATCAATTGAAGGAGTAAGTGTACTATCGTTAGAGGAAATGGTTGAAAAACGAAATAAAATACAATGTGAGATTGTTGTTGCTGCGGGGGGAGAAAAAATAATTGATTTTTTGAAAGAACTTCAAAAAATAGGCATTGAAGCTTGTTATGCTTATTATTAATGGATATAGGTTGTTGAAAAGGTAGTTAACATATTCATAAGAACGGATGATTAGAATGAAAACAATTAGCGTAATTATACCAGTATATAACGTTCAAGATTATATTTCAGACTGTCTGGATAGTTTATTAAATCAGAAAACCTCATTTGATGAAATAGTGATTATTGATGATGGATCGACAGATGAAAGTGGAGCAATATGTAAAGCATATGCAGACAAATATAGTATTATTTCGTATTACAAGCAGAAAAATATGGGAGCTGCCAAAGCGAGAAATAAAGGGTTAAAGCTATCAAAAGGTGACTATGTTTGCTTTGTTGATGCAGATGATATGGTATCACCAGCATGTTGTGAAGTATTAAAGAAAATCCTTGAACATAATATGTGTGATGTTATTTATTTTTCATCTGATATAACAGGTAATAAAAATAGCGGTATAACAATTTCGCACGATGCATATAAACGTCCAAAAGAATTGTGTAATGAAGGAATGACCGGTGTTGTTGCATTGAAAAAAACTTTTCCAAATGATTTTATTATGAGCGCGTGTTTTGAATGTGTTAAAAAATCTGTTTTGGTATCGAAAAAAATAGACTTTTTAGATGGAAATGTGTATGAGGATCGTCTGTATTCATTAAAATTAATAACAGAGTCAGAAAAAGTTTTGTTTATAGAAGATACCTTGTATATTCGTAGATTTCGCAAGGATTCCATTAGCACAACCGCTCCATCGGTACGAAAAATGTGCGATGCAATGTATTCTCATAAACGAGAATGGGAATATCTTAAGCAATCCAATCAGTGGCAGTTTAATGAGAAATTTCTGATTAAATATGCGTTGAGCTCTGTTCAAATGTATTTTAGTGAATATACCAATACAGGTAATGATATGGAGTTAGATTGTAAATATGCAGAAATGTTTGAGCAACAGTGGAAACCGGAAATTCGTTACGAGTATTTGGGTGTTGATGAGGCGTGTAGCTTGCTGCATCTAATCAATGTTATGGAAAATAAATGGCATATTCACATGAATTTTAACAGCGAAAGAGTAAGAAAACTGCTAGATGAACAAACAAGGGATTGGTTGACTTCTGTTTTTGAAAATGTTTCATCAATAATAGTTTATGGAGTTGGAGAGCATACAAAAAGTCTGATAAGATTGTTAGATAAATACGAAATTTCAATTGATAACATTTCATATATGGTGACAGAAAAACAGCAAGATAATGAGCTTATGAGTGTGTCGGAGCTAAGGCAGAATTTGATTGACCAAACAGATTTATTCATACCTTCCAGTAAACGGTTTCAAGGAGAGATGATTGATAACCTATTGGTACATGGAGTGCCGGAGACGAAAATATGCAGGCTGTATGCACCTTATAATGAATCAGATCTTGTGATGATTGTTAACACATTGGAGGAGGCGATACATAATGAAATGGAAAAATAAGGGACACGAGATAGATGATTTTGCAATGGAAATATGCAATATATTTGATCAGAAAAAGGGCGCTATAGTATATGGGGCAGGTAATGTCGGAACAAGGATTTACAGAGCCTTAAAACGATATGATTTATTTCACAAATTCGTCGATAATGATACTCAAAAACAAAAATCAGGATATATGGGAGAACAGGTAGTTGGTTCTGACCAAATAATAGATGGTGAATATTTATTGGTTGTTGCTGTGGCAGGTGCATATAAACAAGTATCAGAGCAATTGCAAAAAATGGGTTTGGCAGAAGATAAAGATTTTGTAAATGCAGAAATATTTGAAAATAAATGGCTACCTACATTATTATACTACCGGTATCAACATTTGTATACAAATTTGGCTCAAATATGTGTTACGGAAAGATGTACATTAAAATGTAAGAAATGTGCCCATGCCTGTAATGTAGTGGCTATGGATGAAGAAGACATACCTTTGGATATTGCGAAGAAGAGTGCAGATGTATTTTTTAGTAAATACGATTGCGTAGGTGAATTTGTGTTGATTGGGGGAGAACCGCTATTATATAAAAATCTGATTGAAATTGTAGAATACATAGGATCCCAATATGGAAGCAAGATTATTTTGTTTTCAATTACGACAAATGGATCGATTATGCCATCGGATGAGTTGATTAAAGTTTGTATGAGATATAACGTCATGATAAGAATATCAGATTATTCTGCATCGGTTCCAAGGCTTAAGAATAATTATCAAAAGCTATATGATAAATTAAAGGATTTGTGTGTAGAAGTATGGAAGACAAATGCAGAGAATTCGTGGTTCGATTATGGATTCGATCAGACAGACCCGAAAAAAAGTATTAAGGATGTAATGGAAACATTTGAACATTGTAGGACGCAATGTCGGGAGATATCGGGAGAGAAATATTATTATTGCGTGATGGCACATACAGTTGCTAAGAATCGTAATTATAATATTGGAAAGGCAGATTATATTAATCTATCTGATGTAAAAGATAAAAAAATTCTACTTGAATTTGAACTTGGCTATAATGAAAAAGGATTTTTGGATATGTGCAGGATTTGCCGGGGAAAAGAAGCAGAGCGTTTTTTGATACCGGCAGCAGAGCAGGAGGGGACGATAAAGTGAAAAACATATACATTTTTGGAATGGGAAAAGGAAAGGAATATTTAGATAGATGTATAAATTCTTCCAATGTAAACATATTGGGATATATTAATAATTATAGAAATGAAAATAAAATAGCTGAAGATGGCAAAAAAATTTTAACACAGGAAGAGCTGGAAGAGAATTGTGATTATATTATTGTGACATTAATGCAATTTGAGAGCATAAGAGATAGCTTATTGAAACAAGAAATTAAGCGGGAGAAAATAATTTGTTTTTTTGATTTTAAGGATGCTGAAAATAAAGAATATTGGAGTGTGATAGATCCGTTTAAGTGGAGAACAGAATTAATGTGGAAACATTATAATAGTGTTGTTGTTCCGTCCATTGATAATTTATGTTATGAAATTTATTCTGATTCAGAAGAAATAAAAAAACAATGCCCAAAGATAATAGATGTTAGGGAATCTGTTGATAAGCTCATTTCTGAAAAACAGTGTATGGCAAGATTCGGGGATAATGAATTTGAATTGATGTGTGGTCGGTTAAGGACAAATTATCAAAATATAAATAATGATTTGGCAAATAGATTAACAGAGGTATTACACTCGGATAAAGAAAACCTGATGATTGCGATTGCAGATAATTACCGCGCATTAGACAAATATACAGATGATGCTGCAAGGGAAATAAGAAAATATTTGACAGAAGATGTCCGAAAAGATCATATGAGATTATTAGATCTTAATAGACCATATTATGATGCATATCTATCCAGACCATACATTATGTATAGGGATAAATCAACTGCGAAAGAGCGGTTTGACCATATTAAGCAACTGTGGAATGATCAGGATGTGCTTATTGTAGAGGGCGAATATACGCGATTTGGAGTAGGAAATGATTTGTTGGATAATGCAGCGAGTGTGTCAAGAATCATTGTTCCGAATAAAAATGCATTTGATGAATATGAGATTATAAAAGAAAAAACTTGTCAATATGGAAGAGATAAGCTTATTCTAGCTATTATTGGTCCGACAGCTACCGTATTAGCATATGACTTGGCAAATGAAAATTATTGGATTGTAGACATAGGACAGCTTGATACAGAGTATGAATGGTTTTTGCGAGGGGTTCAGGAACGATGTGAAGTCAGATATAAAGGTGTTAGCGAAGTAATTAGTTACGATGGTGTTGAGCACGTGACGGACGACAACATAAAGAAATATATGAGTGAAATAATTTGTGATCTTCACCGGTAAGGAGCTGTATGCCATATGAGAATCAGTATTATAGTGCCGATGTATTATGGGCAAAAATATGTAAAACAAATGATAAATCAGGTGGATCAATGCGCAAAAGAGGCGGATGGTATTGATGTTGAACTGATACTATATAATGATTGTCCGGAAGAAGAGATTAAGGTGATGCCTTGCGAGCATATCCAGAATATAAAATGCATAAATGCGGATCAAAATCTAGGTATTCAAGGGGCACGTGTGCAGGGGCTCAAACACGCGACCGGAGAGTATGTTCTTTTTTTGGATCAGGATGATATTATCAAACCTCAATATATTAAATCGCAGATGAATATGATAGGAAACGCAGATGCTGTGGTTTGCAGGGTGATACATAATAAACGTTTGCATTATACGGATTCATTTAGGTTTGAAGAAGTTGTTACAAAAGAGTTCATGTTACATAAATGGGATTCCATTATTTCGCCTGGACAGGTGATTATCAAAAAATCTGCGATTCCTGTGGCATGGAAGACTAAAATATTGAAGACAAATGGTGCAGATGATTATATGTTATGGTTATTAATGATGCTAGAAGGCAAGGCATTCAGTCTAAATGATGATATCTTGTTTGAACATATAGTGTCCGGGGATAATTTTTCTGAAAATACAAATAAGATGATGGATTCCGAAGATGAGATGATTTCCGTATTAAAATCATGTACATTGTGCGAAGAAGCTATTTGGGACAGCTTAAAAGATTCGTTGCGAAGAATACATGTAAAGGATCTTGACACGAGCAAATATTCATTTAATGTCTTAAAAAAGATAGTCTGCAAAAGAGACAGATGGTTGCCGGTTGAAGTAAAGAATGTAGCAATTTATGGTGCAGGAGAGCTTGGAATGTCACTTGGTGCAATCTGTAAAAGGAATGGCATTGCAGTAAGGTGCTTAATAGATAGAAATGCAGAATTTATATTAAGTGATATACCAGTATATAAGCTCGAGGATATACCAAATGATGTAGATACAATCATTGTGTCACTTAAAGATAAAACAATCAAGGCTGATATTGAAAAGAAAACCCTCGGCATGCAAATCTATATGATAGAGGATTTGATTAATAATTAGGAAAATTGGAGCGTTATATGGATAAAATCTCAATAATTGTACCAATTTATAATATAGATAGGTATTTAGAAATATGCCTAGATAGTATCTTAAATCAATCATATACGGAATTAGAAATTATATTGATTGATGATGGATCGACAGACCATTCTTCGACGATATGCGATAGGTATGCAAGTAAAGATCATCGAATTATTGTTCTACATAAGGAAAATGAAGGATTGGTCAAGGCTAGAAAAGATGGGGTGAGTATTGCAACCGGAGATTATATCCTGTATGTAGATGGTGATGATTGGATAGAACCAGATATGGTGGAAAAACTATATTTAGCCATTATAGATAAACAAGTAGATGTTGCTATGTGTGGAAGATATGAGGATACCGGTAGTACATGCCGGAAAGCGTGCCATGGAATACAGAAAGGCAAGTATGATAAGTACGCTTTGATGCAACAGGTATATCCAAATATGATTGTAAATAATGATTTCTTTGAGTGGGGGATATTCCCGGGGGTATGGGATAAACTCTTCAAGCGGAAACGATTGGAACTGCTTCAGCTGCAGGTGGATAATCGGATAACAATGGGTGAAGATGCCTTATGTACATATCCCTATCTTCTAAATGCAAATAGTATATACATATTAGATGAATGCCTGTATCATTATCGTCAAACACCTACTTCCATGGTACATCAGAAAGGAAACTCGGAGAAAGAAAGAGAACGGTTTAAGCTGCTTTATCAGGAAGGAAATCGAATATTCGAAAAATATGCTTCTATCTATGATTTGCGTGACCAGTGGAAGGAATATGTGATGTTTCTGATGCTTCCGCGTGCAGATATTTTGTATGAGAACATGGAAGAATTGTCATATCTATATCCATATCCACGGGTAAAGAAAGGTAGCCGGATTGTTTTATATGGGGCAGGATTATATGGACAGCGGTTGTATTCGTGGATTCGGAAAACTGGATTTTGTGAAGTTCGTGCATTGGTGGATCGGAACTGGGAGGAGCTTCGCAGACAGGGAATACCGGCAGAGTCTCCGGATAACATTCAAAATCTGCAGTATGACCATATAGTAATTACCTGTTCATTTGCAAGGACACGAAAAGCAATATATGATTATCTGAAACAGGTGACAATGGAAGACAAGATTCAGGTAATGGATGAAGGAATGGTGTTTAGCTCAGAGTCGTTAAATGCATTTGGAATTTGTTAAAGGAAAAGATATAGTATGAATGGTATTAAACTTCCCCACAACTTAATAATCTTCGGCGCAAAAAGTCTTGCACTTGGTGCCTCCCATGCGATTCAGACAGTTCACCCTGAAATTCATCTGGAGGGATTTGTGGTAACTTCCCGAAATGGAAACCCATCGACGTTGAACAATCTGAAAGTCTATGAGCTTGCGGAATTGACAGACAAAGAGATCTGTATTCTGATCGCGACGCCGCAGGACATTCAGATGAAAATCGTGGAGTTCCTGGACGAACAGGGATTTCGCAATCATATCTGTATGACATGGCAGCTGGAAGCGGAGCTGATGGGTGCGTATTATGAGAAGCGTGGGGAGTTTGCGGTACTTCCAGAAGCAGCGTCGCTGGATAATTCTGTAACTGGATTGGTGGAGCGTGAATTTGATACACACTGTTACATGGCGAAGTTTTACCGGGACAAGCAGGTGCAGACCGATTACCCGGTTCCTGCATGGGTACAGCCGATTCAGGTTGGAGCTGCGTTGACGGATGAGAGAGTCGTAGCACTGACGGATGATATCGGAGAAAACATCTCGGCAAAGAATGTGAATTATTGTGAACTGACGGCACTTTACTGGATTTGGAAGAATCAGCTGCAGCATGATGTGACAGATTATGGCGGTAAGTCTGTTCAAGATGCGGGACAAGAGCAACTGCGATATACCGGATTATATCAATACCGTCGTCTGCTCGATATCAATGATGACCAGATGAACTATATTGCAGAGCACGATGTGGATGTGGTGCTGCCATATCCGACGATGTGTGAACCGGATATTTTCGAGCATCATGAGCGGTATGTGAAAACTTCGGACTGGGATGCGATGGTGCAGGCACTTGAAGAACTGCATCCGGAATATATGAAGACTTATCATCGGATTTTCAAGGGAAATTATATGTACAATTATAATATCCTTCTGGCGAAGAAAGCAGTGCTTCGAGATTACTGTGCATGGTTGTTCCCGATTTTGGAGCGGACAGAAGAACTGTCGGATCCGAAGGGCTGGGAACGAGCAGATCGTTATATTGGTTATTTAGGAGAGAATTTGGAGACATTATATTTTATGCATCATGCGGAGGATTATAAGATTCTGCATACCGGGCGTGTGATGTTGGTGTAGACAAAGGAGGACCCCACATATGAAAGCATGGATATTACATAACCCAAACAATATGACATATGAAGAAACCGAGAAACCACAGCCAAAATCAGATGAAGTCTTGGTTGCGGTTAAGGCAGCGGGTATCTGTGGTTCGGATATTCCCCGTGCCTTTGTGACAGGGGCACATATACATCCGATTATTATCGGACACGAGTTTTCCGGACAGGTCTGTGCGTGCGGAACGGATGTGGATGCGAAATGGCAGGGTAAACCGGTTGGTATATTTCCTTTGATTCCGTGTGGAACGTGCGGACCGTGTCAGAAGAAACAGTACCAGATGTGCCGGAATTATAATTATCTTGGCTCCCGGTGTGATGGCGGTTTTGCGGAGTATGTGGCAGTGCCGGAGAAGAACCTGCTTGAGTTGCCGGAGGGCGTGACTTATGAGCAGGCTGCTATGCTGGAACCAATGGCGGTTTCTGTACATGCGATGCGGAAAGGCATGGCGCTGGCGGGGGATATTTCGAGGAGCCGGGTTGCTATCTGGGGACTTGGAACGATTGGACTGCTTCTTACGATGTTCCTGAAGGATGCAGGTGTAAAGGATTTATATGTGATCGGAAATAAAGATGCACAGAAGCCCCATGTCGGGGAACTGGGAATTCCGGAGGAGAATTTCTGCGATTCGAGAAAGGGAGATGCCGCTGCATGGCTTATGAAACGGACGGATGGTGCCGGAGTAGATCTGTTCTTTGAGTGTGTCGGGAAAAACGAGACGGTACAGCACGCGGTAGAACTTTCTGCACCGGGTGGTAGTATTGTATTTGTTGGGAATCCATATTCAGACATGACGCTTCCGAAAGCGGTGTATTGGAAGATCCTGCGGAATGAGCTTCGCGTATCCGGTACGTGGAATTCGTCCTTTACCGGCAGTGAGGATGATGACTGGCATTATGTGGTGCGTGCGCTTGCAGAAGGGCGTGTGCATCCGGAGAAGTTGATTACACACCGACTTCCGATGGAAGAACTGATGCAGGGGCTTACAATCATGCGAGACAAGACGGCAGACTATGTGAAGATCATGGGTGTGAACGAGTAAAGCGACTTTTTCTATAGATAAAAACTGTTTCGCGAATATTTTTCTATAGAAAAATATTCAGATGCGAGATTTTTCGGTAGTTACAGGAAATGGATGCAATGAAATTAACCACAGAATTTTATCAGGATGAGGTGCGTTACGGATTTTACGTGCCGACGGCAATCAAGCAGGCGTGGGGGGCAGAGCTTCAGATTCTTGCAGAGATTGACCGCATCTGTAAAAAATATAATATTCGATACTTCGCGGAGTGGGGGACGCTGATCGGTGCCGTGCGCCATGGTGGATTTGTGCCGTGGGATGATGATCTGGATATCGGTATGCTGCGCGAAGATTATGAGCGCTTTAAGGAAGTGGCGAAGGATGAACTTCCGGGAGAGTTTGCGATTCACGATTATGCAACGAAAGAGAATCACTGGCTCTTTTTATCGCGCGTGGTGAATTGTAACCAGATCTGTTTTGACGAAAAACATTTGGAGAAATATCATAATTTCCCATATATCGCAACCGTTGATATCTTCGTGATGGATTATCTGTACAGGGACGAGGAACAGGAGAAAGCGCGCTGCGAGGAGATCAAGCATATTTTGGCGGTGGCAGATCAGATCATAGAGGGACGCATGCAGGATTCTGTAAGAGAAATGTTTTTACAGGAACTTGAAAATAAATACCGCACGAAGCTGCCGAGGCCAAAGAATGCACGGGAACTCGGAATTTCCCTGTACCAACTTGCGGAATTACAGATGGCGCGAGTATCAGCAGATGAATCGGACGCGGTTGCACAGATCTTTCCGTGGGTGCTCAAAGGAAATCGGGGATTGCCGAAGAAGTGCTATGATACGCTTGTGCGGCTGCCGTTTGAAGAGATTACGATACCGGTGCCTGCAGATTATGACACGGCACTTCGCTATCGTTATGGGGATTATATGACGATACGGAAGGTCTGGGGTGGACACGACTATCCGTATTTTGAGGGGCAGCGCAAGAACCTGCAGGCGGTAGCGGATTTTCCTCTGCCGGAGTTTGCGTTCCAGCCAGAGATGTTATATGGCAGCACAGGCTATGTGTGCAGGAATGCAAATGCATTCGATGGTATATCACAGAATTTATTGTGTGACAACGCAGGTCGTGTGTGCAAGGAAGTGGATAAGAAGTCATCCTGTAAGCAGGAAAATGATGTAGAGGAGCAGACACTTACAGACATTGCCGGACAATATGTATCGGTACTTGATGAGATGATGGAGAACTGTACGGCACAGATGCAGGAGCAGCAGTATGGGGATGTGTTATCGGTGTTGCCGGAATTACAGCAATTGGTTGTAGACTTTGGCACATTGCTCGAAGAGGTACGTGGGGAAACAAATCCATGCGTGCAGAACGTGGTTGCGAAGATACAGGAATACTGTGATGCGCTGTATGCGTTGTATGAGCAGCTGAATACCCGGTTACAGGAGCCGGACACACTGAAAATAGGTCAGCAGCCGGCTGATGTGTCGGATGCAGATGCAACAGTTGGTGCTTCGTATGAGGCGTTTGCTCACAGCTATACAAAGATGAAAGCGGAGATACAGCAATTCTGCATTGCACGCCGCTCTGTGCTATTTATATGTACAGGGATGCGGGAGTGGCATGCGTATGAACATCTATGTGATGAGGAACGGCAAAAGGCAGATACGGATGTATATATCGCCTGTGTACCGACAGTATTCAAAGATATTTATGGACATGCGGAGTATGGGCAGAGCACAGAAGATGCAAACACAATGCGTATACAAGATCATATACAGAATCTGTACGGAGAATTCGCGGATAATATACAGTTCATGCCATGGCAGAAGGTAAATCCGGCACTTCTGGCACCGGGTACGATATATATTCAGGATCCGTATGATGGTGAGAATCCATGTTTGACGATTCCGCCGATATACTATGCGGGAAATCTTCGGAAGTATACGAAGAATCTGATCTATGTTCCGGCGTATAAGGTGAAGGAATTCAGAGCAGAGGACACAACGGATCTATATAACATGAAGCATTATGCGACGGCACCGGCACTTATGTATGCAGATCAGATCTATGTGCAGTCGGAGAACATGCGGCAGCGGTATCTGGAGTGTCTGGTGGAATTCTCGGGAGAAGCATACAGGGCAATCTGGGAGCGGAAAATCTCTGTATCGGAGGTTGTATTCCAGAGTGAAGCAGGAAAGGGTACATCCCAGAAGACGATCCTTTACTGCATCGGAGAAAATGAGCTTGCCAATCTTGGAAAGCGCGCACTTGCTCATGTGGAATCCAGACTACAGATATTTGCAGATAACCATGGGAATTTGCAGGTGCAGATATGCTTCTATCCACCACGATTATCGGACTGGGAGGTTGATCTGCAGCGGGTTAAGACGTTAACAGAAATGCTTCGTACTTATGCAGAGACAAACAAGACGTGGTGTACGTTGGAGAAACCGCAGGAGCAGGAAGATCTCGCGGCTTATCGAGAGCGTCTGGCGATGAACGGTGATGCGTATTATGGTTCTCCATCTCCGTATGTACATGCGTTTACGCTACGCGAGAAACCTGTGATGCTTGCTTCGACAGAGATAGAATATTAGTATAATCTGGTACGTGAGGAGAAAATCATGCGCATAAAGTTAAACATACCTGAAAATAGTGTACAGACGGATACAACATATATGAGTGATGTTCTGGGTGAACAGAAGAATTTCCCTGTGCTGGTGATTGGCAGAGACAGTTATATTGAAGAAGCCTGGGCAGAGGTCGTTTTTGATTCCGGCATGATATATAATCTGCAGGTTGGACGTTATACGTCAATTGCGGGCGATGTTAAGATAATTGTGGATATGAATCACGATTATAGACGTGTCTGTCAGGGGCGGATTAATGGGGTTCCATATCGCAGACCGGAGAGAATCAGGCGTAAAGGTCAGGTTGTTATTATGAATGACTGCTGGATCGGTGATGATGTTACAATAATGAGCGGGGTAACGATTGGCAATGGCGCTGTCGTGGCAGCGGGAGCAGTTGTTGTGAAGGATGTGCCATCATATGCGATTGTGTCAGGGAATCCTGCAAAAGTAATTGGCTATCGTTTTGAAGAGAGACAAATAGAAGCGCTGGAACTGATCCGGTGGTGGAATTGGACTGCAGAGAAGGTACGTGCTGCGGCTGGATTGCTGTATGGAGATATAGATACCTTTATAGAGACATTTCTGCCGGATGCACAGCGGGAACTTCAACAGATTCCGATGGCGGATATTATTCCAATGGAGAAGACAAAGTCCGGACCAGATCGGAGATTGTTGTATATACCGGATTTTGAACAGGATTATCCAACATATCCAAATGTGATGGAAGCATTTGTAAATAGTTATGCAGATACGAATTACGAACTTTTGCTGTATATCAGGGAAGATGCTGATCTGCAGGAAAAGCTAGAAAGATTAGATGATATCTTCTCAAAGTATGAGGATGTGGATTGCTATGTGAATCTATTTGTTGCCAATCCTGAAGATGAGAGGAGCTTGTTTGGGCAGGTAGATGGATATATTACGAATCGTAGTACGGACAATGTAAGATATATGGATATGGCAGATCTGTATGGAATTTCTTGTATCTCGGGTGTTGATGTGCCAATGTTTGCTGAACAGGTTACAGAGCGCATGTGTAGAACACAGACAGATAAAATGCAGATAGATGAACTGGAACGGAAGGTCGGCGAATTGCAGACGATGCTTTCGAATCTTACGAATGCGTACAAGCAGCAGATTGCACAGCTGTCGACGAATCAATATGCTATGAATCTGTCTGTGGATAATCTGAAATACGAAGTGCTTGCCACACTGGATGAGCTGCAGCTACCAACGATACGATCAGGTCAGGAAGCAATTGATAAAATCATATCTGAGCGGAAGTCTATGGCTCGGTTCGGGGATGGTGAGTTTGCGGTAATCGCCGGTGTAAACCGGCAGAAGTTTCAGCATGCGGATACGGAGCTTGCCAGAAGGCTTATGGAAGTTTTACATATGGAGAACGAAGAAATTTTATTAGGAATTCCAGATATTTATGGGGATTTATCTAAGTATAATACAGAGTGCCGTTACAATATCCGTGCGTATCTGACGGAAGAGGTGCGCAGACAGCATTATGGTCTGTTAGATATGGATCGGACATATTATGATGCATATGTGACGCGTCCGTATGCCAGCTATCTTGATAATAATACAGACGCACCGAAACAGAGATTTGATGCGTTGAAGAAGATATGGCAGGGGCGGAACCTGGTGATTGTGGAAGGGGAGAAAAGTCGTCTTGGCATCGGAAATGATTTGTTTGCTGGAGCGAAAAGCATTGTAAGAATTTTGGGACCGGCAGAACATGCATTTGATCGATATGAGGAATTGCTTGCAGAAACCAAAAAGCAAGGCAAGGATAAGTTGGTGCTGGTTGCACTTGGACCAACAGCAACGGTTCTGGCATATGATTTGGCAATTGAAGGATATCAGGCGTTAGATATCGGTCATGTGGATATTGAATATGAATGGTTCTTGGCTGGAAAAGGCAGAAAAACTGAGGTAAAGACAAAGTACAACAATGAGGTTGCCGGGGGAGATCAGGTGGAAGATATTCACGATGCTGAATATGAGAGTCAGATCATCGCGAGATATGTCTGATTTGATGGCGGAGGTGTTGCGTCAATTAGGGGATATTAATGTTTTGCATAACAATATTGACGGATTTGATGTTTCTTGATGAAATATGTTTCACTACATGAGTGAAAGCGATGATTTTAGTGAAAGCTGAAAAAGAAAAACATAATACAGCCGGGATTAAATAATCCCGGCTGCTTTCAACATTGTCACAATTCTTACATCGTAACTGTGATATTCTTTCACTTTCTCGTATCCATTCTTCGCAATCTGTACCCGTTCTTCCTCATGCTCCAGATAATAATCAATCTTTGCGATCATATCCGGGATGCTGTCATAGAGGACGATATCCTCGTCCGGGACGAAAATTTCCGGAATTTCAGCTTGATAATTTGATAGTACGAAGCCGCCACATGCCATGAGATCGAAGATACGGAGTGGCAATCCGGTTTTGATTGGGCGGTTCGTCATGTTCAGGTTGATCTTGCTGCATTTGATGATCTGCGGCATCATATTGTTGGAATCTGCACCGCCACGACATCTGACATGTTTTAATGGTGAGGTATCGGTCAGCGTCCACAGGTCAAATTGATAGTTTATCCCTTGTTCCCGTAATTCCTCAAAATGCGTTCCGATTGCATTGCAGGTGCGGATGCGTTCCTGTTCGGTGCATTTGTAACCGAGATAGGTGTCGGCGACGATGCCTTTCACATCTTCCACATAGTCTTCGCCAAGAGGTGTCCAATCGGCATATTTCTTGAATTCCTGTGCCCATTCGTCGGTGATGGAATCCTCTAACAGATTATAACCATAGACATTTAACTGGGCATTGATCAGTCCGTCAACATAGCCGCGCATCTCATCTGGGAGATCTTTTTCAATCGAATTATAGCGCGTTTTCTCGGAATACAGAGAACCCACAAAAGAGATATCACAGTCGTAATTTCGATGATCCTCTGCAGTTACATTTACGGCATCCCATGTTGCAACATCTGCGCCCATTGGCAGATGGAAGATACAGTCCGGGTTGGCTGGGGCGAATTTCTCCCATTGCATACGATCTAAGACGAAGATCCGGTTTGTTGGGTAGGCAATCGTCTCGGAATAGAGCTGGAAACTTGGGCAGTCGACCGTCCATGACAGATACGGGAGTTTAAAAACCTTACAGCAGCGTGCGATAATTGGCTGGAAATTCACAGTAAATACGCAGGATGCATCCGGATGTTTCTGAATCAGATCCGCCAGTGCTTCGAGATAGCCTTTGTCGTAGTCGACGCTTTCGAATTTTCGGCTCATCGTGATAATCGTGATGCCCAGCCGCTGCATTGCATTTGCAATTCCTTTTTCACAGATGCTTCCCCATTTGCAATAGATAATCTTCATAGTTGTAGCTCCCCACTTTCTTCCAAAGTAATATAAGGATATTATAATGGAGATGCAGAACAGATTCAATGTGAAGATAAAAAGAATGAAAATTAGATAAAAATGCAGAGATTCATTGCTTGACGCAAAAGAATACAGTTGGTACAATTAGAATAATAATATGACGGAAAACATTGGAAGGATTAATTGATATCATGAAATTTTTCGTAACAGGTGTAAATGGTCAGCTCGGTCATGACGTGATGAACGAGTTACATAAGAGAGGCCACGAAGGTGTGGGCTCTGATTTAAGTGAGGCATATGCTGGTGTACAGGATGGTTCGGCTGTGACGGGCATGCCATATATGAGTCTGGATATAACGGATGAGACGGCGGTCAGAAAAGTTATATCAGAGGTGAAACCAGATGTTGTGATTCATTGTGCGGCATGGACAGCTGTGGATCTGGCGGAGGAAGAAGATAAAAGGGCGGTTGTAAAGCATGTTAATGTGGACGGTACGAGGAATATCGCACAGGCATGTAAAGAACAGGACTGTAAGATGCTGTATCTGTCGACGGATTATGTGTTTAACGGACAGGGAACGACACCGTGGGATCCGGATTGTAAAGACTATCATCCGTTGAATGTATATGGACAGTCAAAGTTAGATGGAGAACTGGCTGTAAGCTCTGTGCTGGAGAAATATTTTATTGTCCGTATTGCCTGGGTATTTGGACTGAATGGCAAGAACTTTATCAAGACTATGATCAATGTCGGCAAGACACATGAGGAAGTGCGTGTAGTCAATGATCAGATAGGCACGCCGACGTATACTTATGATCTGGCACGTCTGCTGATTGATATGTGCGAGACAGAAAAATATGGATACTATCATGCGACGAATTCGGAACTGCCGGAGGAGCCTGATTCGGAAGACAACTTGAAAACCGATGGATTGGATACAGATGCACAAAAGCCGAAGACCGGTTATATATCCTGGTATGATTTCTGTGTGGAGATCTACCGACAGTATGGCCTGACAACAAAGATTACGCCGGTCACAACAGCAGAGTATGGCCTGAGCAAGGCGGCACGTCCATTTAACAGCCGTCTGGATAAGCGCAAGCTGGTAGAAAATGGATTCACACCGTTGCCGGTATGGACCGATGCAGTCAGCCGCTATCTGAAAGAGGCAAAATTGTAAATTACATTGTTGAATCATTGGTGATTATCTTTCCGTGTATGGAATTTCTCAGACAGAGCTTCCAGCGCGGGAAGATATTTTTTTTCGAGCAGATAGATACGCAGAAGTTCGATAACCGTACATCCAAGGAAGACAACTGCGATCACAAGCAGAGAATAAGGAATTAATACGTGACTGTCACTGTAGGCAGTTGTATGGAAGATTTTAGACCATAGATAGCCGCGGACATACCGGTTGTCGTGAATCAGATATACGCCGAATGTGGCAGAGGATATGACATTGATTATACGATTATATTGGACGTGGAGTCTTGAGAATCCAATCAACAGCAAAACAGAGACCAGCACGATCGGCAGACTCTGCATATCATAGAAAAAGGTCGCGTGGGAAAGCCAGAAGGAGTTCTGCAATCCCAGATAATCGAAGACCACAGCGGTGCCAAAAGTAAGCAGGGTCACGAGAAAAGAAAGACCGATGCATGCAGCACTGCCGAGTTTTCCCGGCATGCCGTAGATACGAAGATATCCGGCGAGTGCATAGAGAAAGATAAACCACAACAGATTATTGCTTTCTAACGTACAGCCGGTTACAGTAGGCAGGATACACCAACAGATTCCAAATAAAATCAGCATTTTTGTGTAGCCGGATCTGGTCAGTGCATTCAAAAGGATATTCAGATAAGGGGCTGCAAGATACAGAATAAAATAAGAACTCGCAAACCACCATTGCCCATACAGGATCGGGAAGATATGCTGGATGAATGCTTTGATTCCGAAAGGCTGGATTCCTGCCAATGTAAATACCGCAAACAAGACGATCGAATAAGTAAAGACCTGGAGCCAGAGCTTTAATGTTTTACTGATTTTTGGGAGCTTTGCGGACACAAGAAAATACCCGGAGATCAAAACAAACACATTGACACCGATTTTGCCGCCAATCTGTATAAACTGGATCCAGAGGCGGTTGACGGAGATTGTATCTGTGGAAAAATCGAAGCCTCCATGAACAGAGAAATGATGTGCTACAATCATGACCATTGCCAGAATTCGTAATAATTCAAAATTAGACAGCCGCTTGCCGGCAGATTCATTTTCTTTCATTTCATTGGATACTTTTGCGCACATAAATACAAACTCCTCTCCATTAATACAAATAAAATAATTCTTCTAAAAATATATCATAGCGTGTATTTTACAGCAAGCATTTTCCTTGATGTTTCAGCGTAAGTATGATAATATAAATCTATCCATGCAAATGTTCGTGCTTGGATCAGAAAAGAAAGGGAATGATAGAAAGATGGCAGAAAAATTTGGGAAGATTACAGTTGAAACATGTGAAGTAGAAGGTGTAGAGATTGAAGGACTTCGTGTGATTACTCCGTCCGTGTTTGGTGACGAGAGAGGATATTTCATGGAGACCTATAACTATAATGATTTTGCGGCAGCAGGTATTGACTGTCAGTTCGTACAGGATAACCAGTCAAGCTCCAGAAAGGGCGTACTCCGTGGGTTGCATTTTCAGATCAACTATCCACAGGATAAGCTGGTGCGTGTCGTAAATGGCGAAGTATTTGATGTAGCCGTTGATTTGCGTGAAGGCTCAAAGACTTATGGCAAATGGTATGGTGTCCGCCTGTCTGCGGAGAATAAGAAGCAGTTCTTTATTCCAAAGAATTTTGCACATGGATTTATCGTATTGTCAGAGAGTGCGGAGTTTTGTTATAAGTGTACTGACTTTTATCATCCAAACGATGAGGGAGGCCTGCTTTGGTCTGATCCGGAGATTGGTGTTGACTGGCCGATGCCGGAAGGTATGACACGGGAAGATCTGATTATTTCCGATAAGGATCATAAGTGGAATGGAATCAAGGATTACAGAAAGTAATAGAAAGAAAAATGGGAGGGAGAGACGCGAACGTCTCTCTTTTTCTTTGAATTGTTGCATAATTGTTAAGAAACTGTTACAATACGAACATTAAAGTACAAATCAGATACGTAGAGATAGAAAGGAAATTATCAAATATGCGAAAGAAATTAGTATCAACCATTCTTATAGGTGCAATGTTGGTTGGAAATATGACAGCCTATGCCAAAGAATCGACAGGACCAGAGCTTGCTACGGACACAGATGCACCGATTGCGGTGGAGACACCGGTGGATGAAGATACGACAGAAGAAAATACAGACGCAATACCTGCTGTAGATATCGATGTGCAGGAGGATGGCATTGATGTGCAGGCGAAATTCGATGAGATTAATGAAGATAATGTGTTTTTAAAGCAGACACAGAGTGGAACATGTACCCTTGTGGCGAATGTTAACATGCTTCGTAGAAATGCGCTGATTCATGGCGACACTTCCTGGCAGGATATTACAGTCGAGTCAGCCAGCCCGTATCTCTGGATCGAAGGAACCGGGATGAAGTGGGATTATCAGTATGGAGATACGGCTGTAAAGCGTGCGAGTCTGGCGGACATGACCGGAGAAGAAAAAGTGGCTCTGTTTCAGAACCTGTTGAAGTCCCATCCGGAGGGAATCGTCATTCATCAGTGGAGTACTAGTGCGGGATATCCGCATGCGGTTTTGTTGACAGATTATGCGGATGGTGAATTTTATTGTGTTGACCCATCAAATGCAAATGGACACTCAGGCGTACGAATTCTGATTTCGGACACACTGGTATCGGTAGAGGAATCCGATCAGTACTGGTATGTTACGGAACCGGGATTGCTGGAGGATGGTGTGCTCTATGCAAATCCGAGTGGAATTCTTCCGACAAAAGCAGACCATACTGGTTATACAGCCGGTATTGTAATAAACACAAAGGTTCCAAAGAGCCGGATTGAATATAGCTGGTATGCATCGAAAGATGCTGGTGAAACATATACATGTATTTCAGATTGGAAGTCTGGGTATGAGTGGCTGGACTGGACACCGGATACATTTGGGCAGTATCGGATCATGGGAAAGACACGTGTGGATGGAAATGACGAGTCCGTACAGGAGGTTTATACGGATTTTGCATACAGCCCGATGATCAAGGGAAAATGTCAGATGCCGTATACGGGTGAAGGTGGTGGTTATCTGATCGGCGTAGAATCATACGAGAATCCAAATCAGAAATATCAGTATGAAATGTTGATATTGGATTGCACACTTCTGGCACAGGATAAACCGGCATGGATTTACACAACCGGTAAGTGCACTGTAGACCAGGGAAATGCATTCTGGACGATCTGGCAGCCGCTTTATGGATATTATTGGACACTGTTCCGCGTCTACGATGAGAACGGAACCCTGATCGACGAGCAGTGTTATGGCTTTGAAAACATCTGCAAGTAAGGGATAGCGCAGGGATTTGTATTTCTTGCAGTTATGTTGTTGATGTGATAAAATAAATTGATTATATATCGAATTGTAGGAGATTATAGATCCATGACAAAGAAGAAAAAATGGGTAACTGCTTGCTTTTTAATCCTGCTTGCGGTACTGGCGAATTTGTTTGTGCTTCATTTTGTGAAAGCAGAAGATGCAGGCGACAGCCAGATAGATTTCATAATGGATGTCCGGACCGATACACTGGATGAATATCAGCTTTTTTCCAGTGATACACAGACCTTTGAAGAGGCGCAGAGTCGCAAAGCTTCTATTAAGGAGATTAATGTTTCGCAGGAGTTAACATTCAAACAGCGGGCAGGTGCGGGTCTGATCCGACTGGATTTTGGAAACTGGCCGGCACATATTTATATTGACAGTGTTCGTGTAAAGGCGGGAAAGGAAGAAAAAACACTTCCGCTTTCACAGGTTGCAGCGTGTGTGGACAGCCATTCTATCAATACGATGGAACTTCAGGGTGATGTGCTATATCTGGATACCTATCAGGATGATCCGTATATTGTTTTTTCGGTAGACAATGCGGATCTGGTTGATACTTTGCAGAGAGCGGCGGACAAAAAAGCTCTGTATCTCCGAATTTTTTTGTGTATATTAGTCGATGTTGTGGTTCTGGTACTCGCACTTAATATTGATATAGTCGTAGATTCCGGGATCAATGCAATCCGTGATAAGAAGCTGATTTTTAATCTTGCAAAAAACGATTTTAAGACGAAATATGCCGGTTCGTATTTTGGTATGATCTGGGCGTTTGTACAGCCGGTTATTATGATACTGGTGTATTGGTTTGCGCTGGATATAGGCTTACGTTCCGGACAGACGATGTCGTATCCGTTTGTTCTGTGGCTCATGTGTGGACTGGTTCCGTGGTTCTTCTTTTCGGAGGCTCTTGGCTCCGGAACCAATGCGTTGACAGAATATAGCTATCTTGTAAAAAAGGTTGTATTTAAAATTGATATTTTACCGATTGTAAAGCTGATATCCGCAATGTTTGTGCATCTGTTTTTTGTAGCATTAGTTGTGGTATTGCATGCATGTTACGGGTACTTTCCAGATTGGCATACGCTGCAGATTCTGTATTACATTATCTGTATGTTTGCGTTTGTTATGGCGTTGACGTATCTGACCAGTTCGGTTGTTGTATTTTTCAAGGATCTGAATCAGATTATTGGAATAATCCTGCAGGTTGGAATCTGGGCGACGCCGATCATGTGGGATGCGAGCGGTATATCCCCGAAGTTAGATGCGGTTATGAAGTTAAATCCTGTTTATTATGTAGTAAATGGATTCCGGGATTCCCTGCTTGGGAAAGTATGGTTCTGGGAAAGACCGGTTTGGACGGTTGGTTTTTGGGCAATCGTTATTTTGCTCTATATAATAGGCAGAAAAGTGTTCAAAAAATTACAGATTCATTTTGCGGATGTATTATAAGCAGACAAATGTGGAAAGGATATAAACTATGAGAATATTGGTAACGGGTGCAAATGGTTATATAGGAAGATATGTGGTAAAGGAGTTATTGGATAAGGGACAGGAAGTGTATGTGTCCGATGTTCGATATGATGATGTAGACGAGAGAGCTGTGCGTACCGATGCGCAGATATTCGAAGATGATCCGGATATATTTACAAAGCTCGGAAGCCCTGATGCCTGTGTGCATATGGCATGGAGAAATGGGTTTGTGCACAATGACCGGAGTCACATTGATGATTTCCCAAAACATTACCAGTTCATCAAGAACATGGTTGATGGCGGTTTGAAGCAGATTGTTGTGATGGGAAGCATGCATGAAGTAGGTTATCACGAAGGTGCTGTCGATGAAAATACACCATGCAACCCAAGATCCCTGTATGCAGTTGCCAAAAATGCACTTCGCCAGCTGACGATGATGCTTGCAGAGGACAAGGGCATTATCTGTCAGTGGATACGTGGATATTATATTTTAGGCGATGATCTGAAGAACAACTCTATTTTCTCCAAGATCGTGGCAGCAGCCAATGAAGGAAAGAAAGAGTTCCCATTTACATCCGGGAAGAATAAATATGATTTCATCAGTGTGCAGGAGCTTGCAAAGCAGATTGCGGCGGTTGCATCCCAGCAGGAGATTACGGGTATTATCAACTGCTGTTCCGGACAGCCGGTATCTCTGGCAGACAAGGTAGAGAGCTTTATCAAAGAAAATGGATATGATATTACACTCAAATATGGAGCATTTCCGGACAGACCGTATGATTCACCGGCAATCTGGGGAGATTCCACCAAGATTGAACAGATTATGAAGCATGCACAGGCATAGCCGGATTGCTTAGGAGATAGAAAATGAGCGATATAGCGATCAAGGTAGATCACGTAAGCAAATTATATAAACTATATGATAAGCCGTCCGACCGCTTCAAGGAAGCCCTTGGACTGACAAAAGAAAAAAAATACAAGGAACATTTTGCTTTGTCCGATGTGTACTTTGAAGTAAAAAAGGGCGAAACAGTTGGAATCATTGGCACGAATGGCGCCGGTAAATCCACGATTTTGAAGATTATAACAGGTGTCCTCAATCCGACCAGCGGCAAGGTGGATGTGTCAGGGCGAATTTCTGCATTGCTGGAGCTTGGCGCCGGATTTAATATGGAATATACCGGTATCGAGAACATCTATCTGAATGGTACAATGATGGGCTACACGAGAGAAGAAGTGGATGCAAAGGTGCAGACGATTCTGGACTTCGCAGATATCGGAGATTTCGTGTACCAGCCGGTAAAGACATATTCCAGTGGTATGTTTGTACGACTGGCGTTTGCGGTTGCAATTAATATAGATCCGGAGATTCTGATTGTAGACGAGGCGCTTTCGGTTGGAGATGTCTTTTTCCAGGCAAAGTGCTACCATAAGTTTGACGAATTCAAAGAGGCTGGAAAGACGATTCTTTTTGTCAGCCACGATCTGGGAAGTATCGCCAAATATTGTGACCGGGTTGTTCTGTTAAACAAGGGAAAGAAGATGGCAGAGGGTGAGCCGAAGGAGATTATCGATCTGTACAAGCAGGTGCTCGTCAGCCAGGCAGAAAACCGGGAGCTGGATGAGGAACAGCCGACGGTTTCCGATGTCACGGACACGCAGGATACGGCATGTGAGGGACACTGGAAAGATACGCTCATGCTGAATCCGAATGTGCTCGAATATGGAGACAAGGAAGCGGAAATTATAGATTTCGCGATTATAGATGATAAGAACCGGATTACGAATAACATTCAGAAGAATACCGATTTTCGGATCCGTATGAAAGTAAAGTTTCACAAAGATATTGAGGATCCGATTTTTGCGTTTACGATCAAGGATCTGCAGGGAACAGAAGTGACCGGGACCAACACGATGTACGAGAAAACGGATATCGGGCTTGTGAAAGCCGGCGAAGAAAAGGTGATTGAATTCTCACAGAATATGAATCTTCAGGGGCGCAATTACCTGCTTTCTTTTGGATGTGTCGGTTATCATGAGAATGATTTTGTGGTTTATAACCGGTTGTATGATGTATGCAATATTAATGTGATATCAGATAAAAATACAGTCGGATTTTATGATATGAATTCAACAGTGCGTGTTCTGAAATAGTACGGGGAGAAGAAAACGTGGAGAATAAAACAGAGTACATTGGTAAGGTAAAACTGGATTATCAATATTATGGCGGCAGGGATTTGTATGTGGATGGTTCGGAAGAAGAACTGCTTGATATTGTGAAGACGCATACGAAATCAGAGTATAACCGTGTGATTGAGGCACGGAAGAGCTGGCCGATTCTGTATCATTTGTCCGATATTCGTGGAAATATCGTAGACTGGATGCCGATATCGAAGGATGATACGGTTTTGGAGATTGGCGCTGGCTGTGGCGCAATTACGGGAACCCTGGCGAAAAAGGCAGGGCGTGTGGATTGCATTGAGCTTTCAAGAGCGCGTAGTCTGGTAAATGCGGAACGCAATAAGGAATATGATAACATCAATATTGTTGTCGGGAATTTTCAGGATGTTGAGAAGAATCTGACGGAACAGTACGACTATATTACTCTGATTGGAGTTTTGGAATATGCAGCAAGTTATATTGAGTCCGAAAATCCATATGAGGAGTTCTTGAATATCATTAAGAAGCATCTGAAACCGACAGGAAAGATCGTCACAGCAATCGAGAACAAATATGGTTTAAAATACTGGGCGGGCTGCAAAGAAGACCATCTAGGAACTTACTATTCCGGCCTCGAGGGTTATGTCGGGGTAGACAGTGTCCGCACATTTTCAAAAAATGGTCTTGCAAAGCTGTTTTTAAACTGCGGGATTTGCAATATAGAATTTTATTACCCATATCCGGATTACAAGCTTCCGCTTACAATTTATTCGGATGCATATCTGCCGGTAACAGGGGCGTTGTGCAATAATTTCAGAAATTTTGATAATGAGCGGATGATTGTATTTGATGAGACAAAGGTCTTTGATAATCTGATTTCGGATGGCATGTTTGATATTTTTTCTAATTCTTTTTTAGTGGTAGCCGGATGTGAGGGATAACGATATGAAAAAGATAATATTTTCCAAATATTCAAATGACAGAAATGTCAGATTTAAAATTCATACAGATATCCTGGAGGATGAATCCGGGAAACGATATGTGCGTAAGGTGGGGATGACCGAGGAAGGGAAGTCCCATCTGAAAGCCATGTCTGAAAAAGCACAGAAATTAAGTGAGCTGTATCAGGGTTCGATTTTCGAGATAAACGCATGTATGTATGATTCAGAGGGTGTATTGGAACTGGAATACGTGCAGGGAAAAACGCTGGAGGATATGCTGGATCATTGGCTGACCAGAGGAAAAAAGGAACAGTTTGAGAAGCTTATCGCAATGTATGGAAATGCGGTACGGAAGCTTGCAACCGAGGTGTTTGAGCCATGTACAGAATATTATGAAGTGTTTGGCGAGGATGCATATGTACCACAGAATGTGCCTGCGATGTCGTGCAGCAATGTGGATATGATTTTTCCAAATTTGATTGAGAATGGCGAGAAATGGATCGTGCTTGATTATGAGTGGACATTTGCAATGAAGGTACCGGTTGATTTCATCCTGTACCGGGCAATTAACTATTACCAGACACCGGATCGTGACCGTCAGATGGGAGATATTGATTTGTATGCGTTGTTGGGGGTAGACCGTGAATTGTCGCAGAATTTCCAGAAGATGGAAGATCATTTCCAGAAATATGTTTATGCCGGGAACGCCCCTTTGTGGGAATTGTATGGTACAATGGGAAAGAACTATTATTTCCCGGCGGGCATGGTTGCCGCGAGGCGAACCCAGAAAGAGCGGGAACGGGTACAGATTGTACGGTTTTATGATAATCGCTTTGAAAGCGAACCTGTGCAGGTGGCGCCGGATGAACATGGCAATGTAAGCGTGGAGGTTGCGTGCAGAGGCTGTAACACGTTGCGGCTGGATCCGGCATATGCATCCTGTATCCTATATATGAAGCGTGTGACGGCAAGTACGGCGGAAGGAATCAGAGAACTTGCGTATGGCACCAATGGTGTTTCTTCGGATGGAAAGCTGTTTTATTTCAGTACAGCCAAACCGCAGCTTCTGATCGGGGATATTCAGCCGGACTATCAGACGGTTTGTGTGGAATATAATATTGAGTTTGTGAATGAGACAATGGTGCATTATCTGGAAGAGAAGAATCAGGCGTTCAATGATTTGCGCTGTGAGAATTTAAAGAAGGATCAGGAATTGAATCATCAGGGCGAGGAATTGTACCAGTATCGTGCACAGGTCGACGAAATAAAAAATAAAAATGAATTGTTAGAGAGTAAAATCACTTCTATGGAGAATTCCGCAAGCTGGAAGCTTACAAAACCAATGCGGAGTGTAAAATCACGAATAAGGAGAGACTCATGATACTGGAACATAATGCTAAAAGATTATTGATATTCTTTTTCTATGATAAAAAGGGCATTGTGGATGATTATATCCCATATATGTTGTCCGATATGACAAAAAGTGTGGCAGACACGTTTGTTGTATGTAACGGATTGCTCTCGGACGAGGGAAAGAAAAAGTTCGAGGTTTTTACAGATCAGATCTTTGTGCGCGATAACGTTGGATTTGATGTCTGGGCGTATAAAGAAGCGATGGAACAGATCGGCTGGGAGAAGCTGGATGCCTATGATGAGATTGTGCTGATGAATTATACGATGGTGGGACCGGTGTATCCATTTGCAGATATGTTTGCCAAGATGGATAAGGAAGATGTGGATTTCTGGGGAATTACACAGTTTTTTAAGACGGATGATGATCCGTTTGGTACGATGCCGGATGGGTATATTCCGGATCATATCCAGTCTCATTTTATTGCAGTGCGGAAATCGCTTTGTAACTCCGATGTGTTCCATGATTACTGGGACAACATGCCGATGATTACCGGGTATCTGGATTCTGTCAGTCGGCATGAGGCACGGTTTACCAAGTATTTTGAAGAGGCAGGCTACAAATGGAGTGTTTATGTAGATGCTGAGGATTACAGAGGACTTTCTAACCAGCCGGCAGTCGGTATGGCGGCAGAGATGGTGATCGAGAAGAAATGTCCGATGTTCAAGCGCCGTTCTTTCATGCAGGATTACAATGTCGTGTTGAATGAGTCCTGCGGACAGGAAGCGATGCTGCTGTATGATTATCTGGAGAAACATACGGATTATGATACAGATCTGTTGTGGGATAATCTGTTGCGGGTGGAGAATCTGGCAGATCTCAAGCGGAATTTCCAGTGGAACTATGTGTTGTCCGGGGACACAAGCAAGAAGCCGGGAATTGCGGCAGCAAAGAAGTTAGCGCTTGTGATGCATATCCATTTCCCGGAGCTTATAGAGGCTTGTAAGAATTATGCGTCTGCAATGCCGGATACTGCGGATATCTATATTACCACGAATACGGAAGAAAAGAAGAAGCTGATTGAAGAAAGCTTTGCTACACTGCCATGTAATAAGCTCGATGTGCGTGTCGTGCCAAACAAGGGCAGAGACGTCGGACCATTTCTGGTGGAGTTTGCAGATAGCTTTGAACAGTATGATTATATCTGTCATGTGCATGATAAGAAGGCAGGCCAGGTAAAGCCGGGTTCCATCGGAACTTCGTTTGCCTATAAATGTTTTGAGAATACACTGAAATCGAAAACGTATGTGGAGAATGTAATTGCAACTTTTGAGGAGCATCCACGTGCTGGTATGCTTGTACCGCCACCGCCAAACCATGCGGATTATTATATTACGCTTGGTCTGGAGTGGGGAAGCAATTATGGCAATACGGTAAAGCTGGCGGAGGAGCTTGGCATCGATGTATCGATCCGCGAAGATAAGGAACCGATTGCCGGACTTGGATCTTATTTCTGGATCCGAAAAGAGGCGTTACGTCCGGTTTTCTCTAAGAAATGGACCTATGATGATTTTCCGGATGAACCGGTAGCAGACGATGGAACTCTGCTTCATGCAATCGAGCGTATCTATCCTTTTGCAGCACAGAGTGCAGGCTATTATTCCGGCTGGGTATTATCTGAGCAGGGCGCAGCGATGGAGATTACAAATCTGAACCACATGCTGCGGGAGATCAACAAGATCATATTCTTCGAAGGACAGGATGCGGGAACCTATCATCAGACAAGGATGAATCTGTCACGGTCTTATGGTCTGGTCAATGCAGTGCGGGCAGGGGCATACGAACCACGGAAACCAAGATTTGTATTTCTGCCGCGGTTTATACGGGAACCATTAGCCCGTGTATGGCACAAGATAAGGCACCGTTAGAACCGAAGAATCGGGAGGACACAATATGAGAAAATATGGGAAAAAGTTACTGACATTTCTGGTGTGTGCAACGATGTTCATACAGGGCGGAACTGTAACCGGGTTTGCTGCAACACCGACGGATGCAGAACCGGTAAATGTGGATGACCTGACCGGACTTGAAGAACTGAAAGGACTCGAGATTTCGGATGAGGAAGCACAGGTGCTTCTGAATGAGCCTGAGGGGCAGTCGGGAAGCTATGAGATAACAGTACAGTCAAGAAACTGGGACCAGTATGGAAGCGATTATATCTACAACAATTATCTGGATGATGCAGAAAAAACGTTTTATGACGGGATGGAAGCAGCGTGCAGGAGCTATATGTCTAATGCCGTGGATACAGATACTTATGACTATAATGGCGCGACGAAGTACCATCTCCCAGAGGTATCGTATGCCGGACTGGAGTATGCGGATGCAAGGGGCATGATTTATGTGTTCCTGTATCAAAACCCGCAGTATTATTTTATTACCTCCGAGTTTTTGTTTAATAAAAAAAGTAATACAATCTGGCTGACAGCATATCCGGAGTTTGCGTCAGGAGAGGACCGGGCTTTCGTGACGGACAAGATGTTTGCCAGGGTGGACAGCTGGGTCCGAGAGATCAATCAGGAAGCAACACCGCTTGCAAAAGAGAAAAAAGCGCATGATATAACATGTGTGAATACAACATATGATGATAAAAGTGAGCTTAATCAGTCGGCATACAGCCTTATCATGAACGGCAGGACAGTCTGCGCAGGATACACAAAGACCTTTTCCATGCTTGCAAATGCAGCCGGAATCGATACTATTGGTATCAATGGCTCTAATCACGGATGGAATATGAGCTGCATCGATGGGGTATGGTATGATGTGGATGTCACATGGGATGACAGCGTCGACAGTTATATCGGATATTATTATTTCAACCGGTCCGACGAAGTGTTTGGCAAGAAGCATACACCATATGATTGGTTTAAGGATAAGAAACCGACAGCAGAGGCGGACCGGGAGACATCTTATACGCAGGCATCAGTGGTTTATGTTGACTCTGTTTCTATGAGTCGGACAGAACTCAAACTGAAAAAAAACGAAGAGCAGACATTGCAGGCAGTGATACAGCCGGAAACTGCAGTTGATCAGGCTGTAATCTGGACTTCTTCAGACGAGAATGTGGCAACAGTGTCGCAGACAGGTGTGGTTACAGCCGGAAATGTAGGCACTGCAACGATAACCGTTACAACAAACAATAAATATAAAACAGCACAATGTGTTGTTACGGTAAAGATTGGTGAGTCGACATCTGAACCAGAACCAGCACCGACGCCGACCCCAGACCCGATACCAACGCCGGATCCAGAGCCGACACCGACGACAGATGCAACTGTCACGACAAGCGGCATTTATCTGGCAGGACACACACATGATTCGATTGTGGCAGGGCTTGTTGCAACACCATCGAAGAGTGCGGATCTGGAATATCGCTGGCTGGCATGTGATTCATCTACAGATGCGCAATCGTGGTTCGTCATACAGGATTGGACAAAAAATAATCAGTGGCTGAACTGGAATCCAAAGATTTCCGGTGATTATGTCATTGTTGGTCAGGTGCGTGTGGTAGGAAATGAGAGCAGCCAGGCACAAAGCTCGGTTGGAATCCCGCATCACCAGCAGATCAAGGGAAAATGCCAGATGCCATATACCGGTGCAGGTGGTGGCTACCTGATTGGCATAGAATCATATGAAAATCCGAATCAGGAGTATTCGTATGAGTTGTTGGTACTTGACTGTACATTGCTTGCACAGGGCAAGGATGCGTGGATCTGGTCAACCGGCAGATGTGGCGCTCCGGATACGTCATTCTGGGCAGTATGGCAGCCGCAGTATGGATACTACTGGACACTGTTTCGCGTATATGATAAAGATGGAACTATGATAGACCAGGAATGTTATCCGTTTGTCAATGCGTATTGATAGATGGTGAAACATAGATTAAAGCAATAAAGAGGTGCGAAGGAATGAAAAAGTTAAGAAGGATTATGGCATGGCTTGTATGTATTTGCATGGTGTTTGCCGGCGGTAGTTACACCCCACGGGCAGCAGAACCGGATAGTACATATGAAATGCAGACAGACACAGCAACGGACAGTGACGCAGTATCTGCGATGACACAGAGTGCGGATGAAGAAGTGCCGGTTAGTGAACAGGGAGTATTGAATTATATATATGTAGATAACCCTGCGATTCAGACACCGGATACGCAGAAGGTGCTTGCCGGATTGGGAACTGGTGAAAACACGATCGAATCAGCTGTGTTAGAGTACACGAATACAACAACAGGCGTAAGCTATCAGGCAGAGGCGGAATATCTCGACAATGAGTCAGCATTGTTCTCGATGGAGTTTGCAAGTGCTGATCAGGCGGGCGCATATACATTGACAGGGATAACCTATACCATTGGTGGGGTCATCTACAATGTAAATCTTTCCGACGCAGGCGTGAATGCATGCTTTGGTGTTGATTGTGATGTGACAACGAATCCGGATGGTGTCGTCAGTGATGCAGAGGATGATGCGGATATGGATGGTGTTGTGATTACAGATGCAGAAGGGAATGTAATCTCCAATGATGATTTTGAAGAAGCTGCGGTTGCTGCTTCTGACGGAAGAGTGAAGAGAGATGCAAGCGGAAATATGGTTGTCGTTCTTGATCCGGGTCACGGAAGCGAGGGCGATACCGGAGCTGTATCGACATGGAATAATGTTACATATATTGAACGGGATATCAACCTGAAGATCGCACAGTATTGTAAAGCTGTGCTGGATCAGTACAAGGGCATTACTGTTTATATGACAAGAACTGATAATTCAGGCGGACTGAAAGTAGGTGCCGCTGATGGTGAGCAGTTTGGAACAATCGTGAAGTATGCACAGAGTGTGAATGCGGATATTCTTGTAAGTATTCATAACAACTCGGCAACAGCCAGCGCACATGGTGCTGAAGTTTATTATCCAAACAGCAATTATAATTCTTTTATTGGTCAGATGGGACAGGGACTCAGTGAGACAGTTATGGCGAAGCTGAAAGCGTTAGGGCTTGCAGAACGCGGTGCTAAAATCCGTAATTCCGAGGATGGAAATACATACCCGGATGGATCCCTTGCAGATTATTATGGTGTTATCCGTCAGTCAAAACTGGCTGGATTCCCGGGAATTATTATCGAGCATGCATTTCTGACGAATCAGTCGGATGCAACTACTTACCTTGGCTCTGATGAAGCATTACAGAAGCTGGGACAGGCAGATGCACAGGCGATTATTGATTATTTTGGTATATCGAACGATGATGATCTGTATAAGGATGGCGATGCATCCATCCGTGTAGTACAGAACGGTGCAACCAGTACCTACATTATGGTTGCTTCAGGCGTACCGAACGCACCGGGATTGCTGTTCCGGGTGAAAAACGAAAGTACCGGCGAGATGAAAGAGTATGGCGCATTACCGGGGGATGGCGATGGCTGTTGGTATGCATCCTTTGATGTAAACGAATTCTCTGCAGCCGGTAAGTTCACAATTACAGCATGTGCAAAGAGAAATATGATAGCCTGTTATCCGGTTGGCACGACAACATTATCTGTAGAAGTGCCGAAGCCGGCAGAGCCTGCAAATCCATCTGTAAGCGCATTTGATGCAGATGGACAGAATACATTTATTCTGATTGCGGATAATCTGGAGAATGCAGACCAGATCACAGGTGTAAAGTTTGGCGTATGGAATGAAGGACTTTCTGATCTGCACTGGTACGAAGCATCCAAGGACAGCCTCGGTAGATGGCTGGCTCTGATGGGCGTGGCAGATTACAAGAAGTCCGGAACCTATTACACAGATGCATATGCAACGTATAGCAATGGTGCACAGGCGAAGATAGGCTCTGCGACTTTTGAGGTGGCAAATGCAAGCACGGAAGGTATCGTAGTTGAGAACGTAAATGCAAACAAGGGAACATTTGATATCGTAATCAGGGGTGTGAAGTCTCCGTCCGGAGTAGCGGGCATTCGTGTTCCGGTATGGACAGCCGCAGATCTTTCTGATTTGCACTGGTATGATGCTGAAAAGCAGGAGGATGGTTCTTATGTAGTACATGCAAATATCGAGAACCACAAATATAATTATGGCGTCTATGCAATGCAGAGTTATGTAACAGGAAGAAATGGTGTCGAGAATGTTACATACAGTTATTGCTATAATCTGGCACAGCCGGAAGCAAAGGTAAGCAGCTTTAATGCGGATCCGGACAAGAATTTCATTCTGATCGCAGAGGATGTTCCAGGTGGCAGCCGGGTAACAAGTGTAAAGTTTGGTGTATGGAAAGATGGTCTTTCAGATTTACGCTGGTATGAGGCAGGTAAGGACAGCCTTGGGAGATGGCTGAGTGTTGTCGGCGTGGCTGATTATATGAAGTTTGGTACATATTATTCAGATGCTTATGCAACGACCAGTGATGGAAGGACGTATAAGATTGGAAGTACAATTTTTGATGTGACAACACCGACTGCAACGATTCAGGTGCAGAATGTAAATGGTGAGGCAGGAACTTTTGATGTGAAGATCAGCAATGTTGTAAGTCCGTCCGGTGTGAATGCGATTCGTGTGCCAGTCTGGACAACCGCAGATCTCTCTGACATTCACTGGTATACAGCAGAGAAGCAGTCAGATAATACATACAAAGTAACAGTCAGCGCAGCAAATCACGCAGGACATTACGGCGTGTATGCAATTCAGGCTTATGTCGATGCAGGAAACGGTATGTCTGCGGTAGCTGCAAGCTTATGTTATCGTTTTGTACCGGAATCCGCATTGTATGAGATTGTAGGTTCAACAGGAACATCTGTTGCCCAGATGACAGCATATTACAATGCACATGCGACTTATCCGGAATTCTATCAGAATTCAGATGCACCAACAATCAGCGATTTCTGTCAGCTTTATATAGAAGAATGTGCCGCAGAGGGAATCAAGGCAGAGGTTGCTTTTTGTCAGGCGATGAAAGAGACTGGATTCCTGAAGTATGGCGGAGCTGTCAATATCAATCAGTATAATTTCGCGGGCATTGGAGCGACCGATGATGGTGGAAAACCGGCAACGTTTGGTTCTGTCCGCGAAGGGATCCGGGCGCAGGTACAGCATCTGAAGGCGTATGCAGCAACCAGCGAGCTTGCGAATCCTTGTGTGGATCCGAGATTCTCATTGGTTACAAGAGGTACTGCAAAATATGTAGAGTGGTTAGGTATCAAAGAGAATCCAAACGGTAAAGGCTGGGCAAGTGCTACAAACTATGGATATTCTCTGAGACAGGATTATATAGACAAGCTTTTTGAACAGTAATTGGAAGGTATAGATAAAAAGGGTGTAAAAAACAAAAAGAGGAGGGGTTGCATGAAGAAATTTTTGGCAAAGATTCTGGCCGCGGTCATGGTGATTACGTCGGTGACGGCGTACTCCTATGACAGCAAGGCAGCTACAGTGGAAAGCAATTATGCAAAGCTGTTACAGTATGCATTGTATTTTTACGATGCGAATATGTGCGGAAGTGGAGTGGCAGATAAAAGCCTGCTGTCCTGGCGTGGAAACTGTCATACATTTGACACAACCACCTATACGAGGAGTGATGGAAGTGTGGCAAATGTCAATCTGGCAGGAGGATTCCATGACGCCGGTGATCATGTGAAGTTTGGATTGCCGGAAGCTTATGCGGCATTCGTTCTGGGAATGAGTTATGATACAAACAAGAACGCATATGCACAGGCAGCACAGGCAGGACATTTGCAGACGATCACGACGTATTTTGCGGATTATTTTGTGAATTGTGCGGTGCTTTCTTCGGATGGAAGCCGGGTAGAAGCGTTTGCCTGTCAGGTCGGTGATGGTGGAGGCGGCAACGATCATGGATATTGGGGCGCGCCGGAGAATCAGACGAATGCAAACCGGAAGATTTACTTTACAAATTCAGGTGCTCCGGCAACAGATATCGTATCTCTGAGCGCCGCGGCACTTGCCATCCAATATAAAAACTTTGGTGGAGATCAGTATTTAGAGACTGCAAAGAAGCTTTTTGCATATGCACAAAGCAACAACAAGGCAGTTGGAACAACTGCAAATGGATTCTACAATTCTTCTGCCTGGCAGGATGATTATTGCCTTGCAGCCATTTTGCTGTATCAGATTACAGGGGATACACAGTATCAGACAGAATATTATAATTATGCATCAGATGGAAATGCACAGAAACCATATTGGCCGCTTGGCTGGGACAATGTAGGACCGGCAGTTGCCTATTACAGTGGAAATACGGGTGCACTGTCAACTCTGATGGGTATTTCCGGTGGAAACACAAGCGGTGACGGATATCGCTGTCTTGATAGCTGGGGCTCTGCACGTTATAATACTTCTATGCAGTATACCGGATTATTGTATGACAAGGCAACTGGAACTACGACATATCAGAGCTGGGCAGAGACACAGATGCAGTATCTGCTTGGAAACAATAATCGGAATCAGTGTTATGTGGTCGGATATAATGAATACAGTGCGAAATATCCGCATCATAGAGCTGCATCCGGGTATACCGGAGGCCCGCAGGGGACAACGACGCAGGCACATGTACTTTTAGGTGCATTGGTCGGTGGTCCGAAGTTAGATGGCGGATACAGCGATACCGCGGACGATTATCAGTGCAATGAGGTAGCGATTGATTATAATGCCACATTGGTTGCAGCAGCGGCTGCACTGTATGAGAATCATATCGGTGAGAGTGGACAGGCGGTTGATACGAATTATTATTCCGATGCGGCAGCTACATCGACACTGACATCGAACGGAATATATGTCTCCGAGGTATCCAGCAGCCGGATCACGGCAGGTCTTGTGACGGTTTATAATGATAAGGCAAATGTCGAATACCGCTGGGTTGCATGCAAGGAGGCAGATCAGCAGTGGTATGAGATATCCGGCTGGAAGCAGGGAAACGAATGGGTGAGCTTTACACCGGAGACATCGGGAAGCTATATCATGGTATGCTATGCAAGGGTTATCGGGAACGATTCTACGATGATACAGGCAAGTGTAGGAGTGAATTACCACAAAGCAATCAAGGGCAAATGCCAGATGCCGTATACCGGTGAAGGTGGCGGATATCTGATTGGTGTGGAGTCCTACGACAATCCAAACCAGTCTTACCGGTATGAGCTTCTGGTGCTTGACTGTACCCTGCTTGCACAGGGCAAGGATGCATGGATTTGGACAACCGGACAATGTACGGTTCCGGAGACATCCTTCTGGGCAGTATGGCAGCCACAGTATGGTTATTACTGGACGTTATTCCGTGTATATGATGCAGAGGGAAATCTGATCGACGAGGAATGTTTCCCGTTTGAGAATATATGTTAGGAGACCTTGGATAGAATGAAAAAGGAACGATTATTCTGGTTGGATTTTATACGTGCATTTGCGACATTTATGATCGTGCTGACGCATTTTAATGCGATTTATGTCTACAATGTGTATCCGCCAACACCCGAGAAGGCAGTTATTACGATGAACATTGCGAATATTTATATTGGAGGGTTCGGTGTGTCGCTGTTCCTGATTGTATCAGGTGCGTCGCTGATGTATGTATATGAAGAAAAATGCGATGTGCTGAAATTCTACAAAAAACGGTTTTTGAACATTTATCCGATGTTCTGGATGGCATATATCGCCGTTTTCCTGTATAATTTCTATAAATATGGATCTATACCACAGGGTGTGCCTTACAGAAATATTATCTTCTCCATTCTGGGGATTGATACATGGTTGGTAAATTTCTCTGTGCCGACGTTCGGGCTGGTTGCGGAATGGTTTTTGGGATTGATCATCATTATATATCTGGTGTTCCCGCTTCTTCGTATGCTGGTCAACAAGCATCCGCGGATATTGGCGGTAGTCGCAATCGTGATGTATGTCATATCGGTAAGTACAATCCACCAGAGTGTGACACTGTTTGCCAGACTTCCGGAATTCCTGTTTGGTATGTATTTTATCAAATACATCAGGAAGGTGAACTGGAAATGGGTGATTCCGTGTGCACTGGTGCTTGTGCTGAACACGATTCTGAAACCAACCTACAACAACATGTTCCAAGTGACATATGTAGGCATCTGCTCCTTTATCATTCTGGTGTGGATATCCTATTTTATCAAGGCAAACTGGGTGAAGAGTGTCAGCCGGAAGATCAGTAAATATTCGTATGCATGCTTTATCATTCACCACACGGTGATATACAAGATCATCGAGCATGTGAATCTGAGTACGATCACGCTGCCACTCAGCTGGCTGCTGTTTGGCTATGTGTGCATTATGGTCGCGGTTGCAACGTATATTCTGTATCATGTGCACGACAAGATCATGGCAACACTGAAGGCACCATACAATTAATTTACAAAAGGGAGGGCGAACTATGAGAAGATTGAGAAAGAAAATTGCAGCACTCACACTGGGGGCGTTTATGGGATTTGGTCTGATGTCTCCACAGGTACAGACTGTGAAGGCAGCAGAGACACAGAGCAGTGGCTGGAATGTGTCGGTTGTTTCCGAAGATGAGCTGGGGGATGCCGACGGTGTTGCACAGGACTCTGTGGAGGTGTCGGCAGCTGCAGGTTGTACGACAGTCAGTGGAACAAAGTATTACAGCAAGGCATATGAGGTGTTGACCAAGGTCAACGAACAGCGGGCGAGTAACGGGGAACCGGCACTTGCAATGGATGCTTCTCTTATGGAAGCAGCGATGCTTCGTGCAGCAGAGATTACGATAAAATTCGACCATACCAGACCAAATGGTGAGAAATGCTTTACGGTGTCCGGTCTTGCCTATGGTGAAAATATTGCGTATGGATACTCATCTTCAGAGGATGTTATGACTGCCTGGATGAATTCCGATGGACATAGACGGAATATCCTGGACAGTGATTATACATCCATTGGTGTTGGATGTTTTTATAAAGATAACACGTATTACTGGGTGCAGTTGTTTGGTATCAACACACCAGAGACATTTGAGCAGCCGGTGGACTATATGGAATCCTACGATGTTGTGACAAATGCGGGTGAGTATGCGCAGGGATACACATTGGAATCGAAAGGAATCGTAGAATGGTCTGCAGATCCGAGATATGGATTTGTCATAAGCATGGAGACGAATGCGCCGGAAAATGCAGATATCGAGTATAGCTGGTATGCAAGCGATGATAACGGTGCCAGCTGGTGGACGCTTTCAGACTGGGATAAAGAGGCTTATGCGATCAAGGCGTGTCCGAATTATTTTGGTGATTATCTGATTGCCGGCAAAGCGAGAAAGGCCGGGGATGATTCGACGATCGTCATGGCAACCTATACATATGGATATCATCCGGCCATCAAGGGAATCTGCCAGATGCCGTATACCGGTGCCGGTGGCGGATATCTGATCGGTATCGAGAGCTACGAGAATCCGAACCATGCATATACCTATGAGATGCTGATTCTGGACTGTACGCTGTACGCGCAGGGACTCCCGGCATGGATCTATACAACCGGCAGATGCGGCGCACCGGATACATGTCTGTGGACAGTATGGCAGCCACAGTATGGATACTATTGGACGCTGTTCCGCATCTATGATGAAAATGGCGATCTGATCGACGAACAGTGCTATGGATTCGAGAATATCTGTTAATCAGTAAAAGGGGGAGCTAACATATGAAAAGAAGGACAAAGCTTGCAGTCTATATGGCTGCTCTGGCAATTGCAGCCACTGTGACAGTGGGGGCTGATACAAAAACGGCGCATGCGGAGGAAGATATCAACATTATCCGTATCGGAACCGATGCGGACACATCAGAGGGGTTGGAGACGGTGGCAAAGCATCCGTCATCCGGAACCACGGCTGTCGTGCCGGCATCCGGAATCGAGATGGATGAAGAAACAGTCGGGGCATTCCAGGCGGGATATTACAATCTGACCACAAGTGGTGGAAGCTGGGATGGTACATATTACACCCTGAATGGAACGACTGTTACGAATGCATTCTTCTGCGATGGCACGTATACCTACTACCTGCAGGCAGACGGAACGCCGATGAAGGACAGACTAACCTATCATCCGGATGGTGAGCATATCATATATTTTGATGAAGATGGACATGAGGTGTTTGATGACTTTGCCCATATCTCCGAGACGATCTCCGGCGAGGAGACAAATGATATCTGTTATTTTAATACATACGGATATATGTATGTGGATGTACTGACATGGGATCCGTCCGGTCAGGAAATCATCTATATTACACCATATGGTGTGGTACAGGTAGAAGGCTGGTTCCAGTATTCCGGTACACTGAAGTGGGCAGATGGAACACCTGCAACGGAGTATTGGAACAACTATGGCGGCTGTGCCGGTGGATATGTGATCCGCGATGCATGGGGCTTTGACTGGGAGGATCGTCTGACGTATCTGCAGGGAAATGGTGTCTGTAAGTATCCGGAGATGACAGCCGATGGCGTAGCAAGCATGATTGCGGCATCCATCGGTCCTGGTACAGATCTCGAACGCGTAAGCTATGCAGCCGGAATTGTCGCATTTATCTGTCAGAACGATACCTATACGACAGAAGGAAGCTATTACAACAAGCCGGAGGGTGTATTTATACAGCGGCAGTATTCCTGTGCAGGCTCGACCAGAGCACTGGGATTGGTCTTAAACTACATGGGATATTCGTGGACGCATATCAACGAGAATCAATGGACACATCAGTGGTGTGAACTTACGATGGACGGACAGAAGGGCTATGCGGATGGCATGGGTGGTTTTGCCGGCTATGGAGATTATCCATATTAATAATGAAAAGGTTTCTTAAACAGCCTCGGCCTTATCTTTTGATAAGGTCGGGACTGTTGATTTGTGTAGGAAACATTTATTCCGTGATAAAAATGACGAAATGGTTGAATAATCATATAAAGGAAGATACAATTAATACGTTAAAAATAAACCGATGGGAGGAGAAAGAATATGAGAAAAACAAAATTAGCAACATATGCAGTGGCACTCACACTTGCAGCTGCGGCTATGACTGGTATCTCCACGGAACCTGCGCATGCAGAGGAGGTAACGCAGGTCGTTGCAACTGACACAGATGCAGCAGTTGAGGATACAACGGAAGTTGTTATAGAGGAAGCAGCAACAGAAGATCCAACAACCGAAGTTGAGGTTGCAACAGACGAAGTAACTGTCGCAGATGAGGGCGGTGATGCATACTACAACATCAATGAAAACGGTGGATCGTGGGATGGAACACATTATACTCTGAATGGACAGGTAATCACGAATGCGTTCTTCTGTGATGGTATATATACATACTACTTACAGGCAGATGGAACACCGATGAAGAACCGTCTGACATATCACCCCGATGGTGAGCATGTAATCTTCTTTGATGCAGATGGACATGAAGTATTTAATGATTTTGCAAATGTGAAACAGTCAATTGCGGGGGAATCCCTAGATGATTATTGTTTCTTTGATACATATGGGTATATGTATGTAAATAAACTTACTTATGATAAAGATGGAAAGAATATATATTATATCAATGAATATGGTGTTATGGAGCGGGGAAAGTGGTTTCAGTTTCCGAGATATATAACATATTTTGACATAGATTATCCATACTGGATGTATTATGAGTATGCTTATGCCACAGAGACAGGTGCATTGCTTACGAATCAGTTTACATATAATTTTGAGAATAAATTAGTGTATGTTGAGGGAGATGGACGAGTTGCAAAAGGCATGATGAAGTATGTGGATGGCATATATTATCTGCTTGATGCAAATGATGGAAGAGTGCTTGAACAGTATCTGCAAAAGCCAGAGACATATACACTTACAGAATATCATCCGGATGATAATTGTACAGTAGTAAGCACGTACAATGACCATGATGACGTCATTGCAAGTGAGACATATGATAATGAAAGAAATGTATTAATGAGCCGGTATACGCTCGCATACACATATGATTTGCAAGGAAATATAATAGTTGATCAGTTTGATTATGATCAGTATAGTTCATATGAAGGAAATCAATATTTGTTTGTAAAACAGCAACGAAACAGTACTTACGATGAGCAGGGCAGAGAAATAACCAGGGATCTTACTCGTGTATACTATAATGTAGATGGATCAGAAAAAAATCGGGAAACAGAGGAAATGGAATCGTTAAAATATCAATCGGGGAACCTGTTCTATCAGAAGACTACGAACTATTATGGAGATAATAGTGGAACACAAGAACGTTACTACAGGGATGATGAAGATAATTGTTTAAGCAGGTATCGGAGTACCTCTTATGAACAAGGCGTAAGTCGTGGCGGATACGAATATATCAGCGGAGAAGGTGGTAAAGTTTGTCAGGAAAATCAATTTGACAAGGATGGGAATATTACGAGTGTCAGATATTACTGATCGGATATAGACGATTCATTCCATGACAAAAATGACAAAATAGTTGAAAAATAAAAAAAATGGGCGTACAATTAACACGTTCAAAAATAAACCGATGGGAGGAGAAAGAATATGAGAAAAACAAAATTAGCAACGTATGCAGTAGCACTCACACTTGCAGCTGCGGCTATGACAGGTATCTCGACCGAGACTGCACATGCAGAGGAAGCCGTACAGGCTGTAGCAACGGATACAGATGCTGCAGAGACAACGGAAGTACCGGAAGCAGAGGAGACGCTGGAAGCGGAAGTGACAGCGGAGGATGTGGAAGCTGATGAGGTAACAGTCGCTGATGGTGGGAATGAATATTACAACATCAACATCAACGGCGGCAACTGGGATGGTACACACTATACCGTAGGAGGAAACGTAATCATTAACGCGTTCTTCTGCGATGGAACGTATACCTACTACCTGCAGGCAGACGGAACACCGATGAAGGACAGACTGACCTATCATCCGGATGGCTATCATATCATCTATTTCGATGCAAACGGCCATGAGGTATTCAGTGACTTTGCACATGTCACAAAGTCTATCGCCGGAGATGCAGTTGATGACCTGTGCTTCTTTGATGTATACGGATATATGTATGTCAATAAGCTGACGTACGATAAGGCAGGACAGAATCTGTATTATATCAATGAGTGCGGTGTAATTCAGAGGGGCAACCGCTGGTTCCAGTTCCCTGATCGGATAGAGAATATTGACGGTGAAGATTTATATACAGGTAACGCCTATGGCTTTGGTACAGAGAACGGAGCCCTGCTTACGAATACGATGACTTATAACAAGAATGGTCAGCAGGTATATCTGCAGGGAAATGGTATGATTGCTAAGGGACTTACGAATCTTGGCGGAATCTGGTATATGTTCGATGTAAATGACGGACATTTCGTACAGGCATACAGCAGCAAGCCACAGACCTATACGTATACATATTACGAGGATGGTTATACGGATATCTATGTGTACGACAAGAACGATAATGTACTGACGAACGATGAGTACAGAACGGATGGCACCCACCAGTATCATTATGAAGCTACTTATGATGCAGCCGGAAAGCTGAAGTCTGACAGCTGCAGTCGTGTTTATAAGGATGGGACATCATATTCAGGTAATGCCACATATAATGCCAAGGGCGTGGAGTTATCAGGTGTATATACTGAGACATATTATAATTCCGATAATGAACTGATTAATACGAAAAGAGAGAGTAATGCACTTACCTATGCATCCGGAAGTCCTTCCTATGAGAAATATGTTTCATATAGAAATGGTGTATTGAATTATATAAGTGAGTATTATTATGCAGATGCAACGAATGGGTACATATATGGCAATAGAACAGGTTCAAAATACAGCAATTATATAGATGGCGTATTGTATTCTACAGATGAGTATGCGTATGATTCAGAAGGCAATCAGATCAGCTGTACAACAAAGTATTATGATGCAAACGGCAATGTAATAGACTCATATGTCTATAATTATAACAATTAATGCATCTGTTATGGTCAGATAACGGACATAAGAACAGTCAAAGCATTCGAAGAGGGCTTGAGAAATCAAGTCCTCTTTTTCTTGTATAGACAGAAAAATAAACCACCTGCTATGCAGGTGGTTCCCAGTGAGCTTTAGCTTCAAGTAAAGAAACCTCCATGATAATATAAAGTGTAGGTTCGCCAACCGCACTAAAAATATCAAGGAG
>OLIQ01000128.1_pt1 | contig 45830 bp, 35 predicted proteins | sample 1609631 | NCBI WGS metagenome assembly OLIQ01 (sample SAMEA4350114, study PRJEB24818) | metagenome | biome: human; feature: gut; material: faeces | place: Denmark | collected 2013-09
GGAGGTTTAGTTTAGAATGAAACAGAATAATAAGTCGGTGAAGATCATTCCACTTGGGGGATTGGAACAGATCGGAATGAACATTACCGCGTTCGAGTATGAGGACAGTATTATTGTCGTTGACTGTGGACTTGCATTTCCGGAAGATGAGATGCTTGGTATCGATCTTGTCATCCCGGATGTCACATACTTAAAGGAAAATGCGGACAAGGTAAAAGGACTTGTGATCACGCACGGACATGAGGATCATATCGGTGCGATTCCGTATATAGAAAATGAAGTAAATATGCCGATATATGCAACCAAACTGACGATGGGACTGATCGAGCATAAGCTTCGCGAACATGGGAATATTAACAACGTCAGAAGAAAAATCGTAACACATGGACAGATGATCACACTTGGTGCGTTCCGTATCGAGTTCATCCGCACGACACATTCCATTGCAGATGCGGCTGCGCTTGCAATCTATACACCAGCCGGAATCATCGTGCATACCGGAGATTTCAAGGTGGATTACACACCTGTTTTTGGTGAGGCAATCGATCTTCCGAGGTTTGGTGAGCTTGGAAAGAAGGGTGTACTTGCACTGATGGCGGATTCTACAAATGTGGAGCGCCCCGGATATACACCATCTGAGAAGACAATCGGCAAAGTGTTTGATCATTTGTTTGATGATAACGAAGACCATCGGATCATCATTGCGACATTTGCATCGAATGTTGATCGTGTACAGCAGATTATTAACTCTGCATATAAATATGGCAGAAAGGTTGTTGTTGAGGGACGAAGCATGGTAAATGTCATTCAGACGGCTTCGGAACTTGGCTATATAGATATACCGGATAACACACTGATTGAGATCGATCAGATCAAGAACTATCCGGACGAACAGGTTGTTTTGATCACAACCGGAAGTCAGGGCGAGAATATGGCAGCGCTTTCACGGATTGCAGCTAGTATTCATAAACAGATTACGATTAAACCGGGCGATGTGGTTATCTTCTCATCCAGCCCGATTCCGGGAAATGAGAAGGCAATCTTCAAGGTTATTAACGAGCTTGAGATGAAGGGAGCCCATGTAATCTTCCAGGATACGCATGTTTCCGGACATGCCTGTCAGGAAGAATTAAAACTGATGTATGCACTTACAAAACCGAAATATGCAATTCCGGTGCATGGTGAGTATCGTCATCTAAAACGGCATGCAGAGCTTGCGGTAGAGATGGGAATACCAAAGGAAAATGTCAGGATTTTGTCTGCCGGAGATGTGTTGACAATCGGGGAAGATACTTTTGATGTAACCGGAAAGGTACAGGCACAGGGAATCCTTGTGGATGGACTTGGCGTTGGTGATGTAGGAAATATCGTATTACGGGATCGTCAGCAGCTTTCAGAGAATGGTCTTTTGATCGTTGTTGTGACATTAGAGGCTGGAAGCAATCAGCAGGTTGCCGGACCGGATATTGTATCTCGCGGATTTGTCTATGTACGTGAGGCAGAGAACCTGATGGATGAGTGCCGGGAGGTTGTACAGGAGGCGTTGGACAACTGCTTAGACCGGGGAATTACTGACTGGGGCAAGTTGAAGAATACAATTCGGGATGCTCTGAGTGATTTCCTTTGGAAGAAGATGAAGCGAAGTCCAATGATTCTGCCGATTATTACAGAGGTTTAATATGAGACAGGTTATTAACGAGAGTAAACAATTGAATGAACATATTCGGGCGTCGCAGGAATACTGCACATATCTTAAAACGAAGCAGGCACTGCTCGAGAATGAAGAATTGAGCAGACATCTTCAGGAATTTCGTGCAAAGAATTACGAGCTTCAGAATCGGCAGGGGGTAAACCCTTACGATGAAATGATAGAACTGACAAAGGAATATGACGAACTGTTGCATAACTCGATTGTGAGTGATTTTTTGCAGGCGGAACAGCAGATCTGCAAATTGCTGCAGCAGGTGTTTGATTCCATAGCAGAAGGATTGGAGTTTGATTACATCAATGAGTGAAAATGTGAAGAAAACAACAAATGGAACAGCAAAGAAAAAAGCGGGTAAGAAAAGCGTGCGAAAGAAAGAGGAGAATCTTCGCAAGGGACTGAAGAATTCTTCCGGGTTTATGTTCAGCTTATTTGTCAATGTGCTGATTGTATTTTTGATTGTTAAGCTTTTTACATATTCTTTTAATTTTGCATATGGCGTATTTGGCAATGTTGCATTCCATCCGGGAAGCCAGCAGTATATCGTGGTTGATATTCCGGCGGATTCTTCGATTATGGAGATTGGCAGTGCTTTACAGGATGCAGAGATTATCGAGGATAAATATGTCTTTTACGCAAAGGTGAAGGTAAAAGGCTATGGCAACAAGATTACAAGCGGCAAATACCATTTGTCGGCAAGCATGACCTACGATGAGATCTTGCAGATTATCTGTAATATTGATACAAGCAGCGACGAGGATAATGAATAAATATGAATGAGTTTGCGAGAATTACTTCTTTTGTCCGTTCGATGGCGAAGGAAGATGCCGGAGCATTAGGAGAATTGTACCGGGATGCCGTAAGACGCGGTGTTCCGGTTATCCGACCGGAGGCAAGAGAATTATTAAAGACACAGTTACTATTGAGAAAGCCGAAGCATGTTCTGGAGGTCGGAACAGCCGTCGGCTATTCTTCTATCTATATGACGGGATTTCTGCCAGAGGGAGCGAAGATTACAACACTGGAATTGAGTGAGGAGCGCACCGCGGAAGCAAGGGAAAACATCAGACGGCTCGGAAAAGAAACACAGATTCAAGTAATCTGCGGAGATGCGGCAGATACATTGAAGACACTTCCGGATGACGCATATGAGTTTGCGTTTGTGGATGCGGCAAAGGCACAGTATATATATTATCTGCCGGATGTGTTGCGTGTGCTCTCGCCGGGCGGCGTGATCGTGTCTGATAATATCCTGCAGGAAGGGGAAGTACTGGAATCCCATTTTCTTGTAGAGAAACGGAACCGTACGATTCATGACCGAATGCGGGAATATCTGTATGTGATCACACATGATGAACGGCTGGAAACAGCTATTTTGCCAGTTGGTGATGGCATGGCAATCTCGGTTGTGCAGGGAAAATAAAATATAAAATATCAGGATAGTTGGTATGTGCATGATTTCACTGAGAAATCAGGATACATACGAAATGAAAGAGGATTGAATATGGATAAGTTAGAAAAACCGGAATTATTGATACCTGCCGGAAGTCTGGAAGTATTGAAGGTGGCAGTTGCCTACGGCGCAGACGCGGTCTATATTGGCGGCAAGAACTATGGACTTCGTGCGAAAGCCGGGAATTTTACAATCGAAGAAATGCATGAGGCGGCAGACTATGTGCATGCACATGGAGCCAAACTGTATGTGACGGTAAATATATTTGCACACAATGAAGATATTGAGGGAATTAAGGCATATTTCCATGAACTGAAAGAGACGGGACTTGAAGAAAAGATTGATGCATTTATCATTTCTGATCCGGGTATTTTTACACTTGCGAAAGAAATCCTGCCTGGTATCGAAATCCATGTCAGTACGCAGGCAAATAATACTAATTATCTGATCTATGATTTCTGGAGAAAACAGGGAGCTACCCGCGTGGTAGCGGCACGAGAGCTTTCTTTGAAGGAAATTAAAACCATCCGGGAACATATTCCGGCAGATATGGAGATTGAAGCATTTATGCATGGAGCGATGTGTATCTCTTATTCTGGAAGATGTCTGCTCAGCAGTTATTTTACAGGCAGAGACGCAAATCAGGGCGCTTGTACGCATCCGTGCCGTTGGAAATATGCGGTTGTGGAAGAAAAACGTCCAGGCGAGTATCTTCCGGTGGAGGAAGATGACCGGGGAACTTATATCTTCAATTCCAAGGACCTGTGTATGATTGAGCATATCCCGGATATGATTGACGCAGGAATCAATTCCTTCAAGGTAGAGGGACGTATGAAGACTGCTTTGTATGTGGCAGTTGTTACCCGGACGTATCGGGAAGCGATTGACGATTATTATACATCCAGGGAATTATATGAGAGTAAGATGGAACATTACCGACAGGAGATTGCAGCATGTACGTTCCGTCAGTTTACAACCGGATTTTATTATGGAAAGCCAAATGAGGAGACACAGATTTATGATTGCAATACCTATGTGAAGAATCGTGTGTATCTCGGCATGGTTGAGGACGTGACAGAAGCGGGCGAGCTGGTGCTCCACCAGAAGAACAAATTCTGCGTGGGAGATATCGTCGAGGTTATGGCGTTTGACGGCGAGAACGAGGATGTGGAGGTGCTCTCTATTCACGACGAACACGGCACAGAGATGGAATCTGCACCGCATCCAAAACAATTACTTTATGTGAAGGTTTCCGATTCTGAGAAGATCAGAAAAGGCATGATCATACGCACAAGGCACTGCGCAGCTTAAGCAGTGCCTTTTTTTCTATGCGTGATACATAAGACCGTGAGATGTGCAACAGATTGGAAATCTCTTTCTGTGTGAGTTCCCGGTTGTCAAACAGCCCATACCGGAGCGCGATTACCTGCTGCTCGCGGGCATCTAATATTTCTGTAAAAATTTCATTGATATTCCTCAGACTTTCCGAAGTGATGATATTGGACAATACGTTTTCTTCGTCCATACGTATGACATCCATCAGACTGATTTCGTTCCCTTCCCGGTCGGTACCGATCGGTTCATACAAAGATATTTCACGTGCCTCTTTGCGTTCCTGACGAAGCCGCATAAGAAGTTCATTTTCGATACAACGGCTGGCGTATGTGACAAGCTTTGAGCCTTTGTCGGTATCATATGTATTGATGGCTTTGATTAGTCCGATTGTACCGATGGAAATCAGATCTTCCATGGAACGGTTTCCGGTCTGATATTTCTTGACGATATGCGCGACGAGACGCAGATTGTATTCTACAAGGATATTGCGCGCGGAAAGATCGCCCGCCTTCGCCTTTTGCAGGTAATGCGATTCCTCTTCGGGAGAGAGCGGGTGATGAAATGTCTGCATGGCTGCCTCGCTATCCCTCTTTGTATATACTATGACGAATGATGGGAAATAGTGCTTTTCCAAGATGGAAAAAGATGGTATGATAATAAAAGAAATGAACGAAAAAGGAAAATGATAATGAAACATGAAGATGAGCATAAATCAGATAGAATGAAAGTTATTACCGGTTTCTTTTGGAAGTTTGGAGAAAGAATCATTGTTTTGGGCGTTTCGTTTCTGATCATGGTGATATTGTCAAGACTGCTATCTCCATCAGAATACGGAATGGTTGCAATGGCGTTAGTGGTAATCAATATTGCAGATGTGTTTGTTACTGCAGGACTTGGAAACTCTCTGATACAGAAAAAAGATGCGGACTCAAAAGATTTTTCTACTGCATTTTATTTAAATGTTATCATTTCTGTAATTATATATATCTGTGTTTTTTTTATTGCACCATTGATAGAAAAATTCTTTCATTATCGTGATTTGTCGGCGGTGATAAGAGTTCTCTGTCTTAGGATACCGATTGCTGCAGTCAATTCTGTTCAGTGTGCATATATTTCAAGAAATATGCAGTTTAAACTGTTTTTTGGAGCAACGCTATGGGGAACACTGATATCTGGAGGAGCGGGAGTTGCTCTTGCTTTATCGGGATTTGGTGTATGGGCATTGGTGGTGCAGTATCTGCTGAATGCAGTGATTGACACATGCATATTATGGGTTCGGGCAGGTTGGAGGCCTACAAAGGAATTTGATATAGCAACAGGAAAAGGTCTTTTTCGCTATGGGTGGAAATTGATGGTTTCCGGGTTACTGGATATGACCTATAGTCAGATTCGGAATTTGATTATCGGAAAAAAATATTCAGCTGCAGATCTTGCATATTATACGAATGGATCCCAGTATCCGCAGGCTGCAACATCGGCAATCAGCACATCCATAAGCAGCGTGCTGTTTCCTGTATTGTCTAAAAAACAGGAGACAGTGGATTCGGTAAAACAAATTACGCGACGTGCAGTCAGCATCAGTTCGTATCTGCTCTGGCCGGTGATGCTTGGGATTATAGTTGTTGCACCGTCTTTTATTACGGTGTTTTTGACTGATAAATGGCTGCCGTGTGTTCCGTTTATTCGGATTGCATGTATCGCATATGGATTTTGGCCTGTTCACACTGCAAATCTGGAAGCGTTAAAAGCAACCGGACACAGTGATATCTTTTTGAAACTGGAAATTATTAAATGCAGTATAGCGATTGCAATTTTATGTCTGGCTATGAGATATGGAATTATAGCGATTGCATTCAGTGCGGTGGTCACATCCATCGTATCGTGCTTTATAAATGCATATCCGAATGTTAAAATATTGAAATATACATATCTGGAGCAGATATCGGATATTATGCCATCCATGATCAAATCTGCTGCAATGGCAGTTATTATATGGGGGATTGGAACACAATTAGAAAATAATCTGGTGCGGTTATGCGTGCAGATTGTGGCGGGGATTGTTGTATATTTTGCAATTTCGTTGATGACGAAAGATGCAAATTTTAATTATTTGAAGAAGCTGGTAAGGTGAGAGATGGATAATATAAAAGTCAGCATTTGCTGTGTTACATATAATCATGAGAAGTACCTTCGTGAAGCGTTAGATGGGATTTTAATGCAGAAGGTGAATTTTGAATATGAAGTCATTATTGGCGATGATCATTCTACAGATGCAAGTCAGGATATCATTCGTAGTTATCAGGATAAATTTGGCAAAAGAATGATTGCTTTTTTGGGAGATAAAAATATTGGAGCAAATGATAATTATGCAAGGGTGCAGTCGTGCTCACGGGGAGAATATGTAGTTGTATTGGAAACAGATGATAAATGGACAGATCAGTATAAATTACAAAAACAGGTCGATTATCTGGATGCACATCCCGAAGCTGTTGCAGTTGCACATAGATGTCAGGTAATTGACCAGAATTCAAACCGGATTGATATTGTGTACCCGGATTGCAAGAATAAGAAGTATACATTGAGACATTTTAGAAAATGGATTATGCCGGGACAGACAACATCAATCATGTATCGGAATTATCATACAAGAGATATAGGGGTAGACAAGGATTTTATATACAGGTGTTCGGAGCTTGGACCGGGGGATCGGTCGAAGATATTTTCTCTGCTCAGTGTTGGAGAGATTCATTGCCTGCCAGATGTTTTAAGCGAATATAGATTGGTCAGACATAGTGGAAACAGTTTTTCTGCAACCAATAAATTAAAATATAAAGATTATGCAGATTATTGGAAATGCTTTGTCACTTTTTCAGAAGAAAAAAGATTGCCTAAGAGTTTTGTAGATACTGCATACGCCATGTATATGGAGGCTATGCTGGCAAGCTGTTTTATACAACATGATATATCCATGAAAGAAATAAAAAAAGTATTGAAGATTCATAAGAACTGGGTAAAAATTTTTGGATATATTCTTGGACATATAAACCGTGTTATGTTTAATTGTGTGAAGGGATTTTTTAATGGAAAAGAATATTTATAACAGAATATTGCTTACTGCGATCGGGTCAGTTTCATCAAAGGTCGTTTGCGAAAATATCAGGAAGAAAGGGAATGTCAGGATATATGGATGTGATATATATCCGGAGGTATATCTTTCACAGGCACCATGGTTTGATGTATTTTATCAGGTGCCGAAGGTATCAGAACATGAGGCATATTGGGCGTGCATAAAGAAAATATGTCTGGAAAATAAAATAGATGTGGTTGTTCCTTTGATCGATGTAGAAGTAGATTTCTTGAATCAACATCGAAACTGGTTTAAAGAGAAAGAAATCATTCTGGCGATGACAGGCAGTGAATCCGTTTTGCTGGCAAGAGATAAAAAAGAAATGATGGATTTTGTTGATGAACAGTGCCTGAAGGGCATTAAAACAATTCCGACATATTATATCAACTCAAAAACAGAAGCAAATACAATACAGTTTCCGGTTGTGTGTAAACCGGCAGATGGTCGAAGTAGTCAGGGGTTACGGATAATCGAAACAAAAGAAGAACTATTTGCGATGCGGACAGTACTAAGCAGGCAGAAATATGTAGTTGAGCCGTATATCTGTGGAAACAGGATTGTAGTGGATGTTTTACGAAATGCGAATTATAATGAGTGTGTGGCTGTAGCAAGAAAAGAACTAATCAGTACACCGCATGGGTGTGGGCTTTCTGTATATGTATACAGGGATGTGGTTCTTGAACATGCATGCATGGAATTGGCAGAAAAAATGCATGTGAATGGTTGCGTAAATTATGAGTTTTTGCAAGATGAAAAAGGTGATTATTATTTTTTGGAGTGCAATCCGAGGTTTTCAGCAGGAGTAGTATTTTCTGCTATGGCAGGATATGATTTTGTGTGTAACCATCTGCGATGTTTCAGACAGGAACATATAGATGATTTTTGCGGAATTAAAGAACAATATATTGCCAGAAACTATGTGGAGTATGTTACGGGGGTAAAAGATGAATAATAATGTTTACGAACAGATATCCGGAAGTTCATTAAATATATACATATGGGGCGCCGGATCTATGGCGCGGGAAGTGTACTATAGATTACAGGAGCATGGTATATGTGTGAAAGGGTTTGTGGTAAATGTAAAAGTGAAACCTGCAGATGAGGTGACATTTTTACCAATTGAGGATATAGAAGAAATAGAAAAGTCGGGAGTAGATATAGACATTGTTTGCGGACATGGACATTTTGAAAAAATATCAGATATGTATGCGTATGAATGTGTTCGAAAAGTCTATGTGATTCCGAATCCATATGTTCAATATCAGGGACCGGGAGAAAGCTGGGTGAATGAACATAAAGATGAAATTTTATCTACGCTGGATGGATTGGACGAGATATCCCGTGAATGTGTGGATTCGTATTACGAAGTACAAAATACAGGTGATGTATCTTGCCTTTTAAATAGAAATTTATATGTGGAAGATATATTCAACTATGATAAATTGGAAATCGGATATGACGAGGTCTATGTTGATATTGGGGCATATACAGGGGATACAGTACAAATGTTCAAAAAACATTGTAATTCCCGGTATGCGAAAATTATAGCAATTGAACCAAATAAAAGGGCATATCGGAGCCTATGTGAAGATACAGCATGTGATGATCGAATTGTAACATACAATTGTGCGTTTGGTAAAATAAATGGCAAAACACTGATTGATACAACGGCTATGCAGTCATCACATGTGAGTGAGTCCGGGGATACGGAAGTAGAAGTATGTAGATATGATGATTTGCTATTGGATGAAAGCGTGACAATTATGAAAATATTTGTTCCGTTTATGGCTTTGGATATTTTGGAAGGTGCAAGGAAAAGTATTGAACGCTATAAGCCACGCTTGATTGTAAATGTAGGTGCTGATGATGGGACTCATATTTTAGATGTAATTAAATGGATGGAACAACTCCATGCAGGATATACAATCTCTGTAAGATATGATTTCCCGATGCCAACCAGATTATATGTGTTTGCAACAAAATAAGGGGGCTTGTTTATGCCATACGATATATATGTAACAAAAGCGTCTCTTCCACCTATGGAGGAATACATAGAAGAGGTCAGATCTGTCTGGGATACGCACTGGTTGACGAATATGGGAGAAAAGCATGAACAGCTTCAAAATATGTTAAAAGGCTACCTGGATGTTGATAACATTGAACTGCTTGTAAATGGACATATGGCACTGGAAATGACATTGCAGGCAATGAATCTGCAGGGAGAGGTTATAACAACGCCATTTACGTTTGCGTCTACAACACATGCGATTGTCCGTAATAATCTTGAACCGGTTTTTTGCGATATAGACGAGCAGACTTATACGATGGATGTCAGCAAAATTGAAAGTCTGATTACGGAACGTACCTGTGCGATTTTGCCGGTTCATGTATATGGAAATATATGTAACATAGAAGAAATAAATCGAATTGCACATAAATATGGACTCAAGGTTGTGTATGATGCAGCACATGCATTTGGAGAAACTTATAAAGGGAAAAGTGTAGGTTTGTATGGTGATGCATCCTGCTTTAGTTTTCATGCAACGAAGGTTTATAATACGATTGAGGGTGGCGCAGTTTGCTATCGAAGAGAGGAATTGGGACAGAAACTGTACGAATTAAAGAATTTTGGTATACATGGTCCGGAGGATGTGAATGCAGTTGGCGCAAATGCAAAAATGAATGAATTCTGCGCGGCAATGGGAATCTGTAATTTACGTCATGTGGATGAAGAAATAACAAAACGAAAGACATTGTATGAACATTATATGGAAAGACTGAAGGATACAGCAGGACTACAATTGAATGAGATTCAATCGCATGTAAGATCGAATTATGCTTATTTTCCGGTTGTATTTGATGAAACTATATTTGGAGTAAGCAGAAATGAAGTATACGATTATCTGGCAGAAGCAGGTATATATACAAGAAAATATTTTTATCCTTTAACGAATACTTTTGCATGTTTCGAAAATAAATACAATGTAGATGATACGCCGGTTGCACGTAAGGTGGCGAACCGCGTTCTGACATTGCCGTTATATCCGGATTTGGATGTCCGGGATGTAGATCGGATCTGCAATCTGTTGTTACAATGCCGTTTTGACAAAAAATGATACGAGGGGTGAATGATATGGAACCGATATTGTTCTTAGTAATTCCATGTTATAACGAGGAAGAAGTCCTTCCTGAGACAAACCGGTGCGTAGGAGATAAACTCAGACGGATGATAACCGATGGAGTCGTTTCAGGAAAAAGCAGAATATTGTATGTGAACGATGGCTCCCGGGATCGTACTTGGAATATCATACAGGAGTTATATCGACAGGATGAGTATGTGACAGGTATTACCTTGTCAAGAAACAAAGGACATCAGAATGCACTTTTAGCAGGACTTATGACAGCGAAGGAATATGCCGATATTGTAATCTCCATGGATGCAGACCTGCAGGATGATGTGGAAGTGCTGGATAAATTCGTGGAGGAATATAAAAAGGGAAATGATATTGTATATGGTGTTCGGAAATCAAGGAAAAAAGATACGGCATTTAAACGATGTACGGCGTTGGCGTTTTATAAACTGATGCGGGCGTTTGGCGTGGATATGGTATACAATCACGCAGATTACAGGCTGATGTCAAAACGGACGTTAGATGGATTGGAGAAATTCCGGGAGGTTAATTTATTTCTTCGTGGAATCGTGCCTATGATCGGATATGCGTCATCTACGGTGGAATATGACCGTGGGGAGCGTGCAGCAGGAGAGTCGAAATATCCGTTCCGTAAGATGTTCCGTTTTGCAGTTGAAGGAATTACTTCCTGTAGTGTGAAACCGATTCGGATGATTACAGCGATGGGACTGCTTGTAAGCTTTCTGAGTGTTGTGTATCTGATATACATATTGATTGGAAACGCCATGGGCTATACGATCAAGGGCTGGACGACAGTTATGGTAGTTATGCTCATTCTTGGAGGGTTTCAGATTTTCAGTATTGGAATTGTTGGTGAATATATCAGTAAGATATATCTGGAGGTAAAAGACCGGCCGCGATATATCATTGAGGACACAAAGATAAAATAACTGTGTTAGGGGTGTACAATGGAAAGAGAAGAGCAGCTTGCAAAAGCAAAATCGATATGTATAAGGATAATACCCTATGTGATCTATTTTCTGGTGCTCTTGTTCTATCATATTTATGGTTATCAGATGGATGGCGATGATCAGTATGTCGTCTCTGTTCTGAAACCATCTTTAAAGCAGGAACTGCCAGGATTGGTGAAACGAAGCTGCGAGGGCTGGAGCTCCCGTGTGTTGATCAACCCGCTTATCTGGATTTTATTGCATCTGGATATTCGTGTGTGGGGCACATTGGATATTCTGGTATTGATGGTGGGGCTCTGGTGCGTGATCCGCTTGTGTAATCCGGATAGATTAAATGACAATAATATGATAATTCTGGGTGTGGTCCTACTGTTTCCGTTTGATAATTTCCAGGAGGTGGGCTGGGTAGTCACATCGGTAAGCTATGCGTGGCCGTTGGTGGCAGCTCTGCTTGCGTGCATGACAGTGAAGCACTTTTTTGAGCATCAGAAGAATAGCTGGTGGTCTGTAGTTCCCATGTGCCTGCTGACAGTATTTGCAGTGAACAAAGAAGAATTGTCGGTCACGCTGGCGATTATATTTATATACACAGTATTTCTTTCTATCCGGGAAAAAAGACCGGATGGAGTGGTATATATACAGACAGTTATATCAGTTTTTGGCATCCTTTTCCATTTGTTTAACGCAGGAAACCGGGGACGTAGTAGTACATTTACGGAAGACGCACACATGACAGGGGTGGATAAGCTATGTATGGGATTTATCTCAACATTGCACCATTTGTTCTTTGATAAAGAAGGAAACTATTTTTTCTTATGCATGTGTATATTGATTTGTATTGTAACTTGTATGATGCAGACAAAACAGTGGGTAAAAATAATCTCGGTAATTCCTTTGCTGTTATGTTCGGTATCGATGATTACAGGTGTATTTTCAGACGCGGTGGAGTGTGACACATGGAGAGATACACGATTGATTCTACCGGTTGTACTTGCACTGCTTGGCGTTACATGTATTCTGATCTGCATGTATCAGATTCTGCAGGACAGACAGAAGTTCCTGACTGTGTTTATACTTTTGTTTGCCGCGTTTGCAGGGAGGATGACGGTTGGATTTTCGGGAACAGGATTATCAGCGTTTATAAGGACTTATACATTTTTATATTATATTATATTAGGAGTTGTGGCATGGTTCGTTATCAAATGTGAAGATGATACAACTGTGTTAGTGAAGAAAAAGATACTTTTAAATCGTGTGATCCTGTGGCTTGTGATCATAAGTATTGTCAGAGCAACCTTTGTACTGGCAATTGTGTAATAAGAAGAGAGAAGGTTTGAAATATGGAGAAGGACAGAGAAAAAAAGACAGGCAGACATACGTTTGTTGTCTGCGCATATAAACAGTCAGAATATCTGGAGACGTGCGTGCGTTCTGCGTTAAGGCAGACTATACAATCGAAGGTGGTTGTGTGTACGTCGACTCCAAATCATCATATAGAAACGATAGCAAAAAAATATAGACTGAAATTGTATATCCGGGAGGGGAAAAGTAATATCCGGGATGATTGGAATTTCGCGATATCCTGTGCGGATACACCTTTGGTTACGATTGCACATCAGGACGACATCTATCACAGCCGGTATGTGGAATCAATGTTAGATGCATTTAATGCCCGTCCGGATGCGACGATATTTTTCTCCGGATATCGGCCGGTCAAGAATGGAATCGTATCGTTGGATGCGAATTGTATTATACGTGCCATGCTGCGTGCACCGATGTGTGTGGACAGGCTTGCAGGTATCCGCTATTTTAAAAGGCTGATTTTTTCACTTGGTAACAGCGTCTGCTGTCCGACGGTCACATATGCGGTGGATCGAGTGGGAAAGCCTGTATTTACATCATCCTATAAGTATAATATCGACTGGGATACATTCCGGAAACTGGCACAGCTTCCGGGGAGCTTTGCATATGATCCTCATACGCTGGTCGGATATCGGGTCCATGATGGGGCGACCAGCAAACAATATATTGATAACACCAGACGCTTTGAAGAGGATAAGCGGATGTTTACAGAGATCTGGGGGAGAACGATTGCACAGATGATTATGAAATTATATACCAGGGCGTATGACACATACAAGGACTGAAAATGACAAAATTATGGTAAAATAATTGTTTTTTTTTCAAATAGGCTATGTTATAATTAAAACACTATAAATTTTAATGAGAGGGTATTGCTATGCGGATAACTGGAGGAAGAAAGAAAATTCGTATAGGTGATTTGCTTGTTGAAGCGGGGGCTATTACGGAAGAAGAGCTTCAGGAGGCACTTGCCTATCAGAAAGAGAATGGTGGCAGGATCGGAAATGTTATCATGGAACTTGGCTTTATCAGCCAGGAACTGTTGATCACAGTACTGACCACACAGATGGGAATTGATTATATTGAATTGAAAGCTTGCAAGCTGGATGAGGATCTGCTGAAACAGATACCGGAGAACCTGGTCAATAAGTACAAGGCACTTCCGATTGGATATGATGAAGTGAATCCGAACATCCTGCGTGTAGCGATGGTTGATCCGATGGATCTGAACGCAATCGATGATATTGGTATTGCGATGAATGCGCAGGTGGAACCATTGCTTGCGATGGAAGACGATGTTATGGAGGCAATCGGTAAGTATTTCGGTAATGCACAGGCGATGGAGGCTGCGGAGCAGTACCGGAAAGAAATGCAGGAGAACGGTATGACCGAAGCCGATCAGGATGCAATCAATGAGGATGTTGAGAATTCCCCAATCGTTCTTCTTGTAAAACAGATTATCGAGGGTGGTGTCAGACAGAGAGCTTCCGATATTCATATTGAACCACTGGAGAGCAGTGTACGTGTCCGGTATCGAATCGATGGTGCGTTAAAGCATGTTATGACATATGATATTGGTCTTCTTGCAGGTATCAGTGCCCGTATCAAGATCATTGGCGGCATGGATATCGCAGAGAAGCGTAAGCCACAGGATGGTCGTATCACAATTATGGTAGACCGTAGAGAGTATGATGTCCGTGTATCTATCCTGCCTACGGTTTACGGCGAGAAAACCGTTATGAGACTTACATCCAAGGATGGTCTTACAAAACCGAAGAGCGCCCTTGGATTTGGACCAAAGGAATTAAAGGTATTTGATGGTATCCTGAGTAACCCGCATGGAATCATTCTGGTTACAGGACCTACAGGTTCTGGTAAATCAACAACACTGTACACATCGCTGAGTGAGTTGAACACGGAAGATGTTAACATCATCACAGTTGAAGATCCTGTCGAGGCTAATATCGACGGTATCAATCAGGTACAGGTAAATGTAAAAGCAGAGCTGACCTTCGCGGCGGCACTTCGATCCATCCTTCGTCAGGACCCGGATATTATTATGATCGGAGAGATTCGAGACGGTGAGACAGCGCAGATCGCGGTACAGGCGGCTATCACCGGACACCTGGTAGTATCAACATTACATACAAACTCTGCAGCATCCACGGTTACACGTATTATCGACATGGGTATTGAACCATATGTTGCCGGCGATGCTCTGGTAGGCGTGATTGCACAGCGACTGGTTCGTCGCCTTTGCAGCTCCTGCAAGCAGGCGAGACTGGCAGAACCGGAAGAGAAGAGAATACTTGGCGTAAAACCGGAAGATATGGATGACGATGTGATCATTTATGAACCGGTTGGATGCCCACTTTGCGGCGATACCGGCTATGCAGGACGAATCGGTGTGTATGAGATGATGCCGGTATCCAAGGAATTGCAGGCAGTTATTTCGAAGGGCGCTACAGCAGACGTTATTGAGAAACAGGCACTTTCGGAAGGTATGCTGACATTGAAGATGGGTGCAGCGCAGCATGTGTTGAATGGTATTACATCGATCAGTGAGATGAAGAAGATCACATATGAGACAGGTGATGAATATTAAAACTATAATGTAAAAGAGGGAGAGTAAACAACATGATAGACATGAAAGAACTTTTGGCGTTCGCAGTAGAGCAGAATGCCTCTGATATTCATATTGCGGTAGGCATTCCGCCGAAGCTTCGAATCAATGGACGGCTGACGGAGGTAGAGCTTCCGGCTATGACACCGGCAGATGCGGCAGAGGCGATCGGCTCCACGATGCATGACCGTCATAAGCAGATCTTAAAGGAACGGGGCGAGGTCGACTTTTCTTTTGCATCACCGGAAACCGGACGATTCCGTGTGAATGTATTTATGGATCGTGGAAATATGGCAGCTGCATACAGAAAGGTTGATACGATCATCCCGAGACCGGATCAGCTTGGTATTCCGGAAGCGGTTGTACAGCTATATAAGAAGAAAAGAGGTCTGGTACTCGTAACAGGACCGACAGGTTCCGGTAAATCAACGACACTTGCTTCTATTATTAATAAGGCGAATGAAAACCTCACAGATCACATCATCACACTGGAGGATCCAATCGAGTATATTCATAAACACAAGAAATCAGTTGTTAACCAGCGTGAGGTTGGTATGGATACACTCTCTTATGCAAATGCACTTCGTGCAGCCCTCCGTGAGGATCCGGATATCATCCTCGTAGGAGAGATGCGTGACCTGGAAACAATCTCAACTGCAATCACAGCTGCCGAGACCGGACACCTGGTATTCTCTACACTGCATACAATTGGTGCTGCATCCACCATCGACCGTATCATCGACGTGTTCCCAACACATCAGCAGCAGCAGACACGTATCCAGTTGGCGATGATTCTGGAAGGCGTTATCTCGCAGGCACTGATCCCGACTGCAGACGGACATGGACGAGTGGCAGCGTTCGAGGTTATGCTTGCAAGCCCGGCAATTCGAAGCCTGATTCGTGAGCAGAAGAACCACCAGATTCAGTCCACGATTCAGACAAGCCGTGCGCAGGGCATGATTACATTGGATGATTATATTATCGATCTGTACAAGAGTGGAACGATATCCAGAGATATGGCGCTTACATACGCACAGGATCAGGTGGCAATGAAGAAACAGATGTAGCGTTTGTGCATATTTCACAAAATTAAATTATTTTATTGAACTTTATTGCAAAAAACTATCAAATAGAGTAGTATCAGTATATAAATTGTTCATAAAATGTTCATTTTTTAGAAAAATAAGAGGGTCGGAGGAGTTAAAATGGCACAATACAATTACAAAGCCATGGACAAAAACGGCAAGGCGAAGAAAGGCTCGATTGAAGCCATCAACCTTGATAAGGCGAAAGAAAAGCTGAAGTCCGAAGGCTTAATCGTCCAGGACATCAAAGAGCAGGGCGCAGCCAAGGCTGGTCGTGGCAAGAAAGTAAAGGACAAAGACTTGGCAGTATTCTGTAAGCAGTTTTCATCTGTGTTGAATGCCGGTGTTACAATCATCAGTGCACTCGAGATGATGTCAGAACAGCTGGACAATAAGACATTACAGCGTGCATTGCAGGAAGCACAGGCATATGTACAGAAAGGTGGTACATTGGCAGATGCGTTTAAGCTGAATCCAAAGGTGTTCCCACCGATTATGATCAATATGACGGCTGCCGGAGAGATGTCCGGTAATCTGGAGGTCTGTTTCGACAGATTGACGACACACTTTGAGACATCAAACGCCTTACATTCAAAGGTAAAGAGTGCAGTTACATATCCAATCGTTATTTTGATTGTTGTTATTGCAGTAGTTACGGTATTGTTAGTCGGGGTTATCCCACAGTTTTCACAGATGTTTGATGATTTGGGATCGGAGCTTCCGGCGGCAACACAGATGCTTGTAGATTTCAGTGAATTTTTGCAACACAAATGGTATATCGTTGTGATTGTGGTTGCGGCAATCGTAATCGGACTGAAAGCATTTGGAAAGACAGAAGCTGGTTCTCTTACATATGCGAAGATTGGAATGAAAGCACCATTGTTTGGTAACCTGACAGTGAAGTCAGCGGCAGCAACATTCTCCCGTACGATGGCAACATTGATGGCTTCCGGTATCAGCCTGATTGATGCAGTGGAGCAGGTAGCCAAGATGATCAATAACCGGATTATCCGGGAAGCATTGCTGGATGCAAAAGTGCAGGTATCCAAAGGTGTTCCGCTTTCTAAACCGTTGCGTGACTGCGGTATCTTCCCTCCGATGTTGTCCCAGATGACCAAGATTGGTGAGGAGACAGGTAACATCGAAGATATGATGGACAAGGTTGCAGATTATTATGAGATGGAAGTAAATGATGCAACGGATGCCCTGACGGCAGCGATGGAGCCAATGATCATCATTATCATGGGTGTAGTTGTTGGAGGTATTGTTATGGCGATCTACAGTCCAATGCTCAGCATGTACGACGCAATCGACAGCTATTAAAATGGATACAAACCGGAGAAGCGAGGACTTCGGTTTTATCATATAAAATTATATAAGGTAAAGGAGAGAAAATTTATGAAGAAAACAAACAACAAAGGTTTCTCACTCGTAGAGCTTATTATCGTTATTGCTATCATGGCAATCCTTGCTGGTGCTATCGCTCCTGCATTGATCCGTTACATTGATAAGTCAAGAAAGTCAAATGATGTAAGTTCTGCAAAGACAATCAAGACAGCTATTGAGACATCTATGTCAAATGAGGATGCGTACGAGGCTTTAACAACAGGTGATGCAAATAGTATTTCAGATCTTGATGGTAATGCTATTTCATATGCTGGTAAGATTGAGTTTACTCCATCTACTACAACAGCAGGAACAGGTGCAGGCGTAACAATTACAACGGCTACTAATGCAACTGTAGCTTCTACAGCAGTAAATGATGCTAAGGCTGAAATTGGTAAGAATATCGGTGAGAAGATTCCAAAGATCGCATACAAGAAGGCAGCTAATGATACTAATAAGCCAACTTCATTCTATGCATATATCTCTACAGGTGGATCAGTAATCGTTGGTCTTGGCGATGGAACAAACTTCTATCAGTTAGCTCCAACAGTTAGCAAGTACTATCAGTAGGATTTATATAATTTCAAACCTGTCTGAAAGGCAGGTTTGAAATTATATTTATATTTTGCGGTGAGATGAAAGGAACATGAAAATGATAACAATCGTTTTAGGCATATTTTTCGGACTGTATGGAGTGGTGATTGGTAGCTTTTTAAATGTGCTTATATTGAGACTGCCAATCAAAGAAAATATTACCATGAAACGGTCTCACTGCATGACGTGTGGGCATGCCTTATCTTGGTATGAACTCATTCCTTTATTTAGTTATTTATTTTTAGGTGGAAAGTGCAGGCATTGTAAGGCACATATATCAGCACAGTATCCGATTATAGAGGGTGCGAATGGTCTGATATACGTAAGTATCTTCCTCGCAAAAGGTATTACGGTTGAGACGTTCTTATACTGCCTGTGTGCTTCTGCCTTGTTAGCATTGAGTGTGATCGAATGGCGCACACAGGAAATTCCATTAGGATTCAATATTTTTATACTAATTTTGGGACTGGTTAGACTCGTTACCGATCTGGGTAACTGGAGTCAGTATGTAATCGGTTTGTTTGCGGTCAGCGTTTTTTTACTGCTTATTAACTTTGTGACAAAGGGGAGAGGCATAGGACACGGTGACATAAAACTTATGGCAGCAACCGGCTTACTGATGGGCTGGAAACGAATCATAGTAGCATTTATCATGGCATGTATTATCGGAACGGTGATACATCTCATACGGATGGCTGTTAAGAAAGCCGGCAGAAAACTGGCTTTGGGCCCATATTTATCTATGGGTATATTTATAGCAATGATATGGGGTGAACAGCTCGTGAGCTGGTACCTATAAGTATATGGACGAAAGTCCGAATATAAATCACTGATTAGCGAGGGAGGCTATAGCGAATGGCAAAAAGTAATAAAGTGTTATCCATTGATATCACAAACGAAAGTATTACAATTATTGAGCTGACTGCTTCAGCAAAAAAGCAGACGATGATTCACAATATCATCATTTTTGAGACACCGGAAGATTCATATGAAGATGGTGTATTAAAGGAGCCGGAGAAGATTGCGGAGGCAATTACACAGCAGTTGATGGCTCGCGGTATTAACAATAAGAATGCAATCTTTGTTCTTTCTTCTACGAAGATTGTAAACAGAGAGGTTATGATACCGTTTGTTCCTGAGAAAAAGATCAGAGGAATTATCAATTCAAACTCATCCGAGTATTTCCCTGTAAATATAGAAGATTATGTAGTATCTCATTCTGTGCTGGAGACGGTGACGGATGAGGAAAATAACAAGCAGTTGCGTGTGCTTGCAGTGGCTGCACCACAGCATATGGTAAAGTCCTATTATGATTTGGGTCAGATGGCAGGTCTGAATGTTGTTGCACTTGATTATATCGGTAATGCAATGTTACAGCTCATCAAGACACAGACAAACCAGAACACAACGACAATGGTTATCCAGTTGGGCAGTGAAAGTACGGTATTAAACATTGTACAGGGTGATAATCTGTTGTTACAGAGAACGGTTCCATATGGTACAAACTCTGTTGTTAATGTAGTAATGGACGAAAAGGGTGTTGATGCGACGACAGCAATGACACTGTTACAGAATGACCGTCTTATCACGGTTGATTTTGATGACAACGAGGTAACAGGTGCATTCCGTTATCTGATCAACAACATTGGTCGTGTTATGGACTTTTATGCATCGAAGAATCCGGACAAGCCAATTGAAGATGTGTTCCTGACCGGTGATGGTGCACTGATCCGTGGCATTGATGGTTTGTTCAAGGTACAGTTGAATGTCAGTACACGTATCATGGATACATTATATAATATCAAGTTTGATCCAAGTATTGACTTGAAAGTATACAACCCGGTATATCTGGTAACTCCAATTGGAGCGGCATTTGCGCCAATGGGATTTGTTCTTATGGATACAGCCACACAGGCTACGAAAGCAGAGGGAAGTCTGGCGCCGTTTATCGCATTAGTTGCGGTTGCAGCCATTGGCGCGGCTGGTATGGCGTTTTATTCTATCAACAAGAAGAACACAGCTACAGAGAAGAAACAGCAGTTAGAGGCAGATATTGCCCGTGTCAGCGACATCGAGGATATCATTACTGCGTATGATCAGGCACAGGCACAGTACACAGATATGGAGTCTATGTACTACACAACTTACCAGTTAAATGAGAATGTCAGAGAGTTCATCTCAGAACTGGAGGCGAAGATTCCGGGAGAGATCACTGTGACAAGCTTCAGTTCTACAAATGAAGGAGTGACAATGCCTTGCGTATCGACAAGCTATGATGCAATTGTGGACTTCATCATGCAGTTAAAGACGATTGATTGTGTCGATAATGCGTATGTGGCTTCTATCCAGAAGACGGATGAAGAAGGCCAGATTACATATAATTTCTCGGTAACAGTTGACTATGTACCGATGATGGAGGATCCGGCACCGGAGGCATCAAATGATACAGATACGACAGAAGCTGCAGATACAGCAGAAACGGCTGAGTAAGGGGAGGTATGGTAGATATGAATATGAATTTAAGTAAGAGCAATATCAAGATATTATTATTTATTGCAGCGGTAGCCATCCTTGGTCTTACCTATCTGTATGTGTTTAAGGATAACATGAGTGATGCGGACAGCATCCAGTCAGAGGTAGATACCCTGCAGACAAGATACGATGAGCTGATGGCAAAACAGCAGGATCGTGAGATGTATGAGGAGAAGACAGCAGAGTATAATCAGAAGTTTGATGAGAGACTTGCATACTTCCCGGCTACGCTCGATCAGGAGATTTCCGTTATGTTCATCAAGGGCGTAGAAAAGGATCAGGGTAATTTACAGTTTGGTGTGAATTCTGTCGGCCTTGGACAGCCGGAGTCATTCTACAGCTTAAGTGCAGCAGCATCTGCAGATGTAGCATCAAATGATGCCACCACAGCAGATAGTACTGCAGCTGATGCAGACAGCGCAGCTGATACAGCGCTGGCAGCCGGTGATTACCAGTGCCTGACAGCTGCATTCCCAATTGTGTATGAAGGCTCATATGAAGGCATCAAGGATTTCATCGACTATATCATGGCATATAAGTATCGTATGAATATTTCTTCTGTCAATATCGCATATGATTCACAGAGTGATATGTATACAGGTAGTATCGCATTGAATGCATATTGCATCAGTGGTGGCGGACGTGAGGCTGATACAGTGGATGTGGATGTTCCGGAAGGGGTATCGAATATCTTCCTTGGAGGCTCAGGTGCAGCAGCTGTACAGACATCCAGCCATGATGCAGGTCAAGGTGAGGACATTGCCAGCGATCATGATATTCTGATTGGCCTGAACAATGCAAACGGTGACAGCTCTGATGGTATCATCGTAAGTGCAGGTAGTGATAAGGTAAGTTCTACAGCAAATTCAGTAGAGACAGTTGCACTTTCTATCACAGAAGAAGATGGAAAGAATATGGTAGAAGTAAAGCTTGGGGATGAGTCATATTCATTTGAACTGACAGACAGCGAGCTTACAATCTATGTGGAGTCATCAGACAGAGTAGACAGTGAGGATAAGAACGGTGTGAAGTTGAATGTAACCAATGGCACAAAGGTTCCAGTTTATGTAAAGGTTGCAGGAGATGACGCCAGTGCTCCTAGATTTGCATTAGGAAGCAAGACAGGTACAGTGAAGGTATACTAAGAAAGGGTGTAATTATGGCAAAAACAAATAATAAAGGTTTCAGTTTAATTGAAATCGTCATAGCTGTTGCCATATTGTCAATCCTTTTGACTCCGATCATGCATCAGTTTGCCAATACCCTGAATACGAGCCGCCGTGCGAAGGCTCTTCAGGCGGCAAACGAGAAAGCGTCTTACCAGATGGAAGAGTTCCAGACTGTATCGAGGGATAAATTAGATGATCCCGGTTATTATGGAACTCCGGTTACAAAGACGGATAATACAGCAGAGTTGTATAAGACAGATGGAACTTCTCTTTCGAAGAGTGTCACATATACGACCTATACATATACGCTGCCGGACTGTGAGATTGGAGCAAAAAAAGATAAGTATTCAAATGTTGTTGTGCTTGATGATTTGGCAAACAAGGTGCGGGCACAAGGTAACGCAGGCGATCCAACACATTATAAGATTGCTTATGGCTTGACAAAAACTGATTTAGAAAAGTTTGGAGATGGCTTTGTACTGACAAATGAGGGGTCAATTGTTAAATACACGGATGGAGTGGTTACAGCTGTTGCGTGTACGGATACAACAGCGGATGGAGATCCGGTCAGCTATATTGCAGATCCGAATGAGGTGAATCTCGGAAATATGCATGATCTGGACAAGAATAGCGTAGCAATGATCATGGGTGGAACATCGAGCTTTGATACCGAAGCGTTTTCCGCGTTGTTCTCCAAAGCGATGGATCATCTACGGGAGCTTGATTATGATTCCTGGGAGCAGGCATTGCTGAACGTCGACAGTGAGTCCATCTTATCAACAGATACGCTTTCATCCTCTGATCGTCTGATTAAGATTTATACAGATGAGAAGACAGATGCGAAGGGCAAGTATTATGTTGTTAAGGTAGACGTGTATTACAATTATTCGTATTCGATTCAGGTAAATGATCTGGATGCAGATAAGCAGGCACAGAACAATTTTAATGATACTGTCACATATACGATATTCAGCCAGAACTTCCGGACAGCGGAACCGCCGGAGATTTATTTTGAATATCAGCCATACTGTATCTCCGAAAAAGGAGAAGCTGTAAAGTATAAGGCAGATGATTACTTCCTGTTTGATAATCATGCAGATGGCTGCAAGCTGTATCTCTACAAACCATATAGAGATCAGATGAATGCTAACGCGGATCTTGCAGATTATGACTCCAAGGGTGAGTTCTATACATATTATACTGCGAAAGGTTCAACAGACAAGGTTAAGATTCATCTGGCAAGCAAGGTAGCAAACGCACCGGTCACACTTGGTGCAGATGGCAAGCCGGCAGCAACCAATGCATACGACAGAGTCTATATCTATACGAATCTGAATGTGGATGGTTATGAAACCGGAACCACTTCAGATAATATCCAGTTTGTTTCGGATGATTATTCAGATAAGTTCAAGTATGTAAAGGGTGAGTACGAAACACAGCAGGGAACACTGGAGGATACAGGTTCTACTTATGCAAAGTATCCGCTTGGAACCACATACGTGGTTAACCAGATTGATGAAACCGGAGTATCAAAACAGGTACCATCGGATGAACTCAATCCAAGACTGCTGTATAAGCTGAGTGAAGAAGTAAAGAAATCAAACCGTCTGTATACGGTTACAGTAACTATGACACCGTTAAATAATAAGGCACTGAATACCATTCAGCTGTCTGGAGCAAGGGGGGTTAATTAGTTGAAAAGAATAAAGAAGCTTTTAAGAAAACTAAAAAACAATGCCGGCTCCAGTATCATTATGGTAATCGTATCCATAGCATTTATCGGTATTGTAGTAGGTGCATTGCTTTCTGCGGCAGTTCAGTCCTATCGTTTGAAGTTGGTAGATATGAATTCCAAAGAGAACTTTTATTATGTGGAACAGGCGTTAAATGAGATATATACAGGCGTTGGTTCCCAGACAGTTGAAGATTTGAAAAATGCGTATGTGTATACCGTTGAGAATATGGTACAGTACGACCTTGGAAAAGGACGTTACGTGACAAAGACTCCGGAGCAGACGCAGAAGATGTTCACAGATGAGTTTTATCGACGTCTGTCAAAAAATGATTTTTTCAAAGATAACAATGTGGATGCACTTGCAACAAAGCTGCGTTCCTATATCACAAATGATTCGGTAAAGCTTGATGACAGCCGTATGGTTGTAGAGGTAATCAAGGATGGAGGAGACGATGTCGGAAAGGTTATCCGGAATGTAACTCTGACACGTACAGCAGAGTATAACCGTTCCTCTGAAAATGGTATGTATACCCAGACGATTACAACTGATATTGTAATTGGAAAACCGGATTTTGCGGTACAGTTTGATGCGGTAAATGACCAGGATCCGAATATTTTCAAATATGCACTGGTTGCAGATATGGGTATTTGTGTAGACCAGAAGACAACACCTCTTACGATAGCAGGTAATGTCTATGCTGCTTCCGATTATTATAACAAAAGCTATAATGAAAATACATGGAACAGTGACGCAGAAACCAAGAAGTTTACCGGAACAACTACTTATGAGATTGAGAATGAAGATGGCACAAAGACAAATCTGACTGATTTGTACGTACCGGACAGTATAACATCTCTGAGTGCTTCAGGAGAAAAAACAACTCCAACTTATACATACTGGGATGATCCGGAAAATGTGCAGAGTGATCCAACAAAACAGCCGTTAACAAAGAATTATTATGATGGTGAAAACATTAAGAGTAAATATTCTGGCTTCTATGTAGATGGTTCCCAGGTATCTATCATGGCTGACACAATCGTAATTCCGGGAACAATGGCAGTTATGAACAAGGGATCTTTATCAGTCTATGGTAAAAATGGTACAAAAACATCAGAGTCCGAGGTATGGACAGATGATGTTGTGTTAGACGGACTCAGCACGGTGAATACCGTGACAAACGAGACAACCGGAGTTAAGACCAAGAAGTACAAAGGTTCAAGTGCAATTTTTAAGGCAAATATGTATGTGAAGGATGACACAGAGCTGAATGCAGCCGGATCTACATTCCAGTTAACCGGCAGTTATTATGGCTATGGTGACAGCACAGAGAAGGATACCCGTAAATTTACACCGGTTGTAAATGCAGAGAATTTTCAGGTTGCAGTTACTAATGCAGACGGAACATCAACTACTGAGAACCGTGGACATTATAACAGTAGTGCGATTATTGTAAACGGTGAGCAGTCTACCTTGAATTTTGCACAGGCAAAGAATATCTTCCTGGCAGGACGTACGTACATCGAGCTTTCCAAGGATGTGAATACGGTAGCGGGTAAGACAACTGAGACGGCAAAGGATAAGGATGGCAAAGAGACAACAGTAGAAGTAGATACTGTGACAGATGTATATACATACCATCCGGTTGATTATAATGCAGAGATGCCGGCATCTTTAAGAACGGATGATAATAAGACGACAACCATCCGTGATTATAAGATGGGTGAGAGTATTTCTGTAAAGAGCAATCAGCAGGCATACATTCCGATTACAAGTAAGGGAGTTCCAACACTTGCGAAAAATACAGCCGGAGAATCACTTGGTTATTATGTAGCAGAACTTCCACCAGCACTGAAGGGAAGTACATTGTTTGAGCGTTATTTCCCAGAGGCAGTATTTGATGGAAAAGTTCCTTGTGTATTGCAGGAAGTATCTGGCAAAAAGTATTACTATTACGACTTTTCAACAGCATATTATAGTACATTGTCATATTGGAGAGCACATAATCTGGCTGGAAATATTTCTGATTTGGATTATGATAACTGGATTAAGACATATCCATCTCCACAGTATTATGCTGCAGGATTCATCCATGATTACAGTGCAGAGCTTGAGATGCATAGAAAATATGTAGCTGCGACAGATAAGAAAGGACTTACAGACAGTGTCATCGCAGAATATCTGGTTGATATTGGCGATTATGAGGATTTTGATGCCGGAGATATCGTTCTTCCGGATACAGTTCTGAATCCAAATGTAAGTATTTATTCAAGTGGTGCGATTACAACAAAATCAGGCACACAGTTCAGCATTGTCCGGTCTGATAACATGACAGCCCTTCAGAAGCTGCTTACTTCTGAGAATATGAGCAGCTTGCCGGAAGGTGTGGAATGGAACAAGGACGACAATGTGGATGGTTCAGAAAAAGTTTACACAGATGTATATCAGTTATCAAATGATATGGAACTTGAGTATGAGTATATGAAGTGGAATCTGGGACATTATAGCGCAACAGGAGATGCGTTACAGGATTCCAATAATAATATTGAGAAGCAATATATTAAAGACCTGATTTCAAGTAAGGATTTTGGTGATTCATATCTGACACCGATTAATAAGTTTACGGACGTATCATTGATTGATTCATCAGTGACAGTTTCACCAAATATTTCCGGCTCCGATGTTTCAACCAGCAGTAATGTGGTATTGGATCTTGCTTCGAAGTATTCAGTCTGGATCAGTGACAAGAATGTAACTGTAAAAGCCAGAAAGGAAGATAAGGGCAAGGTTCGAGGCATCGTTATCACAAAGGGCAATGTATACTTTGATGATTCAGCAGACAATGGTGTAACAGATTTTGAGGGTGCGATCATTGCAGGTGGCAAGGTTTATATCAACGGTAAGGTTAGTGCAATTACATCGAGTCCTGAGATTTGTAGAGCTATATTGCGTGAATGTCTGTTGAATTATACGAAACTTCATCTGAAAGATAGTGATCCTGCATTAGATAAACAGGATCCGGCTTATGCATACAACCTCCTGCTTTCTTTGTTCCGTGGATACAGTGTAAGCGGAGATAACAACAATGCCGGTTCGACAGAGGATGATACTGTAAAATCAATTGATTCTATTGATTATACAGATGTCGTAAGCTTCACGAACTGGATGAAGAACGTAGAATAGAGGTGGCCTATGGATAAGAGAAGATTTATGAAAAAAAATGAAGGCTACTCGTTGGTAGAGATGATAATCGTTATTGCAATCATAGCAGTGTTGACAGCCGCTGCTATGGTTACGCTGACGGTTATGCATAGTGCAAAAGCAAAAGAGGCTGCAAGCACATTGGAAGATGCTCTTTCAGAGGCTCAGGGATATGCAAAAGGCAAGATGGTAGTAATTGGTGGAACAAATCAACCGGATTATCGTTTTGCATTAGCAATCCATAAACAGGGCGATCGCTATTATGTGAAAAAAGGATACTACAAAGGAAATGGCAGCGACATGACCCAGTATAATAGCTATGATTTTCCTGATTCAGAGAATGCATGCAAAGGCAAGGGTGAATCATTTTCCGCATATGTTACTGTGAAATATGTAGATAACACAGGAACAGAGCATGACATTGGAGAGTTAAGCCAGGGCGGAGATGCAGTTTATATCATTTATGACCGGCAGGGTATGTGCATCAATGGAGATGGTAAGTTCAATTTCTACAAGAAATCCGGTAACAACCTGATTTCTACAGTGACATTAAATAAAAATGGCAGTCACACATCAAATTAAGGGGAGGCGCGAGGATGAAAAGCAAAATCAAACAAAATAGTGGTTTCTCCCTGATAGAACTGATCATTGCGATGGCAGTGCTTTCGTTCCTGATGCTGGCAGTGTCTTCGTTTATGGGTTCAAGTGTAATGCAGAATCGGAAAGCGAAGGTCGATATCAAGATGCAGGCAAGTGCACAGGAGACGTACGGATTAATCACAGATACGATTATGCAGGCATCAGATATTGTACTCGTTGGCTATGAAGTTGCAGATGACAGCCAGATGACGTTTTCTAATTTAGGAGATGATGGCAAAGCTGTAACGACGGCTGCAACACGTAAGTATTATGTGCGGGATAAGGCAACTGCCGACGCGTTGATTGCAAATCCAGCGTCATATGGAATTACCGGGTCAGTAAATGGTACAGATGTTGTTTTATTTTCAGATTTAACAGTGGATAAGAAAATATATGTATCCAGCATTCGAGTGGAGAGTGCAGTTCCTTTAGATATGAATCAGGTTCCGAGTGGTAATCCAAATGTATTGTCAGATCAGAATATTATGAACAGCCTGACAAATACAGCGACGACGGTATCATGTACGGTGAAAGGAACAGAACGGATTTACAGTATCAACGATACACTGGTTTCAACATTTTGTTTTGATGGTAACAACTTGTATTATGGAAGAAAGTATGCATATATGACGGATTTGGACGATGAACTGGATATGACAGATTCGGATTCCAAGGCGTCACATCTGTATAACAAGTATTTTTCATATCGGATAGCAAGTGCAGGAGCTACAGATGTTAATGTATCTGGTTGTGTAGCAACCATCAATGCAGCGGATGAGACAATAGCAATTGATTTGTATTATAATCAGTCGAGCATGACTTATACAACGCTCGGCAGAATCAGTACAAGAAATTCTCATGTATTAAAACCAAGAAAGTAAGGGAGGGAAAGGGAACATGAAACGAAAAATGAAGATTACAATATCAGCATTAGCAGTTATGTTCGTTGCGGCGATAGCCGTAGCAATTGCTTCGTTCTCCTTTGCTGGTAATGGTAATGATGATGTATTAGAGGATGGTATGTTTGTGGCAGATGCATCCGGATCTGTTAGCGAGAAGACGATTATTGATTATATAATCGAAAACTCTAATTCGCAGGATCCAGATGTGGACAGGGTATATCACATCGCAGAGATTACATCCTCCGGAACTGCATCTACATTGGACACGTTCGTAAGTTCCAATGGATTTAAAGATTATGTAATTGATGGTAACAAGACAATTGAGACAGCTATGGCAAATGATAGTATTGAATATAAATCATTTAACGGTTCGCTCAATGCAGCTAAGGATTCAGATGAATATAATGCAGCGTTAACTTATATTTCAAATGCTGATTTGATCTATGTAAGTAATGACAGCACTAATAAATTCTCAAAGGATAATGATATCTGCGAGGATTTATATGCAGCGTTGCATGAATATGCAGTCGGAAGCTTTAAGCCGTTGATTATTGACAGCCCAGTGACATCAACGATTGACCAGGATGACAGTAAGCAGATGCAAGACTTGGCATCCAATGTATTTGGACCAAACGAGAAGTATTACTACACATTCAAGTGGAGTGATGGCTTGACACCGGAACAGTACTTAGGACATGCTGGTGGATCTCTTTACTTGGGTATCAATGGTAAGACACAGCAGGAAAATGGAGTATGGAATACGGTGTATGCGACACAGCCGGTTGTAGATGAGACTGGAAATGTTACAGAACCGAATCCATCTTATTTAGCTAAAATTTTGACAATCAGTGAGGATGGAACTTCAAGTCGGACAGACTTGCTGATGCAGACAGCAGATGGCAAGAATCCGGAAGTAACGACCCCGTTATATACGGTTACGCCAGCAGAAGAGGGTGGGGTGCCTGTTACAGGCGAATATACTCCAGCGGTAAACAGTAAGATTTATACACTGGCACCGGATTCCATCATGTATTTGAATGGTTATAATAACCGCGTACAGACACGTCCAAATTACATTGAAAACGATGTAGTTACGATGGATGAGGCAGCAAATGTTGACTTTGATGCATATGATATGATTGTGATTGAGGATAATTGTAATGGTCTGACAATCCCATATGATATGTACCGGAAGTTTGCATCCGCAATGTATGGTAAGTTACATATTGTGTATAGCGCGAATATGGGAACCGGTACAGCTACGACAGGCGGAAACTTAAGTGATAAAGACAAACGTGAAACAAACTATATGAAGTTGGTTCTTATGGTTGCTACTACAGATTATATTTCAAATCAGGAAAATGTAATGGTGACAACCAGAAACGATTTCAGCATGATCACAACAACCACAAGTGCGAAGACAGCAAAGGTGATTGCAGATTTGATCAATGCTTCAAAGTATCGTGGAATTGGTGGAAACAGCTCTTCAGCATCCATGTTTACAGTGTTGGAGCTGCAGCCATGTTATCCGATTGATTTGCAGCTTGCACAGTCCGAAAATGGTCAGGGAAGAATCTATAGTGGAAATTATTACACGGATCCTTCCAGCATGATCGATGGAAAGACGAAGGAGCAGATTCCGGAGAATACAGAGTATTATGCATGGGAGCTTTCCAAGGCAAAACTTGCAGATGCACTTGGAATTCCTAGTGAGAAGATTAATCTGGTGCAGATGTCTACCGAGGAATTCGCAGGTGATAAGACAGAGATACTCGGAACCTACGATATGATTTATCTTGGTGGAAATACTTCCGCTTTAAAAGATAGTGCCGAGAATTTCAAGGCATTGCAGAGCCAGTACTTAAAGCATAACTGGAACAATCAGTTTGATCTGACAACAGAACTTACAAAGATGCCGTTCTATACAATGTATACACATAATGGCGATTTGGTATATGTAACGTCAGCACGAAACCAGAACTTAAGTGGTGGACAGATGACGGCACAGGCAAGCAAGAATGGTAATCTTCAGAGTACATTTACATATCTGAATGGTAATGATATTACATACAATCGTTATCTGGCTTTGAAAGATTATATTGATAAGGGAATGCCGGTTGTTGTCAGTGAGAAGCTGACGCAGGCATACCAGATGGTAACAGCAAATGGATATCTGCAGAACTCTATTGATCCGGATTCCAATATGCGTAAGGTATTGGATGCTTGTGCTGCACAGGCGGCAAAGAATGAGTCAAATCCAACAGTTGTATTTGGATTTAAGCAGGATCAGGTTGTAGATATTTTCGATGATGGTTCTCTTGGGGATACCATGACAGGTTATGTATCTGTATTTGCATCTCAGAATGGCTCTGAGAGTGATAGTGAAGAAGCAGATCCTAAGACAATCGTAACAGGAAGCAAGGAACTTCTGGCACAGGTATATAATTGTTCAAAAAAGAAGCCTAAGCTGATCGTGAAGAGTATGCCGAAAGCATACAACCGGTATGATAAGTCAACAATTCTGACAAGCAGAACTTTAACATTCAAATATGATGTAATCAATAGTAAAAACTTTACAGCGACATTGTATGTGGATGATGATGGAAACAGTAAGTTCGATCGAAGTGAGAGCGGAAAAGAGTTATTGACAACGAGCAGCACAAATACATTATCGTATGAGTGTCCATCGTCTTTCTTCGGTCCGGTATACTGGATGTTGGAGATCGTGGATAACGATACAGGAGTTGCGGTTAATCAGACAGGATTCTCCTATATCAAGAACAGTGAAGATAAGAAACAGGAAGTTTCTGTACTTCAGATCATGCCGGATGGCGGCGGTGGATCAATGGGTAATGATTCCCTGTACTTCTGTACAGTCTGCCAGCGTTCAACACAGATTCTGAACTACAATCCAAGCTACAATGAAGATGCGTCACGTCATCGTCATGTAGTAGAATACGAAGGTGGTTATAAGGATACAGAAGGTACCAGTGGTTATCTTACAAAGCGCAATGGCACAAAGATCTATGTTGGTAAGCATCAGCATATCTATGGTGTAAATGCTTATGATAGTAATCTGAAGCTCGAAGGTTATCAAGGTGTGGATGATTTCTATAAGAACCTGGCGGATGAGGCTAAGGATTGGTATGACTTTGATATTGATATCATTCGGAGCAGTGAGTTTGAGAAGCTTTCTCAGCAGGTACGTGACGCATATACATATGTAGTAAACAAGGATGGAACAATCTCTGATGTTGTAGTATTAGACGGCTTAAAGCGGACAGAGGTAGCACAAGGACCAAGTACAACTACATCGAAATATGAAGATTATGCAGAAATTGAAACACCAATCCTGAAAGCACAGCTTGCAACGCATGATTCAACACAGGCAGCTGCAGATGTGCAGACGATCAAGGCAAAGTTAAAAGCAGACAATCCAGATTTTACAGATGCACAGGTGGATGATAAGTATGCGAGATTGACGGAAGCGGAGATCTTAAGTATTCTGCGTACACAGCTGATTAGTGAACTGGATATGGATACAATCAACACTTTGTATGTTGAGAAGAAGAAGTGTGATTATGAAGAGGCCGCCAACGACTATCAGCTTTTGATTGACGGACAGGAAGGACAGGAAGGCGAGCAGGCAAAGGTTGACGAGAAGAAGAAAGAGCTTGATGAAGCGTTTACAGAGCTGATCACAAACTTTAGTTCAGATATGAACAAGGCTGCGGATCAGGATACCGGTAAGGGACCTCTGGCAGGACAGATTACAAGAAAAGAGCTCGAAGATATTCTGAAGACCGGATATTATTTTGACTTATATGCATTAGCAAACAGAAAGCCGATGTATGATGATATCTCATCTGCTTATTTGTCTGATGGTAAGAACATTGATACGCTGATTTCAGATTATTATCATGAAACAGATGTGCTTCTGAAGTATAAGCAGGCATATAAGACATTCACTCGTTATGCGGGAGGAACAGATTGGATTGCAGAATGTTACAGTTCTGTATTGCTTGGTCCATCCGAGAGTTTCAATGGTAAGGATATTACATCCGAGATTGCTTTGGATGATTTGGAGACATATGTAAGCGAAGGACATCAGGTAGTTCTTTTCCATGATACATTGACACCGTATGCAGATGCAGGAGCAGTAAAGCTGACAGACAGACTTCGTTCATACTTTGGTATGGATCGATACCATATGCAGACAACTGCAGAAGCTGCTGATACAAATGCAAAGACAAGCAGTTCGAATCCAAAGATTACAGATGCAGACTCATCTTATGTGAAGTATACAAGTGAGAATGCAGATAAGTACTTTATGACGAACTTGTCATTCAAGGCAAGAGATGATGAAACCCGTTATGGAAGCTGGAATTCTGATATTAAGATCTCGACATCCGGTTATCTGACAGATGTTGCATATACAGACAGCTTTAACCTTGGTGATGACAGTGACAAGGCATTTTATGCAATGCCATACAAGTATGCACAGTTAAAGTATTCTGATCAGACGGTACATATTCAGGATGCGAAGTTTGATATCGATACATTCCACGGAAGATATGGTACAAACAAGGCAAGTCAGAACAATCAGGGATTAGTTACAACATTCCCATTCACGATTGCGTCTGAACTGTATATCGGACCAACACATGGACAGTCCTATGCGGTTGATCTCGAAGATGATAACATGACAGTATGGTATTCATTGGCAGGCGGTGATAGTGGTCCGACCGTATCATCTATGTTTGCAGCATCTCCAAGAGATGCAATGGATAATTACTTCTTATATTCATATAAGAATGTATTCTACTGTGGTGCCGGACATGGTGATATTCTTGGTATTCATAAGAATAATAATGATGAGCGTTACCTGTTCATCAATATTATGTGTAACTCCGTTCGTCTGAGTGTAGCACAGCCGAAGATCAGTATTTTTGACTATGATGCAACAGAGACACTGGAGAAGAATGAGATTATCAAGAAAGATGGCAGCAATGGTTATGTAATGAAGTTGAAAGAGGATGAAGTTTATCCTGAATTTAACTTTAAGGTCAGCACAGATTCTGAAACAACATTGACAAATGTCAAGATCTTCTATGATCTGGATTACAAGGATGGTAACACAAGCAATGCATACACAGCAGATCCTGCAAAGCATGTATTGATTGCAGACTGGAATTCAAGTCAGGTAGCGAAGAGTCAGAATAAGCATGTATTCCGGTATGATGCAAATCTTGAAAAACTGATAGATACTACTGGTCATCAGATTGCAGAAACCTATGAAGATGAAAATGGTAATACAACCAGTGTTGCAGCTACAAAGCTGAAGCTGTTACCAGAGTACTATGCACCATATAACAATGAGTACACATATATTGTTATTGAAGCAACTGATTCAGAAGGACAGAAGGTATACCAGAGAATCAAGATCAAAGCAGTTCCACATTTGTTTAACTTGACGTAATCGGGTTAAAACAATATGTATTTTTAAATCCATGAGTTACTTGAAAGAGTGACTCATGGATTTCCTTTTTGGATTAGATATCAGGAGGCGTTTTATACATGAAAGAACAACTTGCACAATTGCTGGAGAAAAATAATTTACAGGTAATTATAATAACAGATGGGTATAATATTCATCATCTGTCCGGATATCGGGGGCATACAGGAATGCTTGTGGCGTTTGGAGATGCCCGGTATATTCTGACAGACAGCCGTTATACAGAACAGGTGGAGATAGAAGCACCATCATTTTCTTGTATTGATGTCGGACGGGAAGGGTATTCAAAGACGATTGCAGGACTTCTGCAGAAGCAGAAGGCTTCTGTGTCAGCAGGTGGGTTGACACTTCGTATCGGATTTGAGAACAAGGAGATTTCTTATGCGCAGTATCAGGCTTTCATTGATACATTTGCAAAGGAATTATCAGAGGTGCAGGTGGAGCTTGTGCCATTGGATGATGCGGTAAATGCGTACCGGGAAGTGAAAACAGAAGATGAGATAGCGAAGCTTGCGCATGCGGAGCGGATTGGTGATGAGGCATTTGCAGAGATAGTAAAGTTTATCCGAGACAATTGGGAGAATGGACTTACCGAGCAGCGTGTCGCGTTACAGTTAGAATATGAGATGCGGCTGCGTGGTGCAGAAGGGACAAGCTTTGATACAATTGCAGCAAGTGGAAAAAACAGCAGCCTGCCACATGCTATGCCACAGCCAAAGCTGCTGGCAGATGGAGATTTCCTGACGATGGACTTTGGCTGTATGTATGAGGGATACTGTTCGGATATGACACGGACAATCCATATTGGAAAAAAGGTAGATCCGGAGCAGAAGAAAGTGTATGAAACTGTGCTTCAGGCACAGCTTGCGGCACTGGCGGTTGTGAAGCCGGGGATGGTTTGCTCAGATGTAGATAAATGTGCACGCGATATTATTGCAGACGCTGGTTATGGGGATTATTTCGGACATGGTCTCGGACATAGTGTTGGGTTATTTATTCATGAGGAACCGCGTTTTTCTATGAAGTGTGATGCTGTATTGAAGCCGGGAATTGTGATTACAGTGGAACCGGGTATTTATCTGCCGGGCAGATTTGGTGTGCGGATCGAGGATATGATCGTGATAACAGAAGATGGATACCGGAATCTGGCAGCCTCACCGAAAGAGTTGATTTGTGTATAACTTTTTTGCTCAAATTCTCCTCATTTTTTTGAAAAAAGTCTTGACAACAACCTGCCTGCATGCTATAGTATGCAAGTATGTTGATGAAAGCAGAGTATCCACTCTCACCTTAGCGCACAGGCGACTCGGGTTATGTAGTAAGAGAATATATTGATTTCTTATTATAACAATGTGTGGATAGTTTGTCTATCCACTTTTTTATTGTAGGAGAAACCATTATGAGCGGAGCGAATAATTTAGGATGGTTTCGACGATATGCCGCCGAACGGATGTGAGGGGGCGAAACCCGAGGGAGGTGTATATTATTAGCGATTTAATGATTAACGAGCAGATTCGTGACAAAGAAGTACGTGTGGTAAGTGAGACAGGAGAGCAGCTTGGTATCATGTCATCCAAGGACGCTCAGAAGCTTGCGGATGAGCAGGGCGTAGATCTGATTAAGATTGCACCGACAGCAAAGCCACCTGTTTGCAAGATTATGGATTATGGAAAGTTCCGTTATGAGCAGACACGTCGCGAGAAAGAAGCAAAAAAGAAGCAGAGAGTCATTGAAATCAAGGAAGTTCGTTTGTCACCAAACATTGACAACAACGATCTGAATACAAAGGCAAACATGGCAAGAAAATTTCTGACCAAGGGCGATAAGGTAAAGGTTACCCTTCGTTTCCGTGGTAGAGAGCTTGCACATACAGATAATGGTAAAGCGATTCTGAATTCCTTTGCCGAGATGCTTTCAGATGTTGCCGTTGTAGATAAGCCTGCAAAATTTGAGGGCAGAAGTATGATCATGTTTTTAGCTGAAAAACGTTAAATTCATATAAAAAGAAATTACCATGCATATGCATGATTTTTAAGGAGGAAAAGAAATGCCAAAGTTAAAGACAAAAAGAGCAGCTGCAAAGCGTTTTAAGAAGACAGGAACCGGTGAGCTTAAGAGAAATAAGGCTTACAAGAGCCACATTCTTACTAAGAAGTCTACAAAGAGAAAGAGAAATCTTAGAAAAGCAACTATGACTGACGCTACAAACAGCAAAGTTATGAAGAAGATTTTACCATATTTATAGGATATTAGGAGGAATGAACGATGGCAAGAATTAAAGGCGGCGTTGGCGCTAAGAAGAGACATAATAGAACATTGAAGCTCGCTAAGGGATACAAGGGAGCAAGATCAAAGCAGTATAGAGTAGCAAAGCAGTCAGTTATGAGAGCTTTGACATCTTCTTATGCTGGTAGAAAGCAGAGAAAGAGACAGTTCAGACAGCTCTGGATCGCTCGTATCAATGCAGCAGCAAGAATGAATGGACTTTCATACAGCAAGCTTATGTATGGATTGAAGCTTGCAGGTGTAGATCTTAACAGAAAGATGCTTTCAGAGATGGCTATCAGCGATCCAGAAGGTTTCGCAAAGGTAGTAGAGGTTGCTAAGAGCAAGCTCGCTTAATAAAAGATTGTATTCAAAACCCGTTGTCTTCGGACAGCGGGTTTTGTTATAATAGGGGTGTAAAACTGTTGACCGGAGAGTACAAGGAGCAAAGGATGAATAAAAAAGTAACAAAATGTATAATCATGCTGTTGTGCACGATCTTTATCTGGACGGGGAATATGACAACTTATGCAGCAGAGACGGCGGATCCGGAGACATCGGATCTGAAGCCGTTGGAGCTTTACCAGATTGATGAAAGCTATGGAGATCTCGATGAGGCTGCCATGTCAATCAGTGATAGTAGCAGTGGAACCGCACTATCTGGTGTCTATCGTACGAATTGGGACTCATATGGAGATGATTATTGCTATCAGAATCTGAGTACAACATGGCAGGAACTCTATGATGAGATGAACTTGTATTGTACAGCGTATATGAATACATGTGTGGATGCGAAGGTGTTATCCGTTAATGGCAGGGCTGTTTCTGGTATCGGTCCAATCCGCTATGAAGGGTTGACATCGGAGGAGTTATCATCTCTGGTTTACATATTCACCTATCAGAATCCGCAGTTTTATTTCATCAAGAATGCTCTGTATTACAATAGTAAAGTTGTATATCTGGGCGTATATGATACTTTTGCGGATGGAGATACCCGTTCCAATGCTTCCGTGCAGATGTTTAACCGGGTGGATGTATGGGTGCAGACGATTCAAAAAGAATCAACTGCGTATGCAAAGGAGAAGAAAGCACATGATATCATCTGCGAATATGTAGAGTACGAAGAGGGCACCTACGATCAGACAGCATATAGTGCTGTCATGCAGAAAAAAACGGTGTGCGCCGGATATGCGAAGCTGTATAGTATGTTGACGAATGCTGCAGGGCTTGAGACGGTATCAGTTACGAGTGCCACACACGGCTGGAACCGGACGAAGCTTGGAAATCAGTGGTACAATGTGGACCTCACGTGGGATGATGGAACGCCGATATCCTATCAGTTCTTCAATAAATCTGATGCTACGATGGAGAAGTACGATGGCTCTTCCCGGGAATCGCATACGCAGAATCACTATTATGATGGCGTAGCTCCTGGTTGTGAAAGTGATTACGGAGCTTCTGTGACGGTTGTGGATGCAGAGCAGATTCATGCGGATACAGCGACAGTCGTATTGGATCTTGTGAATAATCAGTCAGGGCAGATACGAACCAGTTTTGTGCCCGCAAATGTTACAGACAAACGGTTAGGATATGTGTCAGAGAATACAAATATTGCAAAGGTCAGTGCATCCGGGCTTGTGACTGCGGTTGCACCGGGTAAAACATCCATTACAATCCGTAAACTGACAAACAATCAAAAGGCAACCTGTACCATAGAGGTATACGGATGGCAGGATGAACCGGAGACTCCGACGGTTGCAAAGTACGGTTCAACTTGGATTACATTGGACACACAGAGTGGCTGTGTGTATTCTGTGGATGGAATCCACTGGCAGTCAAGTCCGGCTTTTGTGTATCTCAAACCAAATACAGAATATACCTTTTATGTAAAACGTCCAACGAGCGGATATTACCGGGAGAGCAAAGCAGTGTCTGTCCGTGTGCGTACTCTGACGGAAGAAGTACAGGCGGCACCTGCGGTGACAGTGCGATATCGGACGCATGTGCAGACCTATGGATGGCAGAAGCAGGTGACAAATGGCACGATGAGCGGTACAAGTGGACAGGCGAAGCGCCTGGAGGGGATCGAGATCGCTGTGAGTGGCAACCAGAAGCTTGGAATCCAATATACGACGCACTGTCAGACCTATGGATGGCTGCCTTGGTCGTCGAATGGAGAAATGAACGGAACCGAGGGAGAGGCAAAACGTCTGGAAGCAATTAAAATCCAACTTACGGGCGCTGACAAAGATAAATATGATGTATATTATCGTGTGCATGCGCAAAGTTACGGCTGGCTTGGATGGGCGAAGAATGGTGCGCCAGCAGGAACTGCGGGATATGCAAAGCGCCTGGAGGGTATTCAGATCGTGGTTGTAAAGCGTGGTATGCCAGCACCGGAAGTTGATTATGCTGGTGTATATGCAAGTGCGACTGTGCGTCAGACCGCCTCGTATATCGCGAAGAATGGAACATCTCCTGTGCTTGGCAGTTCCGCAACCACAAATGCAAATCCGACGGTGAGCGGAGAGAATACGGTAAATGTGGCGTATCGCACCCATGTACAGACGTATGGCTGGCAGGGCTGGAAATATAACGGTCAGATGAGCGGCACAAGTGGACAGGCAAAGCGCCTGGAGGGAATCTGTATCAAGCTGACCAATAAGCCATACAGTGGTAATATCGTTTACACAACCCATGTGCAGACTTACGGCTGGGAGGGAAATATAAATGATGTGTCCACATGGAAGCAGAATGGAGTCATGAGTGGTACAAGTGGACGCGCAAAGCGTCTGGAGGCAATCTGCATCAATCTGACAGGTGAGATGGCAGCACATTATGACGTTTACTACCGTGTGCATGCACAGACGTATGGCTGGCTTGGATGGTCTAAAAATGGAGCGCCAGCGGGAACTGCCGGTATGGCAAAACGGTTGGAAGGAATTCAGATTGTGCTTGTTCCGAAGAATGGCGCAGCACCGTCTGTAAATTATCAGGGCATTCGCAGTGTGCAAAGTCGGTCGTATATCCAACGATAAAAGCACGGATTTATGCGCATTATAGTAGATGGTGAAAAAATATTTACAAAAATAGAAAAAAGTTGTTGACAAAGGGCAATCAAAATGATAATATATGTCTTGCGTTGAGCGTGAGCGACACGCAAGAGAATGCGGGAGTGCTGGAATTGGCAGACAGGCTAGACTAAGGATCTAGTGATGGCAACGTCGTGTGGGTTCAAGTCCCATCTCCCGCACGAAGAAAAAGAGAGATAGTGATTATCTCTCTTTTATTTTTTATATAAATATGTTAAAGTAGCAGCTAAGAAAGCTGGATAGGGAGATAGAGAGTCATGGCAAAGACGAAGACAAGAAAATCGGACAATCTGGAATATTGCAGAGGAATTCGTGTGATGGATGTCGCAGCGTATGTGTTTGCATTGCTGGTGTTTGGTGTGTATCCGTTGATTTATGATGACCATTATTTTAATATTACGATTACCAAGTATCATTTCTTTTTATATGCGGCAGGTATCTATCTGGCACTTGCTTTGATTGGCTATGTTGTGGAAGCGAGTCTCAGGAATTATTACAAGTATGATTCTTTGCTTGTTGAGGATACCGGGAAGAAACGGTTTTTACGTCCGGAGTTTTATGCACTTGTATTTCTGATAGCAAACTTTTTTGCATGGCTTTGTGCAGATAATAAAAAAGATGCTTTTTATGGCTTGCAGGGCAGACGAATGGGACTCTGTATGTATCTGGTGCTGATGATCGTGTTTGTCGTGCTGGCACAGCGAATGCGTCCGCAGATGATCCTGTTTGTATTCTTTGCAGCGGCGAATGCGTTTGCGTATGCAGTTGCAATCGGACAGCATATGGAACATGATTTTCTGAACCTGCGTTATAATATTGCGGAAAATCAATATACGAAATTTATATCGACGTTTGGAAACATCAATATGTATGCGAGCTACCTGTCGATTTCAATTCCGGTGCTGCTGGCGGTATTTGCATTCTGTAAGAATTGGTTTTCGCGTATTCTGTCTGGTATTTTATTGATCGCGGCTGGCTGTAATATTCTGATTGCAAACAGCGACAGTGTATTTCTCGGTATTCTGGCGGGTGTCGTTGTGGTGACGATTCTTGCATTTATGCAGAGTAGATTACAGTATAGTTCATTTGCTGTTTTTTTACTGTTTGTTGGTAATTTGGTGCTTGGGTTTATCAACAAGTATGGACATACAAGATATGATAAGAAGCGAGGGGGACTTGCAATCGCGCTAAACCGGCTGGATATCGCATTTGCCTTGTGTGGTGCGGCGTTGCTTATATTCGTGGTCGTATGTATCTGCAACTGGAAGCTTGGAGAGAAGGTTGCAGCATGGAATAAAAAGAAGATTGTGCTGATTGTCTGTGGAGCGTGTGTGGCACTTGGCGTGATTGGCATGATCGCTCTGAAGGTTATGGATCCATCCCTCTTTACATTCAATGATAAATGGGGCAGTTACCGTGGTTATATCTGGAGAAAAATCGTGGAGGTCTATGGGGATGCGCCATTTGTGAATAAATTGTTCGGTTATGGAAACGAGTCGGTGCGTGTGACACTCAAGGCAGCATGCTATGATGAGATGGTACAGGTCACAGGTAAAGTGTATGACAATGCGCATAATGAACTGCTGCAATATTTATTTACCACCGGTATCATAGGATTGCTTTCCTATCTGGCATTGGTTGGAAGCAGTATTGTATATATGTTTAGACATGCGCATGAAAATGCGTGGATCTGTGTATGTCTTGCAGCGACGACCGGATATTTTGCTCAGAGTATACTGAATCTGAATCAGCCGATCACGACACCGCTATTCTTTGTCTTTATGGCGATGGGGGTCGGCACCGCGAATTATTGTAGAAGAGTGAAGGAGTTAGAGAAAATTGCTTGAATTTCTGATTCATAAGTGCATAAAGGATGCGGATGAGATCGAACGACCGGAAGTGCGGAAGCGATATGGCTTTTTCTCATCCATTGTAGGGATCATCTGCAATGTGATTTTATTTGCAGGCAAGCTTGCAATCGGTCTGATTGCGGGCTCCATTTCCATTGTAACAGATGGTGTGAATAATTTATCGGATTGCGCAACCTGTATCGTGACGATGTTTGGCTATAAGATGGCGGCAAAGCCGGCGGACCGGGATCATCCATTTGGACATGGACGAATGGAATATCTGACCTCACTTGTGATTGCAGCCGCGATTCTTGCGGTTGGGTTTGAGTTGCTGCGAAGCTCTGTCCAGAAGGTCATGCATCCGGAGCGCGTAACATTTTCTTTTGTTGCTCTGTTTGTACTGGTGCTTTCCATGCTGGTAAAGGTAGCTATGGGGAGTATGAACCGGAAGCTTGGTACAAAGCTTTCTTCGTCTATTATGCTTGCAACCTCGAAGGATAGCTTCAGTGATGTGTTTGCTACGCTGGCGACAGTAATTGCACTTGTGATGTCAGCATTTTCGAATCTTCCGGTGGATGGGATTATGGGAATTGTAGTGTCTGTCATGATCATGATTTCCGGATTTGGAATTGTAAAGGATACGGTTGATCAGCTTCTTGGACAGCCGGCAGATGAGGAATTAGTTGCAAAAATCCGGGAGCTTGTGATGGAGAATATGTTCTGCCATGGTATGCATGATCTGATCATACACAGCTATGGCCCAGGGAACCTGATTGGCAGTGTGCATGTGGAAGTCGATTGTCATCAAAATATTATGGAAATCCATGATGCAATTGACGAGTTAGAGAGAAATATTTATGATGAACTGCAGGTACATATGACGATTCACATGGATCCGATTGACTATGATGATGAGAAAACGAATATCTGCCGTGATATGATGGCAGGGATTTTGCAGGAGATTGATAAAGGACTTACGATGCATGATTTCCGGATTGTATCAGGACCGACACATACGAACCTGATCTTTGATGTGCTTGTGCCATATGAATGTAAGAAGACAGAAGCACAGATCAAGGCGGAGATTCAGCAGAGGCTGTCAAAACTTCCGGATACGTATTACACGGTAATTACGTTTGACAAAGGATATTGTTGACAAACGAAAAGTCTTCATATATAATTTTTATATCATTGTATATGATAGCAAAGGCGAAGAAGAGAACAAGTAGTGTTTGCGAGCAGCTGCCACAGAAAGCAGCCGGTTGATGAGAGGCGCGGTAAGTTGGAAACATGAATACATCTCGGAGCTGCTCCCTGAACGTTTGACAAGTAGGGGCAGACGGATTGGCACACGTTACAGAGGCTGAAGTATTGATATTGATACTTGCAAAGGCGGTTATCGTGAGGTAAGCGTGAAATAAGGTGGTAACACGGAGTATGCTTCGTCCTTATATTTTTATAAGGACGTTTTTTTATGTCCTTTTTTGAAAAATATATTTTTGGAGGAAAGAAAGATGACATTGTACGAAGAACTGGTAGCAAGAGGTTTGATTGCACAGGTAACAAACGAAGAGGAGATCAGCCGATTGATCAATGAAGGAAAAGCAACCTTCTATATTGGATTTGATCCGACGGCGGACAGTCTGCATGTAGGACATTTCATGGCTCTTTGCCTGATGAAACGTCTGCAGATGGGTGGAAATAAGCCAATCGCCCTGATTGGTGGAGGTACCGCGATGATCGGTGATCCATCCGGAAGAACGGATATGCGCCAGATGATGACGAAGGAAACCATCCAGCATAACTGTGATTGCTTCAAGAAGCAGATGAGCCGTTTTATTGATTTTTCAGAGGGCAAGGCCATGATGGTTAATAATGCAGACTGGCTGCTTGATCTGAATTATATAGAGGTACTGCGCGAGGTTGGCGCACATTTCTCTGTGAACCGTATGCTGACAGCAGAGTGCTATAAGCAGCGTATGGAGAAGGGACTGAGCTTCCTGGAGTTTAACTACATGATCATGCAGAGCTATGATTTCTATGCGTTGTACCAGAAGTATGGATGTAACCTGCAGTTTGGTGGCGACGATCAGTGGTCCAACATGCTGGGTGGCACAGAACTGATTCGTAGAAAGCTTGGTAAGGATGCACATGCTATGACGATTACATTACTCTTGAATTCTGAGGGTAAGAAGATGGGTAAGACACAGAAGGGGGCTGTATGGCTTGATCCAAACAAGACAACCCCGTATGAGTTTTTCCAGTACTGGAGAAATGTGGATGATGCAGATGTTATTAAGTGCTTAAAAATGCTGACATTCCTTCCTTTGGAGCAGATTCAGGAGATGGAACACTGGGAAGGCAGCGAGCTCAACAAGGCAAAGGAGATTCTGGCATATGAGCTGACAGCGCTTGTTCATGGTGAGGAAGAGGCAAAGAAGGCACTTGATGCAGCCAAGAATATCTTTGGTGGCGGAAATACAGAGAATATGCCGGTTGCTGAGATCACAGCAGATCTCTTCAATGATGGACAGACAGATCTGATGTCAATCATCGTACAGGCAGGACTTGCAGCATCCAAGAGTGAAGCAAGACGTGCAATAGAGCAGGGTGGTGTCTCTGTCAATGGCGAGAAGATCACGGATGTGAAGAAGATGTTCACACCGGACGATTTTGCAGAGGAGTTTGTATTGAAGAAGGGAAAGAAGAATTTCCGTAAGGTTGTATATAAGGCGTAATGATTCGAAAATGTATCAATACAATTAAATATGGAACAGCAAAGGCAAGGGCAATTGTGCTCTTGTCGCTGCTGTTCGGAATCGGAGCTGTCGGCGCGGTTGTGTGTGCAATCGTGTTCCGGCAGATTCTGCTTATTTTTGCAATGGTTGTATGTGTATTTGTTATGATTACGCTGGCGCAGACACTTGTGATTCAGGGCGCTGTTGTGGAGGATGCCGGAAACGCGGAAACACGTGAAGAAAGACACTCCGGACATGCGAAGTCACAGGATGCGGGGAAAAAAGTCGATCATATGAAGCCACCGGTGTTTGCGAAGCGGAAGAAACGTAAGGATAAGAATACTGTAGATGGTGAAAATTCGGAGGATAATTCTCCGGTATTCGCGAAGCGTAAGAAACGGCAGGATGAGAAGGCAGCAGATGCGGGGCATACGGATGCAGACGAGCAGGTTAAGGAAGATATTTCAATGCCGGAAGATGGTTCAAAACTGCAAGAAGCTCCGGGTGCCGAGGAAAAAAATGGTCATCACAAGCGCAAGAAACAACAAAAGCGGGAAGCGGATGATGACGGACAGATAGCACAGGATAAGCCTAAGCAGACGGAAGAACAACCGGTTGCTGCGCTTACGCAGGAGACTGTCATGACGTATGACCGGAAGAAGGTCAAAAAGACACTGCATAAGTTCAAGGTGCGGCGTGAGCATCGTATGATATTCGTGGATCATTCGGACAAGCTCCAGGTAAAACAGACACCGGCCTATATCTGGGTGGAAAAGAAAGAATTTCATCTGCTGCTGATTGAGCAGGAGCCACGGCATATTACGATTCCACTATATCAGATCAAGAATATTACCTATCTGAAAAAGCAGCCGGCAAACGAAGATATTGATTATGCAGCCTATAAGGGAAGCAGTGTACTTGCGGATATGTTCCGCTCGTATCTGCCGGATTATTTACACAGTACAGTGGTCGATGATCTGTCGGCGTACAAGAATCTGTATGGAATCGGAAATGATATCTACGTGACAAACAGATCCGCGTCGGCGTTATTTGATTTGTTAGGGGTAGAGTTTCAGGTTGATGACAGGGTGACGATGTCTAACAAGGTGAATATTTATTTTAAAGAAGCATATAAGTCAAACATCTTATTACGGGATAATGTGATTGATGCCAATGGCTATGCAGACAGGATCAGCAAGACGCTGGATAATCTGGCACACTCGACAATCAGCTATGCAGAGTTTAAAGATACACTTAATCTGATGATACGGAATAAATTGATTACGCAGGAGTTCGCATCATATTATATGGGTGTGAGAGATGATCTGAACCGATAATTCTCCGAAATATGTAGTGTGCGGAAGCCGGGCTGCTGGTATATATTATGAGCAATGGATGGATATATACATGGGGAATGTGTAG
>OLIQ01000137.1_pt1 | contig 43227 bp, 73 predicted proteins | sample 1609631 | NCBI WGS metagenome assembly OLIQ01 (sample SAMEA4350114, study PRJEB24818) | metagenome | biome: human; feature: gut; material: faeces | place: Denmark | collected 2013-09
GTCGCTATGCACGGAAGCCAGACGGCAGTCGGATTTGGTACAAAAGAACTCAATATGTCACCGCGCTTACTTGCCGCAGTCATTCGGCATAGTAAAGGGTGGAATGGCCAGAAAGTTCGTTTGCTATCTTGCAGCACAGGCGCACGCATGGAAAACGATTATTGCTTTGCAGAAGAGCTGGCAAATGCACTTGGCGTTGAAGTGAAAGCCCCAGACGATGTGCTTTTTATTTCCGGTGCTGGCGTACTGAAAGTAGGAACACATGGGGAAGGAAATATTTTGCCGTTTACCCCAAATCAAAGAGGAAGGAGAAAGTGACATGGATTTCGGTTTTTTTAAAGGATTGCCATACAAGAATTCTATTGAGAATTTTGAAGACTATAAGAAATACAAAAATAGTATCCCAAAAGAAGCGATTTTAAGCCACATTTCCTCCCTTGATGCCGGGCTGACATCGTTGCCCAGTTTTGATATGTTTACTGGCGAAGAACTTCACGCAGGTATGTTTTGGGACGGTAAATTCACCTTCCCGTATGAGTTTCTGCATTACTACAAGAATTATGACATTGGCATCCCCTATGAGTATGAAGCGTATTTGAAAGAAATCGGGGTGGGCTGATGGATGATAAACTGATGCAGACCATCGAGGCTATTATCCGGCGCGGCAACGATGTGGAGATCCGGCGCAAGGGTGACGGTTACATCGTGTTAGAAGTCAAAAAAACAATCAAATATTCAACTCCCGCGTAATTGGGCGTGGGAAAGGGCAATAGGAGCCAACTGACTACGATTTGTAGCCGGTTGGCTCTTTTGTTTAAGTAAAACCCGCGAAGCACAGCGGTTTTTATAAAAACTATCGTCCGCAAAGAAACGCGGCCAAAGAAAAGGAGATAGTGTCATGGCACTTACACGCAAACTTTTGAAGGGTATGGGCCTTACTGATGAGCAGGTAGATACCATCATCGAAGCGCATACCGACACTGTGGACGGTCTGAAAGCGGATGTAAGCCGATACAAGGCCGATGCGGAGAAACTGCCAAGCGTCCAGAAGCAGTTGGATGACCTCAAGGCAGCGGGTGACGGCGGCTATAAGGAAAAGTACGAGAAGGAACACTCGGACTTTGAAGCTTATAAATCCGGCGTCACGGCAAAGGAAAGCAAGGCGGCGAAAGAAAAGGCCGTGCGTGCTTACTTTGAGAGCAAAAACATCACCGGCGCAAATCTCGACCTCGCCATGCGCGGATGTGGAGAGGAAATGGCGGCGCTGGAGCTGGACGGTGAAAAAATCAAGGACACTAAGGCCCTTGATGCGCTTGTGGATGGCACCTATAAGGGGCTTGTTGCCAAGGCATCCGTCCGCGTGGACATGGGCGGTCGTCTTAACGATGGCGGGAAGCCGATGACCAAAGACGAGATCATGAAGATCACCGACAGAGCGGAGCGGCGGGCTGCAATCGCCGCAAATATGGATTTGTTTAGAAAGGAAGAATAAAAATGGCTGCTGATCCTAAGCTCATTAAGAAAGCTGACCTCGCGCGTGTGCGCGAAATCGAATTTACCGAAATGTTCGGTTATTCCATCAAGAAGCTGATGGAGGCTCTGGGCGTTACCCGCAAGATCGCCAAGCAGGCCGGTACTGTGCTCAAGAGCTACAAGGCTACCGGCACTCTGGAAGACGGCGCTGTGGCCGAGGGCGAGACCATCCCTCTGAGCAAGTACAAGACCGAGGCTGTGAACTACAAGGAGATCACCTTGAAGAAGTGGCGTAAGGCCACTTCTGCCGAGGCAATCACTGATCGCGGCTACGATCAGGCCGTCGAAATGACCACCGATGAAATGCTGAAGGACGTGCAGAAAGGTATCCGCAAGGATTTCTTCGGCTTCCTCGCAACCGGTACTGGCACGGCCAGCGGTGCTACCTTCCAGGCGACCTTGGCTCAGGCATGGGGCCAGCTGCAGGTGCTGTTCGAGGATGACGAGATCGGCGCAGTGTATTTCATGAACCCGCTGGACGTTGCGGACTATCTCGCAACTGCCAACATCACCCTGCAGACCGCTTTTGGCATGACCTATGTCGAGAACTTTCTCGGTCTGGGCACTGTGATTCTGAACTCCAGCGTCCCCAAGGGCAAGATTTACGCCACCGCCAAGGACAACATCGTCCTGTACTACATCCCTGTGAACGGCGCAGATCTGGGCGAGGTGTTCAACTTCACAACCGACGCCACCGGTTATATCGGCATCCACGAGGAACCCGATTACACCAACATGACCGCATCCGATACCGTTATCAACGGCATGGTGCTGTTCGCCGAGCGCATTGACGGCGTGGTTGTCGGCTCCATCACTCCGGCAGTGGGGGGCTAACTGAACTGCTGAATGAGCCTGACCCTGACACCCCGGCTTTCTCCGGCATGACAAAAGCTGAAATGCTTGCGTATGCCGATGAAAACGGGGTGAAAGGGGTCAGCAGTTCGATGAAAAAGGCTGAAATTCTCGCAGTTTTGGAAGGAGGGCACTGATGACTTACGCAGACTTTGAATACTACTCTGGCACTTACATGGGCGCTGTGAGTGAAAATGTCTTCCCGCGTCTTGTTGTCCGCGCCAGCTCCTTCCTCGATTACTACACGCGCAACAGAGCGCAAGACAACGCTGATCTGGATGCGGTAAAGATGTGCTGTTGCGCGCTGGTTGACAAGTATGCGGTCATCGAGGCGGCGCAGGCGCTTGCCGTGAAGAACCTTGCAAACGCTGCGGCAAATGACGCGGAAGTCAAAAGCGAAACGGTAGGCAGCTATTCCAGAACACTTGCAACGGGCGGGGAATCCGCCTTGTCTGCACTCAATGCGACGGACGGGGCAAAGAAACTGCTTGCGGAAACGTGCATGGAATACCTTGCTCATACCGGGTTGCTGTATCGGGGAGGGGGGTGCTGTGGTTGTACGCGCCCCACACTATAACGGTCTACAACTCCGTGCAGGAGACTGACCCGGCGACTTTTGATGAAATCACAAAGCTGTATGTGACCATCCTGCGCGGTGTTATGCTGCAAGCCAGCAAGGCGGTCAACGTGCGTGAAAGCGGACTTGAGAGTGCGGACGCGGTAAACCTGTACATTCCGTTTTCCGTGAAAGCGGTGGACGGCACGACAGGCAAGACCAAAACTTACGCGCCCCCGCAGGCGTTTCTTGCAACGGCGGACAAGTCCGGGCTGTGGACGCTGTCTGTGAACGGTAACGGCGGGCTGACGTTCTTTGTGAAAGGCGAGTTTGTTACAGACAAAGAGGACGTGGCTATGGCACAGGACGGCTGCTACAACGTGACCAAAGTGGACGAGAAAGATTTTGGCAGCGTGGATATGCAGCATTGGGAAGTCGGAGGGGCATAAAATGTCGCTCAAGTTCTCTGTTGACGTGTCCGGCATGGACGAGGTAAAGCGGCAGCTTGCAAGGGCCTGTGACCGCGCTGAAAGCGTTTTAGCGCAACAGGTGATGAAAGATACAATCCCCTTTGTGCCTGCGCTTACAGGCTCTCTGACGCAGAGAACACGGGTGGTTGGAAACGAGGTCATTTATCCAGGCCCATACGCCCGCTTCCTGTACTACGGTAAGGTAATGGTAGACCCGGCGACCGGCAGCACATACGCCCCAAAGGGCGGGCACAAGGTGGTCACAGACCGAAATCTTGTATTTAACACAACAATGCATCCGCAGGCACAGGCACATTGGTTTGATGCTTCCAAAGCGCAGAACATGGAGAAGTGGGTGCGGGTGGCAGATAAGGCGGTGAAGAAATTTGGAAAAGATTAAAAAGGCCGTGTCAGCGGCGGAAGAGGATCAGGTATCGCGCAAGCTGCTTGTGTGGCTGAACACATACCCGGAGCTACCAGTCGACCTTATCCGCTTTGAGTTTCTTCCCGCCGACACTTCCGCTATGGCGATGTCGACCATTCAGGCGGCTTACATCGTGCGGAAGTATATCGCCGGCGGCTATGTGGCGGAGTATCAGTTCAAGATAATCTACCGAGTGAAGCCGGGGAACAGCAACGACAAACGGCTCAAGGCTGACGAACTGTTGAACGCTATCGGGGACTGGGCAAATGGTCAGAAGCCCGACATTGGCGATGACAAGCGCGTTATCAGCATGGAGCCAACCACGCGATCTTCCCTGTTTGCCATGTATGAAAACGGGGACGAAGATCACCAAATCCTTATGAAACTGAATTACGAGGTGAATGTATAATGGCAGATTTGGAATTCAACACAACCGTAGGCCAGACCATTGACCGCGAACTGCTTATTGCGTACCTGAACACCGGCACCGCATCCGCTCCTGTGTGGAGCGCTATCGGTAAGCGCGTTGAGGACAGCAGCGAGGAAATGGACTGGAGCACCGATACCAAACAGGACATCCTGGGGCACACCTTTACGACCATGAAAAAGCCCACCATCACGCAGACCTTTGATCCCATCCCCTTGGATGCGGGCGATGCTGCGGCGGTGAAGATGTGGAACCTGGCAGTAAAAGACCAGGATGCCCAGGCGCTGGCAAATCAGGACATGATGATCGGCCACTTCTACGCCACCAGCGGCGAGGCGATGTTTGCGGAGCGCTACGACGCTTGCGCTATTGCCATCACCGGCATCGGCGGCGAGGGCGGCGGCACCCTGAATATCACCAGCGAGATCACCTATGGCGGCACCCGCACTGTGGGCACTGTGAAGAAGGGCAGCAGCGGCGCTATTGAGTTTACTGCGGCCTAAATAAAGGGGCGGGCAACCGCCCCTGTTTTGGAGGGAACACATGAAGGAATTGAAAATCACCACCGGCGTACAGGAATACCACCTGAATGACAAATGCACGGTGTATTTTAATCCCAGCGATCCGGCGTTTGCAGACAAGCTTTACACAGCGTTTGACGCGCTGAAAAAGAAGCAGGATGCGCGAGACGATAACGTAGAAAAAATGAGCGCCCGCGAAATGTTTGACTGGCTCCGAAATATGGACGCCGAAATGCGCGAGACTATTGACGGGGTGTTTGAGCAGCCGGTGTGTGAGCCGCTGTTTGGCAACGTGAGCGTTTACGCTATCGCTGACGGTGCGCCCCTGTGGATGAACCTGATGGTTGCCATCATGGACGAGCTGGACGAGGGGATTAAGCGTGAAAAGGCTTTTCACAGTGAGAAGCTTGCAAAGTATACGGCCAAGTACCACAGATGATGTACGACCTTCCGACGAGCCTTGAGGTGTGTGGAACGGAATACCCAATAGAAACGGACTATCGCGTGATACTGGACATATTCTCGGTGCTGTCTGCTGTGGAACTAACGAGCGAAGAAAAGTGCTTTGGCGTGTTGGGAATGTTTTACCCCGGTTTTTTCACTATGCCTGGGGAGCACATGGAAGAAGCGATAAAACAGTGCTTTTGGTTTATCAATGGTGGAAATGAGGAAACGCAAAAAAAATCGACCAAGTTGATGGACTGGGAACAGGACTTTCGACTGCTCATCGCCCCAATCAACCGCATAGTGGGGCAAGAGGTGCGGGCGCTTCCGTATCTGCACTGGTGGACGTTTCTTTCGTACTACGGAGAAATCGGGGATTGCTACTTCGCGCAGATCGTGCGCATACGCGATCTGAAAGCAAAAGGCAAGCTAAAAGACAAAGCCGACAGGGAGTTTTACCGCAGAAACCGCGACGCTATCGACATCAAGCGACGGTACTCGGAGGCGGAGGAAGAAATCATTAAAGGCTGGACGTAAAAAGCCGCCCCGGAGGGCGGCTGCGCGGCGGTCAATGATTTGCAATAAATGTAATGTCGTTGCCAGACCAAAAGTCCGGGGTAAAACGGATTTCAAGCGTTTTCCAATCGGCGGGGACTTCGTAGCCTATTACGCCAGACATCTTTTTCCCGGCTGCAACAGTGCCGTCCATTTGGCCTTTGTCTGCGGCTAATGTGCCGGTCATGCTCATGTTTGTGGAGTAGTCATCGACATACGCTTCGAAGGACATTATAGAGCTTATGGAAATATCTTTGCTGGATTTGTTTTCAATGGCAAATTCGCAAAATAGAAAAACGTTGCCGCTGTCTGGTGTGTAAAAACCTTCTCCGCTTGATTGGGTGCAAGACACAAATGTGACTTCAATGTCTTTAAGGGAGACAACGTCACCAACTGCAAATTCCGTTTTCTGCGGAGCAGTTGATCCGTTTCCGCCTTTTGCGCCTGTATCCCCAACCTTTTCTGGGGAGTTCCCGCCAAGCGCAGTGCCAATAATGCCGATAGCAATAAACACAGCTATAACGATCAGCACAACCGGTTTTTTCTGTTTGGCCCCGCAGGCAGGGCACACTTTCGCAGATTTTGCAATATCTGCGCCGCAGGTCTTGCACTTAGTCATTTTGTCCATTTTCTTCCGCCCTCCAAGAAGTTTTTTGTGGTTTGTTCATAGTACCACATAAATACCATAAAAGCAAGTAGGTGATTATATGGCAAACGCGGACGGCTCCGTTATCATCAAGGCCGACATTGACGATAAGCAGGCGCAGAAAGAACTCAATGCGCTGGAAAAGAAAATAGAAGCGCTGCAGGAAAAGCTCACCAACAAGAAATCCGCGCGAGATACTTTGTTTAACCAAGCCAACAACCTGGGCGCACAGCTTGACCAGGCAAAGGCCAAACTGGCGCAGATGAAGGGCGGCGGCGAGTTCTTCACCAGCGACGCTATCAAGCAGCAGGAGGCCGCTGTAGCGTCTATGGAAAAAGAATGGAACGCCATGAATGACAAACTGGACAAGCAGAACGCCGCTATCCGCGAGGGCGAAGCGGAGCTTGACCGAATGAAAGCAAAGGCCGGTGAGTTAGGTAAGCAACTTGGCAATACCGGCAAGAACGCAGGAAAAATACAAGAAGGGTTAGACAAAGCATCCCAGGGCATGGAGGCGTTCACAAAGCGCGTAAAAATGCTGGCAAAGCGGGCGCTGGTCTTTACCATCATTGCCCGTGCGTTGGCGGCCCTCCGAGATTGGCTGGCAGATGTGGTAGCCGTAAACGGCGAAGCGCGGGACGCTATTGCACAGCTCAAGGGTGCGCTTCTGACACTGGCACAGCCGCTTGTGCAAATCATCATCCCGGCGTTTACCGCGCTGGTCAAAGTGCTGGCTACGGTGGTTTCGTTTATCGCAAATATTGTATCCGCCCTATTTGGAACAACGGCAAAAGAAAGCGCCAATGCGGCAAAGTCCCTGAACGACCAGAAGAACGCATATAAAGGCGTGGGCGGCGCGGCACAATCTGCAAGTAAACAGCTTGCGTCGTTTGATGAGATCAACAAGTTAAGCGGCGAAGGTGGCGGCGGATCCGGCATTATTCTACCGGATTTCAGCACGGCGGCAAATTTCGCATTTCTTGATAAAATCGCGGACAAGCTAAAGAAGATTGGGCAGGACATTGTAAACCTGTTTAAGGATGTCGCCGGGTTTATCGGCAACGTATTCTCCGGGGATTGGGGCGCGGCACTGGACAACATCATCGACTTTGTAAACCACGCCAGGATACTGCTGGCCGATTTGCTGGACTTTGTGGGGTATATCTTTGGAGAGATCATAGACACCATCATAGAAAAGTGCGGCCTTGCCGGTACCCCAGTGGGAGATATGTTGACCGGCATCAAGAACATTGTGCAGGGCGCGTTGGGCCTTATTTCCGGTATCCTGACCGGCGATCTGGAGAAAATGAAGCAGTCGGTTACCCAAATGCTTACCGGCGTTAAAACGTTTGTGTTAGGTATTTGGGACTGGTTCAAACTTGGGCTGACAAGTCTGCTGGACTGGCTTGACAAAAAAACAAACGGGCGGTTCCGCGAAATCATTGAACTGGCAAAAACCTATGTCAACGTTGGTATAGATGGCGTAAAACAAATTTTCGGGGGCCTTATTGATTTCTTGACCGGCGTATTTACAGCGGATTGGAAAAAAGCGTGGGAAGGTATCAAAGAAATTTTCCGTGGCATTTGGAATACCATCGTCGGCGGTTTGGAGGCAGCTGTAAACCTCATTATCAAGGGTATCAACTGGCTTATTGACCAGCTGAACAAGATACACTTTGAAATCCCGGATTGGGTTCCTGGTATCGGCGGTAAATCCTTCGGCATCAATATTTCCCATATAAACGAGCTTAAAATCCCCCGTCTGGCGCAGGGCGCGGTCATTCCTCCAAACCGGGAGTTTATGGCGGTGCTGGGCGACCAAAAGCAAGGGACAAACATCGAAGCGCCAGCAGATCTTATCCGTCAGATTGTACGCGAAGAGATAAACAACTTTGGTGGCGGAGAGGACATCACGATTAAGTTCACCGGTGACCTTGCACAGCTGGCGCGTGTCTTGTCTCCTGAAATCACGCGACAGCAAAGAAATAGACAGCGTGCGCTGGGGGTGTAAGAATGGCAAAACCGTATTTCAAAATTGACGGGACAGACATTATGCATTTAATCGAAAATGGCGGCATCGTTTGGACAAGAAGCGATTTGGATAGTGACAAGGCTGGAAGAACAATGGATGGCACGATGCATCGCGGACGGGTAGCCATTAAGTATAAGGCAACTGTAAAATGCCTGCCATTGCATCGCGCAGACGAGATTGATCTGATGAGGTTGATCCTTCCGGAGTTTGTAATTGTTGAGACAAATTTGCATCCGCTACATGAAATTGTATCTGCACAGTATTATTCAAATAATGTGCCGGCTACGATTTCTACGGTTGATCCTGAAACCGGTGAATCCATCTGGACAGACATTACATTCCCGCTTGTCGAAAAGTAAAGGAGCAGAAAAATGCAACAGACATCTGCACTATACAAGGAATTACTGGCTGGGGACTATACCGTTGAAACAAGAGTTGCAATTGGGGAATCAGGACTTCTCGTAGAAAAAACAGGAGATCATATAACGTTTGGCGGTACACGAATACTTATAGCGACTTCTGGCGCCGATGGAGGATACGGGGCAAATATGCTCTCAAGTGTGGAAACATCTGGGGGCCTATTTGATGGAGATGAGCCGTCCTGTGGGAACTGCATTAGTCGTGAAGTAAACATAAAAATGTTAAAACCGATTGGGCAGATACCTGGTCTTTCCCGCGTCGGAATTTATGCAAGAATCACAGACGGCACACGTGCTTCTGAATGGCTCCCTCAAGGCGTTTTCTTCATCGATTCGATTGAAGAAGATGCAGAAGACGATGATGTTAGATGGCTTCGCATCCACGGATACGATGCACTTCTGTTTTCTGAACAAGATTACCCGTCAAACACAAATCTAACGTGGCCTGCAAAGGACATCGATGTTGTAAGGGAAATCGCATCGGCTCTTGGCGTTACGGTGGATAAACGCACAAAAAACGCAATGAAAAACGAATACCTCGTGCAATATAACACTACATATTCGTGCCGAGAGTATTTGTCGTATATTGCAGCAATGTATGCAGGCTGCTTTATCATGAGTGAAACCGGAGAACTGCAACTCGTTTGTTTTTGGGACATACCGAAGGAAACGAGATACCTGATCGACAATGCTGGATTTGCCATAACGTTTGGAGGTGACAGAATCGTTGTCTGATGTAATAAACGTAAGAAAAAACGTATCATCGTTAGAAAAGCAAAACACGTTTGATGGATATTCCAAGGTCACGATTTCCGTATCAGACGAAATGGAATATAACGCAGGCACCGATACAGGACAAACGCTGAAACTGTTTTGCCCGTGGGGCACACAAGAAATGGCAAATAAAATCTTGTCGAGCGTCCGAGGATTCCAGTATCAACCGTATACGGCATCAGGCGCACATATTAACCCTGCGGTAGAACTCGGTGACGCATTTTCCGGTGGAAGCGTATACGGTGGCATTTATAAAAAAGATATTTTGCATGGGCCTTTATATACGGCCAATATTTCCGCCCCGGGTGGGGAAAAAATCAACTATAAGTACGAATACAAGTCCCCTACTATACGGAAAGCGGAGCGGCAATATAAGGAGACTAAAGCAAACCTACTTGTTATTGCCGACCAAATCAGTGCGGAGGTGGAGGCGCGAAAAGCGGACGACGAGACGCTGCGGGCGGAGCTAAACATTCAGGCCGGGGAAATCAGCGCCAAGGTAGACCGCAAGGGCGGAGATAATGCGAGTTTCGGATGGAGCCTGACAGTGGACGGATGGACGCTGACCAGCAACGGCGGGACGGTGCTGAAAGCCGATAAAAGCGGGCTGAGTGTTACGGGTAAAATCACCGCCACCAGCGGCGTTATTGGTGGCTTGACGATCAAAGACGGATATCTGAGTACCAACGGCCAGACATGGGGCGGCACGAATACCAACGGCATTTATTTTGGCCCAAACGGTATCCAGCTTGGCAAGTATTTCACGGTTGACAGCAGCGGCAATCTGACCGCCTATAGCGGCAAATTTTTGGGAACGGTGCAGGCTGGGAGCATCGACTACGGCGGCAACGCTGGGTATTTTGACGGAGCGGGACTTGCAAGCTTTTCTGTGGGCGGCGGTCAGATTGGAACAGATGCCATTGTGAACAGGCATATCACGTCCGGGTCAGTCCACCCAAGCACATGTAATGACACAATCAAAGGTTACTTTGCGGATGTGATTTATGCAAATAAAGTTTTCGCCGGAAGTGCTGTTATAGATAAACTATCCTCAAACATTGTGAATGCCCTAAAGGGACTAAATTTTCAAGGGAATGCCTTATTCCTACGTGACGGATATGTACGTTATTGATACAGTAGAGGAGGGTAATAAAATGGACAAACTCAAAATAAATAACGGAACTATTTATGAATGCCCCTTTTGTGGCCTATCATCTGTAGGTATCTTGTACGTGGATATTCTGGGTGTGACTCTGATAGACGCTTTGACTGCGTTTAGCGCGCTCGCCAACACTCGGCACATGGAATACATTGCGGGCGGCGAAACGGCAGTCTATGACGGATACACGAAGATTATCGGCGTTGAATACGCCTACAACGATTCCAGCGCCGTGCGTGTAGCGCTGCGGCGACCATATGAGGGGGAGAAATAATGCACATGAAGGAAACCTTATCTGCCATCATCACCACGCTGAACGGTGTGGAGGTGCGGGGTAAAAGCAACCTTGACCGGCTGTTGGCGTGTATCAATGCGCTGGAAGCGCTGACGGCGGCGATGAATACTGAGAACAAGGAGGACGCTGACAATGGCTGATAAAGCGATATCCGAGCTGGTAGCAGCGGAGCAGATCAAGTCAACGGACATGTTCGTTTTGGAACAGGACGGCACGGCAAAGCGCCTGCAAGGGCAGACGCTATTAAACTGGCTGACGGCGGCGGCTGACGGTCACGGCGGTATTTCCAATATTGCCAAAACTGGTACGGATGGGCTTGTGGACACCTACACCATTACGCTGGCCGACACCACCACGAAAACCTTTACCGTGACCAACGGAAACGGCCTGACAGCGTTTGAAAAGCTGTCTACGGTGGGGCTGGTGGATACGTACCGCTTCACCCGGTCGGACGGCACATACTTTACGTTCGCGGTGGCCAACGGCGCGAAGGGGGATACTGGCGAGGCAAGTCACGTCTGGATCAAATACGCCAGCCAGCAGCCAACGGCGTCCAGCCACAGCATGGGCGACCTGCCGGATGCGTGGATGGGCGTGTATTCCGGCACGGCAACAGAAGCCCCTGATGACTGGCAGCAATACACGTGGTATCAAATCAAGGGTGAAAAGGGCGACACCGGAGCCGCCGCCACTGTGACGGGTACAACGGTTGAGTACATGGTATCTGATTCTGGGACGATTGTCCCCAGTGGCAGTTGGAGTACGACAATCCCCACCGTACCGCAGGGCAAATATTTGTGGACGAGGGTCACCACCACGTTCAACACCGGAAGCCCCACCGTCAGCTACTCCGTGGCGAGAATGGGCATTGACGGTGCGGGGTCTGTTCGTACGGTCAACGACAAATCTCCGGACGAGAGCGGCAACGTGGTACTGACCGCTGCGGACATTACCACAAGCGGGGGCGTCAGCGTGGAAGCAAAGCTGGATACGTTGGCCGAAGAAAAGCAACCGCTCTTGACCCCCGGAGATAACATCTCCATCAGCGGCAGCGTCATCGCCACCAAAGTGCAGCCCTGCAACCGGAATCTGCTGGACAACTGGTACTTTGGCAACCCGGTGAATCAGCGGGACGTCAGCGGCACCATCAGCAGCGCAGGGTATTTTCTAGACCGCTGGAAACTGATAAGCGGCAGCGTGACGATCAGCGCGGACGGCATCACGCTGAACGGAACCATGCAGCAGGTGTTGGAGACCGCGCCGGTCGGCACGGTAACGGCATCTGCCATGACGCAGGCCGGGGTGGGCGAGGTGGTGCCGACCTACGACAGCGCAAGCAAGACGGTCACAGTCACGGCGGATGGGAAAAAGCTCGTAGCCGTCAAGTTGGAGATTGGCCCCCAGCAGACGCTGGCGCATCAGGAGGACGGCGTGTGGGTTCTCAACGAGATCCCCGACTACGGCGAGGAGCTGACCAAGTGCATGCGCTATCTACAAGTCCTCGCCGCGCCCTACGACACCTCCGGCAACGGCGTGGCCATCGGCTACGCCAACAACACCGTCGACCTGTGGGTACCCATCCCGCTGGCTGTGCCCATGCGCATATCGCCCACGCCCGCTATCCCCACCGGCGGCGCCGCGCTGCTTAAGGTGGGAAAGACTTCCGGCAGTCCGAAGGACGTCACCAGGGTCACAGGCGGCTGGGCGATGCAGACCGGCGGGGCTTGCAGCATGCGAAGCCTGATCTTTACGTCCAGCGGCCTGACGGCGGGCGAGACCTACGCCCTGTTCATGCAGCAGGGAGCACAGATCGTGCTCTGCGCCGAGTTGTAGGAGGTGACCTGATGGAAGTGTGGACGCAGGTGGCGGTGCCGCTTCTTGTTGCACTGTTGACCTCCACCGCCCTGTGGGGCGTGGTGAGCAAGGTGATCCTCAAGCGGATGGAGCTGACGGCCAAGCGCAGCAAGGCAGACGATGCGGAGCGGAAGATGCTGGTGGGGCTTGCCCACGACCGCATTATCCACCTCGGCATGGTGTACATCGATCGGGGCTACGTCACACAGGACGAGTATGAGAACTTGCAGGTGTATCTCTATGAGCCGTATGAGGAGATGGGCGGCAACGGCAGCGCACGGCGCGTCATGGAGGAAGTGCGGAAGCTGCCCATACGGTGAGGCAAAAAATGGAACAGGCCGACAGGCCGGAAAGGAAGCATTATGAAACTGAACAACAAGGTATACGACATCCTCAAGTGGTTGGTCATCATCGTCATGCCCGCCGTGGCTACGCTGTACGCGGCGCTGGCGGCGGTGTGGGCGTGGCCCTACGCGGACGAGGTGGTGACCACCATCACCGCCGTGGACACGTTCCTCGGCGCGGTGCTGTGCATCAGCACGGCTACCTACAACAAGGAGGCTGGCAACAATGGCTAAGAAAGTATATCTTTCCCCGAGCAACCAGCGCAGCAATAGCTACGCGGCGGGGAACACCACCGAGGCCATCCAGTGCGGGCGCATCGCAGAGGCTTGCAAGGCCGCTCTGGAGCGCTCCGGCGTGGAGGTGATGTTGGGGCAGTACGACACTATGGCAAACCGTGTGGCGGCGTCCAACCGCTTTGGGGCTGATCTGCACGTGCCCATCCACACCAACGCCTGCAACGGTAAGGCCAGCGGTACGCACCTGTTCTGTTACAGCGGCGACCGAAACAGCGCTGGGTACAAGGCGTGTCAGGCGGTGCTGAATGCGCTTGGGCCTGTTACACTGGGGGCGCCGGACGTTATTCGCGCTTATCCGAGCCTGTACGAGGTCAAACACCCCGCCGCGCCAACGGTATACATCGAGGTGGATTTTCACGACGTGGTCCACATCGCGGAGTGGATTATTAACCATACGACGCTCATCGGCGAGACCATCGCCCGGGGCCTCTGCGCGGCGCTGGACGTGCCGTTTGTGGCGAGGGATGATGCGGAGCCAGCCCCGTCACCTGCACCTGCCGAAACGGTTTCTGTGGCTGCGCGCGTGCTGCGTCGCGGTATGGATGGCGCGGACGTGAAGACCCTGCAAGCGGCGCTGATCGCCTACGGGTTCTCCTGCGGCGCGGCCGGTGCTGACGGCGATTTTGGTGCAGGCACGGAGTCCGCCTTGAAGAAGTTCCAGACCGCATATAATCTCGGCGCTGACGGCATCGCCGGGAAGGGGACGTGGGGCAAGCTGCTGGGGGTGTAAGAAAATCGTTTTTTCTATGTGAAGAGAGCGACACATTTACGGATCCAAAACTCTGGACGAAACAGGGATAACGATGCGCCGACCCCTGCTTCCACCAAAGCTCCGCAAGTCCACGGCGAATATGATCGCCATGAATACAACTTACCGAGACATCCGCGCAAGACTGCGCAGTATGTCCCCGCAACGCGCCATCGATTACGTTGCCGCGCTTGAGCTTCCGGGAGACGAGGCGTTTTGCATCATCGCGTGCGACGTTAAGCAACAATCCCGCCAGCAGGTGGCAAACAGGCTGTTTTCGTCGGTCGAGTATGTCAAGAAGTGCCGCCGCAACGGTTACCAAAAGATTGCCGACCATATCAAAAACCCATAAATAGAAGACCCAACAAAGACCTTTTTCAGGCTCTTTGTTGGGCCTTTTTTATTGTATGTTGTGAGATATACAGGGGGTGTCGAAATGAGTGTAATGGATCGGCTGCTGACGTGCGGGTATACGGCGGATATGGCGCGGGATATATGCGACCAATACGGAGCGGACTTTTCTGGATTGCTTTTCCTTGTGCGCATCGTGGAGCTTTTCCACGACGATAGGCGCGAATATGTATAGCTACTACAATGAAAACCCACGAGGTAAAAACGTAGGCGACTGTACCGTCAGAGCCATATCAAAAGCAACTGGCAAGGACTGGGGTGAGACGTACCTCCGGCTTTGCGTACAGGGATATCTTGACGGGGATATGCCGTCGGCTAACTCCTGCTGGGGCGCTTATCTTCGGTCGGTAGGTTTCCGACGGTACATCGTGCCGGATACCTGTCCTGATTGTTACACAGTTGGCCGTTTTGCCGATGAGCACCCATTTGGGACGTATATTCTCGCGCTCTCCGGTCATGTCGTGTGTGTACAAGATGGTGTTTTATATGACAGCTGGGACAGCAGCAACGAAACAGTTTTGTATTATTGGGAAAGGACGGATGAAGCATGAACTACCCCTACTATGGAAACCCCTATATGCCGCCGATGCAGGACAACCTCGCCCAGCTGAGGCAGCAGCAGATGCAGGCTATTCCTCCGATGCCGCAAAATCCCCTGCCGCAGAGCGGCGTGCAGTGGGTATCCGGCGAACAGGAGGCAAGAAGCTGGATGGTCGCTCCCAATGCGGCGGTGGCGCTGTGGGATTCGACGGCGCCCACGGTGTATCTGAAACAGGCCGATGCAAGCGGCAAGCCGACGCTCAAGGTGTACGACCTTGTGGAGCGGCTTGCAAGCGCTCCTGACACGCAGAAAGCGCCCGCTGCGGAATATGTGACCCGTAAAGAGTTTGACGCGCTGGCGGCGCTTGTGAGCGAAATGAAGGGCAAGAAGCGCAAGGAGGAAAAGAGCGATGAATAATCCGTTTTTCGGTGCAATGGGCGGCGGCAACGGTTTTATGCAGATGGTGCAGCAGTTCAAGCAGTTCAAGGCGAATTTCCAGGGCGACCCCAAGGTAGAGGTGGAGAAGCTGCTGCAAAGCGGCAAGCTCACGCAGCAGCAGTTGAACCAGCTCCAGCAGATGGCGAAGCAATTTCAAAGTCTGATGGAATAAGCAAAACATAAGACGAAACGTAAGACGGAACGTAAGACAAAACGTAACTTGTTTCTTGATCGTGGCCGCGATTCAGATAAATTACATCAATAAAAAGGAGTGATACTATGTCTCTTTCCGAGGGTATGCCCACCATGACCATGCCTGTGACCCCTGCCAATGGCAGCGGTAACGGCTTTGGCTTTGGCGGTGACGGCGCGTGGTTCCTCATCATCCTGTTCCTGTTCGCGTTCTGCGGCTGGGGCGGCAATGGCTGGGGCAACAACGCTGGCAATTCCGGCGGTGTGGTGGACGGATATGTGCTGGCCTCCGACTTCTCCAATATCGAGCGCAAGATGGATATCATCAACGGCGGGCTGTGCGACGGCTTCTATGCCGTGAACAACACGCTGTTGACCGGCTTCGGCAATGCCGAGCTGTCCCGCGCCAACCAGCAGGCCGCACTGATGCAGCAGCTCAGCGCTATGCAGATGCAGGCGGCAAACTGCTGTTGCGAGAACAGAGCCGCCATCGCGCAGGTGCGCTACGACATGGCGACGCAGGCGTGTGACACGCGGAACACCGTGCAGAACGCCACCCGCGACATCGTGGAGAATCAGAACGCCAACAGCCGCGCCATCCTGGACTTCCTGACCAACTCCAAGATGCGCGATCTGGAGAGCGCAAATCAGGAGCTGCGTCTGGCCGCGTCTCAGGCGGCGCAGAACAACTATCTGATCTCCCAGCTGCGGCCTACGCCTATCCCGGCGTATGCATCCTGCAACCCGTGGGCTGGCAGCTACACCGGCTGCTCCGGCTGCTGACAACTGCATAGAAATCTATTTCCAAAACGGAAATTGTTCAGCTCCGGGCTGATATTGAAAGGCGGCGGGGCAATAGCTCCGCCGTCTGCATTTTTGAAAGGAGTGAGTATTTTGGCTGAATATGTAAATACCAACATCGTTTCTGTTCCTGCCGGGCAGAATGTACCGCTGACGGAAACTGCCGTTGCGGGCAAGTCCTGCATCGTACACCGCGAGGGCAGCGGGCAGGTGTTCTTGCGTGGCCTGACAAACCAGTGCAAGGCGCGTTTCCGTGTGTCCTTCGGCGGAAACATCGCCATCCCCACCGGCGGCACGGTGGGCGCGATCTCCACCGCGCTGGCTATCAACGGTGAGCCGCTGACCAGCGCTGTTGCGACAGTAACGCCCGCCGCCGTGGAGAATTATTTCAATATCTTCGTCGCTGCCAACGTGGACGTGCCGAAGGGCTGTTGCGTAACGGTGGCGATGGAGAACACCAGCGCTCAGGCGATCAGCTTTGCCAATAGCAACATGATCGTGGAGCGCGTCTGCTGAAAGGAGGTAAAGCATGAGCATGAAATCTATGTATGAGCTGCGCGATATGCTTTGCGATGAGCTGGATGAAATTGCCAGAAAGGGTGAGCTTGGGGCAGGTGATCTGGATATCGCGCACAAACTGGCAAGCACCATCAAAAATCTGGATAAAATTGAGGCAATGGAAGATGGCGGCTATTCCAGAGCTGGGTATCAGCCGCGTCGGTATCCGCACGATGAGTACGGAGGTGGTAGCTCCTACGCAAGAAGCCGAAAGCATTATGTCCGGGGTCATTACAGCCGCGACAGCGCACGCGACGGAATGAGACGGCAGTTGCAAGATATGCTGGATAGCGCAGACGATGACACCATCCGAAGCGCCATTCAGCGCTGCATGGACGTGCTGGAGGGCGAAAGGGGGTAAACGCCCCATGATTGATGAGACCGAGATCAAAAGGTGGATAGCGCGGTTAGAAACCGAAGAGTCCAGCTGGACAAACTATGAACGCCTTGCCGTGCTGTATACGGTGCTTAACCAGCAAAACGACGTTAACGACAAAATGTCGCCAATGCTGTATTCCGCCGCTCCTGCACCGGTTGAAGTTTTCGGCGACAGCGACTTTCTGCGGGCCGTATCAGCTGTTGAGCCAAGTGTGGCATGGGCGGTTATGGACGAACTGATGGACAGTTTGAAAGTTGTTAACGAGCGCGTCTACAACAGCGTCATGCGTAAACTCGATAGGTAAAAAATCCCCCGTCATTTACGGCGGGGGATTTTTTAGGTATACTTACCCTTTGTGTCCGCCAAGGTAAAATATGCCTAACGCGGCGTTACGAAAAACGCGCCATCGTTGTCTGCATCAATCCGCTTGATGAAGCGCGTCCAGAATTCCTTTTTTTCTTCCCGAGAGTATGTGCCATATTCGCCCAGCCCGTTTCTCAAGGCGTCGAGGTCTGTCTTCGGCTTTTCCTCCACGGTTTCGAGGGATCTTTTCAAGATCGAGTATTCCGCTTTATAATCGTCAAGCTCAATCAAATCGTTTAGGTATAGCGTTTTTAGTTTGCTCATTTTCTTTCGTATCGAGTCCGCGCTTTGCGTGGGCTTTTTTTCGGCCTTTTTGTAGTACCTATTGTTCCGCTCTGCGATTCCGGCAAGCTCGTGTAGTAGGTAGTCTTCCAACACATCCTCTCGTATCCTTTTTGTGTGAGGGCAAGAGGTGTTATCAAGCATCCGAGTCCGGCATCGGTAATATGTATATGTCTTCTTTACGGTTTCCGATTGCATCGTTTTCCCGCATTCTTTACAATGCAGTATCCCGGAAAACAGATACACGCGGTCTGTGTCAACTCCCGCACAGCGTTGTGACCGCTGGCGAATAATATCATTTACAATGTCAAAGTCTTGCTTACTAACCAACGCCGGACAAGCATTTTCGATGCCGTAAACCTCGCCGATGTAAAGACGGTTGCGGAAATAGTTTACATACTTGCTATAAGCCCGGTCAATGCCCCATGTGTCAAGCATATATCGCTTTACGGCAAGGACGCTTTTTAGCCGGATGAACGCGGCGAACATATCTCGCGCTGCATCTACCGTGCCGTTATCAATCTGGTATTGCCTGTCCGTGATGACATACCCTAAAGGCGCTTTTGAGCCTGCCGGTTGTCCTTTTGCCCGTTTTCCATCGTTGATAAATTTGATTCGTTCGCTTGTGCGGTCGGCCTCGTCTTGCGCGACTGACAACATAATATTGACCTTTAAACGCCCTGAAGCAGTCCGTGTTTCGTAATCTTCTTCCGTCGCTTGCCATGTTACGCCGTACTGGTCGAGCTGTGTTTGTACATCGTAATACCCCGCGACATTGCGAAACCAGCGGTCAAGTTTGACAAACAGAATCATGTCTATCTTACCGTCTTTGCAATCGCCCAGCAGTCGCAGGAGCGCCGGACGCTTTTTATACGGCTTTCTCGCGGATATTCCCGCGTCCTCATATATGCCCACCACGGTCATTTTATTTGCTTTTGCATATCTTATCAGCGCGTCCCGCTGCTCTTGCAGGGACAGGCCATGCCGCGCCTGTTCTTCGCTTGAGACGCGGATATACAAAGCCACTCTTATCAAAGCCACTCTCATCAATGCCGCTATCATCAAATCCCCCTCCAAAATCCGTAATCTATACAATGAAAATCAATGTACACGCACCATGCAGCGAGAAGAACAATTATAAAAAACATTATAGCAATCACGCCGTTGCGGATACGCACTCCACGCCGCATGATCTCGATCATGTCTGCTTTTGCGTCAACATGGCGTTCCAGCTCATCATTCCGCGCCTGCAAAGTTTCCTCGGTCGGCGTCAGGTGTTCGGAAATTCCGAACGTCTCGTCAAGGGATATGCCCATTGCCTTGCAGATCGGCGCGACAGTGTAAATGGACGGCGACTTTGAAAACTTGGAAAAGAAATTCTGCACGGTGGACAACGGTACGCCGGAAGTGTCGGAAATGTCCTGATAGGTCAGTTTCAATTCTTCTTTGCGGATTCTACACACCTCTTGAATGTTCATTTGCATCACCTTAATTTCTCCGATTTTGGCACCGCGAAGTCGCAAGATGAGGGCTTACCGAACCTCACCACACGCTGTTTTATTGCAAGGTTTTGGCGTTGAAGTAGTCAAGCAACGCGGAGTATGGTCAAATTATGCAGCGGCGACCGCTCCTCGCTGCCTGCAAAAAGGCACTGCCGTTTGTTGCGGAGAGCGGCAGTGCCTTTAGTTACTTATTGCTTCTCAAGTTTTACGGTCTGCGTAGCTCCCATAGCAGACACTTCGTAGCTAATTACGCCGTCCTGATAAGTAAACGTCTTGGTGTCATCGCCGCTGGCGAGAATTGCCATATCGGTCTGGTCTTTATCATTCTCCGATTCCCAAATGTACGGCTCATCCGCCGTGGTAGGGGCATCGAAAGAGCCGGCCCAATAGAGGGCTTTGGTGTCTCCGTTATCAGATACCCAATACACCTCAATGGCATCTCCGGTAATGGTAGCGGCCTGCCATGCGTCCTCTACATCGCTGTTTGTCTGCTTCCACTCTCCAACGAGATCGGGCGGAGTTACCGGCTCGTTTTCTGGCTCGGACTGATTCGTTTCCCCGCAGGCGGTTAACATGCCGAGGGCAAGAACCGAAGACAGCGCGATAAGCAAAAACTTTTTCATTTCGACTCTCCATTTTCTTATATTTTCGACTGCACAAAGTGCAATAATCGACATATAGCCCCGTTACTATAATTATTTGGAGGGACACAAAATGTTGTGCGAAGAAGAAAACCATGCTATTCTTATTAGAGAGCGCCTAAAATCTGAGGTACTATCACTTACTGACAGTCAGGTGGAATATGTTTTATGGAGGTTGGAATGTTTATTGCAAGAAGAGAATTAAATGATCTGCGGGAAGAAAATCGCAAACTCAGAGAACAACTTGCGGCAGAGCAAGAGAAGACGCGCCGATCTGCCGTTATTGATAAGGCTGCGCTCCCGCAGTGCAAAAGCCTTGCTTGCGCTGGATGCAAGTATGTTGTAGGACGGTACACCATTAGGAATGGATATTATATCCTTGGATGCGGGAAAGATAATCCTTGCAATGAGTATGAACCGAGCGAGCTAACAGCAGAAAAGGTTGAATCTATCCGAGAAGCGCTGCTACAGCAATGGCAGTCGTAATAGCGTAAGGAATCCAGAACATAAAAAGCTCTTTCCGCTGTTTCTCGATATAATCCCGACCGGCTAAAGTGATGCGAACAAATTCTGTTGCATCAACGCTTCCTCCCGCGCCGTCTGCGGTTCCACCCTCGTCAAATATCGTTACCATCTTATCCATTTTGAGATAAGTAACATACTTGTTGGGCTGGTTAGGTTCAATCGGTTTGGAATCGTCTTTTTTAGTCAGCTGGTTTATTTCGTCTATACTTATTGATTCAGAATTATATAGCTTTTTCAAAATTTTATAAGCGGTCTTTTCCATACGTCACTTATTTTCCTTTGCCCATTCCACGACACCTAAAAGTTTGGTGCATTGTTCATCGGTCAAATTCGCAATAGCGTCATATAGTTTTTGCCGCGCTGCGCTCAAGCCCTCGCCCTCTGTGGCGGGGGCTTCTTTTATGCCCGGGTCATCCGTTTCGCCACGGAGGTATTCAACGGATACTCCGTGCAGAGCTGAGATTTGGTAAAGATAGTTTTTGTATGATTCCGAATTTCCGGCAATCCAATCAGAAACGATGTGTCCATCTTTAAACCCGAGAGGTCTTGCAAATTGGGATAACGCGCCATGCTTAAAAGCGCCATTCTCTTTTTTCGGAATTAAAGTCAGGATTCGTTCCAACGTTGTGTCCATATTTGCCCCTTGCTTTTTGTGCAACCATACAAAACAGTTTATTTGAACCAATTTGGTATTGCAAATGGTTTGAATGTGAGGTATCATATAACCAAGCCCACCGGAAAAGGGTACACGAAAACCAGCCCCCATAAAAGCGGCTTTTGCAATGTCTTTTGGCGATTTCATTGTAATACGCTTTCGGGGTCGTGTCAAGCGTGATTTCTCACATTCATGAGGTTTCGGTGGGCATTGACTGCGGCAGGGAAAACATAAGACCGGCAGGAGCGCTATTCCCACCGGCCAATGTCCAAATTTGTTTACCCAATGCCCCTTGCAGGCTTTCGCCGCCTGCAATAGCGCTACAGGTTCTTCAGGAGCCTTACCACTTTCGCAGTTTTGGTTCTGCGCATTACCTTCTCGCTGGTAAGCCATCGGGAGTACCCGATACGGTGGGATATGATTACTGGCATATCACCGTGAGTTTTAACCTCTTCACTGAGTGCTCCGCCGTATCAGTTGCTACATTTAGCCAGTTTAACGCGCTTTGGCACCGCTGTTGCGACCCGGCAGGAAGGGAACAGGCAAAATCAAAAGGTTGGTCACGAAAACCACCTCCTTTGAAGTTGCCCAAAGAGGGCTAACGGCAGTATAGCAAATCTCCCCGCCGCAGTCAATGATAACTCACAATGAAGGGAGGACACAAAAATTGACATTGAGAGAGCTACGAGAACGCTCCGGACTGACCCGCGCACAGGTGGCAAAGAAACTGAATGTTGACTTATCCTGCGTAACGCATTGGGAGCTTGGCGACTGGCGACCGTTGCGGAAGTACCACAAGAAGTTGGCGAAGATGTACGGCGTGACGGTGGACGAGCTGTTTGAATCCAGCGACGGGCAGTAAAAAAATGCCCCGCCCAATGTTGCAGCATCGAGCGGGGCGGGTGGGACAAATTTCACCACAAGATATTGTGTCCGTGCTTATTGTAGCACGGGAGAAAGGAAAAGGCAATGAGTAAAAAGCCGGAGTACAAAATCATTTGGGTAACGCCCCCAGACCCCGTAAAGCTGGGGAAGATCTTGGGCGAGATTTACGCCCGTGGAAGAGGGCTTGAGTTTGTCGGCCTTGTGCCGAACGAGAAGAAGTGTGGAGGTGCGAAATGAGCGCGTTTGCATGGGCGCTGGCGTTTATCGGCGCGGCGTGGCTGAGCTGGGCCATCGTCAAGGGCGTGGAGGCGCTGGGACGATGAGAGAGCGGAACAGGCGGGCGCGGGAGTATTCCCAGCGCTGCTGGGAGCGGCGGTGGAACAGGCGGCTCTGGATCCTCAACGCTTTGATGATCCTGCTGATCATCGGCATCCTCATCTGGGCGCTGACGCTGCCGGAGGCACAGGAGCCGGAGGACGTCCCCCCTCCCCTGCCCACTGCGGTGCAGGCGGCGGTGCTGTCCGCCGCGAAGCCGCCGGAGAATCTGCTGGTATGCGACATCACCGGTTATTGCGCGTGCTGCACGCCCTATGCCCACATCAACCGCAACGAGGCAGGGCAGGTGTTGACGGCCTCCGGACGGTGGGTGACCATCGGCGAGGCGGTGGCGGTTGACCCGGACATTATCCCGCTGGGCAGCACCGTGACCATCGGCGGCAAGTCCTATATCGCCACCGATACCGGCGTGAAGGGCTTTGTGGTGGACGTCCTGATGACCCACGAGGAGGCGCACCGCGCCGGAGTACAAAGGGTGCTGGTGAGATGGGAATGACCAACTGCCCCATCGAATGCCCCAACAGGCGGGTAGGTTGCCGCACCGGCTGTCTCGTTTGGGAGCAGCACGAGACGGAGAAAGCCATCTCCTACGCGGAGCGGGTCAAGAACAACGAGTTTAAGGAGTACAAGGGGCGCGTGATGCGCAAAGCATACAAGCGCATACAACAGGGCGCGAAGGGAGGACGGAAATGAAGGTTTACAAGGCAACTGATAAGGATATGAAATGCCGTGGTTTTCAGTATGAGTTGGGCAAGACGGCAGAAGTGGATGGATACGCTAAACTCTGCGAAAGAGGTCTCCACGCCTGCGAAATGCCGTTGGATGTGCTGGGCTACTACGCGCCCGGAAATGGCTCCCGGTATTTTGAGGCGGATCTGGAGGATGTCAGCGACGAGATGCAACGCGATGACACGAAGCGCGTCGGCAAGAAACTGACATTGAGCGCAGAGATTGGCATTCCGGGGCTGGTCAAGGCACAGGTGGAGTACGTTAAAGCGCAGTGTGATTTTGACAATGCTATCAAAAAGGCAAACAGCGAAAAGAAGAACCACGCCACCGGCTGGAGGGGCGCAGCATCCGCCACCGGCTGGAGTGGCGCAGCATCCGCCACCGGCTGGAGGGGCGCAGCATCCGCCACCGGCGAGAGGGGCGCAGCATCCGCCACCGGCGAGAGGGGCGCAGCATCCGCCACCGGCTGGAGTGGCGCAGCATCCGCCACCGGCGAGAGGGGCGCAGCATCCGCCACCGGCGAGAGGGGCGCAGCATCCGCCACCGGCTGGAGTGGCGCAGCATCCGCCACCGGCGAGAGTGGCGCAGCATCCGCCACCGGAAAAGGTTGTGTGGCTATGGCTACTGGCTTTTATGGGCGCGTAATGGGAGAGATTGGAAACGCCGTTGTCTGCGTAGAGCGAAAGACGAACGGCGATATCGCCGCCATTCTGTCCGCCATTGTGGATGGTGAAATGCTGAAGTCCGGCGTGTGGTACACCGTTAAGAACGGGGAATGGGTGGAGGTGCAGTAATGAACCGATTGAAGGAACGGCGGCTGGAGCTGGGCCTGACGCAGGAGGCGGTCAGCGGTGTGCTGAAGCTGGTGGATCCCCGTATCGACACCTGCATGGTGAGCCGGTTTGAAAACGGCGTGTGTCTGCCCACGGAGGAGGTCATGACAGCGCTGGAGGCGGCACTGCGTACCAGCAGGGCATATCTGTACGGCGACGAGGACAAGGCCGACATCCCCCAGCGGACGGCGGAAACGGAGCGCATTGCGGCGCTGATTCCCCACGGGCGGCGAAACGCCATCAGCCGTGCGGAGCTGGCGGCGGCGATGCAGACCTCTGACCGGATGATGCGCAAGGCCGTCAGCGAAGCCAAGCGGCATGGCGTGATGATCTGCAACGACGGCGAGGGATACTACCAAACGGAGGATCTGGGAGACCTGTACCGGCAGTACAGGCGGGACACGGCGCGGGCCATGTCCATCCTCAAGGCCAGAAAGCCGATGCGGGACGTGCTGAAAGCGGCGGGTCGACCGGTATGAGAAGCGTGATGCAGTATTGGGAACCGGAGCGACCCTTAGAGCCGAAGGACTACGATCTGCCCGTCTGCCCCGTGTGCGGGGAGGAGACGGACACCTACTACAAGAACAAGGACGGCGTCATCGTGGGGTGCGATTGCTGCATTGAAGCGAGGGACGCATGGGAGGAACAGAAATGAGTATGAGTTTGTATCACATCGACCGGGAACTGGAGAGCCTGATCGACCAGGAAACCGGCGAGGTGCTGGATTTTGATGCGTTCGAGGCGCTGCAAATGGCGCGGGACGCCAAGATCGAGGGCGTACTTTGCTGGACAAAGAATCTGGCGGCGGAGGCAAAGGCCATCCGCGAGGAGGAGAAGGAGCTTGCCGAGCGGCGCAAGGAGCTGGAGCGCAAGCGGGAGAAGCTGCTGGACTACGCAGAGAAGGCGCTGGGCGGCGCGGCATTCCAGACGGCCAAATGCGCCGTGACATACCGCAAGAGCACGGCGGTGGAGATCACCGACATGGACGCGGTGGTGCAGTGGTGCATGGACAACGGGTACGACGGCAAGATCACCTATGCCCAGCCGACGGTGAGCAAGACGGACATTGCGCCGCTTCTGAAGTCCGGCATGGCCGTGACCGGCGCGGAGCTGTGTGAGCGGTCGAACATGGGGGTGAAGTGATGGAGAACCTGGCTATCTATAACGCGGTGCGCAGTGTGCCGGACAGCGCAAAAAGGCGCATCGAGGCGGGCCGCTTGAAGGGCAAGACCGACATCAACCCCATGTGGCGCATTAAGGCGCTGACAGAGACGTTCGGCCCCTGCGGCTTTGGATGGAAATACGTCATCACTGACAAGCGGCTTGAGCAGGGCGCGAACGGCGAAGTAGCCGCATTTCTGGACATTGACCTGTATGTAAAGGCCGATGGCGTGTGGTCTGACGCGATCCCCGGCACGGGCGGGAGTGCGTTTGTCGCTAAGGAGAAGAATGGGCCTTATACCTCCGACGAGTGCTTCAAGATGGCGCTGACGGACGCTATCTCCGTGGCATGTAAGGCGCTTGGATTTGGCGCGGACGTATATTGGGACGCGGACAAGAGCAAGTACGACAAGCCGGAGAACAAGGCAGAGACCCCTGTGCTGTGTGAGTGCTGCGGACTGCCCATCAAGGCGGTAAAGTGCGGGGATCGCGTGTATCCCACCAACGAGATCGTAGAGAACGCGGTAAAGAAGTACGGCAAGCGGCTCTGCTGGGGCTGCATGAGAGCGGAGAACAACCATGCGGCAGATAACGGTTGACGCGTCGCGTTGGTCGCAGGACAGCGAGGGTGCGTGGCTCTGCCTGCGTGTGAAGTCGCCGGAGGCGGCGATGGAGGTCTGTGATGCGCTGAAGCCGGGCAAGGAGTACACCGCCACCATCAAGGGCAAAGGGCGGAGCCTGGATGTGAACGCCTATGCGTGGGTGCTTCTGGACAAGCTGGCGGCGCACTACGGCGTTGCGAGAGAGAGGGTATACCGGCAGGAGATACAGAGCATCGGCGGCGTCAGTGAGGTGCTGTGCCTGCGGGAAAAGGCGGCGGAGGCGTTTTGCCGGAGCTGGGAGCGGAACGGTATCGGCTGGATGACCGATACCGGCCCCAGCAAAATCAAGGGCTGCGTGAACGTGACCGTCTGGTACGGCAGCTCCGTATACGACACGGAGCAGATGGCACGGCTGATAGATGCCATCGTGCAGGACTGCCGTGACGTTGGCATCGAAACCATGACGCCGCGAGAGCTGGATGCTTTGGTGAGCCGGTGGGGAGAAGTGAGCGTATGAACGACAAGCGATGCTTTTTGTGCGGGCGGAACGACCCAAGTGACCCGCTGGAGCGCCACCACATTCTCGGCGGCGCAAACCGTAAGAAGAGCGAGAAGTACGGTCTTGTGGTGTACCTGTGCGGCAATCGCTGCCACCGGAACGGGCGCGGCGCGGTACACAAGAACGGCGACCAGATGCGGCGTCTGAGGCGGTACGGGCAGCTCAAGGCAATGGAGGAGCAGGGCTGGACGGAGGAGGACTTCCGCCGCGAGTTCGGAAAAAGTTATTTATGAGAGGAGATTTGAAATGCTGAACAAGATTTTTATCATGGGCCGGTTGACCTGTGATCCGGAACTGCGCAGGACGCAGAACGGCACCGCCGTCACCAGTTTCACGCTGGCGGTAGACCGGGACTTTAAGAACGCGGACGGCACCAAGGACACGGATTTTATTGACGTGGTGGCGTGGCGCAACACCGCCGAGTTTGTCTCCAAGTATTTCTCTAAGGGCCGTATGGCCGTGGTGGAGGGGCGCTTGCAGTTGCGGGACTGGACGGACAAGGACGGCAACAAGCGCCGAAACGCCGAGGTGCTGGCGGACAACATCTACTTTGGCGACGCCAAACGGGACGCGGACAGCGGCGCGGCGCGACCCACCGGCTTTACCGAGATCGAGGACGACGGCGACCTGCCGTTCTGATGGGAGGGGTAAGCGGCATGGATTACTGGCACAAGCGGTACACCTGCCCCTACTTCACCAGCAGCGAGAAACGGCGGGTCTGCTGCGAGGGCGGAAGCCGCGTCAGTTTCGAGACGGGCGGCGCGGCATCCCGCTTCATGAATCAATTCTGTGCCGGTGCGTGGGAGCATTGCACCATCGCACGGCATCTGACGGACGAGTACGAGAGAAAGGAAGAAAAGAATGGGAAAGATGCAGGATGAGATAAAGGGTCTGCGGCGGCAGAATCGGCACCTGGAAAACATCGTACAGCGCCAGCGGCAGCACATCGAGGACGCGGAGAGCGTAATCGAGGCGTTCAAGCGCGGCGTGGATGCGCACTACGCCGCCTGTGCCGTACAGTTTGGCGAGAAGCGTGAGGACTGCGACACGCTGTGGGGCTACCATCTGGAGATCCCTGCGGAGCTGGTGACGCAGGCGCTGACAGACTACACCGTGCAGGTATCGCTGGACAAGGAGCGCGGCGTTTACGTCATCGGGGCGATGAAGAAGGATCCCCCCCTTATGGACTAAGGGGTGGCGCAATGGCAAGAAACTATGCTGCCCTCCCCTATGATTATTTAGAGGAGATGGAAGCGCTCAACGATGCAGAGTTCGGTCGTCTAACGCGGGCATTGCTGGCATACAGCATGACGGGAGAGAAGATAGCGCTCTGTGGCAATGAGAGATTTTACGCCAAGCGAGTGATGGCACAGGAAGATCGATTCAAGGCAAACTACGAGGATGTATCCACGGCGAGAAGCGAAGCAGGTAAAGCCGGTGCTGCTGCAAGATGGCAAAATAGCAAAGGCATTTTTGCTAATGGCAAAGATAGCACAGCCATCCCTGCCAATGGCAAAAATGGCAATACCGAAACCAATACCGAAACCGAAACCGATACTCTGCCATCTGACGATGGCAAGAGAGATACACGCGCGGCGCGCTTCACACCGCCGACCGTTGACGACGTGGCAGCGTATGTCAGTGAGAAAGGCTATCACGTCAACGCAGAGCGCTTTGTGTCGTTCTACCAGCAGAAGGGCTGGATGGTCGGCAAAAACCGCATGAAGGACTGGAGAGCCGCAGTGCGGAACTGGGAAACGCGCTGGAAGGATGACCACGGCGCGGTGAGCAAGGCAAGTGGCAACGTGTTTCTGGAAATGCTGGAGGAGAGGCAATGACACAGGGCGAGACGTTGAAGATCATGGCCGTTTTGCAGGCGACATACCCGAACTTTTACCGAGGAATGACGCGGCAGGATGCGGAGGGCGTGGTGGCGCTGTGGGCGGATATGTTCGCCGAGGACAGCTACAACACCGTTGCTGCGGCTGTGAGGGCGTTTATCGCGTCTGACAGCAAAGGGTTCCCCCCTGTTGTCGGGCAGATAAAACAGCGCGTGGCGGAGCTTGCAAGCCGCACGGCGGCGCTCCCCGGCGTTGTGCAGCAGGTGTGTGACAAAAAGACCGCATGGATGCGGGACTACGTCCACAAGGAGTTCAAGCTGGGCCGTATCTCCTGCTATGCACGGGAACACGGGATGACGTGGCAGGAGGCCAAGGAGGCGCTGGATGGATAAAGGCATCTGGCGCGTGGCCAGAGCGCGGCTGTGCGTGGCTTGTTTGCAGGAGATGGCGGCGGAATACATCATCGAGCCAGCGTTCCGCGGATGGGCGCAGGGTGTGTGCCAGCGCTGCGGAAAAGAGCAGAAAATGACGACGATCAAGCGATACACCATGAGCAAGCGCGGACTGGAGAAAAGAGGGTTGTTGGATGAACAGTGAGGATCTGATGCGGCTGGGGCCTGCGGCACAGAAGCAGGTCATGGAGAAGATGCGCAAGACAAGCAAGTACAAGGCGCAGAAGACGCGGCGCGGCAAGCTGACCTTTGACAGCAAGAAGGAGGCAGAGCGCTACGACGCGCTGATGCTGATGCAAAAGGCCGGGGAGATACGGGGGCTGAAATTGCAGGTGCGGTACTGCTTGCAAGAGGCGTACACGACGTTTGAGGGCGACCGGGTAAAAAGTATCGACTACATCGCGGATTTCGTGTACGAGCGCAGAACGGCTCCTGACAGCTACGGCCAGCGGTACTGGCTGCCGGTGGTGGAGGACGTAAAGGGGTATAAAGATCCGAGTAGCGCTGCGTATAGGGTGTTTTCCACGAAAGCAAAGCTGTTCCGTAGTAGATACGGGTTTGCTATACGGGAGGTGTGAAGCGTGAAACAACAAATCGCATTGAACGTAGACTGCATGGAGTATATGCGGACGCTGCCGGATAAGGCGTTTGACCTTGCCATTGTAGACCCGCCGTATGGAATTAGCATTCATGATAGTGGCCGATTGAAAAAATACAATGCCACTGAAACAAGATGGGACGATGCGACTCCGGGTGATGTGTATTTTAGCGAATTAAAAAGATGTAGCAAAAACCAAATAATATGGGGGGGAAATTATTACGATCTTCCGCCTTGTAGAGGATTTGTTATTTGGGACAAAAAGCAGCCGGAAGATATTTCTTTTGCATCTTGCGAATTTGCATGGACTTCTTTCGATACATCGATGCGAGATCGATCCGGCATACTTCCGGCTGCAAGAGCAGCGGTTCGCGGAGCATACGGCGCAGGAAAGGTTGTGGTGACGTGGGCAAGCAGCATCTAAGCCGGGACGACCGGATTTTTATGGACGGCAAGCGCAGAGGTACGCAGGAGTGCATGGACATGGTGGCGATGGCACTCATCGACAAGTGCGGCTGGCACGTCCAGGAAGAGACGCAGGACAGCCGGGACACGCAGAGCATTGCGTATCTGTACGAGTGCCTGGAGAAACTGGCGGAGGAGATAAACGAGGGCCGCATCAAGCGGAAGCACATCAAGGACGTGCTGAAGGATGAGTGCGGCGTTGTGTTTGGAGATTGATATGATTTTTGCACAAGAGACGATGACCGGTGAGATCATCGTAGACAATTTTGCCGGCGGTGGAGGGGCATCAACGGGCATTGAGATCGCCACGGGCCGGTTGGTGGCGCTGGCCGTCAACCACGACCCGGCGGCCATCCTCATGCACCGCACCAATCACCCTTATACGGAGCATTTCCAGGCGTCCGTGTGGGACATTGACCCCAAGGCCGTGTGCCGGGGGCGGCCTGTGGGACTGGCGTGGTTTTCGCCGGACTGCAAGCACTTTTCTAAGGCTAAAGGCGCCGCTTTGGTTGACCGGAAGATTCGCGGCCTCGCGTGGATCACCCTGCGGTGGGCGGCAACGGTACGGCCCCGCGTCATCATTCTGGAGAATGTGGAGGAGTTTCGGACGTGGGGGCCGGTGCGGAAGGGAAAGCCGGTGAAGAAGCTGGCGGGCACCACGTTCCGGAAGTTCATCCGACAGCTGGAGGAACTGGGCTACACTGTGGATTTTCGGGAGCTTGTGGCGGCAGACTTCGGTGCGCCTACCTCTCGTAAGCGCTTCTATCTGGTCGCCCGCTGTGACGGGAAGCCTATTGTCTGGCCGAAGCCCACCCACAGCAAGACCGGCGCGGACGGACTGCCCAAGTGGCGCAGCGCGGCGGAGATCATCGACTGGTCACTGCCCTGCCCGTCGGTATTCGCATCCAAGGCGGAGATCATGGAAAGATATGGCTTGAAGGCGGTGCGGCCGCTGGCGAAGAACACCATGCGGCGCGTCATTCGCGGTGTGGACAAGTTTACCATCCGCAGCGGAAAGCCGTTTATCGTACCCACGGGGTACGGTGAGCGCAAGGGGCAGGCCCCCCGCGTGCATGACATGGACGCGCCGGTGCCGACCATCGTAGGCACCGGCAAGGAGAATCTGTGCAGGCCGCTGCTGGCACCTGTGACGGTGACCAACACCAGCAACAGCGTGGGCGGGACGGTCGGAGCGCCGGTACATACCGTAACGACCGCAGGGAATCAGATGCTGGTAACGCCGTTCCTTGCGGAGTGCAACCACTCTGGCGGCGGGCATATTGCACCTGTGACGGATGCTCACAAGACCATCACCGCCAAGCATACCGGCGGCATCGTGGCGCCCGCGCTGATCCAGTATCACACGGAACAGACGGAACACGTTCGGGCATCCGGGCTGGGGACGCCTATCAACACGGTGGACGCCTCCAACCGATACGGCCTGACCTGCGCCAATCTGGTGGAGTATTACACCGGCGGCAGGCCGCTGGATGTGCAAGCCCCCATGCACACCGTTACCAGCCACGACCGGGAGGCGGTGGTCGCCGCCCACATTGCCAAGTATTACGGCGGCGTGGTCGGCGAAAAGGTGGGAGAGCCTTTGCCGACGGTGACGGCCATTGACCACAATGCGGTATGTGCCGCCCATGTGGTGAAGTTTAAGGGCGACAATGTGGGAACGCCGCCTTCGGAGCCTTTGCAGACAGTGACGGCCAGTGCTGGGAAAGAGCGGGCGTGCAGCGGAGGGACATTCGCCGTGTGCAAGGCGTATCTGGCGAAGATACGCAGCGGTGACGATCTGGGCCACTGGCCCGAGATACGCGCCCTGCTGAATGAGTTCTGCGGCTACACGCTGGCGGAGGACGAGGTACTTCTGCTGGAGATCGGCGGCGCGCTGTACTACATCGCGGACATTGGGCTGCGGATGCTGTCGCCCCGTGAGCTGTACAACGCGATGGGCTTCCCGCCGGATTACATCATTGACCGTGACTATTTGGGCAACGAGTACAAAAAGAGCGCACAGGTGGCGCGGTGCGGCAATGCGGTGTGTCCGCCGGTGGCATCCGCGCTGGTGCGGGCCAATCTGCCGGAGTGGTGCGGCGTGACCATCACCACAATGGCACAGTTGATGGACTGCGTGGCGGTGTAGGAGGAATGACATGACAAGAGATGAGATCGTGACCGCGCTGCGGTGCCATTGTGACGCAATAGAAACTGGGGCGTGCCCAAAGGATAAGTGCCCTTCGTTTGAAAGACCGGCGCGTTATAAATGCGCTGGTGTGGTTTGCGGGGAAGCCGCTGACCTGATCGAGAACCAGCAGCGGCACATCGAGGCACTGATGCAGGCCAACGCCGCCCTGCGGGACACCGTTTTGCGGCGGGATGCGCAGATCGAGAAGATGAGCGCAGAGCTGGCGGACGCGCGAAATGAAATCAAAAAATTTTACAACGGATATGACCAGCTGGACGCTTCCAACAATGGGCTGATGGCCGCAAACGAGAATCTGGCAGCAGACCGGAAAGCACTTATCAACGAGCTATGTCAATACTGCGGTAAGTACAAACAAGCACACGAGGGCGCCTGTGACGGGTGCAAATGGAGGGAAACGTGATGGAACGACTGACGAAACATAGTAAGCAAACATCACACGAAAACGGTATCTGTTGCACACATTTTTACGGCCCCGAATGCCTCGAAGTTGGCGGGAACTGCGCCATGAATTGCAAGTGGGAAGAAGCGGCGTGGAGCCGCCTTGCCGCCTACGAGGACACGGAGCTGACGCCGGAGGAAGTGTCTGCGCTGATTAAAGACTGGAGCGACCGTTGCACGGCCATCGGGGAGTGCGGCGGCATCGACCGTCTGCGGGAGCTGTCCGAAGCCGACAAGGACGGGCGCGTGGCGGTGCTGCCGTGCAAGCCGGACGGCTCAATGCTTAATACAAGCGACCCAGAGAGACCGGAAATTATGAAACGGATCCACTTTGCGGTTGCTTATGTGTGTGGCGGAATCGTATTTCATCAGCCCTATAACATATTTCTCGAAAATATTGCTGCGGGCTATATTCGACCGCTGAATGAGGCGGATATAAGAGCATTGGAGGCGATGAAAAATGAGTAAAGCTGTTATGCTGAGCATCCGCCCCAAGTGGGCGGAGAAGATCGCCAACGGCGAAAAGATGATTGAGGTGCGAAAGACGCGGCCAAAGCTGCACACGCCGTTCAAGTGCTATATTTACTGCACAAATATAAGGCCATTCCTTGTGTGGGGAGATGTTTTCCGTGGTGATTGGTTCACAGAATTTACCCAGATTTCAGGATATAGCAGAGCAGAAGCGGACAAAATCTGGGACGTTTTCAATGGGCATATTGCCGGCGAGTTTACCTGTGACCGGATTTATGAAATTCGTAAGCGTGGAATATTTGAAAATTTCGATTATTGTTACCTCTCACTCAACGAATGGGGTAATGACGATATTGAAACCGAAATCAGAGCCATATCCGCGTCGTGTGTTTCAAAAGAAGAACTCAACGCTTATGGGGCCAAAGCGCCGCTTCTCTACGGCTGGCACATCTCCAATCTGCGCATCTACGACGCGCCGCGCGAACTGAGCGAGTTTACCGGTCTACGCTATACGAGGTTCGGCGCAGCGCCATATGACATCAAGCGCGCGCCGCAGAGCTGGTGCTATGTGGAGGAGGCAGAAGATGTTTGAATTGAAACCCTGCCCGTTCTGCGGAGCGGAAGCTAAGCCGATGGGTGAGATTGTAAGAACTCAAAACTGCGGAGAATGGAAGCATTAGTATAACGGGTGCGTTCTTTCTGGTTTTGTGATTAGGGCAAACAAAATCGAAGCATGGAATAGGAGGGCTGACAATGGATGACCAAATGCAGTTATATGACACATCGGAGAAACAATCAAGTAACAACACAGGTAAAGCTAAACGGAAGTGGGAAAATGGTTTCCAGAGATGGAGCGACCGGCACAGTGCAGATGGTGGTAGCTCTTTTGGGTGCTGTGGATTCGGCAGTATGTGTGACTATTGTGAGGATAATTCGTATGGACGCCCGTGTGTCAGGTCGCTGAACGCCATGATCCGCGAAAAGCGTCTGAAAATCGATTACGAAAAGACTGGATATAGGGAGGATAAGCGTGAACATTAAGGACAGCGGAGAGCGCACGACGTTTAATACAGGGGCGCAGCGGGATATGCACAGCGGAAAAGGCCGCATGGATCTTCTTCCGTGGGCGGCGATCATAGAGGTAAGCAAGCACTGCGAGGCTGGGGCGATCAAGTACGGGGTGCATAATGTCGATAAAGGGATCCCCACCAGCAGTCTGATGGACAGCGCCATGCGACACGCGGCGAAGTATCTGGACGGGCAGGAGGACGAAGATCACCTTCTGGCGGCGGCGTGGAACATTTTGTGGGCGATCGAAATGCGGTCCAAAAAACCGGAGTGCGTAGATACGCCGTGGAGGGACAATGCAGAAGGGTGATGTGATCCGCGCCCGCTTTCTGACGATGCCGGACCCGTTCCCCGGATCCGGAAAGGCCGAAAAACAGTACCCCGTGCGCAAGGCAGCGGTGGTGTATGTGCATCCGAAGGGGCGATACATCGTGGCGGAGTGCAAGGGCGTCCGCGAGACTTTTTTCCCGGAGGACGTGGAAACCTAAAAAAGAGGACACCATGTAGGTGTCTTCTTTTCAACGTCATGGTCTTGTGTAAAGGCCGGATGCCTGCGCCAGCAGGAGCCGCAGGTAGTCCGGGCAGCTCCTCACGCCGCGCTCCCAGTCCTCCAGTGTGCGGGTGGGGATACAGTAGCGGGTGGCAAAGGCCGCCTGGGATAGGCCGGTGTGCTGCCGGATGTCGCGGATCGTCAGGTGGGCGGCGTCCCAGAGACGCGCCAGCGTATCGATGCGGTCTGCGGGCATGTCCGCGTCCGGCGCATCGCCCCAGACGGAGGACAGCGACCAGTCGGAGACAAAGGTGCCGCGGTCGGCGGCGGCGAGTGCTGCGGAGAAAAGGGTGCAAAACAGTTTGTCTGTCATGTTTAATATCCTTTCATAGGTTAAAATGTGAAAAAAGGAAGAGCACCGGTTACCGGTGCTCTTCCCGCGTTTGAAGGACTTGTCCTTCTCACCTTTTCAATCCACGGATGCAAGCGCATCTTGCATCCGACGAGAATAGGTTACCACGCTGCGCGGGAAATGTCAAGCGCCGTTATGACTGCGTCCCACCCGCCAGATATATGGCGTTCTCGCGCTCTGTTTGCTCGTAGTCCGCCATCGCGTCCGCGATCATGTCCGCGATCTGCTGCTGGGACTTGTAGCGGGTGGTGATGCCAACCTTAATGACGTCAGCGTCGTGGTAGACCGTCCACTCCTCACGGTCCCAGTGGTACGCGCCCCAGACTTCGCCGGTGGCCTTGTCGTAAAAGATCTCTGAGTACTCCCCGGTGCGGGAGCCGAGGCCCTTTGTGTAGTCGGAGGCTTTTGCCAAGTCCTCCATGTTGATGTTCCGTCCGTGGGTGTTAATCTCCATGTTCTGTCCCTCCTGTTAATTTGGTTATGGGGTGGGGCTGATGCGCTCAACCCCGCCAGAAGCGGTAATGCGATCAGCCGATCAGTTCTGCGGCCGTAGCGGCCACGCGATCCTCGGCGGCGCGGATGCTGTCCGCATTGCTGTAGGTGTGGGCCACCGGGTCGTCCCGGTAATCGCGCGCCGCGAAAGCGTCCGCTGCGGCCTTGCTGTCAAACCATGCCTCGCGGCAGAAGCTGGACCCCCATACTGCGTAAGTGACGGAATAAAAAGTCTTTTTCATGATATTTCCCTTTCTGCCGCTGTGCGGCTGCACTGTTTCTTGGACTGTCTATATATTACCACGCAATGCGTGGTATGTCAAGAGGGAAAAGTAAAAAAATAAAAAAATTTTTCGTTTGAGGGGTGCGCGGGCGATATACATATAGGTATGCTGGATATGCAGGGGCAACCTGCCCGTGCCGATTCATTTTTTTCCCCTCTTTTCTACCCGTTTGGGCGGGGCGGCGGCTCCGCCCTGACGGGGAAAACGCACAAAAATTAGCATTAGGGTGGGGCGAAAGCCGGGGAAGGACGCGGCAATGACAAAGGCCAGTGGTGGGAGGCCGCTGCGTCAAGAAAGGAAGACTTATGGTTATCCATAACAAACCGATTGCAGATATTATTCCGTATGCATCCAACGCAAAGAAGCATGACAGGCGGCAGATTAACAACGTTGCGGAGAGCATCAAGCAGTACGGCTTTGTGCAGCCGATTGTGATTGATCGCAACGGCGTGATTGTAATCGGCCACTGCCGCGCTATGGCAGCAAAGAAGCTGGGCATGGAAGAAGTGCCGTGCGTCTGTGTGGACGATCTGACACCGGAGCAGGTAAACGCCCTGGGGCTGGTGGACAACAAGAGCAACGAGAGCGACTGGGACTTTGATCTGCTGGCTGATGAACTGCCTGGTCTTGACCTATCGGCGTTTGACTTTGATTGGGGGCTGCGTGATGAACTCGACACGTCAGTTATAGAGGACAACTACAATCCTGTTTTACCGGAAGAACCGAAGAGCAAATTGGGAGATGTGTACCAGCTTGGAGACCATCGCCTTATGTGCGGAGACAGCACGTCTTTTACAGACGTACAGAAGCTCGTGGGGGGGGCACAAATGGATTTGCTGCTCACAGACCCTCCGTACAATGTGGACTATCAGGGCACCGCCGGGAAGATTAAGAACGACAATATGGAGGATACGGCATTTAGACGGTTCCTGACGGACGCGTTTTCCAATGCGGCGATGGTTATGAAACCCGGCGCTCCATTTTACATTTGGCACGCAGACAGCGAGGGGTATAACTTCCGAGGCGAGTGCAGAGATGCGATGCTGCGTGTCCGGCAGTGCCTGATCTGGGTGAAGAACTCCCTTGTGATGGGGAGACAGGATTACCAGTGGAAACATGAGCCTTGCCTGTATGGCGAGAGCGAGATTGAAGAAGAAGCACACGAACCTTGCCTGTACGGCTGGACGGAAGGGAAGAAGCATTATTTCTTCAAGAACCGCAGGCAGACAACCGTGTTGAATTTTGATAAGCCTGTCAAATCTGCGGAGCATCCGACCATGAAACCGATTAAGCTGTTTGATTACCAGATGCAGTGCTCAAGTAAGCCGGGTGAGAATGTGCTTGACCTGTTCGCTGGGTCCGGCACGACGATTATGGCAGCGGAGCAGAATGGCAGACACGCTTTCTGCATAGAGTATGATCCGAAGTATGCCGATGTCATTGTTGACCGTTGGGAGAAGTTTACGGGGAAGAAAGCGGTGCTTTTGAATGACGATTGAAGAAGCACAGGCGATTATTGCCAAAACCAGCAGCCCGTATTTGAAGCAAGACATGGAGAAGTTTATTAAACGCCAGCAGAGAAAGGAGGGCGCGTATGGCAAGGCCAAGAAAGGAAATAGACCAGAAGCAGTTCGAAAACCTCTGCGGCCTGCAATGCACGCTTGAAGAAATCTGCGGTTGGTTTGATGTGACCGATAAAACATTGGACAGCTGGTGTAAACGCACCTATCATGCCAGTTTTTCCGAGGTATTTAAGCAAAAGCGCGGAGCTGGGAAAATTTCACTGCGTCGGAGCCAGTGGCAGCTTGCGGCAAAGAACGCAAGCATGGCTATTTGGCTGGGGAAACAGTACCTTGGGCAGCGTGATATTGTTGAGCTGGGTTTGCCGACGGACAACACAAAGGACGACGCATTGAGCGTGAGCCTGCGTGAAATGGCAGAGGGGTTGGAAAGCGATGATTAGCGCAAAGCAGCAGAAGATCCTTGCCTTCCCCTATTCCAAGTATGACGCGCTGATCTGTGACGGCGCGGTGCGTTCCGGCAAAACCTCCATCATGATGTGGGCGTTCGTCCGCTGGGCGATGGAGAATTTTAGCGGCCAGCGCTTCGGCGTGTGTGGCCGCACGGTGGATAGCTGCACCAAGAACATCATCGTGCCGTTTACGGCGATGAGCCTTGCCAAAGAGCGCTATATCATACGCTGGCGGCGCGGCGATAAGGTAATGGAAGTGCGGCGCGGTGCCGTGACAAACTACTTTGAAGTGTTCGGCGGCAAGGACGAGGCAAGCTATACGCTGATCCAAGGCCGCACGCTGGCGGGCGTTCTGCTGGACGAAGTGGTGCTGATGCCGCGCTCGTTTGTGGAACAGGCGCTTGCACGATGCTCTGTAGACGGTGCAAAGCTGTGGTTCTCTTGCAACCCCGGAAGCCCGCACCACTGGTTTTATCAGGAGTGGATTAAGCGACACCGCGAACGGAACACGCTATATCTGCACTTCGAAATGACCGACAACCCCGGTTTGAGTGATAAGACGCTTGCGCGCTACAAAAACATGTATGCTGGCATATTCTATGACCGGTATGTGCGCGGCCTTTGGGTGGCGGCGGAGGGCGTTGTCTACAAGGCCTTTGCAAACAACACCGAAAAGTATTTGATTGGGGATCCTTTGAAATGGGCAGAGGAAAACGACACCAAGTTTTCCGTCATTTCCATTGGCGTTGACTTTGGTGGTACAAAGTCCGCGACAAAGTTTCAGGCGACCGGCATTACAAAAGATTATCGTGTGGTCGCGCTGGAAGAAGAATATATCAAGAACGAAGAGGTTGATCCTGATGCATTGAATAGGCGTTTTGCTACGTTCTGCCAAATGGTTACGGCAAAGTACGGATACAGCCAGACGCGGGCAGACAGTGCGGAAACGGTGCTGATTCGCGGGTTGGATCACACCGCGCAGAAGATGCACCTTGGGACGCAGGTCAAGAATGCAATGAAACTGCAAATCACAGATAGAATCCGGCTGGTGGTGCTGCTGATGAAGCAGGGACGTTTTAAGGTTTCTCGCAACTGCCCGCATCTCATCGACGCACTGCAAACCGCGATTTATGATCCTGATAAATTTGAGGACGAGCGCTTGGATGACGGCACGTCCGACATCGACAGCTTGGACGCCTTTGAGTACAGCATTGAACCTTATTATAAAGACCTGGAGCGTGCCGGTCACATGATGGGACGGTGAGAGAGTGGATATCCGCAGAGCATTGAAAGAATTGGGCTTTGATACGGTCGACAGTAAGTTTTACTCGCTGATCGATGTGTGGAAATCGTGGTATGACGGCGATGTAAAAGACTTCCACAGTTATACGGTCTGGAACGGCATCGAAGAGCTGGAATGCCATCGGTATTCCGTCAACATGGGCAAGAAAATCTGCGAGGACTGGGCAAACCTGCTGATGAACGAGCGCGTGAATATCACGCTTGAGGGAAAGAAGGAGCAGGAATTTGTAGATGCGATTCTTGCTGATAATAACTGGGAAGTCAAATCAAACGAATCTCAGGAGCGTAAGGCGGCGGTAGGCACGATTGCCTATGTCCCCATCGTGGAAGAGATGGGAGTTGACCCAGATACCGCAGAAGTCAAAGACACTGGTAAAATCCATATCAACTATGTTACGGCCGCAAACATCTATCCGCTGACATGGGACAACGGCGTTATACGCGAGTGTGCGTTTGTGTCGAGAAAACGAGTTGATGACAGAGAGTACACATACATTCAGGTGCATAGGCTGAATGGCGGGGAGTACGACATTGAAAACCATTTGTATGACGCAGAGGAAGTCCCGCTGACAAGCGTAAGAGGATTTGAAACAATTCCGCCTGTCGTACATACGGGCAGCGACAAACCGCAGTTTGTCATTGACCGTTTGAACATTGCGAACTCTGACGAAGAAAACCCGATGGGCGTTGCAGTGTTTGCTTATGCCATCGACCAACTCAAGAGCATTGACATTACATACGACAGCTATGTGAATGAATTTGTGCTGGGTAAAAAGCGCATCGTGGTACAGCCGGAGGCAACCAAAGACATCAATGGAAGACCTGTCTTTGATAAGCGCGAAACAGTTTACTATGTGCTGCCGGAAGATCGCGCAGCCGATGGGAACATCTTGCAACAGGTCGATATGACGCTTCGCACGGCAGAGTTTAACACCGGTATGCAGGATATGCTTAACGTACTATCGAGCAAGTGCGGATTTGGCGAGAACCATTACAAATTCGACCAGACGAGCATTGCAACGGCCACTCAAGTCATCAGCGAAAACAGCACAATGTTCCGCACGATCAAGAAGCATGAAATTCTGCTCGAGCAAGCAATCACGGAGCTATGCAGAATCTTGCTCCGTATGGGAAACCATTACATGGGTGCGGGACTTAACGAAGAAGTTGAAATCAGCATTGATTTTGATGACAGCATCATCGAGGATAAAGGACAGGATTTCAACCGCGATATGCAGTTGCTTGGTGCTGGCATCATGAACGATTGGGAGTTCCGTATGCGGTGGATGAACGAGGACGAGGCGACCGCAAAGGCGGCGTTGCCGAAGATGCAGGACATGGCAACCGAAGGACAAGAGGAGGTCGAGTAATGGGCGGTAGAGGCGGAGCAGGTGGCAGTGTGGGGAGTGGCGGTTTGCCAAAAGTGCAGCGCCCTGTGGAGAGTTTCCCAGCACTAACTGGAACCGAAAAGCAAGTCAAGTGGGCCAATAAAATCAGAGATGAAGTTTACGATACACTCGTTGGAGAGATGTATAAAACAGAATCTGGGTTCAGGACAGATGCGCCGAACTATATCACATCGGCTAAAGACATGCAAACATGGGTAAAACAAACGCGAGATGCTTTCAAGATGGCTAATAGCAAAATCTTGAAAGAAAAAATAAACAATAGCATAGACAGTCTACGCAGAGCATCCGATCAGTACGGTCGCATTCGAGCGTTAATCGAAAAAGAAACAAGTGCGAAATTCTGGATTGACCATAGAAGCACACACCCTGGAGACCCTGCATGGAAAGCGTTCAAGAAGAAGATAATCGGTTATTAAGATAGCATGATTAACTTTGAAAATCTCGACAAGTTCACATTCCCCGGCGTGGGCAAGTACGACATTCCGCAGATTGAGCCGGTCAAGGTGTATCCGAAGGGAGAGTTTATCCCGGTTAATTACCATTACACGGAGAAGGACACGCAAAGCAAGATTGTTCATTTCTTCGTGGACGATTACCAATTCATTCGATATTGGAACACCCCGGACAAGTACATTCCGAAACTGTCGCAGTTTTCGGCGGTGTGCGCGCCAGACTTTTCCACCTACATAGATATGCCGCTGGCGATGCAGATTTACAACCATTACCGCAAGCATTGGTTGGCGGCATACTGGCAGCTCCACGGTATGACGGTTTATCCAACAATCTCATGGAGCGATGAGAGCAGTTACGATTGGTGCTTTGATGGTGAGCCTGTCGGCGGAATTGTTGCGGTTAGTTCGGTAGGCACACAGCAGAACAAGGAAAGCAAGAGGCTGTTTCTGCGCGGCTACGAGGAAATGATGAAACGGCTTTCGCCGGAATGGGTGATATTCTACGGAAAAGTGCCGGAGGAATGCGACTGGAATGTAATTCGCGTAAAACCGCACTATGATGAAATCGTGAAACGGAGGAATACAAATGAAATATCCGTTTCAGCCGGAAATCCTTGATGCCCTTCCCGAAGAACTGGCAGAGCTGTACCGTGGACTTGAGGCGACGCTGCTGACGGAGATATGCTCCCGGCTAAAGCTGCGGGACGAGTTGAACGAGGTCACGGTGCAGGACATCAAGGCGCTGCGGTCACACGGCATCGATCTGAAAGAGATTGAGAAAGCCATACGACAGACTACCGGCATCAGCGAGAAAAAGCTGAACGCGCTGATAGACGATGTGGTGGAGCGCAACCAAAAGTATTACACCGAGGTCATAGATCTTGCCCGTGTAACACAGCCTGACGTGCTGGTGGATGCAACCACCATTGACGCCATCAAACGGCAAACATGGGACGTGTTCCGAAACATCACCGCTTCGATGGGTTTTTTGGTAGACGCAGGGCGGACGATGCGGCCCCCCGCAAAGGCGTACCAGTGGGCTTTAGATGCCGCGACGGTGAAAGTAGAAAGCGGGGCGATTTCTTATGGGCAAGCCATCAAAGAAGCCGTTAGAGAGCTTGCAAGCAGCGGTCTGCGCGTGGTGGACTATGAGAGCGGACACCGTGACCATGTAGACGTAGCTGTCCGCCGTGCCGTGATGACTGGCGTATCGCAGTTATGCAGTAAGTACACGGAGCAAGCGGCGGAATACCTTGAGACACCATATTTTGAGGTTTCCGCCCATGCCGGCGCGCGCGACAAGCCGGGGCCGGCTCCGTGGTCAAGCCATAAGAACTGGCAGGGAAAGGTTTACAGTGTCCGCGACGGGGATATTTACCCGAGCATCTATAAGGTTTGCGGTCTTGGTGCTGTTGATGGTCTGGAAGGTGCAAACTGCCGACACAGGCGGTTCCCGTGGGTGGAAGGTGTTTCTGAACGTACATACACTGACGACCAGCTCAAGCATATAGACGATGGACTGGGATGCACCTACGACGGAAAAACATACACAGCGTATGAAGCAACGCAAATGCAGCGGCGTGTGGAACGGGAGATTCGAAAGCTCAAGCGCGAGAAAGCCGCCTACAAAGCCGCAGGATTGCATGAAGACGAGACAGCGGTAAACATACGGCTACGGCGGCTAAACGCTAAATACAAGGCGTTCAGCGCGGAAGCTGGACTGCCGGAGCAACCGGAGCGGATGCGCGTCTATTTTACGGATGACGCAACAATCAAAGCGGCAAATTCCATAAAAACGCAACGAGCAAAAGTGGCAGCGGCTAACGCTAAAGACGATAGCGACACTCTTAAGTTTTTCGGCGCAGACGCAAGAGATAACTTGAATTCTATTGTGAAAAGACGTACAATGAAGCTGGAAAATGGCTTTGCTTGCTTCCCGAACGGTGACCCGCTGAATGAAAACGTTAAAAGGGTAAAACCTCTTAAAACGTATTTTGACGTCGCTATGCACGGAAGCCAGACGGCAGTCGGATTTGGTACAAAAGAACTCAATATGTCACCGCGCTTACTTGCCGCAGTCATTCGGCATAGTAAAGGGTGGAATGGCCAGAAAGTTCGTTTGCTAT
>OLIQ01000176.1_pt1 | contig 35674 bp, 38 predicted proteins | sample 1609631 | NCBI WGS metagenome assembly OLIQ01 (sample SAMEA4350114, study PRJEB24818) | metagenome | biome: human; feature: gut; material: faeces | place: Denmark | collected 2013-09
ATCAAATCTGATATCATATAAATATCGTCAATAAACGCACAAACTATTCGAACGCCTGCTACATCATTGAGATATGTCTGTATATTTTCTGTTGTAAATTCATATCCCATCTTCTGCAGTTTATCGTGAATACTATTGGGCTTCTTAATTCTTGTTTTTATAAAAGAAATAGGATTTCGATTGTTCTCAACCGAAAATTCATCATCCAAAACCTCAAGTTTAGTTTGTATCTCCCGAATAGCACAACGATACATCATCATTAAATTATAAAATTTTGTAGCATTATTTAAAAACTGTAGTGATTCCGGACTGTCCATCCTGATTTTTTTTACTTCATCTTTTGTCATGGAACTTTCCTTTCTACCTCATCCCTGATTTCAAAACATTATTTATTTTGATAGTTGATTCGTTCTCCTTGAATTACTGGATAACAAATCATTTTATCACTATCCAGATTTTCTACATGCATATCTACTGCACTGATCTGATGGTTTTCATAAGTATTGTAATAATAAATACCTTTTGTAACATTACAACACGACGTATACAATGTGATTTCATATTTTCCATCCGCTACTTCGCAACATCCTCGTTGCTGATCCACAGATCCGAGAATGTGGAAGAATTGGCTAACGCTTTCTTCCTCTGATTCACCTGAAATTGCATTTACCTTTGTAAAAGCTACACGTACAAAACGTGAGGAAGATGAGAGATCTCCCGGAAGACCTAATCCTCCCATACCTCTACTATATGCATCAAGAGTCAAAGTTTCGCTGAAAGTATTTCTGGGCTGTTTAGGAGATAAATACATATAATTATTTAGTTGAAACATCTGCTGTGGAAATGGCGGATTATTCGTAAGCACTCCTACTGGATTGTCATAAATATGCAAACCATCTGCCATAGATTCTACCGTAATTGACTCATTCTCATCAGAAATGATCCAGTGTAATTGTGCTAATGGTAATTGCTCGCTGAAAGGAGTATTAACAATATTAATTCGTTCAAGAAGCTCGCGAACTTCAACTAAAGAAGAACACTGACTTAAAATCCACGGAATAAATTCAAACTGTGCAATATTTTCCACATCTGGCTTAATCGCGGCATAAACAGCATTTCCGACAAAATTCAGTCCTGCCATTGCCACTCCTTTTTCATTCATAGCATCATAATACAAAGGATAATCCTCTGCAACATGAGCCATTCCAATAATTGCATAATGATTTTTCATATCGCCAACATGGCGAAAATTAAACGCATAATTACGTGGTGTAATTACTATCTGCTCACCATAAGAGCATTCATAATCGAGGGTTCGTCCAAAGTAAAAATCTTTTGTTTTATAAGTTGCTGCTGTACACATGATCGTTTATCCTCCTAAATAGATTGAAATATGTCAATGAGTTTTTTTCTTATCTAATTTAAAATCCACACTCGACAGCTGCATCACAGAACTCGATGAATTTGCCTGACAGCGAATTCGATACTCATATAAGAACAACACTTACCAAACGCCATACGAAAGAAACACTGGGGGAATCCTAACACCTATACCATACTTCAGCCTTCTACCGATTTTGATTTTCTTGATGAAAACTGCATGTATTACGATATTGAATTCCGTATAGTACGTATTCGCCTTGATAATGGAACCTAGATCTGTATTGCCACCAATCTTTCAGAAGAAGAATTTCCTCTGGAAGAAATCAATAAACTTTACCGGATGCGCTGGAGCGTGGAAACAAGCTTCCGTGAACTCAAATACACCATCGCAGTAAACATATGCAAGGCATATCTCAAACACGGTGGTAACGAAACAGAGACCATGCTTCTCATACAAAAGTATCTGACACCTGTCAGGTACAATCGAAAATATCCTATCCACCTCCGTCCAAAGAGAAATAGGGATTTCATGTATCGGGTTGCATAAATCTCGTTACCATTATACTGCATTATGAGGCAGATATGCAATCTGTCTTTTTGTCATACACAAAAAATGATTTGAACTCATCATACACCTGCTTTCTACGCATTAGTGCACCTAAAAAATACAGCATTTCTTAACTGAACAGTATTTTCAATGCATGAACGCATATGATATACTGTTTTCATCATAAAAAACCTTATCTAAATGACATTGATTCATCAATACTAACTCCAAAATATTTCGATAACTTGATTAACTTATCAATTGATGGTTCTGATTCTCCACTTTCCCATTTAGTAACCGATTGCCGAGACACCTCAAATACTTCTGCAAGTTTTTCTTGTGTTAACCCTCTCTTTTTTCTTAAAGCAACAATGTTTTCTCCTAAAGACATTCACTCACCCTCCATTTCTTGATAAACAAACTATACCATTAGGTGTTTGCAATTTCTATCAACCAAAACTATCATTTCAATGCAACTGATAGTTGCCAAACTGCGAAACTGTTTATCTTGGAGAAACACCTCCGCCCTGTAATGGATGTGTCATTGACCATCTTACACTATCTGGTATTTTCACTGGTCTCATGCCTTTGTTGTCCTTTTTTGACTTTTTCACAGGCTTCTTCTTGTATAAAGGTTTAGAGGTTAATTTCTTTTTATTCCTTCTATAATAATCCCAAATCATTTCAGTATATTTATTTTTCATATAGCCTTTTTCCCATATTTTTTTATTAGGGAAATAAATATAAACAAGCATTTCTTGATTCCTTGGTATATTAAAATTGCCACAACATAGAATTATTCCATTATCCAACTCTAAAACAACGGTTCCTATTTGGAACACTCTTCCTTTGATTGGATATTGACCACCATACGTATGATAAATTTTCATATGCAGTCCACCCCCTGGGTTAATTAAAAACAACAAATCATCACTAATCTATTTTTTTATTATAACAAAAATGTGATTATGTATCTATCTCTTTACTTTAAATATCAAATAACTCACCTGAATAAAAAATACGTCTGGATTTCTCCAAACCTATCTTTCCGCACGCGCATTATACGAGCTTCTTTCAAGCATCTGCACAAACTGTACCAACATACCGACAAGCTCCATATCCTCTAACCGCTCCAATTCAGCAAGCACTTCGTGATATGCAGTCTTTCTTCTATCATCTTCTGTCTGTCCGATATAAGCAAACAGTTTCGCCGGATGAACCTGTAAAGCATCCGTGATATCGAGCAGCCGTGGGATTGTCATTGACCGCTTATCGTTCTCGATCTCCGATATGTCACTCTTCTTCGTATAAAGTCTCTCTGCTAACTGGGCCTGGGTAAGCCCAGCCTTCTTCCTGTAATACAATATAGTTTTTCCTAACGTTCCAAATTCTTCTCGCATCATTCACATACCTCCAGAACAATGAGCTCCAAGGGATAAAGGGAAAGAGAAATCACCTGCGAGTCATTTAATTCACATACCAAACCTTAATTCCTTATTTTTTCTCCATAAACCAATGGTTATCATCCTCATAATAAAGATGTACCGCTTTTCCTTCGACCATACACGTATATCGCATACCGACACCGCCCGCCTTAAGCGATGCAGCCCTTCTGGCATCCGTAATACGTGTAATCTCATATTCCCTGCCATCTTCCCAGACAAACTTGCTTGGCACAAGCCTTCCATCCTTCGTGAAGATTGCAAGTACATCCACATACACTTTATTATCTGTATTTGAACTCATCACGTCCACCTCCAAAACCGCCTTATACGACCTTGATTGCTCTCGGACATTCATTCTTTCTAATGATATAGCCCCGCTCTTCAAGCCGTTTCAGATAGATGTGTACGGATGATGTTGACTTCAATCCAATCGCTTCGCCGATTTCTCTGACCGTCGGCGAAAAGCCTTTTTCTTTCATATAATCACAGATAAATTCATAAATCCTGTTTTCTTTTTCATTCAGATCATATAACATGCTAATTCCTCCATTTCATTTTTCTGCAATTAGCATATCCATCAGGAGCCAGTTTCTAAGCCCGATTGGCTGAGCACCAGCCCGGATTCTTCCGTTTCCTGATTTCACGCTTTGCTATTACTAGCCTGACTTACAATTAAATACATCCATGCGGATGAACAATATGTTCTTCCTTCGCATTTAGATGAGACAAAGCTGCGTCCGTGTACATAACGCCCCTTTGAATACTGTAGAATCCGAAGCGGTGTCTGATATCATCCACCGCCCGGTCTACTACTTCTAATCTGTGTCTTTTTCCCTCGTCTATGAACATACTAAGCTGCTCACAGACACCATCTGCAACCAGATCTGCACCACGGATTCCAATACTACGAACCGGTTTTTCCCATCGATAACTCTCCTTGAACAACCGGTACGCCATCTCGGCGATTTCCTGTGTGATATATGTTGCACGGTCAAGTTTCCTCTGTCTGGTATATGTAACGAGTGAACTGTCTCGAACCGAAATCTCCACCACGTTACATTTGAACCCATTCTCCCGAAGCCTTGCCGCGACTGATTCAGCAATAACATAAACAATAACCTTTACATCGTCATCATTTACTAATTCTCTGTGTGTTGTAGTACTGTTTCCGATAGATTTAATAGGCGCATGCGTGTTCTCATACTTTACCGGTGACTCGTCAAGACCATTTGCGTAAGCCCAAAGCATATCTCCGTGTTTGCCAAGCGCATAGTGAAGCGTCTTCTCATCTGCTCTGGCAATATCACCAATCATATATATGCCGATCTTCGCAAGTCTCTTCTCCGTGCTCCTGCCGACAAACAACAGGTCCGATGCTGGAAGCACCCACGCTTTCTCACGGTACTCATGCCGGTACATCGTGGTAATCGCATCCGGTTTCTTGTAATCCGATCCAAGCTTCGCGAATATCTTGTTGAACGATACACCTATGCTCACTGTGATTCCAAGCTCTGATTTCATGCGGTTGCTGATTTCTTTCGCAATCTGCTCTCCATCGCCCTTAAGCGTGGCACTCGCCGTCACATCCAGCCAGGACTCATCAATACCATAAGGCTCCTGCAAATCCGTATATTCTGCATATATCTCATGTGCCATCCTAGAAAATCTAAGGTACAAATCCATGTGAGGAGGTATAAATGTAATCTCCGGGCAGACACGCTTTGCTTCCCAGAGAGGCATGCCTGTCTTCACTCCACATTTCTTCGCAATATAATCTGCCGTGAGCACGATGCCCTGCCTTGCTTCGGGATCATCCAGTGAAATATCATCCAGTCGGTTCCTATATCCAAAGTTATCAGATATGCTATTGTAGTATGCTGTACTCAAGTATGAACCTCCAACAGCAACTGGTTTTCCTCTTAGTTCCGGATGATGTAACAGCTCGATTGAGGCATAGCAGCAATTAATATCACTATGAAGTATGGTTCTGTCAGCCATGTCTTACGTCCTCCTTGTGGTTTTAATTATATCGTTATTTTGTCGATAATCAAGCGACACATCTGTCGCATTTCTATATTTTGTCGATTTTACACTTGCATTCTCATATCGGTATGGATATACTAGACTTATGAAATTATATTGGAAATGAGGTGTAACGTATGCCACAAATCAAAGATATTATCGCCAATAACAGAAAGAAGAAAAAATGGTCCCAGATAGAGCTTTCCAGGGAGCTTGAAAAGGAAGGACTCTCTATCGACCACAAGATTATATCCAAATGGGAACGTGGAATCTCCGAACCGGGAGCATCGGTGTTCCTGCAGCTATGCAGGGTACTTGACATCACAAATATATATGAAGCGTTCTTCGGTATCAATCCATCCGATCCAATCTCATCTTTATCCGAAGCGGGAAAAGAAAAGGTGCTTGACTATATCCATCTGCTTCACGCATCCGGATTATATGAGAAAAAGGTATGCAAGGTTATTCCATTCCGCAGGAAGATATCTATCTATGAATCGAAAGTATCAGCTGGTCTTGGAAACTTCCTAGAGGACGGACCATTTAAGGAGATAGAAATAACGGACTCTGCCTTTATCCCCGAAAATGCAAGTTTCGGTGTCTATATCAGCGGTGACAGTATGATGCCGGATTTTGAGAACGGGCAGATTGCATGGGTTCATAAGCAGGAAACATTGGAAAATGGTGAAATCGGCGTCTTCTCTTTCGACGGAGAAGCCTATATAAAGAAGCTTCGGGATGATAATACGGGAATATCCCTGATATCACTGAATAAAAAATATGCCCCGAAAGTTGTAAATGAAAATTCAGAATTCCATATCTTTGGAAAAGTGGTCGGAAAATCTGTCGCAAGTACTGTTTTTTGTACAGACTGATTCTGTATAATTGAGCTATCAGAAATTGGTTCAAGAGCCACCATAAGGAGATGATACATCGTGTGCGTAACAAACAACTTAAAAGAACTTCGTAAATCTAAAAATATCCGCCAGCAGGATCTCGCCGATGCGACCGGTTACAACCGCCGAACCATCAGCCGGATCGAGCGAAACGAAGCGGATCCATCCGCTGAATTCATGCTCCGGATAAACTCCTGATCAAAGTACTCTTTAATAGTAAACTTTGGAGGTTCAGCTTTCGATTTATACTCTGTCAGGTTTTCCCTAATAGTTGTCTGTGCTCTTCCCAACGTACTCAAAGAACTATGATTTGCCAGTGCAACAGCGTAGTCAGCCATTGTAGTTCTAAGCTCATCTACCTTAGGTTGCAACTCCTGCTGAACTTGTTCTTCAAGTTCATCCATCAGAGCTTTCAGCCTATCTCTTTCAGCAGTAATTTTATCAAGTTCATTCTTTAGACTCTTTTGAACAGATTTAAGATCTGCCATCTTAGGTTCTAGCTTTTCTATTTCTGCTGTAGCGGCCTCAATACAAGAATCCGTCTTGTCCTCAGATAAATGATTAAGCTGATGCTTAAGATTGCCGGTATTCTTTTGCAAAAGAAATGAGCTCGGTAATCAGGATTTGTTCCTGTTTGCTTTGCCCATTGTAAATATAACACATCAAAAATCGCTTGAAAAGGGAATCGATGGGTAACTGACAGGTAGTTCGTAGGTAATCGACAGGTAATCCATAGGTAATTTTCTAATTATCCATGCATAAGACCCTTGGAAAACTCCTGCCCGAACTCAAGCTCTACCTCTATCCAGCCAATAGCAAACAATAATATGAAACAGAAAGAAATTGCAGCTCCAACGATCCCCACAGCAAGCCACTGTGTCTCTATCACTGATAAAATAAGAAGAATAATCATTGGAACAAATACCAAGCTTGCAGCTCTGCAATATATCTTGGATATAATATTTACCGCAAAACGAAGTGTCCCAAATAATAATATCATCGGAAGTGCAACAAGTACCTTAATTATTCTCATGATCAAATGCCCCCTTTCCCTTCTCATTAAGAACCTTATAAGCAATCAAACGAAGAACATATTCCGGCATAACACGACGGCCAAGCTCCCACTCCTGCATTGTTCTATAAGGAATGCCAAGCCAATCGGAAAAGTCCTTGCGGTTCATACCCGACTGCTCTCTGATCATTTTAAAAGAATAAGCCATCTTACGACGCTCTGCTTCGGTATCATCCTTGGAGGTTCTTTCAACCTCAATCTCAATTCCTTCTACGTTATAAATCTCAGTCTTCATAGGCACTCTCCTTTGCTCATGTAGTCAGTGCGTGTATCTTGCTATAAGTATAATATAGTCAATGACTACACGTCAAGAGAAATCAGCATTTATTTTCGCTTTCCCAAGATATATGCTTTACACATATACTTTTGGCGCGTATAATTTACATATGCAAAAAGCATATGCCAATTAGTTATATCTTTTTAGCATATATATCCTTATGCTTATCTCAAAGGAGATGACTTATGTTTAAGACCAATAACGAAAAAATCGGAAAACACCTTGGTGATTTGATTAAGAAAAGTGAATATAAGAATGACCGGCAGTTTTGTATCGCATATCTCACACTACGTGACGGCGAAGCTAATCCTGATGATATACAGAAGATGCAAAATCGTATCTGCCAAATAAAAAATGGGAAAAAGGGCGTTCAGATTGAAGACCTTCCGATCTTCTCTGATTTATTGGGAGTATCATTTGAGGATATTCTAAGCGCCGGAACTGCCCTCACTCCCGTACTAAATAGAAAAACCAATTATTCAATCGCTTTTTCAAAAGATCCGGCAGAATGGGAAGCATATATACAGAGAGACGACAAACTCATTCTTAATCCTGATGAATATGACAAAACAGCTATTGATTATGCTCTTGAAGCAGGCAACTACCCTTTTCTTAAATATCTTACAGAAAAGGGATATATATGGTTTGTTGGAGACGATAAAAAAGAGTATAATCTTGCATTTGGTGCTGGAACATCTATTAAACGTCGGGAAGTTGGATTTCTCGATACTTTAGACTCCCGTATGAAATACCAAGATGATCTTCGCTTTAAGATGATAGCTTTGGCTATCAGAGACAATGATTTTGAGATGCTGAGCGACCTTCACGCAAGAGAGATTCCATTACTGTATACTATTAACCCGATACAGCATTGGACATTAAAAGATAAACAGCTGCCCTCATCTTCCAACGTTGAGCAAATGATTAACAGCATTGCTGCAAGCAAAAACACTGCTATTTCATACTTCTTTGAAGAATTTGATACAGCAGAACTTAACTCATTACGAAGCACATTTGTCTTTCCATACGCCGGTCAAGTATTGGATGCTTTAATCAGCAGCAAAAGGACATTCGAAAGTAAGCTCTTTTTAGAAAAAGCCATAGAGCATAACAAAAAGGTACAGAGAAAACTACAGAAATTGGTAGATAAAAGTAAAGTCAGCTGCAAAGAGCTTTATAGTGCGACCCCTAATAACAATTATTATGACGAGGCATATTTCCGCAGAGAAGCTTGGCGAGAATACTATTTTTATCCTGAAAATGGATTCATAGCCTACTATATGCCATTCTATTCTAAAAACACTACAGGCTTTATAACCAATGTTATCAATGTGACCGTATCTTCTACGGATAAAGAAGTACAGTTCCTTATTGATGAATTGAAGAAAACCTACAACACCTTTATCAAACAGTATGAGAAAAAGGAGGCTTAACATGCGTAATCCAATTTTTGACTATGATGATGGAGATTTCATTTACCAGACTTCTGGCAATATGGGAATCGATTCTGATGGCAATCTGCATATGCGAATGGGTGATAATATATCGATGGACATGGACACTGGGGAGTTACACTTTAACTCCGGTTGGCGAAATGACGACGAAGACGATGACTTCTAATACAGTTTGAGCCAGGACTATATGCCCTGGCTCTTAATAATTAAAGGTGAATTATCTCGCATCCTGTTTTATCTCTTAAATACTCAGCAACTAATCTTCTAGTTTCTGTATTGTATGCCATTACTCCAACTTCATCATCCAAAATAGTTTTGTAAGAATACCGAATTGCTCCAGGTGTAATCGCATCTCCAGTTGTGATATCAATTTTCATCTTATTCGCAATCTTACCGTAATGTGCAACAAAGTATGCTCTTAAATTATTATAATCATCGTCTTCTCGGATAGGCTCAAGCTTTTCGAATGTAAACTCTATTCCATCACCTACATCAATCAAAAAAATCTCACGAATAATTTTTTCAATTTCCGTCTCCTCCATATTGATTCCAATTACTGTAGTATCCATATCCATGGTTGTTCTTTCAGCAATTCCTATCATCGAGGAAATAAGCAGTCCACCCTTTTAGATAAAATTGTCTTTGTATTTCGATTTTGATAACCTATCCAACACACGCTCCAACAAAAACATCTGCAGCACTTCCTGCGATTGCAGATTGCGTTTTCCTGCAAAGCTACGTATCTGTCCTTTCAACTGCTCTGGAGTTCTCTCTTTCATCCTAACACCTCCATATACGTCCTAACTTTCGGTTCCAAATTAAACTGTCTTGCATATTTAATGATCTTTCTTGGATCACACTTACCACTAAAATACTCTTTCAATGCCTGCGTATAAATCTGTGCATCAATGTCTTTTTTATCTCTGATTAAATCACATATGCCCCTTTCCAAATCATAAGCTCTTACATCATAGCCTTGAGGAGTCTTTATTGTAATGATTCCCAAATCCCATAATTCTTTTTTGCAATAATGAAATTTAGTATGCTCATATTTTTTCTTTATCCTCGACACATTGTCACCTTGAGGCACAGTTATATCCAGTTTATGAGGAACACGATCAGACATCCCATGTAAAAACAGTGCTGTTCCGTGCGAAAAAATAAGCTTATCTGATCTACTCTGAATAATTCTAAATTCATCAGGTTTATCATCTGCTAATACATAATTTCCATGAGATTCTTTCGAAATAATTCCTTTAACCAGACTGTCATAAATCAAAGCCCTGTCTATTCCTGCATTTTGAATATCCTGCGCAGAAACAATTCCACCATTTTGTTCAATAAGTAACTTAAGATGATCAATATAATAATCCATATCTATCACCCGCCTTCCTCAAAACGTTCTTTAGTTTTATCATTTGAAAGAACATTTGTAAATACTGTCCTTTAATTTTATAATATTAAAGAACGCTTTAAAAAAGCTTTTTATTTATTATGGAACCTGTACTGCCTTCAGCGCCTTATCATGCATTCTATGCGTGACTATTCACTTTTATTTGATAACAAAAAAGAGAGCCACAGAGTGACTCCCCCAGCGCAGTCCGGAAACATACATCTCATTCAATACAGATAATATACAAGATTATTATAAAAATGCAACCACAATCAAATAATAGCCTCTACTTTCGCATCTGCGGCACCTGTGCCAAGATCACTGCGGTGAACACAAGCACGCAGCCGACGATCTCCCGCGGTGCTAACACCTCATGCAATACGACGAATCCACCGAGCACTGCAAATACAGATTCCAGACTCATCACGATGGATGCAACTGCCGGATCTGCATATTTCTGTCCTGCGATCTGAAGCGTATACGCGATACCGCTCGAGAAGATACCCGCATATAGGATTGGGAACCACGCGGCGGCAAGATCACTCCATGCCGGCTGTTCAAAGATTGCCATACAGATTAGGGATAACACACCGTTTGTAATAAACTGGATGCACGAGATCTTCACGCTGTCACAGTCATTGAAATGATCGACTGTCAGGATATGTCCGGTGAAACAGACTGCGCACAGAAGTCCAAGCAGATCTCCAAAATACAGATTGTCGATACCGCCTGACATGCACAGCATGTACATACCACCAAGGCAGACAAAAACTGCCACATAAACAATCTTATGTAATTTCTTCCCGAGTAATCCGGATACGATTGCAACCATAACCACATACGTTGCGGTGAGAAACCCCGATCTGCCGGAGCTGGCCACGCCTTCCGGATATGCCGCGATACCACTCTGTTGCAGATTCGTTGCGAAAAATAACACACAGCCACAGAGGATACCACCGATCACGGTCCGTTTTATACTTTCTTTTTCGACCGGTTCTCCACTTACCTTTGCTTTCTGCTTCTTCATTCCCGTGCGAGCAAGAATCAACAGCGCAAGAAATGCCGCTCCAACTATGGAGCGGCTTCCGTTAAATGTAAATGTTCCAATCTGATCAGATGCTGTTGTCTGTGCTACGAACGTCGTTCCCCAGAAAAACGCGGCAAACAGCAACATAATACTTCCTTTTGTCTTTTTCATTTCAAGCCTCTTATTCTGCATCAATTGGATCTTTCTTTTTCTCAACTGTCTTGATCACCTGCAACACAACATACAGTAAAATCAGGCCGATTACCAGCGGAATCACAGGACTCTTCATTACTCCCGGAAGTCCCTTGCTATTACCAAAGAATCCGGCAATAATGTAAGTGACGAACGATACAAGTGCGACTGTAATCGCATATGGAAGCTGTGTGCTTACATGATTGATGTGATTACACTGTGCACCTGCGGATGCCATAATTGTCGTATCCGAAATCGGGGAACAATGGTCTCCACATACGGCACCTGCCATACATGCAGAGATGGAAATGATCATCATCGTTGCGTTTGTTCCCTCGAATGCATTTACAACGATCGGAATCAGCATACCGAAGGTTCCCCATGAGGTTCCGGTTGCAAACGCAAGGAAGCATGCAATGATAAATACAAGTGCCGGCAGGAAACTAAGCAACGCATCCGGCGTACTCTTCACGAGCTCTGCCACAAATTCTTTTGCGCCAAGGCTGTCTGTCATCGCCTTCAATGTCCAGGCAAATGTCAGAATTAAAATTGCAGGAACCATCGCTTTAAATCCTTCCGGAATACAAGACATGGATTCGCTGAATTTCAATACGCGGCGGAACATATAATAGATAATCGTAATCACAAGTGCAAAGAAGCTGCCATACATCAATCCAACCGATGCATCACTGCCCGAAAATGCTTCTACAAATCCAACGCCTGAGAAAAATCCACCACTGTAAATCATGCCGATGACACAGGCTGTAATCAGAACGATCATTGGGAATACAAGGTCAATCACTTTCCCCTTTGTCTCAACGACTTCATTTTCCGCGTTTGCATATGGACGGTCCGGTGTCGTGTAGATATCGCCCTTCAAAGCGTTCTTCTCATGCGTCCGCATCGGACCATAATCAATCTTTCTAACGATCAAAACAATCATAAATATAATCGTGAAAAGCGCATAATAGTTATACGGAATTGCACGGATAAAGATGGAGAATCCGTCCTCTCCCTCTACGAATCCGGCTACTGCTGCTGCCCATGATGAAATCGGAGCAATGATACAGACCGGAGCTGCTGTCGCATCAATGATATACGAAAGCTTCGCACGCGATACCTGATGCTTGTCTGTCACAGGACGCATCACGCTTCCAACTGTCAGACAGTTAAAATAATCATCAATAAAGATCAAAACACCGAGCGCAACTGACGCTAACTGTGCGCCAATCCGCGTCTTGATATGGGCGCTTGCCCATCGTCCGAACGCTGCCGAACCACCGGCTTTGTTCATCATACAGACCATAACACCGAGTATTACAAGAAATACCAGAATACCCATGTTATATGAATTGGTCAGCACGCGGACGATTCCGTCTTTGAATACATGGTTTACGGTTGCTTCAAATCTGAAGTTGGACCAGAACAGTCCACCGATCACAATTCCTAAAAAGAGTGAACTGTAAACCTCCTTTGTAATGAGTGCCAGCACGATTGCCACGACCGGCGGGATTAATGCCCAGAATGTTGCGTACATCTGTGGCACGTAATTTGCGATTTCTTCCATCTTCTCTCTTCTCTCCTCGTTTTCTTTCATATTGTCTGCCGCCCATATTCAGTTGGCGACATAGTATCTGGTACATCTTAGAGCATGGATGCACGAAGCTCTTCCCCTGTTTTATTCACAAGGTAAGCCGGTGCAATATCAAATACGGTCTTGCAACCGCTTGCTCCCTCATTTGCAAGTCGGTGAGCCGCTCTTGCATAAGCGATCAGTACGCTGGATGTAAACTCAGGGTTTGAATCAAGCTTCAGGCTGTACTCGATGATATGCTTGTTCTCCTTGTTCCAGCCGGTCACGCCGCTTCGAAGTACAAATCCACCATGTGGAATTCCGCTGTGATTTGCCTTCAGTTCTTCTTCCGAAATGAAGTGAACGGTTGTATCGTAATCTACGAAATAGTTCGGCATTGTCTTGATTTCTTCCTCAACTTTTGCCGCATCTGCGCCCTCTTCAAGCACTACGAAGCACTCTCTTGTATGCTTCTGTCTGGTTGTAAGCTCTGGATTCTCGCCGTTACGAACTGCCTCAAGTGCGGACTCTACCGGAATCGTATACTGCTTGGCATCCTTGACACCTGCGATACGACGGATGGCATCGGAATGTCCCTGACTGACACCCTTGCCCCAGAATGTGTAATCATTTCCCTCCGGAAGCAATGCATTTCCGTACAGGCGATTCAGTGAGAACATACCCGGGTCCCAGCCAACGGAGATAATTCCGATATGTCCGCTTGCTTTTGCACTTGCGTCCACATTCGCAAAATGCTCCGGGATTCTTGCATGTGTATCAAAGCTGTCGATCACGTTGAAATATTTTGCACATTCCGGTGTCTGCTCCGGAAGATCGGTTGCGCTTCCGCCGCACAGAATCATAACATCGATTTTATCCTTCCAGTCTGCCATGTCCTTTACGTTGCACACCTTGGCTGTCTGGTTCTTAATAACCAATTCATCAGGATTTCTTCTTGTGAATACGGCAACGAGTTCCATATCATCGTTCTGGTTGATGGCTGCTTCTACGCCGCGGCCGAGATTTCCGTATCCGTAAATTCCGATTCTCGTCATTTTGTTTTCCTCCTTATTCTATCTTGTTGCTGCAAAATGCATGTAATTCCACTGTGTATGTATTGCAATTAGAATTCATTCCTATGCGATGTATTGAAACTAAGAAGCACTAAATGTTCTGATATATGTATCTTACCCGGACGAAACCGTCGCCAATTCGCCATCCATGGCTCAGTGGCGACTTGATTGAACATCGTGTTCAATCATTTCTAATTTTTTGACAGAACATTAAGTGCTTCTAAGTTCCAAACATATACATAGTTCATGAATTGTAATTGCAATACATACATATTATATTTCATACGCATTTTGCAATAGCAAGATAAATTACATAATCCAATTTACTTTATCATACTTCGTTGCTTTTCACAACAAAATTCCGCTAAATCGTATCTTTTTGTACCTTTTCGTATGATTTTCGGGTTTATTCTTTGTTTTGTTGTTCGGTTGATGTGGTGGTGCTTGTTGTGGTGTTTGTTGATTTCCTGCCGTACACATAGCCGTAGAAATCGGTATTGATGATTTCATCGGACATATAAAGTTTTGTTTCGACTTCCTTGATCTTATCGTCGATGTAGGATTGTGAAACTGTTTTTTCATCCACGTAGTAGGTCACTTCTCCGGTCTTCGTGTTATAGCCGATCTTGTCTGTCTTGAAGCTGTGGTCGGCGAAGATGACAAGTTCTTCCGAATCGGATAAGATATCGTGTCCTGCGAGGATGCGGGAATCGTATGTCACGCCAAGCAGATTGAGAACGGTTGGAAGAACATCCACACTCGCACAGAGCTTCTTGACATGAACCGGTTCTTCCATCGATGCAGACCAGATGCCAAGGCAGGAATGATGTTTTTCAAATGCATCATCGGATACATTCTTGCCTGCAAGCGCATCGTATCCGCTGTCTGTCAGTCCATATGGATAATGGTCCGGTGTCACGATGAACACGGTCTTCTCCAGCTTTCCGGCTTCATCCAGCTTGTCGATCAGATCCTCTAATGCTTTATCGAGCTCCATCTGTGCAGCAATATACGCCACCGCGTCTTCCGGCAAGTCCATTCCTTCTGTGCATTTTTCTGCTTCCTCACGGTTCTTCAGGCACATGGCATTGTAATCGTAATTATATGGAAGATGCCCGCTGAATGTCATAAAATACATCAGAAACGGTTCTTCGTTAATAAACTCCTTGTATACTGCCTCGATCGTATCATAATCGGAATATGTCACATAGCTTGGGATATCCAGACCATAATCGATTGCCTTGAAATCATATCCCATATTCGCATGTGTCTCACTCCGGTTATAATAATAGAAGTCAAAGTCGTGGTATGCTTTGCTTGTGTAGCCTTTCTCATTCAATGCATTGCCAAGTGCATACGGCTGATATGTATCTGCTGACTTATAAAAGCTCCACTCTGAGGAACACGGATACTGTCCCAGACAGTCTACAAATTCTCCGTCAATCGTACTGTGATACCAGATCGGATTATAGTAATTTTCAAATACAAAGCCGTCATTCATGATCTTATAAAGCGTCGGTGTGCAGTTCTCGTAGATACCGTATTTGCACAGGCTCTCCGCGGTAATGCAGACAACATTATACCCTTCGAACATACCCGTATATTCGTTCTGCATGGTCGGTGTCTGCTGCGCGCAATAAGCGGACAGATTCTTCAACTGCTCATCCTCGGCTGCCTGATACAGCTTCTTAAAATCAACTGCCGGATCAACCTGTTCCACATACGCAGGTGCTGCATCCGTATCGGTTGCCGTAGCTTCCATTGCATCACTTTCGGTTGCCGTCACATCATCTGGCTGCATATCTGTATCATCCAAAGTGAATGTCACATTTTTCTTTCCCCCGGTGAGCATCGTCTGCGCATCCCGCACGGTCGTCACACATACGCCGAGCTTGTTCATCGAAAGCTCCAGCACATACTGGTTGTGGAACAACTGATACGGCGAATACATCGCGCGTCCCTGCACATTCAGCAGAAGGATGGAAATGGCGCACAGACAAACCGCACTTGCCACACTTATAAGCCTTATTTTCATCTTCGGTCTGTCAAACTTTATCAGAAATACACGCAGCAAAACAAGTGCGATCACCGGCAACATAAACAGCAACATCCATCCAACATTCTGGCGAATCTTCTCGAACATCACGACCTTGAAATCCATCGCGTTCCCGGCCCCGCCGACAGACACCAGACTTAAAAATGTCCCAAATATCCGGAAATAGATGAGCTGCACGATATCATACACGCAGAATGCCGTAAGACCGACATACGCGATGATCTCATTTCCGATGCGCGGCAGCCATACAGTGAGTGCCGCTAAGAAAAGCCCCAACGTGGCACCGAACAAAATCGGATAGATGCTCGTGCTTTCGAGTTTATGGTAAATCGCCAGATGAAACAACACTTCCAGATAGATGCCCGCTCCCGCAAAAAACGGGATGCGCCAATACGAAAATGCATGCTTCTCCTTCTTTAATTTTATTGTTTGTATCTGATTTTTCATTGTAATCCTCCAAACCTCACATACACTCTATCAATCGCGCATTTTATTATATATGATTTTACCTTGTTTTTCACTATCTTTTATTTTATAATTTACCTTTAGTGTTTACGAAAAATAAGGAGGTGCCCTATGGCTGAAGCATATTCAAATTTTGCTGCTGTCTACGATGCGCTCATGGACAACATTCCCTATGACGCATGGGCGGACTATCTGCACAGCCTGCTTGTGGAATATGATATTGCAAGTGGCATTCTGGCAGAGCTTGGCTGTGGAACCGGAAATATAACCGAGCGTATGGCAGATTTCGGATACGACATGATCGGTATCGACAACTCCCCTGCCATGCTGGATATTGCAAACGAAAAGCGGGAACAAAATCATTCTTCATCGCTCTACCTGTGTCAGGACATGCGCGAGTTTGAGTTATACGGAACCGTTGCAGCCATCGTAAGTCTCTGCGACAGCGTCAATTATATCACTGAGCCGGACGAGCTTACGCATGTATTCTCGCTCGTCAATAACTACCTTGATCCGGACGGACTTTTCATCTTCGACTTCCATACGGAGCATTATTACCGGGATGTCGTAGCCGAAGCGACAATTGCCGAGGATCGGGATGATATCAGCTTTATCTGGGATAATTATTATGATGAAGAGGAAGCAATTAATGAACTCGCTTTAAGCCTGTTCGTAAAGGAACCTTCGGATTCCGATGCCGATGATAACCTGTTCCGCAAATATGAGGAATTGCATGTACAAAAAGGGTACACACTAAAGCAGATGAAACAGATGGTAGCTGATTCCGGTCTTACCCTGCTTGCGGCCTATGATGCATTTACACATGAGCCGGCGGACGAGGAATGTGAACGTATTTATATCATCGCGAAAGAAACACGAAACAAGAATTCAAAGAAACAATATATACAGTAATTTTGTATACCACTGCATCAATCATAAATAACAACACATGCAAGTATATATACAAAATCCAAACACTCATTTTAAGGAGGATACATTTATGGCAGATACAATGATTCGTGGCATGGCAGCGAACAAGCAGGTTCGTTTCTTCGCCTGCAACTCTACCGATACTGTGGAAAAAGCAAGAATTACACATCATACCAGTCCGGTTGTTACGAACGCACTCGGCAGACTGTTGACCGGAGGCGTGCTGATGGGCGCCATGTGTAAAAATGATACCGACAAATTAACACTCCGTATCCAGTGTCAGGGACCGATCTCCGGTATGCTTGTCACTGCCGATGCAAACGGACATGTCAAGGGATATGTCAGCGAACCGGAGGTTATGCTTCCTGCAAACGATGTCGCAAAGGCTGTGGACCTCGGTGTCTTAAGCGTCATCAAGGATATCGGTCTGAAGGAGCCGTATGTCGGCGACACCCATCTGGTAAGCGGCGAGATTGCAGAGGATCTGACCTACTATTTTGCAACAAGTGACCAGATTCCAAGCTCTGTGGCTCTGGGCGTGTTGTTCAACGACGATACATCCGTAGCGAATGCCGGTGGATTTATCATCCAGCTGATGCCATTTGCAGAGGACGCATTGATTGACGAGCTGGAGAAACGGCTGAAAGGATTTTCTTTCACTGCTCTTCTCAAGCAGGGCATGTCTGTGGAAGCTATCATACGAAAATTGTTTGAAGGCTATGATGTCGAGCTGACCGATTCCATGCCTTGTGCGTATGTCTGTGATTGCAGCAAGGAGCGTGTCGAGCAGGCAGTTATCAGTCTTGGCAGAAAAGAGCTTGGCGCTATGATTGCTGACAACAAGCCAATTGAAGTTGTGTGCGACTTCTGTCACACGAAATATACATTCTCACCGGATGAGCTGTTGAATATTCTGAAGAATAAATAATCCGCTTATCCGATATAGTTTTGCATCACCTAAACAAAACAGATGGTACAAGCTGTGATATAAAATAATACATCAAACACGATCACAAGGAGGTTGGTAATATGGAACGAATCGATTTACATGTACATTCCAATGCGTCCGACGGTTCTCTGACACCGACAGAGGTTGCCGACGAAGCGATGCGGATGGGACTTTCCGCGATTGCCCTGACCGATCACGACACGGTCGATGGCGTGGCAGAAATCTTAGACTATACAAAGGACAAGCCTTTGGAGGTAGTGCCGGGCATCGAACTGTCCTGCTACTATAACAATCGTGAGATTCATATTCTCGGCTTCTATATGGACTATGAAAACCCAGAGCTTCAAAAAGAGCTTGCCGTATTAAAGGAAGCACGTGAGGGAAGAAATGAGAAAATGGTAGCGATGATGCAGGCAGATGGTCTCCCTGTCACGATGGAGAAGCTGCTTCACGGCAATCCGGACAGTGTCATCACACGGGCACATTTCGCAAGAGTTCTCGTCGAGGAAGGTGTCTGCAAAGACAAGGATACCGCGTTCCGCAAATACATCGGCATCGGCTGTAAATATTACCTTCCAAAACCACAGGTTACCTGTGAGACTGCCATGCGCATCTTAACGACTTATAGCAAAGCGGCATTTCTGGCACATCCTCTGCTCTATCATCTTGGGTATGCACAGATTGATGAGTTATTGGCGTATCTGAAAACACTCGGATTAAAAGGACTTGAGGCATTCCACTCTTCGAACAACCGCTTTGAAAGTGAGAAGCTCCGCTCGCTGGCTGCCAAATACGGGCTGGCAATCTCCGGCGGCTCGGATTTCCACGGGGTTGTAAAGCCGAATATACAGATGGGAATCGGACGGGGAAATATGAATATTCCAAAAGAACTGTTGGATATAATTAAAACTTTATAAATGTATCTCCGCGAAAAAAAGGAACCCAAACCGGGTTCCTTTTTCTATATGTTTACAGTTTCATGATTCCGAGTGTCTGCAGCAAAAGCAGGATCAGGAAGATTGGAGCGATGACCTTTACCATAGCAGTGTAAAGCCGCTTTCTTCCCATTTTACAACCGCTCTTTTCTACTTCTTCGATCACAGTCTTCGGTTTGATGACCCATCCGACGAGAATACAGGTTGCAAGTGCTACGATCGGCATCAGCAGATTGTTACTGATGTAATCCATGATATCTAAGATCTGCGCCGTTGAACCATTCGGAAGCTTGAACTCAAAGTACAGCTTGTTGTATCCGAGGCAGACAATGATACCAACGATCAGTGCGAAGATTCCCTCGATTGTGCCGGCCTTTGTTCTGCTTGTATGGAATGCATCCATAATACATGATACAACTGCCTCCATGACGGATACCGCACTTGTAATTGCAGCGAACAATACCATTGCAAAAAAGATTGTACCAATTATATTTCCGGCAACACCCATTGCAGCAAATACCTTTGGCAAAGATACAAACATCAGACTTGGTCCGGATGACATACCCTCTGTTCCCATAAATGCATACACAGCCGGAATGATCATTGCACCTGCAAGAAATGCAACAACCGTATCAAAAATCTCAATCTGATTAATTGATTTTCCAAGGTTTGCATCATCCTTCACATACGAACCATATGTAATCATGATACCCATTGCCACAGACAAGCTGAAGAACAACTGACCGAGTGCATCGATCAGAACCGTAAATAACTTTCCGATTGTCAGTCCCTCAAAATTAGGAACAATATATATTTTAAATCCCTGCAGACCGGTTACTACTTCACCTGCATCATTTGTATTTTTCAATGTTAATGAGAATATTGCAATTCCCAAAATCATGACAAGCAGGATTGGCATGATAATCTTCGATGTAGACTCAATTCCTTTATTGACACCACGGAATACGATAAATGCAGATACCGCAAGGAAGATCACAAATGTAATAATCGGTTCCCACTGTGACGTGATGAATCCGGTAAAGAATCCATCCTGTGCAGCGTCGGCTCCATGTCCTGTCAAAAATACGAAGAAATATTTTACTACCCAGCCACCGATTGTGCAGTAATACGGCATGATGATAACCGGTATAATACTCGCAATAGCACCTAAGAATCCCCATTTATCATGAAGCTTCGTATATGCCGTGAGCGGGCTCTGTTTCGTCTTTCGACCGATTGCAATCTCCGTAGTCAGCAGCGTGTAGCCAAATGTCAATGCCAGAATGATATAGACGACTAAGAATAATCCGCCTCCATCCTTGGCTGCCAGATACGGAAACCGCCAGATATTTCCAAGACCAACCGCACTACCTGCCGCCGCAAGTACGAATCCGATTGATCCACCAAATGAGTGTCGCTTCTTTTCTTCCATCCTTTTTCCCTCTCTTTTTTCGTTCTCGATTCACAACACATACCCTCTTATAAAGAATTCTGTATCATGCATCTTGTCCGTTATTTGCTGTCTGATTTCATTTTGTTGTCCTATAAACAGCAGATAAGAGCCATTTTATCATAGATTCATTTTTAAATCCACATCTATTTGATAAAAACAGCAAAAATGGGCAGATATATGTGTGATACATACATCTGCCCGTACTTATGACTGTTATAATTTTGTCCAATCTATTTTACCTGATTGGCTTCATGGATGGTTCTATTTTCATAATCAACCGCATTCTGTAAGGTTGTCCGGCTGATTGCCGCAAGTGCTTCCCGCGTCAGAAAACCCTGATGGGACGTAATGATAACATTGGGGAATGAAAGCAATCTGGCTGTGATAGAATGCTGTAACAGCTCGTCCTCCCGGTTCTCAAATACATTGTCTCCCTCTTCCTCGTAGACATCCAGACCGACGCCGAAGAATTTGCCCTGCCGGATTCCCTGTATCAGTTCCTCTGAATCGACCAGCGCACCACGGGATGTATTGACTAAGATCACATCATCCTTCATCTGTGCAATCGTATCCTTGTTGATCATGTGATAAGTCTCGTCTGTGAGCGGGCAATGCAGGGAAATCAAGTCACTCTGCTTCAGCACGTCTTCGAGCGGCATGTATTCCACGAATTCCAGCTCTTTATTCGGGTACATATCATACGCGATTACGCGCATACCAAATCCACGGCAGATCCGACACATTGCAGCACCGATCTTTCCGGTCCCGATGATGCCCGCGGCCTTCCCATGAAAATTCACTCCGGTTAATCCCACTAAGCTGAAATTATTCTCCCGCACCTTGATGTAGCTTTTGTGTACATGGCGGTTGACCGCAAGCGCCAGTGTAATCGCAAGTTCCGCAACGGCTTCCGGAGAATATCCCGGCACACGAAGCACCGTAATGCCAAGTTCATTTGCCTTTTCCAAATCTATATTATTAAACCCGGCACAGCGAAGCAGCACCAATCTGATATTTATTGCAGCAAGCTTCTCCAGTACCGGCGCGCTCAGATCCGAGTTTACAAATGCACAGATTGCATCGCAGCCCTGTGCGAGTGATACAGTTTTCGGAGAGATATCAACTTCGTGGTAGATGATCTCGATGTCCGGGAAATGGTTGAGTTCTTTCTCGAAGGATTCCACGTCGTAGGTTGCTGCATCGTAAAATAGTATCTTCATAATATGTGTCTCCTTTCGTTGTTTTACAAATCAAACAGTTACGAATCCTACTATACTGACCGAGTTGCACAGAATACTTATTCTTCGCAGACGCGCTCTCGCTCACTTCCACACGCAGTGGTACTAAATTCGCAGGAATATCATACATCAATTATTTATTTCTTATTGCCCTGCTCATTAAGTACCAGCGTGTTCCAATGGTCTGCTTAATAATAAGTATTCTGTGCAACTCGAATCTACATATTGTTTCATTTGTAATTATTTAATTGTAACAATGAATCATACACACATATTATATCCAATTTTTCCTTGGTTATCACGTATCATTGCAGCCGGATACTGATTTCACCGGTTGAGAGATTTTCGCGGGTGCCATCCTCGTACTCGACAAGGAGATGGCACATGTCGTCGATATCAAGTGCTGTCGCCTTGCGCTCACCATCCTTTGTCACAACACGGATACCTTTTCCAAGAACCAGGCTGCGCTTCTTGTATTCCGCGATGAATTCTTTCTTCGCAAAGTTTTTGTAGTAATAGAAATAGCGGTTCAGTGTCTCTGCCAGAATCTTATTCTTGATGTCGCCGCTTTGCTCCTGCAGGACAGAACCGGCGATATTCTCCAGTTCTTTACCGAATCCTTCCGTCGGCATATACAGATTGATTCCGATTCCGACGATCACGTATTCCGGGTCTAAGTTTTCCATCTGGAATGCTGCCTGCGTCAGGATGCCGCATACCTTGTGCGAATCGATAAAGATATCATTGACCCATTTGATCTGTGGTTTCTTGTCCGTGTATTTCTCGATTGCTTCGCAGACTGCCACGGCGGCGATTGTCGTGAGCAGCGTCACTTCCTGATTCGCGATCTGCGGCTTCAACAGGATACTGAAATAGATTCCTGTATTTGCCGGCGACATAAACGACCGCCCCAGTCTTCCGAGTCCGTTCGTCTGTTCCATCGCAGCAAGCACCAGGCCTTCTTCCTCCTGCGTCCGCTCACGGAGTGCAAGGTTCGTGGAGTTGATACAGCGGAACACTTCCAACCGCACTGGGCACTCGACGTCCAGATATTTTGCCATTCCCTGTACGGACAACACATCCGTATCCTCCGCCAGCTTGTAGCCTTTGTTGTTCACGCCCTCGATTGCAAATCCATCCTCCTGCAATTTGCGGATGGCCTTCCACACTGCTGCCCGGCTGACAGATAGTTTCTTCGCAAGCTGCTCGCCAGACAGATAGGTGCCTCTGTTTTCTTCCAGTGTCTTTATGATTTCATCTCTGACTGCCATATTTCCTACTCTCGATTCTTTGTTTTTCATGTCGCCTGACGGCTCCATGTGTGTGTTCGCAATATGTCTAAGTTTCTTCGGACGACTTACTCCGCAAGCTTTGTAATTCTTGCCGCATCATACGCGCCACTCCGGAGCATGTCAATCTCTTCCTTGTATGGTGGAAATGCTTTCTTCGCATCTGCAAGTGATTTCACATATGGTGTCTCCAGAATCTTCGGCACGTCCAAGAAATCCTTATGCCATACAACCTTATATAACGCATCAAACCCAATCGAACCAAGTCCGATATTCTCATGGCGATCCTTCGCCGCTCCGCGTGGATTCTTGCTGTCATTGATATGGAATACCGCAATCTGGTCCTTGCCGATGATCTTGTCGAATTCTTCGATCACGCTGTCGAAATCATTTGCCACATCATATCCGGCATCGTTCGTGTGACACGTATCAAAGCAGACACGCAACTTATCATTGTAAGTGACGCCATCATAAATGTGTGCCAGCTCCTCGAAGCTTCTGCCAATCTCGCTGCCCTTTCCTGCCATTGTCTCAAGCGCGATATGCACCGGCGTATCCTTGGTCAGCACTTCGTTTAACCCTTTAATAATGCTCGCGATACCGGCGTCGGCACCGGCATTCACATGAGAACCCGGATGCAGGACAAGCGTCTTGCTTCCCATTGCCGCGGTCCGCTCGATCTCTGTCTTTAAGAAATCAACCGCCAGCTGGTAGATCTCCAGTTTCACCGTATTTGCCAGATTGATGATATACGGCGCATGTACCACAAACTCTGTGATATCATTTGCCCGCATCAGCTCCCACGCTTCTTCCACGCGCAGCTCTGACACGTCCTTTCTGCGCGTATTCTGCGGCGCTCCTGTATATAACATAAATGTATTTGCGCCATAAGAGAGCGCTTCCTTCACCGAGCCAAGCATCATCTCTTTGCCGCTCATTCCAACATGACTTCCGATTTTCATACTGTATAAACTCCTTTTTCAGTTTTATAATGATTGTCCAGATTGAGGTTGCGTGTTATACCCATTGTTCGGCATTTGGTACATCGGATCACCATAGTATGGTGTCTGCTGCATGTTATTATCCCTTCCGCACAACGTTCCAATCGTAATTGCCAGAAATATCATAGCCAATATATGAAATGGTTTTTCCATAAAATTCCTCATATTATTCAGAATCGAAGCTTTCGCCAGCTCTGATGCCCCATAAAAGAAAGAATATTTACGGTTTACTGCAACCACCCATATAGCATTTAATACATTTAAAATAATATGGCTCACAAGAACAACGATTGAAATCGTCAATCCGGTTCTTTTCTTCTGCGATTTCCGTGTGATGGTGCATGCAAGAATATACAGTCCCACAGTCAGGATAGGACATATAATGCAGCGGACATCAAAGATTCGTTCAGTGTTTACATCCACGCCAAAAGATTGAACATATTTGTCCTGCGGTCCAAAGTAAATAATCCAGTTCATAATCATTGCCAGCACACTGCAGATCATCGCGATTGTAACCAGCACATTTGTACATTTTAGTTTCATACGCTTCCCCCCGTATTTATATTATCGTTTGCTAACCAAATAACCGGAGCATTGTCAAACAATCACTCCGGAATCAGTTTACAATTATTATAATTATAGCATTTTTCTACAGGAATATCCACAGAAGATTTTACAGTACCTTACTTCCATTGGCAGTCAGCTTGAATTTCGCTCCGAACAACTCCGCCCCGTGCCGGCACATCTGCATGCGTCCAAGGAAAATATCAAAATACTCATACATCGTACAGATCTTCTCGTCAATTTTCAGTTCCAATGCAATCTGGCGTTTCTCCCGGTTGATCTTCAGGTTCGCTTCCGTGACTGCGTAATTCACCCAATCGTGAATATCGTAGGTCGACTTATCACGCGAGCGCACACGGCTTCTGCGGACATCCGTCTTATCCGCTATAATCATCGCCGCTGACACAATATCCACAGCACCTCCAGTTGACTCGTCGTGATGCCCAATCGCTGAAACGATGGTTGCACGATCTGTAAACGGCATATCCATCCGCCGCAGGATATCATTTGCAAGGAGCGCGCCATACTCGGCATGGTGTTCACGATTGACTGCATTTCCGATATCATGCATATATCCGGCGATCTTCGTAAGTTCGATCTCCGCGTCGGCATGTCCGAACTTCTCCAGCAGATATGCCGCCCGTTCTGCCACCAGCGTGCAATGTGTCTTCGAATGCTCCGTATAGCCAAGCGTGGCTAAATTCGCATCGCCCTTTTTGATAAATTCGTTTATCTCTTTGTTCTTGATGATGTCTTTGTATAAAATCTGTGCCATTTTCTAAACCCTTCTTCTGTAATATGTAAATAGTTCCGGCAGGATCTGCCACATACAAATATATTGCATATATGACGCAATGTCCGTAGGTCTTCTACAACCGTTTCACCGCATCCATTGCAAGTACCGACCGCTCGCATTCTTCCGCTGATAATGTGAGCTGCGCACAATATGGACTTCCCTGCATGTATTTCGCCGCATAACTTAGTCCATTCGTCCGTTCATCGAGAAACGGCCGGTCAATCTGGCACGGATCTCCAAGCAATATGATCTTTGTGCCTTTTCCTGCCCGCGTGATGATGCCTCGCACCTGATTCGGCGTCATGTTCTGCGCTTCATCAATAATCAGATAGGTCTTCGCAATTGAACGTCCACGGATAAAATTCAGCGCCTCTGTCTGGATGATTCCCCGCTCGAAGATCTCCTGAATCTTATCTGCCAATGCCTTCTCATCCGCATATCGCTCCTCTTCATCCGAATCAAGAATCTGCTCTAAGTTATCAATCACCGGGCGCATCAATGGTGCAATCTTCTCCTGCTCGCTTCCCGGCAGAAATCCAATCTCATCGTCAAACTGCGCATTCGGCCGGCAGACGATGATCCGCCGGTATTCCCCGGTCGGATTGTTGAACACCTTTTCTAACCCAACCGCCAGCGAGTAAAATGTCTTCGCTGTGCCTGCCATTCCTTTGATGATCACAAGCGGAATCTCGTCCGCCGAAGCCATCAATGCCTCCTGCATGAAGTACTGCCCGACATTTCTCGGCTTGATGCCATACGGGTATGATTTCTTATAGGATAACGGATAGATTTTATCAGCTTGCATCTTGCCGAGAATCGTTTTCTTATTCGACTGATCCGGCGTTAAAATCACGAATTCATGCTCGATAAATTCCGGCTGTATGCGATTTCCTTCCGCATCTGTCTGATACACCTCATTGCAGGGGATTCCGTGTTTCTTGAATTCCTTTACCTTATCCTCCGGGATATACGCATCCGTCCTGCCTGTATATTGCCGGTCATCCACTGTAATCTGTTCCGTCGTGAAATCCTCTGCCCGCACGCCAAGCATCTGCGCCTTGATCCGGAGCACCAGATCCTTCGTAACCAGAATCACCTGTGACTTCTTACCCAAATCCTGTGACAATCCCTTACAGACCTTCAAGATCCGGTTATCTGCTTTATCTTCCGGCATATCCTCCGGAAGCTCCACCGCCTTGTAATTCTTCTCGATGCGGAGCGTTCCGCCATCCGGCAGCTTCAAGCCCTGTAACAGATCTCCCTGATTCCGGTACTGCTCCAGCATGCGCACCACTTTTCTCGCATTGGAACCTTTCTCTCCCTCCGCTTTCTTCAATCCATCAAGTTCTTCTACCACAACAAGCGGAAGCACCACATCATTCTCTTCGAAGCATAAGAATGCATGTGGTGCCTGAATCAGGATATTCGTATCTATCACATATGTTTTCTTCATGTAAAAACCCCCATTTATTATGATTTCTATTTCATAATAAACAGGGGTTGTTAAATATGTTATCTCGCATATGTTAAATGCTCGTAAATGCTGTTTTACTTATGCAGTTGTTCTTTGTCTTTGATGTAGGCAAGTAAGCCCTTGCAACCTACCAGAACATCCTCAAATGTCTGGTCAAAATCGCCGGTATACCACGGATCAGCTACATCACGTGCCTCGCTCAACCTATGCGTCTTCTCATAGTCCGCGAATGACAGCATCTTGTAAATCTTCCCTTCCACATCACTGCCACCGGCAATCCGCGTCATGTTCCGGATATTCGCACTATCCATTCCTATCAGATAATCATAATATGTATAATCCGCGTGTGTCATCTGTCGCGCCCGATGCGGAATCAACGGGATCTGCTCCTGTTGCAATTTTCGCTTTGTCCCATGGTGTGGCGGATTCCCAATCTCCTCTGTACTCGTCGCTGCCGAATCAATCTCAAAACAGGAATCGAGATGCGACTGGCGGGCGAGGTGGGTGAATACGCTCTGAGCCATGGTGGAACGACATATGTTGCCGTGGCAGATGAAGAGCACTTTAATTTTCATGTTTTTCCTCCTAAAAAGGTACGATTTGCCGCGTTTTGCGCATATTTCGGGCATAGTTTTTGATAAAAGAAATGTTCGTCTGTCAAGTGGACATCAGACAAATGTACATTTTATGGCAAATCGAGGCAAAATAAGATAAAGTGTTACACTCAAACGTATACGAACCGTATACAAATATAGGGTCAGAGTATACGCTTGAAAATTGGGGCTATCGTTAAAAAGTGAACACAACCTTGTAACGATGAACCCGGGGGGTTCACTTCGCTAACTCCATCATTATTATATCTATCATTCAGCTAATAAACCGAATACGTTTTCAAATCTCTATAATTAGCTATTAGCAATTCATTTACAGTATCTCTGAGCAACAGTTTCCTCTCATACCACTCATATATAACAAAATCTTTATTAATTTTTAGACACAGAAAAGTATCTTTTCCCAAATCTAATTCGTCTCTAAATTGTAGTAAGTTATCAAAAGCTTTCAGCACTTCTGTAATAAATATCTTGTATTCAACTTCATTAACATCAATAAATTCATATGGATAATACATAAATAAGTTTTTAGGCTTTTTAATGTTTTTCACCACACTCTTAATGGTATTATTTGCATATTGTCCTTTGCACAAATCTTCTGTTTTACATTTTGAAATATCCAGTAAAATTGTTTCGTCTGGAACTTCTTCTTGAACTTCTCTTGTCTTTGTGAAAATAAGTCCTTTTGATGTCTGAGAATAATCTACATCTGGCGCATTCTTATAACGAGCACGCATAATATTATCCCCTATCAAAAGTTTAAAATCCACTTGATAATCAGATGTATATGCATCATTCTCTCCATTTGATTGTTCATCAACAAGAATATAACGTTCCATAAAACTACATTTACTTCTGAAGAATTGTGAACTATTTAAGATATCAATTAAAAAGTTTTCATATGTAACATTAGGAAAAGCATTTTTTCCATTTAACATTAAGTATTTTGGTTGTTCTATCTTCAAATAATCACCCACTTTATCAATTGAAATCAACCATATGTTAATCATTCATTCTTTACTATACGCCCAATCTGTGGCGTATATCATTCAACCACTCGCCCTTATACTTAAAGAACTTAGGCCCAGCAATTGCATACTTCTTTCCCGACAATTTCTTAGCTAAAGCTGTAAGCGAATACCTTTCTCCTTCAAATTCAACAGTCCGGTCATCTACTACAGTAGCTTTGATATCTGGATCTGCATAGTATTCTATTTGTTCTCCCACCGAAATCTTACAAGCGTCAAAAGAGAAATTAGCTGCACGTTCTGTATTTTCATTATTGAGTTCCTGTGCCAGCTGCTCATCTTGCTTTTCAGATTCCGTCATCTGATACTTCGTAAGTCTATTTGCATAACCATGTATTTCTGCAATTGCTTCCAAAATTCCGTAAGCATCTTCCGGAGTCATAGCATAGAACTCACGTATACGTTTCTGACCATTAAAATTCTCTATAGAACGCAAATCTGGATTAATACGATCAATAATAGAATGAATCTTTTTGTCTGATAAACGAGAATCAACCTCATAAGTTGCATAAACTCTAAATGCATATGGAATACATTCGCTTCTATTAAGTTGTGATAAACGCTGTTTTAAATCATCAGCATATCCAATCTTTACGTATTCCGGAAAAGAAGGATTTGTAAGTATGTATATTACACCTTTCGCCATAGTCAACACTCCTCGCCTAATCTACTTTTCCATCCAGCAGTTCTTTCATTTCTGCAATTTCTTTATCAATTACCTTTTTCTCTTTCGCCGGAATAGCACCAGGAAATTGAGTTAACAATGTCTCCATTTGTGAGGCCATCTTATACAAATCTGCGTTTATCTTTAACACCTTTTGTTCTGTTTTTATACGCTCTTTTGCTGCTACTTCATCAATTATAGTCTTCATATATTGCATTAATTCGCTTCTAGCGCTATAATCAGCCGCTGTATAAAAACTCAATCTTCCGTCTGCAAAAAGCTGATATACCTTTTTCCTTTGATTCTTTTCAGGATCATAGACGCCTATTGAATATCCACCTTTACTTTTGACAAGGCGCATACAAGGAATATCTGTGGCACTATCGCCAATATACACGAAGTTTTCATAAGGAATATATAATTGTTCATCCTGCATACTGTCATTTACACGCTCGTCATATTCTTCAAAAATACCTTTAGCGATTCTAAAAATATATTGTGTTTTGTTTGTGTAATTAATGGCTTGAGCTGGCCATTCAGCTATGTCATCCGGAGAATATAAATAGGACGACGCATAAATTCTTTTGAATTCACCTGCAATTTTACTACCTTCAATTATTTCCTTTAAACCTGACGAAATAATATAATGTTCAACTTCAATTCCCTTTTTCGCTGCATACTGATTAACTCGTTCAAACCATTCTACAACACCTTTATAAAGAGGGACACATTGCCCTACTTCATTAAAATATTCTCTTTTAATGGACTTTCTTTTTGCCTTAGATAAAGTGATTAACTGATACATCCAAGCTAAATTATTATCCATTAGATTTTCTTTTGCCAAATCATTGGACTGAGTCCAAAAAGTACTTTTATCCATCTCTAATGACGGAATGAGTGTAAATGCCTGCATATCATCCGGAGATAATGTTTTATCAAAATCATAACAAATAGCCATTCTAATTGGGCGCTCTTTAATCTGTTCAATCACTTTATCTTTTTCGATTTCTCCCATAAAAGTCCTCCATTCTTGTATAAATAGTTCCTACCTATGCTACTTCCTTATATCGCATATATACATACTCATATATTCTCTGACGATATTCCGAAATCCTTATTTCGTCATAGCACTCAGGAAGCTCCATCCAAAGTGTATCTCTGATAAGATTATCAATTTCTGCCTTTGTCTCCTGCTTGTCAGTCCAGTGATCAAGCTCGGATATTCTAGTTTTAATCTTTGAAAGTAAATCTACAGCCACCTTCTTAATTGCTTTAATATCCTCTTTCGACAAATCATCATTAAAGAGCATGTCATACATGGATACCCGCACTTTGAGCAGATTCAGATTTAACCTTATCAACATTAAAAGGCGGGTCCGCTATTACGTAATTACAGCAACCTTCAAGGTTATGTGCATCATGATAAAAACTGTTTGCTTCATCTCCATAGTTTTCAAAATAATAATCAGATTATCTACTACTGAAAATACTTCACCTTGATAAGAATTATATTTATAAATTCTTTTGATCTCTACTACAAGTTGTTCTTCCTCCATTATTCTACGAATAGCTTTTTTAATAATTCATAACCTTGACACATTACCATACAAAATTTGGGTTAATTATCTATTTACAATATACCATTCTATATAGCACAATACAGATAATCGCTATAAACGCACTTAAAAGTGTTCCAATCAAATACTTTTCTGCAAATGATTTATCTTCTAATTGTTTAAATCTTGCCAAACTTTTTGCTGTCAATACAAATCCAATTGCTCCAAACTGTCCCATTAAACCAAGAAGCAAAATAATTTCTCGCTCTAGTATTCCAATCCAATAACCTATTTTTTCAACTTCGTTTTCACTATTCTGACTAATATCTTCGGAACCATTTTTATCACATATACATGTTTTTGGTATTACTTTAAATACTAAAGAAATAAAAATTGCTGCTGGTTTCCAACAGAGCAAGATTGCCGTTGCTACTGCTACAAACTGATTTATGTTAACTCCCTTCACTATACAATCATGGAATAAATATTGTGTTTGTTTCATTAAACAAAAAATGAGAAATAAACTGCCAATATGTACGGATTGATCTAATAAAAAGATTCTAAACTCGTATTTGTTAATTTTTTTACATAATTTTTGTTTTAATAAATCAGCTACACCATGACTTAAAAAAATCAGGCCTGCATCCTTTAATATTTCCATCCTATTTCCGGTTAAAATATACAGACCTATGCTAACCACAATTGTATAAAGTATACAATGTATTGCCAAATACATATTGGAATTCTTCTTTTTTTCTGCTATCTTGTCCGTTTGTAAATAAAAATCACCTATAATATGCGCTAATATTATTACACTCATCTATCTTCCTCATAAATTTCTATTAAATAATGCATAGCCACAAAATCAAGTTCTCTTATTTTGTTAACATTTCCGCGTCGCATAATCATATCCACATTTTGTCTTGAGCACTGCAATATTTCCGAAATAATACTTGCTGTATTTTTCTTAGTAATGGTAGATTCAATGTTATTTATTTTTTCGTCAACATAAATCGGAACTGCTTTAGGTATTTTTTCCAACTCCAGATGTTCCCGTTCCATTGCAATATTTCTACCTGAATACATCCCTCTGTTTTTCGATCCTATTTTATAATTAAATTTGATTCCTATTAATTCTTTCACAGCATCATATCCCTGCAAACTATCATATTTACGAACAAAAGGAAATAAAAGTTCAACCAAAACCTGAACAATATTCTGCATATATATTTGCTGTCTTTTCAATGGCATAGCTGCGTTTACAAGATGATTTGCCAATGTATCATCCTTTTCAGAACATATTCTTATGTTTTGTAATTGCATATTATGAGCTTCTTCAATTGCCTTTCTGGCTTTATAGTATGCCGGACCATCTTGTTGCGTAGATAACCCATGTTCAACCTTTATTGTCCAATCTCCTACCCCTATCCCAGCTCTTATCTTTACTGGTTTCACCAACATTTCTAATATTCTTAAATAGGATAATGCAGAAACTACATTATTAAACAATCCCTGAAATTCATCACCCGCACTAAACGTGACCTCACATTGTAACTCATTATAATATAATATATTTAAATTTCTGATACACCTATCTAGAAAATGTTGCATTTCATTTCGATCTACAATGCTATAAGATTTTGATTTCTCTATATCTATTATTAATGAAACGTATTTTCTCATATATAAACCTCCTATTTTTTATTATATTGCTTTCCTTAGATGTTTGCAACCATTTTCGGTTGTATTTTTATTTTGCAATTGTTTTTGGTTGCATTTTTATTTTGCAATTATTTTTGGTTGCATTTTCATTAAACAATAACAATTTGCTCTAACTACAATAGTCTTGATACTTATATGTTTCAAAGGCACGTCAACATCACTGCGTTTCACACAAAAATTTATGAAACTCTTTCATTCCGCAAATTTATTTAATCATCACGATTCACTACCCATTCAAAATCCTTTTTTTCCCTTATATGTCTATAAATATAATCTCTACCCAGACCTGTCTTTTGGACAGCATCCTCTATACTTTCAAATACCTCTGATGTAGATTTTCTTCAAATACGTTTATCTCTAACCACAAGCATAAAGGAGTGATTATTAACCTCTTTTCCTTCTTTAACTGCATCATATATTCTTTTCCTAGAAACATTCTCTTCTTTAGCTGCTGCAATTATAGATTTATACAAAATACCATCATCTCTCAATACCTGCTTATTGCTACCATTTTTCCATGAATTTACATTACTTTTTTTCTTCCCCCCGCCGTGTCTTTTATCTAGATAATTAGGACAACCATGTCCGCTGTTAAGACTGTCCACTGTTGGTTTCCATTTTTTCCCACAAATCAGACATTCACAGGCTATATGGTTAAAACGTATATCTGTGCTATCCTTATGATAATCATCAAGACAATACCTAATATTCCTATGATTTGTTTCCATATTAGTTTTAAACTTATGTAATCCACTGCACTCCAGCTTTTTTCCACGCAATATTTCTCTCGGAAACATTGGCTTACTTATTTTCTTGCACTCCTTACATGCTATTCTTAATTTCGTATGCGAATCTATATAATCATCAATCAACTCACAATCATCCCGAACACTAATCACCATGTTTCTAAATGAATCAGAATCTGTTTTAGCTTTTTTTAACACTTTATTTTCATTGTCTTCATCTGTATCATTGCTTCTTGCATTTTGAAACCTAAACTTGTTTATTTTCCTCCATATTGTATTATAGTCTATATGCTTGTATTCATCGCCCCAATTCTCCTCTTTGGCAATCCATTCAATTATATTCATCGTTAAATCTATTATTTCATCTTTTGTTGCAGCATCTTCATCAAAACATTTCAATCGTTTAAACGGCTGAGAGATTTTAGTATTTAAACAAGAAAAATAAGATGTATAAAGATTAACACCAATATTCTCACATTCCATTTCCTTACTTAAATCATAATCTATTTTTTCTTTATGCCAACTAAAATGTCCTGGTTCTATTGCTACTTTTTTGTCTGGAATTATTATATCTAATTGCTTATGTATTAGTTCAGAATCTTGCCATAATACTTCCAAATCCGGAAACAACTCTTTTACAGATAAATATAACATCAATTCTTGTCTCGATGTTCCCTTATAATGACAAGCTTTGCATCCACATCCCCGAATAATTACATCTTTTCTAGCCTTCCATTCAAGACCACAATTTTTACACCGAACTTTAATCAGAACATCTCCCCGAAAAAACTTTCCAACAATCTCTAAAGTTGGACTATTCTCGTTTACTCGACGCCTAAAGTCTTTAGCCGTCAATGATGATCCAGTACACTTAGGACATTTCGTTTTCTGATGTAACAACGGTCCTGCTGTCGGCGCCCATTCATGAAAGCAATTTCTGCATCTAACCGCAATGGGATCAGTATTTGATTTATATCTTCCCAACACCTCTATTTCAGGTGAAACCACATTAAGTTCTGCAACATATTGTTCATGCTCTTTTGTTCTTGCCTTAACCCATTTTATTTGTCTTATTTGTGTACATTTTGAACACCGTGCCTTTTCTGGCGTAAAGTTGTCAGGCGTCTGCCAAAATTCCTCACAATGTAATTTACAAAAAAATAAATGATTTGTTTTGGATCCATACCATTTATCAGACCGTACAAAATAGTTTTCTCCGTAATTTCTTGTTATATAATCACTATAATTCTCAACATTATGGTTAAATGCCTGTTTATCGCAATAATAGCACTTATAATTTTTTAGCCACTCATGTGGTGTTTTATGCGCCATAATGTTTCCACATTTTTCACATTTAATTTCTATTTTTTCATTAGCTCCTTTATACTCTGTCACAACACATAAATTTGAGTTATATTTTTTTATTTCCTTTGAAAACTCTTCTGTTTTCTTTTTCCACCTATTGTTACATTTTCCACAAAAAACGGTTCCTTCTTTAGATCTCTCTAATATTGTCACACTTGTTTTTCCAAGTGTTCGACAAATATTACATATATAATTAACTTTTCCCGTTTTAGTATCAAACTTATCTAAAAAAGTAAGATTAGGGGCATATTTTTGTGCAATTACAAGAAGTTCCTCTGATGTATACTTCTTTTTTGTTCTTCCATTCTTACATTGACTACATAACACCCCGCCATTTCCATCCTTTCTAAACAGTTCACTATGACTTTGCAAGAAAATAGTGTTATGTAAATTACATTTGTATTCAATATAAAATTTAGCTCCTTTATAATCTGACAAAGGACTAACCCTACCACATGATTTCCGCTCCACATAAATT